>TARA_R110002095_G_scaffold69590_5_pt1 | contig 107211 bp, 97 predicted proteins | sample TARA_R110002095 | Tara Oceans TARA_R110002095 (sample SAMEA4397255) | marine metagenome | biome: Polar Biome; feature: [SRF] surface water layer (ENVO:00010504); material: water (ENVO:00002006), including particulate matter (ENVO:01000060) such as... | depth 5 m | reverse complement strand
AGCATGAAGACTGGCAATAAACTCGCGGAACAGACACTTGAGCGAGCACAACTGGCCGGTACGGTTATTCAGGAAATGGCGAAAGCGGTTGAAGAGATCCGCCAGTACAACAGTCAGATTGCAACAGCTGCTGAAGAGCAAAGCTCCGTGGCAGAAGAGATCAATCAGAATGTCGTCTCGATCCGCGATGTGGGGGATCAGTCCGCAGCCTCCACCGAACAGGTTTCGGCTGCCAGTGATGAGCTGGCGCGACTTGCCGAGGGGCTGAATACCCAGGTGGCCCGTTTTAAGGTGTGATCCAGTGGACAGGTAACGCGCAGAGGTCCGGCCATGCACTGCTGGGCCGGATCTCTGTGGAATGAGTTGTGTATTACTGCAAGGAAACTGGCGGTCACGGGTGGGAGAGGAGCCGTGCCCTTTGATCGGACAAATATGCATGTCGCCAACGCAGGCGGCAATCAGATTGCTCATAGTCAGAGCAGCTCAAGCTACCATTCACCTCGAAATTACAGCCGCACATGCGCGTCACCTCGAAATTACGGCCGCATATACGCGAATTCCTGCGCAAATGCGGCTTCGAGATGAAATAACCGCTAAGGAGTTGCCCGTGGTCTGGTGACCCGGTCTACCAGGTATACCAGGCCGTGATAATCAATCCCGCTGTGCCTGCTGAGACCGATCTCGCAGGTACGGCTGGTGGATATGCCCTCCTCGCAGCCGGCAGTCTGCTCTGCCAGGGTCTGCAACGCGTGGGCATTCAGCTCGGGCACATTAAAGCCCTTGTCGCCGGCAAAGCCGCAGCAGTGAATGCCCTCGGGCACCACCACCCTGGCGCTGCAACGCCGTGCAATGTCGATCAGTCCCTCGGCTTCACCCAAATGCTGGGTGCTGCAGGTCACGTGTACCGCCAGCGGGGTCTGTTCTGGCTCAAAATCCAGGCGCTCGTACAGGTGCTCACGGATGAACCGAACCGGATCGAACAGTGTCAGGCCGGCCTCGGCAGCGGCCTCCCGGATCTGCAGGGTGCAGGGACTGGTGTCGCAGTAGATGGGATCCACCCCGTTCCGGCTCGCCCTCAACAGCGCCGCAATCAGCTCGTCCTTTTTGGTCGCAGCCTGGTTCGGGTAGCCTTTTGAAGCAAAGGGCTGGCCACAACACAGGTTGTCGATGGCATCCGGATACACCACCTGATATCCGGCTTTCTCCAACAGCCGTCGGGTTACCTCAATCAGCGGTTCCTGGGCCTTGTCGCTTCGGGCCGGGCCCATGGTTCGGGACACGCAGGCGGCCATATAGACCACCCGGGGCCTGCCATCGGCCTGGGCTTCAGGGCTTGATGACACAAAACGCACCGGCTGGGGCAAGCTAGGATCCCACTGGGCCAAGCGGCCGCCAGACACCTTGCGGATCCCGACGCTAAGGCGGGTCAGCAGTGGCGCACCCAGCAGCCGTTCGGCGGCGGATGCGCCGGCCAGTACAAACCGGGTCGCCTTGAGCGCCCCGGCAAAATGCCGAGCCAGTTGATTGGCCACGGACTGGCCGGAGGCCTTCTCACTGCGCAGCTTGCGAACCAGATCGCCGGTATTGATGCCCACCGGGCATCGTTGCGCGCAGAGACCGGTTGCGGCGCAGGTATCCAGGCCGTGGTACTGATACGCCTTTTCCAGTTCCCGGGTGTCCTCACCGGCGCGCCGGCGGGCCTGGATATCCCGCCAGATCACGATGCGCTGGCGTGGCGACAGGGTGAGTCCTTCGGAGGGACACACCGGCTCGCAGAAGCCGCATTCGATGCATTTGTCCACCAGCGGATCGGCCTCGGGCAGCGGCTTGAGGTTTTTCAGGTGAATCTGTGGATCTTCCGAGAGCACCACATCGGGATTGAGCAGGTTGTCCGGATCCAGAAGGCGCTTGATCTGCCACATCAGCTGCCAGGCATCATGGCCCCACTCCAGCTCCACAAACGGGGCCATATTACGGCCGGTACCGTGTTCGGCCTTCAGCGAACCGCCAAACTCTACCGCCACCAGCTGGGCTACGTCAGCCATAAACGCTTCGTAACGGGCCACCTCAGCCGGTTCACCAAAGCCCTGGGAGAAGACAAAGTGCAGGTTGCCCTCAAGAGCGTGGCCGAAAATGATGGCATCGTTATAGCCGTGCTTCACGAACAGTTGCTGAAGCCGAGTGACACCTTCGGCGAGCTGATCAATGGGAAACGCCACGTCTTCGATGATAACCGTGGTGCCGTTAGGCCGAACCGCACCGACCGCCGGGAAGGTGCCCTTGCGAATGGCCCAGAGCTGGCCGGAAACCCCGGCATCCCGAGTGAAATCGACCTGCTGTTCGAGCGGAAAGTCCGCCAGTGCTTCACGAATGCGGGCCAGTTGCTCATCCAGCACATCAGGACCGGGAGCCCGGGTCTCCACCAGCAGCGCACAGGCCTCTTTCGACAGGCCATGAATCCAGTCCGGCAGGCCGGGCTTATCCTGTACCGAGCGGAGGCTGCGACGGTCCAGCAGCTCCACCGCTGCCACCGGCTGGGATCTCAGAACCGACGCCGCCCGGCAGCAGCTCTGGGCATCCCGGAACACCAGTAAAGCGGTGGCCTTGTCCGGGTACTCCGGTACAGTGTTGTAGGTGACGGCACTGACGAAACCCAGCGTGCCCTCGGAACCCACCATCAGGTGCGTCAGGGTGTCAATGGGGTCGGTAAAATCCAACAGGGCGTTCAGGGAGAGCCCGGTGGTGTTCTTCAGCCGGTACTTATGGCGAATGCGCTCTGCCAGCGCCGGATTCTCCCGGGTGTTGAGGGCCAGCTTTTCCAGGGCGGCCAGCAATTCACCATGGCTGTCACGGAAGGCCGACACACTCGCCGGATCTTCGGTATCCAGCACGGCGCCATCCACCAGCACCAGGCGCATGCCCGCGAGGGTATGGTAGCTGTTCTGGGCGGTGCCACAGCACATGCCACTGGCGTTGTTGGCAACAATACCGCCGATCTTGCAGGCGTTGATGGACGCCGGATCCGGGCCGATCTTGTAGCCCCGGGGCGCCAGCCAGGCGTTGGCCTGGGCGCCGATGACCCCGGGTTGCAGGCGAATCTGACGGCCGTTATCGCGGATGTCGTGGCCGTTCCACTTATCACCCAGCACAATCAGGATGGAGTCGCTGATCGCCTGGCCCGAGAGGCTGGTACCGGCGGCCCGGAAGGTCACTGGCACCCGGTGTTTGCGCGCCAGGGCCAGCAGGTCGACAACCTCACTCTCATCCTGAACGCGAACGACGACTTTTGGAATCAGCCGGTAAAAACTGGCATCGGTTCCGAACGCGAGGGTGGAAACCGGATCATCAAAAACCCGGTTGTCTGGTATCCGTTGCCGGATCTCGGCCAGCGCCGCTGAAGAAAAATTCATGCGTCCTCCAGGATCAGTACTATCAGCTCACGGGGTCCGTGGGCACCGTAGGCAAGCACCTGTTCGATATCCGCGGTCTTGGACGGGCCGGACACCAGCAGTACGTTGGTTGGCAGCCCTGCCGCCCAGTCCTGAGCCATCATCATGTCATACAAATTGTCATGAATCTCACTGGCCTTCAGAAGGGCAATGTGCACCGGCGGCACCAGGCTCATCAGCCGGGGCTCGTGGCGATCCGGCCACAGCACCAGGGAGCCCGTAGCCGCAATGGCACCAAGGGTGCCGGTCAGACTGGCACCCACGTTCCAGAACAGTTCTTCTTTCCAGGCTTCCACCGGCCGATCATAGGCCAGCAACCGGACCGACCGTTTGGTTGCATCAAAATGCGCCTGCAGCTCACGACCATGTTCCTTGCCCAGGGCGCACAACAGGTTGGTAAGGTTCCTTTTGGCCAACAGCCCGGCCACAAGTCCCGGCCAGTTGTCGGAGCTGCACTGGCGCACTTCAGTGTGAACCGCTTCCATCAGGCTGCGCAACCGGGCAATCCGGTCTTGCGGATCATAACGCCAGGGTTCGGTCACCAGGCGCTCATCAAACTCGTCCGGGCGGGGCGTTGTACCGTCCAGGCTGTTTCTCAATTTACCAAGGATGTTCGCTCGGGCGCTCATGATGGCCGGCCTCCATTCTGATCCAGATGCTGTGCCGCCAGGTCGTGCAGGGACTGGCGGGCGGGCACCGGAGCACTGTGATTGTCGGTCCAGGGGCCGGCCTTTTTTGGCGCCAGCGCCCGGAAGCGGGTAGCGGCCCAGAGGAAACTCCGATACAGCGCCGGCCGGGTATTGAGCATCCGCCAGCCGCGCCAGATCGACCGTTCCGTTCGAGAGAACTTGGCACCGCCACCCTTCACCAACTGCGGTTCCGCAGGATTCTTGACATTTTCCTGCCGCAGACGCTGCAGCAGTTCGGGAATCGGAATCTTGACCGGGCAGACGTCACCGCAGGCCCCGCAAAGGGACGAAGCGCTGGGATGGTCGGGCACTCTATCCAGTCCCACCATGTGCGGCGTGATGATCTTGCCAATGGGGCCCGGATAGACTTCGCCATAGGTGTGGCCACCCACCCGTGTGTAGACCGGGCAATGGTTCATACAGGCACCACAGCGGATGCAGTTGAGGGTCTGGCGCATCTGGGCATCGGCAAAGGCACCACTGCGGCCGTTATCCAGCAGCACCAGGTGCACCTCTTCGGGTCCGTCGAGCTCATCCGGCTTGCGGGGGCCGGAAATCAGGTTCACGTAGGTGGTGATGGGCTGACCAAGGGCCGAGCGGGTCAGCAGCGACACCAGCGGCACCACATCCCGGAGGTTGGCGACAACTTTTTCGATACCCGTCACCGCGATGTGAACCGGCGGTACCGTAGTACTCATACGACCGTTGCCTTCGTTCTCAACCAGCAACAGGGTGCCGGTCTCGGCGATGGCAAAGTTCACGCCAGAAACGCCCACATCCGCTTCCATGAATTTCTGACGAAGGGTCCGGCGACCGATCTGGATCAGATGATCGATATCGTCGGTTTCCGGCTCGCCCAGCTTGTCATGGAACAGCTTTGATACCTGCCGGGCGTTCTTGTGGATCGCCGGCATGATGATGTGGGAAGGCTTCTCGCCATCGAGCTGGACAATGTACTCCCCCATGTCGGATTCCAGGCATTCGATGCCCAGCTCCGCCAGGTAGTCATTCATTTCCATCTCTTCGCTGACCATGGACTTGCCCTTCACCACCTGGCGGCCCTTGCGGGCTTCGATGATACCGTGCACCAGGGTATTGGCTTCCTCAAGGGTCTCCGCCCAATGCACCTTCACACCGTTCTCTGTCAGCTTTTGCTCGAGTTGTTCCAACAGATCCGGCAGACGGGACAACGCACCAGCCTTGATACGGTTGCCAAGCTCCCGCAGGCCTTCGCGCTCGTCGGCATCCGAAAAGGCCTTGGCCCGCTTGTGCATCAGCGAATCCATCGCCGTGCGGAAGTTATTACGCAGTTGTCTGTCCGCAAGCGCTGCTTCGGCGCGACTCCGGAAGCCTGAAGACAATTCGGTGGCTGGAATTCGCTGGCTCATGCACCCTCCCCTTCGCTGGCATCATTGATCCGTTCCCAGAGAAAACTGGCCAGGTGCCGGCCCCGGAAGGCTGCCCGCTGTTTCTCCAGGGAGCCGTTGATGTTCATCAGGCAGCCACCATCGGCGGTAATCATTTCAACCGCACCGGAATCCAGCAGCGAACGGGTCTTGTCTTTCACCATCGCACCGGAGACTTCCGGCATCCGCACCGAAAAGGTGCCGCCAAATCCGCAGCATTCACTCTCGTGATCGTGATCAACCCGCTCCACTGTGTCCAGCTGTTGCAGGAGCTCACGGGCGTGCAGGTGGGTGTTCATTTCCCGGCGGGCCGAGCAGGAGGTATGCAGGGCGATCTTCCTGGGCGCCCCCTTGTCCGCCAGCTCAACCTTGCAGACTTTCAACAGGAATTCGATCAACTCAAAGGTGCGCTCGGCCAGGGCTTCCACCCGCCGGAGGGTATCGGGCTCGCCTGCAAAAAGCGCCCGGTAATGATGCCGGAACATGCCCGCGCAGGAACCGGACGGCACCACCACGGGCAGACCGGACCGGTCCAGGATATCCAGCTGAGCGCGGGCCACGGCCTGGGCTTCATCCCGATATCCGGATGTCCAGGCGGGCTGGCCGCAGCAGCTCTGCTGCTGGGGGTAATCCACCCGGACGCCCTCCCGTTCCAACAGGCGGATGGCGTCCAGCCCCGCTTCCGGGAAGAACAGATCGACCACGCAGGTGCCAAACAGCGTGACCGCTTCCGGTTTGTCAGGATAAACCCTTTCCGGCTCACGTGTGGGCGCGACACGGGTGGCATTGGGTGCAGCATCGTAAAACAGTTGACTCATTGGCTCGCGCCTCAACACAGTGGCAAACGAAAAGATCTGGAAATTGGTAATACCAATTGACACGCATTATTCACCAAGGTATTCGAGATCACGCGCTGATGTCAAAGCCTTTCACCCCAGACTTAAGTCTAATCCTAACCTTTCGATTTGTTGCCACACTTGGCTGTGGAGCTGACTTATGATATTGGTATGACCAATATTTTGTTTGCGCTGAGGCAGTTCTAATGAACATCGGACATATCGCGCCCCGAAGACTGGCAGACACCATCGTGGAACAGCTGGAAACCATGATTCTGGAGGGCACCCTGCGGCCAGGGGAACGACTGCCCCCGGAACGGGTGCTGTCGGAGCAGTTCGGAGTGTCCCGCCCCTCCCTGCGAGAGGCGATTCAGAGACTGACGGCCAGGGGCCTGCTGGTGAGCCGGCAGGGTGGCGGCAATTTTGTCACCGAATCCCTGGGTGGCAGCTTCAGCGACCCGCTGATTCCCCTGCTGGAAAACCGGCCCGAAGCTCAGCGGGACCTGCTGGAATTCCGCCGTACCCTGGAAGCGGATTGCGCCTATTACGCTGCACTAAGGGCCACCGAAGTAGACAAGGCGCACCTGAAAACCGCCTATGAGGCGCTCCAGGCATGCTACAGCGAGAAAACCGACCGGGACCTGGGGGCGGAAGGAGCAGCCGATGCCCGTTTCCACCTTGCCATTGCCGAAGCCAGTCACAACGTAATTCTGCTGCACACTATCCGCAACCTGTTCAACATGCTCAAAAGCAACGTGGTGACTAATATCGGCGGCATGTACCAGAGGGAAGCGGAAACCCGCCAGGGGCTGGTGGAGCAACATCGAAGGCTGTTCGAGGCCATCATGGAGGGGCGGGCCGAGGATGCCCGGGAATTGGCCGGCAAGCACATTCTGTATGTGCAGAAAGTGCTTTCGGAGCGCAGCGAGAACCACCGGCGGCTGGAGCGTTCACTGCGCCGGGACAAGCTCTCCCGGTCCTGAAGGCCGATTAGCGGACCCTCAGAGCAGCCGATTGATTTCCTTCCAAAGCCTGCGATAGGCATCGGCAGCGACTGAGCCGGGCGCAAGCAACTCCACCGGCGTGCCTTCCTCGCCCATTTTCTCAACCACACTGGCGTTCGGGATGATGGTTTTCAGGCCCTTGGGCAGAATGTCATCCTGGGCGTCAATCAACTCCCGGTGCAGAGCCTTGCGCCGATCCGCCATGGAGTAGAACGGGTGCAGTTTGGAGGGCTTCAGTTTCTTGTCCTTCGAAAACGCCTGCAACTGTTTCCAGCTGTTTAGGGAAAGCCAGGTGGGAATCACCGGCACAAACACTTCGTCGGCCGCTTTGAGCACCTGCTCGGAAAGCCTGGACAATGAAGGCGGGCAGTCAAGAATCACCAGGCTGGTCTCCTCCGAGAGCGGCGCCAGCCACTGCTTGATCAAATTGCTGCCATCTTCCTGATCCAGCTTCACATCGAGATTACGGAAACTGGTATGGGATGGAATGAAGTCCAGATTGGTGTATTCGCTTTCATGGATAAACTCGGCGATGGGGGTTTTGCCCTTCAGCAGGTGTGAAAGTTTGTGTCCCTTCACCTCGTCAGTACCCGCCAGATACCAACTGGACGCCCCCTGGGGATCCAGATCCCAGAGCAGGGTGGCGTAGCCGGCCTGGCTGGCCAGATAGGCGATGTTCACCGCCGCTGCGGTTTTGCCCACACCGCCCTTGAGACTGTAAAACGCAATGGTCCTCATCCTGCCATGCCCTTACTCCGTTCACCGACTCACTTTTTCCCAGACCGTCAGCTCGGAGAAGCTGTGCTGGAACTTGTTCCGGGTTTCCCGAATCACGAACGGCAGGCTGCGGGGCTCCACCAGCAGCCGGAAATGGGGCGCCAGCATCTCGGCCATTCCATCGAACGTGAAGAAGTCCTCACCGTTCTTTTTGAACCCGCCAACCCACTGATCCCTCGGAGTGTATTCCTCCAGCCAGGTGTAAGGTGAGGCAATCACCAGCAGGCCGAGTTCGTTGATCCGCTCGTGGATGGTGGTCAGAAAACGCGACGGCTGATACAGCCGGTCAATCAGGTTGCCCGCCAGCACCAGATCGTAACCGGTAAACCGTGGCTCCAGATTGCAGGCGTCGCCCTGGTGGAATGCCACCCGGCCGGCTGCCTCTTCCAGCCCCAGGGAGGCCAGAGTCCGCTCCTGATGACTCACCAGTTCGCCCTCTTCCGGACGGGCATAGCGCACCAGTTTATCCCGGGCCATCTCCCGGCACTTACCCACGAAGGCGTTGGAGAAATCGATGCCGTCAACGTGCCGGAAATATCGGGCCAGCTCGAAGCTGGTGCGGCCGCAGGCGCAGCCAATATCCAGCGCGCGCTCCAGAGGCCGGCCATCCATCGCATCCATGGCTGCGTCGGCCAGGGCCTTGGGAAAATTGGCCTCGCCATGCCAGCGTTCGCCGAAATGAAATTCCAGGTACTGGGCGAGGGTGGTATCGTTTTCATAGAATGCGCTTTGCTGCACGGAGATTCTCCTTCGGCTTGCCATCCACTCAATCGCGCCAGCTCAACAATAACAGGATCGGACGATGAATGAACAATCCGTGCTCACAAACCATCACGATGGCATTTGCACCGTCACTCTCAACCGGCCGGACAAGCGCAACGCGGTGGACGGCCCCACCGCCGATGCCCTGCGCCGGGCGTTCACCGAATTCGAGGAAAACGACACGTTGAAAGTCGCGGTACTCGCCGGTGCCGGGGGCAACTTTTGCTCTGGAGCAGATCTCGAGGCGATGGGCGACGAGAACAGACGTAACAAAATCGATCCCCACGGTACCGGCCACGGCCCCATGGGACCTACCAGAATGCACTTTTCGAAGCCGGTGATTGCCGCCGTCTCCGGCTATGCCGTTGCCGGTGGCCTGGAGCTGGCACTTATGTGCGACATGCGGATCGTCGAGGCATCCTCTGTCTTTGGCGTGTTCTGCCGCCGCTGGGGCGTTCCCCTGATTGATGGTGGAACCGTCCGGCTACCCCGGATCGTGGGCCATGGCCGAGCCATGGACATGATTCTGACCGGCCGTCCCGTCCATTCGGAAGAAGCCCTGAGCATGGGCCTGGCCAACCAGGTGGTCCCTGACGGCTCAGCCCTGGCAACGGCGCAGGAACTGGCAAAAACCATTGCCGGCTTCCCCCAGCGATGCCTCCGTGCTGACCGGGGTTCCGCCATGCACCAGTGGGATCTGGCAATCCAGGAGGCGCTGATCGCGGAAGGTGCATCGGGCTATCCGGTAGTGCTTGAAGAAGCCATTGCCGGCGCCCGGAAATTCACAGAGGGTGCTGGCCGCCACGGCCAGTTCTGAGCATGCCGGCAAGCCTGCCGGTCGCCCCGGATTGCATGGGAAGAGTGCGAACCGGGTCCGGACAACCGCCACCGGCGAACACGGGATTCTCTTGCCCGATTTTCCGGGTTACCCTTGAACTGGCCATTCTGGTTCTGCCCGATGGCCACCGGCTGAAAAACAGCATCGGACGTGTGGTCAGGGAGTTCCGCCAGTTCCTCAAAACCTGCCTTTCAGATACAAATAAACTGTGATTTCATGAACTTGCGAAATCGCTAAACACTGCACCCCTGCAATGATTGTTTTGGCCGTTTTCTTGCGAAAATCGCTTTGTTTTGCCAGTCTTTAGCAATGTAACAATAAATTTCAGAAAAAAAACGAACGGAGAAAACCCGATGAGCAGCATGAGTAAGTTCAAGAAACTGGCCGGAATCTCAGCGTTCGCATTCGCGGCCATGACCGCGGCAAACTCTGTGAATGCCGCCAACTGGCGGTATGCCCATGAAGAGTACGAAGGCGACGTGCAGGATGTGTTCGCATACAAATTCAAGGAATACATAGAGGACAATTCCGATCACACCCTGCAGATTTATCGGTTTGGTGAGCTGGGTGAGTCTGATGACATCATGGAGCAGACCCAGGCGGGCATCCTGAACTTTGTCAACCAGTCTCCCGGCTTCACCGGCTCCCTCATTCCCGAGGCCCAGATCTTCTTCATCCCCTACCTGATGCCGACCGACATGGACACGGTCATCAAGTTCTTCCGGGAAAGCGAAGCCATCAACGAAGACTTCCCGAAACTATACGCGGACAAAGGTCTTGAGCTCCTTAAGATGTACCCGGAAGGGGAAATGGTTGTAACCGTCGACGAGCCGGTCACCAAGCCTGAGGATTTCAACAACAAGAAGATCCGGGTCATGACCAACCCGCTTCTTTCCGAAACCTATTCCGCCTTCGGTGCAACCCCGACCCCACTGCCCTGGGGTGAAGTCTACGGCGCCCTGCAGACCAACATGATCCAGGGTCAGGAAAACCCGATCTTCTGGATCGAGTCCGGTGGCCTGTATGAAGTCTCCCCGAACCTGGTCTTCACCAGCCACGGCTGGTTCACCACCGCCATGATGGCAAACCAGGACTTCTACAACCGCTTGTCCGATGCGGACAAGAAACTGGTTCAGGACGCAGCGGATTACGCCTTTGAAAAAATCATTGTGCACATTGACGGCCTCGCCGACGAAGCCCTGGCGAAGATCAGGAAGGCCAGCGACAAAGTGACCGTGACCCGCCTGAACGACGAACAGATCGAAGCCTTCAAGGCTCGCGCGCCTCAGGTGGAAAAGAAATTCATCGAGATGACCGGTGAAAGCGGTAAGGAACTGCTGGAGCAGTTCAAGGAAGACCTGAAAGAAGTTCAGAACGACGGAACCTGAGAGGAACCAATCCCGTCGGCGGCCTGCTGGCGGGAAGCTGTGCTAACCCCGCCCCGCCGGGGAACCCTACCGGCCGGGAGCCACATGCTCTGGAGCAGATCCCATGTCCGAGAACTCCCCGGATCTTGAAGACGATACCGGAACCTATGACTCCGGCCTGCCCGGGTTTCTGGGCACTATCGATGTTTTCATCAGCAAGCTCGAAGCCGTTATGCTCGCGGCAGGGGTGCTCCTGATGGCACTGAACACCTGCGCCAACGTGATATCACGGTTCCTCCTGCAGCAAAGCATGTTCTTCACCGGTGAAGTCAACCGCATACTGATCATTTTGATTACCTTTGCCGGGATCGGTTATGCCGCCAGGCACGGTCGGCACATCCGCATGTCGGCCATATTCGACGCGCTTCCGGTGATGGGGCGCAAGGTGCTGATGATCATTATCGCCCTGTTCACCTCCGCCGTCATGTTCTTCCTGGCTTACTACTCCTATGAATACATCGTGACGCTCGCTGGCCGTGGCCGGATCTTGCCGGCACTGGGTTTCGAGGTGTGGATAATTTACGTGTGGGCACCCATCGGGTTCACCATCACCGGCATCCAGTATCTGTTAACAGCCATCAAGAATTTCCGCAGCCCGGATGTATTCCTGTCGACCAGTGTACGAGATGGCTACGCAGACACCGAGTCGGAAGTGTGAATCCGTAATCCGCCAGTAACCCGTAAGGAAGGAATCGCTCATGGCGACCACTCTGATGCTTATCATGCTCGTGCTGCTGCTGCTCGGCTTCCCGATGATGATCCCCCTGATCGTCGCTGCGATCGTCGGTTTCATAATGAGTTTCGGCGGCCTCAGCCAGATGGAAACCCTGATCCAGCAGATGATGGGTGGTATCCGGCCCGCTTCGCTCATTGCGGTTCCCATGTTTATTCTCGCTGCAGACATCATGACCCGGGGCCAGTCGGCGGACCGTCTGATTCACATGGTCATGTCCTTTATCGGCCACATCAAGGGCGGCCTCGCCATCAGCACCGCTACCTCCTGCACCCTCTTTGGCGCGGTGTCCGGCTCAACCCAGGCCACCGTGGTCGCTGTCGGCTCTCCACTGCGCCCCAAGCTGTTGAAAGCGGGCTACTCCGACTCCTTCACACTGGCACTGATCATCAACGCCAGTGACATTGCCTTCCTGATCCCACCCAGCATCGGCATGATTATCTATGGCGTGGTCGCGGAGACATCCATCGCCGAGCTGTTCATCGCGGGTATCGGCCCAGGCCTGCTGATTCTCGTCATGTTCTCCATCTACTGCCTGATTTATGCCCATGTGAACAAGCTGCCGACGGAAGACAAGGCCGGTTGGAAAGAGCGGGCAGTGGCCACACGGGACGCGCTCTGGCCGCTGGGTTTTCCGGTCATTATTGTCGGTGGCATCTACGGCGGCATCTTCAGCCCGACCGAGGCGGCCGCTGTATGTGTGCTCTATGCGCTGATTCTGGAATTCATTATCTTCCGCTCACTGAAGATCGCGGACATCTGGAGGATTGCCAAATCCACCGGCCTGATTACCGCGGTGGTCTTTATTCTGGTGGCCGCGGGCACCGGTTTCTCCTGGATTATCTCGTTCGCCCAGATCCCGCAAGCCATCCTTGAGGCGGTCGGCGTCAATGACGCCGGGCCGGTTGGTGTGCTGATCGCTATCAGCATCTCATTCTTTATTGCCTGCATGTTTGTCGACCCGATTGTGGTGATCCTGGTGCTAACCCCCATCTTCGCGCCGGCCATCCAGTCCACCGGGCTGGACCCTGTGCTTGTTGGGGTTCTGATTACCCTGCAAGTGGCCATTGGCTCGGCCACGCCGCCGTTCGGTGTTGACATCTTCACCGCCATCGCGATTTTCAAACGTCCCTACTGGGAGGTGATCCGGGGTACGCCGCCGTTCATTATCATACTGTTCGCGGCCGCTGCGCTGATCATCATCTTTCCGCAAATCGCTCTGTTCCTGCGTGACCTGGCTTATCGCTAGGCCAGGCTAAAGGAAACCACAGGGAGACACACTCATGTTCAAACGGATTCTGGTAGCGGTGGACGGATCGAAAACGTCTCTGAAAGCGCTCAACAAGGCCATAGATCTTCAGAAGCTCATTCCCGAAGCCGAGATCTACATCCTCTGCGTGTACAAGCACCACAGCCTGTTCGAGGCCTCGCTCTCACGTGGGCGGCCCGCGGGCATGGACATTCCGGACAAGGCGCTGTCAGACTTCGCCAGGGACGTGGTCAATGACGCCAAGGAACTGGCCAGGGAGCAGGGTGCCACCAAAGTGCGTGGGTTTGTGAAGGCGGGTCGCCCGTCAAAGGTGATCACCCGATTCGCCCAGGATAAGGAAGCCGACCTGATTGTCGTGGGCGCCCAGGGCACCAACAGTGACAAGGATGGCATGTTCCTGGGCAGTGTGTCGCACCGTGTTGCATCCCATGCCAAGTGCCCGGTGCTGATCGTCTGAGAGATCAAACAGAGGCATCAGGAAGGCGCACCTGCCTTTTTTACTGGCCGGCCCTGATGATAAATACTCACTGGAAAAGCCGGAGGCCAGTATCAGGGCATCCGGCCGGTGCGCTCAAGCCGCCTTGTGACCATGCGATGATAGAGCCGGCGCAGCAGCGGTCGAACCAACGGCAGACTGATCAGCCAGGCCAGGGGTTTGAGCACTGGCGCCCGGGACATTAACAGAACATAGGCGTCCAGCTCACTGTGGATACCACCGTGCTGGTCCTCCACATGCAGTTCCTGAAGCGCCGTTTTCGGGTCGATCCCTCTGGCCTTCAACTCCTCATCCCGCCCGGTAATGTCGACCCATTCCACCTGATCCGCGGCACGGCCCGCCAGGCGTTCATACTGGCGCCGGTCTCGGCGGCAACTGGGACAGGCGCCATCATAGAAAACCCGGATGATGTTGCCTGGCTCTGTCACGGGGGGGCTCACAACCCATTCCGGCTCCTCGAACTCACCGATGGGCCTGATCTCCACAAAGGGCGCCGCGCTGCGGATGATGGCGGCCACTTCCGAATTATGCTGCCCTTCCATGGCGTCTCGCTGTTTTTTGCTTTCCCAGGAGGCAATCGCAATCAGGGTGTCGGGGTCGCCGATCTTGCGGTGCAGCTCGGTACCCCGGGCACCCGGTGCCTGCTGGATGATTTTACTGGCCCGGACCCAGGCGTCCGCGTACTCCTCGGCGGTGTGACCTTCCCGGATATGCACTTCGAAAATAAATTTCATAAGACCTCCCGGCTTCATGGGTTTTGCTGATTCAGCAGATTGTCCACCGAGAACAAGAGCCGGGAGGCTGCAACACAAAGCGGATGAACTCGTGTGCGGCCTCCGGGTTTTTGGAATTCTTCGGAATCACGAAACTGTCCAGCCAGGCGATGATGCCCTCTGGCAAATCTCATTCTTCGGGCGCTTCCCCATTGTCCGGCCATGGGCCACATTGTCGAACACCGACAATGTGGGGAAACAGGGCATAATGCAGGGCTCGCTATTCAGCTACGCTGTTAAGATAAGCCTTATCGGAGATGTTAGTCCACTGACGAACCTGCCGGAGGTAATCGCGCTGGGAGTCAATGATCTCCTTCGCCAGCTCATCCTTTTCAGCCGCTTCAGTCAGCAGCTTGTTGGTGGTATTACGCAATGCCTCGATGACTTCCGGTGGGAACACCTTGTGGGTGACATCGGGGTAGTCTTCCTTCATGCGATCCCAGGCGACACCGCTTTCATGGGTGCTCTGGATATACATGTCGTAAGCCGCAGTGCGCATGGCGACTCTCAGGATCTCCTGAAGATCTTTCGGGAGTTTGTTCCAGGTTTTCTGATTAATCAGGAACTGGACTTCCGCACCCGGCTCCTGCCAGCCGGAGTAGTAGTACTTGGCGATCTGGTGGAAGCCCATCTGGAAATCCAGGGCCGGGCCAACCCACTCCACCGCATCAATGGTGCCGCGCTCCAGCGAGCTGTAAAGTTCACCCGGCGGAATGTTGGTTACCGCCACACCCAGCTCTGCCATCACCTCGCCGGCAAACCCCGGCGTGCGCATCTTCAGGCCTTTCAGGTCTTCCAGGGAGTTGATCTCCTTGCGGAACCAGCCACCCATCTGGTTACCGGTGTTGCCGCCTGGGAACGACAACAGGCCGTAGGGCTCATAGACTTTCTGCATGAGTTCCATGCCGCCACCATAATAGAACCAGGCGTACATTTCAGGGGCAATCAGCCCGAACGGAATGGTGGTGAAATACATGGCATTGGGGATAGTGCCCTTGTAGTAATAGGACGCGGTATGCCCCATGTCGTACTGGCCGTTGCGCACCAGGTCAAAAATTCCAAACGGGGCCTTGTGCTTGTTGGACGGATCGATGCGGATTTCCAGCCGGCCAGCCGACATGGCTTCCGCCATATCCGCCATGTTCTGAACGGTTTCCCCCAGAATCGGAGAGTTGGGACCCCAGGTTTGCGCAAGGCGCAACGTGAAGGTTTCCTCGGCAACCGAGGACACGCTGAAGACAGTGGCTGCGGCAGCGACGACCGCAAGCAGTGTTTTCCGGATTGTCATTGTGTTGGCTTCCGTTATTGTTGGCATGGAAACAGGTATTTCTGTTACGCCTCCATCATAGCTTGCTCACGGTGTTCCGCCAATCCGCGAAGCCGTCAGTCAGCGAAATACGGTGAGCAGATATCAGACCTTGAACTGGCCCACCAGCTCACGAAGGCTCTCGCCCAGGCGCGCCAGTTCGTGGCTGGCTTCGTTGGTCTGGGTCACACCGGTATCGCTACGCTGCGCAGCATCCACAATCCGGACCACGTTCTGATTGATCTCTTCGGCAACCTGGCTCTGCTGCTCAGCCGCCGTGGCAATCTGGGTGACCTGATCATGAATCTGGCCGACAGAGGTCTTGATCGTGTTCAGGGCGTCGGTTGCGTGATTGATCCGTTCGACCGTTTCGGTCGAGCGCTTCCGTGATGTGTTCATGCGCTCAACGGAGGCCTTGGATTCCGTAACGAAACCGTCAATCATCTCGCGAATCTGGTCGGCGGATTCGGCACTACGCCTGGCAAGCTGGCGTACTTCGTCGGCCACCACCGAAAAACCACGGCCATGCTCACCGGCTCGGGCTGCCTCGATAGCGGCGTTCAGGGCCAGCAGATTGGTCTGCTCGGTCACCGCGTGAATAACATCCAGAACCTGCTGAATATCATCAGATTTTTCAGCCAGCGCATCAATAATCTTCGCAGTATCCTGAATCTCTTCCGACAGCTGGTTTACCGCACCCTGGGCGCTACTGATGGTTTCACCACCCTCCCGGGCCATACGGTCCGCGTCTGATGCAGCACTCTCGACCTCGTTGGCATTGCCGGAAATCTGCTGAATCGTCGCCGCCATTTCATTAATGGCGGAAGCGATCTGATCTGTCTCCGAGCCCTGCTCCTGCACCGATGCCCGGGTTTCATTCGCAACACGGCTCAGCTCTTCCGCGGCCGAGGCCACCTGATCGGTGGTAGCGCCCACTTCCCGCATGGTGTTCTGGATCTTGACCACAAAGGCATTGAACCGTCGGCCCAGCTCGGCCAGCTCATCTTTGCCCTCATCCGGCAGACGCTGGCGAAGATCACCTTCACCATCGGCAATTTCCCGCATTATGTTACTGACACGCTTCAGCGGCGTGGTTACGCTCCGGCCAACGAAGATCCCGATCACCAGCGCGATCACCACAACCATTGCCGTGACCAGCAGGATGAAGCCGAGGGTTGCCGACATACCCCTATCCATCTCCTGCCGCGCGGCTGCCAGTTCCCGTTCGATATCGGTGATGTACACGCCAGCACCGATCATCCAGTCCCAGTCCGGGATGACGGTGGAATAGGACAGCTTGGGCTCTTCGTTGCCGGAGGCCGGGTTTATCCATTCATAACCGTAAAAGCCATTGCTCTCGGCGGCATCAAAAAGATCACCCACCAGCCGTTTCAGGGTGGGGTTACTGGTCGGCCCCTCCTTGGACGGGTCCGGGGCATAGGCCAGGTTATACACATTGCGGGTGTAGGCGAACACATAGTTGGTTTCATCGAAACGGATTGAGCGCAGGCGAGCTGCCGCTGCCTCTTTCGCTTGATCTTCGCTCAGGGACGGATCGTTCTTGGCCTCCAGAACCACCGCTTTGGCGGCATCGATCAGGCTCCGAAGGCCGGCCTTCCGGGCTTGCAGAAGGCTGGCCTCAAGGCGTTTGAGTTCCTCTTCCGCGTTTTCCTGAATCTGGCTTGCGGTAATCCAGGCCAGGGTGCCGGCCGTAATCAGAACCGGCACCAGTACGGCTGCCAGCAAACGTGTTCGTATTGTCAGGTGACTCAGAAATGTCATCGTGCCCGCTCCCAGGGATTTGTTCTTGTGGCGAATTATCCACAGACCCTCCAGCCAGATCTGTTCCAGTTTGTTAAGACAGCCTTCAGGAACTCATGGCGCAGCCCCCGTTTCCATGGCTAAACTGTTATTCGCAATTTACTTTCAGATGACTAAGGTATCGGCAGTAACCTGAACATCTTGAGGAATTCCTGGACTAAAGAACCACCTCGAAGGCCGGCCAATGAAGCACCTGTTCCTTGTACGCCATGCCAAATCAAGCTGGGCCGGTGAAGGGCTGGGCGACCGGGATCGCCCGCTCAATGCCCGGGGGAAAAGCCAGCTCGCACCGCTGGCAAAGGCGCTGCAATCCGCCGGTGCCTTCGACGGCGGCATAGTCAGCAGCGACGCCGCGCGGGCCCTGGCCACCCTGGACGGCGTCTTGCCTGACAATGTCCCGCCAGGACGACGCCACAGCCTCAGTGAACTCTACACCTGCGACTACCGGCGCCTGCTCTGCTGGCTTCAGCAACGGGATGACCAATCCCGGGTTGTGCTCGTGGGCCATAACCCCGCCTTACTCGAACTGGCCCAGTGGCTGTTGAAACGACCGCCGGAACAGCTACCCACCGCCAGCTTTATTCACATCCGGCTGCCGATCAAACACTGGCACCAGCTTGACCGGGGCAAAGGCAAACTCGTGGCCCTGCTGACGCCGCCGGACTTCAGCTACGCCCACTTCTCGCGAAAGCAGAAAAAGAAAGCCAATACCGATGGTGACGACCCGGCCAGAGACATCCCCGCCGCACTCCACCATCAGTTAACACGCCTGCGGCAGCTGGAACAGGGTGTCATTCTGGGCCTGGACGACGAGTTCCTGCACCAGTACCGCATCGCCATTCGCCGCAGCCGGGCCATCGCCGAATCGGTTCAGGAAGTAACCGGCGACAAGGCGCTGGTGAAGGCGGTGAAAACCCTGAAGCGCCACGCCAGCGCCACCGGGCCGTTAAGAGATCTTCATGTATTCCTGCAGGACTTGCCGGGACTTTGCGGCGACAACCGTGAAATTCAGTTGGCCTTACGGGCCTGGTTCGAGAGCGAAGCCGCCAGCAAACACAACAGACTGGTGAAGCGCCTGGGCAGCAAACGCTACCACGACAGCATGGACCACTGGCAAAACCTGATCGATTCCCGGAAGTTCCACAAACTGGCCGGAACACTCAGCCCCAAAGACATCCGAAAGGCCGTGGAGCGTCGCACCAAGGATTTCAACAGGCATACCGCTGAGCTGATGCACACCTCGCCGGATGAGGATATCCACCGTTCGCGCAAGCAGCTTAAACGCATCCGATACCTGATGGAGCTGGATGCAAAAACCTGGAAAGGCGATCTGAAAACCCTGAAAGCCTGGCAGCAGCTCTATGGCCGCTTCCAGGACCTGCATGTGCAGATTGAATTGCTGGGGCAGTTTCAGCAAGCGGCGCCGGAGGTTGTCCCGGCAGTGATCACCGGCATCCTACAAACCCTGGAAGATCGCAAAGCAGGCGCCCGAAAACAGATTCTGGCCCTTGGAGGGCTCAATGCGGCCCCGTTATGACAGCACCAGGTTTTCCAGCCGCGAAGCTCTGCTCACCCGCCTGCGCTATAGGCAATAACAAGGCAGCCTAGCCGGCAAACCCTATCTGCTGCAGATTTGGCGGCCGGTAATCCGTGTCCAACCGCCAGCGCTCGGCCACGGACGGGTGAATGGTAGTCTCGACATTGTCCGGTTTCAGGTTGCGAACCAGAGGCGTTGAAAACCGGAAAATATGGCGCCGCGAGTTGTGCAGTCTGGCCCTGGCGCTGGGATTGATACCGGCGGGCAGGTGGTCCTCGATATCCAGGCCGGCGCTCCTGGCCTGCCCAACCATCCATTCCAGGGCGCTGTCGGACGCCAGCAGCCCCTGATCGTCTGCCGGGTAACCACCGCCGATATCACTGTGGGAACCGGCAAACCACACCTGTTGCAGATCCAGCTTGTCCCGGGGCTCCCAGAGCGTGGGTTCGAAATCCTCCCGGCGCTCATCAATGGCCAGGGCATGGCGGGCAATACGCACATTACTTCCCAGCTTGGTGTCGTAAAACTCGTCCTTGCGGTCAAACAGCCCCATCAGTGAGAAGGGCACACCCAGGGCGCCCACCGTATCCCAGGCGCCCACAAAGCGGATCTCCCGGGACTCATGGCTGTGGGCATTCCGGAACGCCACGGATTTGGCGCCGGACGGCTTCCAGGCATCGCCGGTTTTCTTGTAATGATCAAACGCCTGCTGGATCAGCCGGGCATCGGGCCGCTTGAGAATGCCGCAGTTGTTGATCAGGCCGCAGAGGGAGCGCACGGTGTAGGCTCCGCGGCTGAAGCCGAACAGGTAGAGGTCGGTGCCGGGCGTGAAGTTCTGAACGATGTAACGGTAGGCATCCATAATATTCTTGTGAATACCCTGCCCGGTTACCCCACCCATCACCGCGTTGTAATAAGAGCCAATGCCCCAGTCATAAAACACATGCTGGGGCCGGCCATCGGCCGCCAGGGGGCGAATGGCTCTGGCCATTCTCAGCACATTGGTGGGAACATCTTTCTGAAGATCTTCTTCCGGGCGGTTCCATGTGCCATCGGCACAGACAACGAGGCGCTTAACCATGGCAGACTCCTTTGCCAGCAATATGATCAGATTCTGATCATATTATAGCTCAGGGCCGGTCATCCGGCGGCGCGCCCTCGTCACATTTCCGGCAGTCCAGTTCAAACCCCAGCATGGACGCCCGGCCCTCTGCCGTTTTCACCCACGGGCGGTTCACCCAGGGCGGTGTGTGGCGCACATGCTGATTGTGGCCACACGCCAGCCGGGCGACCCAGTGATTTGCTTCGTCTTTGTGGTAACCGGTGATGGGTTGTTTCATAAGCTCCAGTTTAGAACCGGAATTCCGGCCCTGCAGAGAAGATGTGGACATCGGATTTCAGGTTCTGGACTCCTGAGCTGTCGTCACCAATATCCTGAAGATAGTCCCACTCCAGGCGAAGACCGAAAGAGTCAGTGATATCAATGGTGGCGCCGGCCCCGGTGCGCAAAGACACACCGTTCTCTTTATCGCTGACACTGCCAAGACCGTTGATCGTGACACTGCCGTCCTGCCTCCAGAATTGCGCACCCACTTTTGCGAACAGGCGAACCGGGCCAAACTCCGGCGTAAACACCAGAAGGGAACCGTCGAACATGTGGTAACCAACATCCATGGAGCCTGTGTTGTCCTCAATGGTGGTGTCGTCGGTATAACGGTAACCACCTTCGAACGCCAGATACTTGTCAAAAAATCCGCCAGCGTAGATTCGACCTGTCAGAGCGGTGTCATCACACTCGATAACCACATCATCACAGAAGTCGCTCACCTGTGCCTGCCCGACAGAGATCCCTGCGTAGCCTCCCTGCGCAGCTGCCGTGCCGGCCAGTGCCAGCAATGAGCCGCCTGCAAACACCAAAGACGCTACCTTTCCTGCCTTCAACATCCTGAATTTCCTTGTGTTGGTGAATATCTTGAAGTTGCAGGCGGGATAGTACAGAGAAGCCACACACCTGAGTTCAATCATCGGGCAGCTTTAACAAGATTTGACGTTCAGGGCAGGAAAATTATTCAAACGGAACTCCGTGTTCTTCATTGATAGTTGTGTGAGCGTCGGTTTTTTCCGTCAACTGCGCGCATCCCGGATGACGGACAAGCGCGAAATACCTTAACCTCGGCAGAATACCGCCGACACATCAGGAGCCCTCCCATGAAAACAGCCCACGACCTCATAGAAGCCCCAAAGAAAGAAATTCAGGAAGTTCCGCTTGAGCAGGCAGACGATGCCATCACGAAGGCGGACCTGCTGTTGAATGTGCGTGATGTCGATGAGTACCGGGCCGGCCATACCTAGACCCTCACCCTCATCTATCTGGTGATGACTTTTGACGGATGTCTCGCTGTTACAGATCCTTCTGGCCAACCTGGCCGTTCTCGCCGGCGCCTGCCTGCAGGGCGTGGCCGGCTATGGCATTGGCACCCTGGCGGCGCCGCTGCTGTTCCTGATCAGCCCGCTGTTCGTGCCCGGCCCGCTGATACTGAATGCCTCCCTGCTGACCATCTTCATGCTGGTCCGTAACCGTGGTGCCCTGCGGGTTCGGGAGCTGCGCTTCGCCATCGGGGGTGGGGTTGCCGGCGCGGTTCTGGCAGCACTGACGTTGCTGGTGATTTCCACCAAGGGGTTTGAGCTGATCTTCGGCATCCTGATTCTCGCAGGCGTGTCACTCAGCCTTGGCGGGCTCAGACCGGCCCTGAACGCACGCAATAGTGTGATGGCCGGTGCCGTCTCAACCTATATGGGCACGATCACGGCCGTCGGTGGCCCGCCCATTGCACTTATCTATCAGAACGAAAAAGGCCCGCTGGTGCGGGCAAACATGTCTGCGTTCTTTCTCGTTGCAAGCGTATTCAGCCTGGCCGCACTGCTCACCTCCGGCTACCTGGGCACTCGTGAGCTGGCTCTGTTTGCGGTGACCTTCCCGGGGGTTGTGGTGGGCTTCTGGCTCTCCGGCAAGCTGGTGAACCACATGCCCTTCGAGGGGCTTCGCCCGGTGATCCTCGCGATTGCAGCCATCGCGGGAACCGCAGCCCTTATCCGCGGCCTGCTTTCCCTGTAGGGATCTACCCTGCCCAGAGCCGAACCCGGAATCGGCTCTTTCGCCACAGCAACGCCAGCCAGAGAGCGTGGGCGTTGATCAGCAGTGCGAGAATCCATTCCAAGGCATCATCCTTGCGGCTGTAGAACTCCGGCGCGACGCCGTTGAGGACCACCGAGAGAATGCCGACACCGAGAATCAACTGGCACAGGTTCAGCAGTCTCATGCCGGTGTGTTTCCAGAGCGGATGGCCTCGCAGCCCGGCACTGACGAGCAGCTCGCAGATAAACGTGAGCGAAAAGTACAAAACCACACCAACCCGGCGGATCAGGTTGAAACCATCCCCGGCATGGCCCAGCGCCAGCGTATAAGCGCCCAGGGATAGGCTGGCCACCAGCCCCAGCCAGGGAACCCAGGCAACGCCGGCCGAATGAACGCCCAGCTGGCGCAGCCAGCGGCTATTCAGCCACCAGAACAGAATCCCCAGCAAAGCCGCGGGCAACATGGTGCCCTTGAAGATGAAATAAGAGGTGCCATGGCGGCCGGTTCGGCTGATGCTGGTGCAGCTGTCCCAGTAGGGCATGCACAGCTCGACGTACCCTTCCAGCACCGAGACCACAAAGGTGGTGTGGATAGTAAGCAACGGCACAAGCCCGGCGGCAAGTGCCAGCCACCAGAGATGGACTGAACGATGGTCTGCCATGGAAGGAGGCCCCGGCGCATCTCCACCAAACGGAGATCAACCCAACAAAATCGGTCAACAACATACTGAATGAACATTATTCGACCAGATTTTGCAATCGGCATATTTGGCAAGCACCGACACCCACATCCGGCCTACCGATTACGGGCGCCTGGTTACCGCCATCGTCAGCCGGGAGATACAGGTGGTTTTCCCTCCTTCGTTCTCAAGCCGGATTTCCCACACCTGGGTCGTACCGCCGATATGAATGGGCTTTGCCGTGCCGTACACCCAGCCTTTGGTAACCGGGCGGATGTGGTTCGCGTTGATACCCAGCCCCACAGCGACCGTCTCCGGGTCTTTCAGGCAACAGTTGGCGGCCATGCTGCCGAGGGTTTCTGCCAGCAATACCGAGGAGCCACCGTGGAGAATGCCAAACGGTTGAACGGTACGTTCATCAACGGGCATGCGGCCTTTTATGTAATCATCGCCGATTTCAAGGTACTCAATACCCATGTAGCTGACAGCCGTGCTTTCGCTGGCTTCGGCGAGGTGTTCGAGGTTCGGGGTCTGGGTCCAGATTGCCATACAGATGCAGCTCTCATTTATCAGGAACAGGGTTAGAAACAGGGCATTCAGTTTATACAGATAGGATGCGAACTACCAAACCTTCCATGGACCAACCACACTAACCTCAGAGTCCGGCGAAATGGTCCCTTAAGGCACTGCGCCCGCCACCCCGGACAGCGCGGTCACCCGACTTCAGTCAAGACGGCCCAAGATCCGTGGGCCCCGACTTTGCGTATCCCTGGTTGAAATCAGACTCAGGCGGCACAAAGTCTTGAAGCGGATCGGCTGATAAGTGACATTCATTCGTCAACACAAAGGACAGACACCATGAAAATTCTGATGGTTCTCACCTCCCATGACCAGATGGGCGATACCGGCCACAAGACCGGCTTCTGGCTCGAGGAGTTCACCACGCCCTACTATGTTTTCCGGGATGCCGGCGCGGATATCACCATTGCCTCGCCGAAAGGCGGCCAGCCACCGGTGGATCCCAACAGCGAGGTGGAAGAAGCACTGACCGAAACCACCCGGCGCTTCCAGGAAGATCCCCACGCCAAGGAGTCCCTGGCCAGTACCAGGAAGCTGAGCGATGTGGACATGAACGACTATGACGCCATCTTCTACCCCGGCGGCCACGGCCCGCTCTGGGACCTGGTCAACGATGACAAATCCATAGCCCTGATCAAGACTGCGTACCAGCAGGACAAGGTCATCGGTGCCGTATGCCACGCGCCAGCCGTGTTCAAGAACGTGGAAATCAAGCCCGGCCAGAACATTGTTGGCGGCCGCGAAGTGACCGGCTTCAGCAACAGTGAGGAAGAGGCCGTGGGCCTGAGCGGCATAGTCCCCTTCCTGCTCGAAGACATGCTGAAGGAAAACACCGCCACCTACACCCGGGGCGACGACTGGGCACCGCACATAGTCGTGGATGGAAAGCTCATTACCGGGCAGAACCCGGCATCTTCCGAAGGGGCGGCGAAGGCCGTCGTGCAGGCCCTGCAGGATAGCTGACCGGTTGAAGTTGGGGTCAGATGAAAATGGGGTCAGATGAACTTTTCATCTGACCCCATTTTCAGCCCTCACCACTGGATTTTCTGAACCAGTGCTGGTACTTTTCCCGCAGTTGTTAATCGGTAGCTCAACCAGGGATGTGGTTGGCACAAGGTTGCCGGAAACAGGACATCACCATACCTTCAGGGATTGAAGATATGCCCCAGGCAAGTGGATTGCAGTTTACCGCCCGTGTTGGCGAACTCCCTTCGGATCTTTTCTCAGTGGTTGGCTTTACCCTGACCGAGCGCCTTTCCGAGGTGTTTCACGGTTGTCTTGAGCTGGCTAGTGCCGACCCGTTGATTCAGGCTGCGGACATTCTGGAACAACCGGTCGATCTCGCCGTCTGGCAGGACGGCGTGCCGCTTCGACGGTTTACCGGCGTGGTCAGCGAATTCGCCCGGGGCGGTTCCGGCCACCGGCGCACCCGCTACGAACTGGTCATCCAGCCGCCGCTCTGGCGTCTGGGCCTGATGCACAACAGCCGGATTTTCCAGACCCAGAGCACCGATACCATCGTGCGGACCCTGCTGGAGGAACGGGGCATTATCGATCCGGTGTTCGATCTCAAACGCCCACCGCAAGAGCGGGAATACTGTGTGCAGCACCGGGAAAGTGACCTGGCCTTCCTCGAACGTCTAGCCACCGAGGAAGGCTGGCACTACCGCTACGAACACGGCAGCGTGGACGGGGAGATTCAACCGGCCCTGGTCATCGCCGATCACCACGGCGATGCGCCGAAACTCGCCCCGGCAGAGTACAACGCCAACGCGGGCGGCAGCACCCGGCGCCCGGTGGTGTATCGCTTCCGATACGAGGAGCGGGTGCGGGTGGCCTCCGTGGCCATGAAGGACTACACCTTCAGGAATCCGGCCTACGCCCTGATGCACGAGAATGCCACCGGCGGATTGCATCATCGCGAGGACTACCAGCACTACGACTACCCCGGCCGTTTCAAGGCCGACGCCAGTGGCCAGCCCTTCACCGAAGCCAGACTTCAGTCCCTGCGCAACGACGCCCGCACCGCCACCGGGGAGAGCAACCGCCCGGATCTCTGTGCCGGTGCCAAGGTGGAGCTCACCGAACACGACAGCGACGCCCTGAACCGGGGCTGGCTGCTGACGGCCATCACCCACACCGGCACCCAGCCCCAGGCCCTGGAAGAAGAGGGCGGCAGCGAGCCGACCACCTACCATAACCAATTCCGCGCGGTGCCCGCCGACATCCCCTGGCGGCCACAAACCCAACACCGCCCCCGGATGGACGGCCCGCAGATTGCCATGGTCACCGGGCCCGAGGGTGAAGAGATTCACTGTGATAAGCACGGCCGGGTAAAAGTCCGCTTTCCGTGGGATAGATACAGCCGCAACAACGAACACAGCAGCGCCTGGCTCCGGGTCAGCCAGGGCTGGGCCGGCGGCCAGTACGGCTTCATGGCGCTGCCGAGAATCGGCCACGAAGTGATTATCTCCTTCCTGGACGGCGATCCGGACCAGCCCATCATCACCGGTCGCACCCACCACGTCACCAACACACCGCCCTATGCGCTGCCGGAACACAAAACCCGCACCACCCTGAAAACCAAAACCCACAAGGGCGAGGGCAGCAACGAACTGAGGTTTGAAGACGAAGCCGACCAGGAGCAGATCTACCTCCACGCCCAGAAAGACCTGGACTTGCTTACCGAGAACAACCGGACCGAGGTGATCCGGAACGATAGCCACCTCACCGTCGAGAACAACCGCTTCAGCCACACAAAAGCCAATGAACACTGCACTGTCGACGGAGAAAAGCGCGAATCCGTGGGCGGCGATTGCAGTCAGAACATCGGCGGCACCTTCCACCAGAAATCCGGCAAGGGCACCCTCAGCGAAGCCGGTACTGAAGTACACCACAAGGCCGGCGCCAAAGTGGTGCTGGACGCCGGAGCAGAGCTCACTATTTCGGCGGGTGGCAGTTTGCTCAAGCTGGATCCGAGTGGCGTGACGCTGGCGGGGCCGGGGGTGGGGATCAATTCTGGGGGGAGTCCGGGGGGTGGTACTGGCACTTTTCCTCAGAATACTCAGTTTCCGAAGATTCTGGAAAAAGGCAAACCAGTAGCGGCGTCTGAAGTGAGGCTTGCGAATGTCAGCACTCGCCAAAATGGTTCTTCAGCCGACGCCCCTCTGCAGGAGTTGCCTGGCAGCGAGCGAAAGCTGATTGTCGATGTTATCGGCGGCAAACTCGACAGGGACACCGTGGAGGCCTGGAAAGGGGTGTCAAAGGAGGACAACGAATGACTGATACTGTGGCGTTTTCAGATGAGTGTAAAGAGCGCTCCGTGTGTCGCAAAGCCGAATACGATGAAACCAACCCGCACGATCTCGTCCTCACGATTCCAAAGCGTAAGGGAGGCCAAATCGCCATTCCGCTCATCAAGAACGCGCGGTCGAATGTCGAGCGGGAAGATCATCAGGAGAACACTCTGCTACGTGTGAAGCCTCTTGCAGAGGTCGAGAGCACGCTACCCGTTACTGTCGGTTATGGTGCGCCCGTCAATCAGGGAAAGGCAGTTGCGATGCTTCGGCCCGGTTTCCTTTATGTTTTTTGTCGCGATAGGTTATGGCGTGAGCTGCAGATCGGTCCGGATTCCAGACTAAGTGATGTTGACCTGGCCAATGCTCGGGAATCGATCAACGATCTAAACAGCAGTTTAAGGATAGAGCGCCCCGCAGAGGGCGAGTGGTTGGATGATGTACTACTACCGGTATTTCTGGAGAGTCAGGCGGTTTTGCACGATTTCCGAATGGCTTACAGCGAAGTTCAGTGGGATTGGAGTTACATCCAGGCGTTGGAAGAAGATGAGCGCACACGGACTGCCCGTACAACTGGTGTAGGGCACGCATGGGCCGTTACCACGGTGGACTCGCTGAGCTTTAGGACCGGATTCCCGGCTTCTCGAATTGAGGATGTGCCCGAATTGCGAGCTCGGGATCTTGGCGTTGAGCTGATGCTGGAGAACCCCCGGGATTTCTTGCCAACCTTTGAACAACCCTCAGATTCAGAGCTCTGTTCAAAACTCGCTAAACGGCTGAAAGACAACCAGGAAGAGGGTGGCGAGTCAGTTGGACTGGGTATCCAATGCGATCCTGGGAACGACATGCTGGCCGACTTGCGAGGCCAGAGAGGCCTGGCCTGTGTGGCGCTGCCGGATCCACTGTTCAGATTGCGTCACAGCCTCGCCCAGTTGCAGTTGGCATTGCATTATCTGGATGCGGTGGATGTGTCGATTCAGAAAAACCCTATGGCTCACTCAGCCATGCTGATTCGGCAAGCCGTGTTTGATCCTTTGCCAAATGGAAGTCCCAGTGCCCTGGCCAATTACGCAAAAGCTATAGACCGGGAGAAGTTGGATAATGTGTTGCACACTGCGGAAAAAAATCATGCTATCCGCATAATTGAAAGACACGTTGACGGGCTTCTGGACATGATAAAAGGAAGAAAGCTCGACCCGGTCTTCGACGACTACCGTGAATGCAGGGATGTTGCGATCTGTGAAGCTTACTTGCTGATTGCTGACAAGCTGAACATCCTGCAGCAGATTCCGGGGGTCCTTAAAGCACAGGGTGTGGCAAGCCGCAATCACGTGTTCACCGGTTTACGGCAATGGATAGTTGCTGGCGATTTCCTGGAAAAGTGGGCTCCGGCAGAAGACGAATCAACGAACGAGCATGAGAGCGATTCTTCTGCAATATCCCCATTTGAGCGCTTGCGACAACTTGCCCAGCAGCAGGCTGAGATTGATGAAGCGTTGTTAAGTCGACTGAATGTTCAGTCTTTGGTGCACCTTGAGAAGCAGGTCAGAGAAAACGATGCAGGCAATAGCAGTGCGATCAAGGGGGTTGCTAACGCAGGCAAGGTAGGAGGCATGATTTCTGGTGCCCTTAACGAATGGAGCACTTCGATACTGACAGTATGCAAACGCCTTGTCGAAGAAGACGTGATTCAGTCCCTCGAAATACAGCGGATTATGCAGAGAGTCAGTTCGAATCTTGTGCTGGCTGACCCGACGCTCAGGGGCATCGATGTGATGGGGCGGACCGGGGCTATGGAGCAACGAATTATCGTGGGAGTATCTGGTCATGGTCTCAAGCGTGGCCTCACGGATTTCGACCGAACGGAGGGCTTGCTTACACGGAGCAAGGATTACCTGTACGCGGATCTGTTAGATGAGACAGGCAACCGGATGGCTTCGACCAGTCCCGGGCGTGCCGCAGAAGCATTGGATGAGGCCATTAAAAAGGTCGCCGGCTCGGCCTTTGTTTTTTCTGCTCCAGCGGGGCACCCTGAAGCCCATAAACTGAGTTTGCTTAAGGTGGATTATGCCAAGCAGGTTGGGCAGGTAGTGGATGGTCCGGCGGTGTCTCATGGGTTGGTGGTATTGGCTGCTTTTAACCTGTTTCTCGAGTCAAAGGCAATGCATAAGGCTTTCCAGCAATCTAATGGAAATAAATGGTTGACAACTGGCAAGTCTATTGGAGCCCTTGCCGACTTGACGGCCGCTTCTTTGAAGCTCAGCCAAGTTTTGGGCAACCGAAAAGCCGCTAGTGATGCTGCTACCAGTATGAACCGGATAGCGATCCGGCCACTGTTTGATATGAAAAACTGGACATTTATTGGGAGCTTGCTGAAACGTAATGGAGCCTCTACGCTGGTCCGTGTCGCCGGCCTGGCAACATTCATCGCTGGCGGGGTCGGAGCTGGTCTGAGCTATTGGGACATGCGAATCAGCATGACCAATAAGGACTTCGATACCGCGACAGGGCATGCAATCGCCATGACCGGAAGCTTGGTTGTTTTGTCGTCTCCCCTTATGCATGGCTTGCTGGCAATACCAGGTTGGGGCTGGGCTATTTTTGGTTTAGTGATGACGGTTGGTGGCGGGCTGTATGCGGGGGCTGCCACCGATGATGCCTTTGAAAAACTGCTCAACCGTGGCCCTTGGGGCACTCACCCTGATGGAGCGTTGCCGGGGCAGGATGATCAAGCCTACTACAGCCAGTTGCTGGCCCTTTTGTCGCCTGTTCAGGTGACGGCCCAGCGGTATGAGGAGGTGGAGCCAGACCCTGCGCTCGCCCACCCTGACTATCCGCCGAAAGCGGATGATTACGTGATTACGCTCCAATTCCCGCTCGTTAGTCGCTTGAAGATATACCGAAAGGGTGGTGTCGGCCTAACTGACAGCCCATTCCGTTTGGTAGTCCAGGAGGTAGCCTACCAGTCCTCGACAGCTACAGCTGTCGCTCCCGGCTCGACAGATTCGGTAAGTGATACCCAGATGCTTAAGGTCACACCGCTGACCAAGGTCACCGCCCGGCAGTCCCTGCCCAACCAGTCAGCGGTTCGATTCCTTGTGCGGCGTGAAATCCAGGACAGCAGTTATCAGGGTTTGTTTTACGAGGAGACTGTAACGACTCAGGTCCGAGTTGGGCTTCAGGCCACCCTGGATACCGAACTGGGACCGCTGGTGTTCCCCACCCCGGTGCTCGAAGACTACGAGCCGTTCGATGTTACACAGCATAGTCAACCACCTTCCAAAGTTCGGTCGGTCCTGAACCCCTATTCCCAGCCTCAATCCCCTTACTGGTACTTCACCGAGGTCAGCACATGAACAGCGAACACGAACAATCCGTGTTCATGGACACAGCCTTCCGGGCATCGGCCATTGGCCCCTTGCCCGAGGCCCCGACTAAACGCACCCGCATTGGCGAAGAGTTGCAGCCTTTTGGCAGCTATGCGGGGGCCGTTCCTTACCTTGGCACGATTCAGGATGTTGAGGCACTTCAGGACTGCGAAAAGAGCGATCCGGAATTCCGGGATGAGGATTGGTGGTGGGATCATCAGCGGATACGGTTTTTGAACGGGAAGCTGGGGCTTAAGTTCCTCCTACTGATTATTCCTTTCGCATGGATTTTAGCGATCACTGTTGGGGGTATGGTTTCGATTGGATGGGGAGTAATTCAGTTGTCTAATGTATTCGGCATTCCAGCGTTGATATGCGTTTTACTTCTCTTGGTGTCGATACCCGCCTGGATGTTTTTTGCGTTTTGGATTGCCCAGCCAACGACTAATTGGATCATGAGCACCGGTGTCGGCTTTTTCCTAAAACCATTCGAAAAGACACTCAACAAACGGTTAAACGAGACAATGGAGGACGGCTGCAGTGAATTCAACCGAGTCACCGGCCAGGTCCGGATTGCTTTGGGACGAAAACGCTTTTTCGAAGTTCCCTTTGTGGAATTCGATGCCTATGTGGACCGGGTTATCCAGGAAAGTGGCGTCTTTTACCGGTTAATGTTGGTGCACCGCTATACCCAGAAAACCTTCAACAAAACGGCCTTTAGCACCATTGAGTCAAACAAGAATGAAGTACTGGCTACCTGGGATATGCTGCAGCGTTACATGGATGTGAGTCAGCCGCTACCTGATACCCCTCGCCTCGAACCTTTCCGTCACCTGGACCCGGTAACGGCAGAACACGACAGGAGGACAGGACGCAATCCCCGGTACTGGCGAGACCTTGACCTGGAATCCTGGAAGGACGGTGAGGGCTGGGCAGAAGTTTATAGACATCAGAATGAATACCCCTGGGGAACCCGATTCTGCAAGCTTACTCCGCAACTGGGCAAGATATCGATGGAGGAATATCGGAAACAACGCCCGGCTGGCGCATCACCAATTTAAGGCCTGATCGAAGAAGCAAGTCTCAGATGCTGCAACTCGCAACACCCGTGGTAACCTGTAACAAGCTCTGACCCCAACTTCAGCTCCCCTCTCCGGCGTGGCTGATCAATCCGCCGGGCGCACCCGCCTCCAGCAACTGCCGTATGTGGTCCGGTATTGTCACCTTCCCCATAACCGAAGGCTGAATCACTACATAGGTGATGTCGGCGCCGGCTATAAAGGCCTCATCTCCGTACCGTAAAAACTCCAAATGCAACGTGAAGGACGTGTTGCCGATTCGCCCAGTGCGAATCCGGGCCTCAAGAACCTCATCGAATTTTGCCGGAGCTTTCCAGTTCATCGTGAGACTCACTACCTGGATGTCCAGATCCTGGTCCAGCAGATTCTGGTAATTCCCGAACAGCGTGCGGATGTATTCGTTGACCGAAATATCAACAAAGTCCGCATAACGGGCATTAAACACCACACCCTGGGCATCACATTCGCCGTAGCGGACGCGGAAGCGAAAGCGGAAAGGCAGATCACCAGCCATGAAGCTCCCCGATTAAAGTTCAGTTACCGATCCCAACAGCATCTCATATCTGTGCTAACGTGTTGAGGAATATCTCAAAAGGCTGGCCCTCTCCATGAGCAATCCCAAACACACCCTTTTCTGGATGACGATTTTCCTCGGCGTGGTCGTGGTTGTCGGCGCCCTGATCCACAAACCCCTGATCTCCGCCTTTATGGCCAACTGGGTCTTCAACCTCCTGATTCTGGGCGTACTGATTGTCGGCATTTCCCTGACCTACCGGCAGGTGTTTGTGTTATTCCCGGAGCTGAAGTGGATCGCTCAGTTCCGCACCGGCCACGCCGGGCTCTCGGTGGTCCAGGAACCGCGCCTGCTGAAGCCACTGGCCCGGCAGCTGGGGGAGGACGCCAAGCGTGATCGTTTTACCCTGTCTACCATGTCCCTGCGCACGGTGCTCGATGGCATTCATTCGCGTATGGACGAACAGCGGGAAATTACCCGATATTTCATCAGCCTGCTGGTATTCCTAGGCCTGCTTGGCACCTTCTGGGGGCTGCTTGGCACCATCAATTCGGTTGGTCAGGTGATCACCGGCCTGGACATGAGCCAGAAAGACTTCGGCAAGGTGTTTGCCGAGCTTCAGGAGGGCCTTTTGACACCTCTTGAAGGCATGGGCACGGCCTTCAGTTCATCCCTGCTGGGTCTGGGCGGATCGCTGATTCTCGGCTTCCTCGACATCCAGGCCGGCCATGCCCAGAACCGGTTCTATGACGGGCTTGAGGAGTGGCTGACCGGCGTGACCAACCTGGTGGACCGGGTGGATGACAGGAAAGACCTGTCATGATCGGATCCAGGCGCCGCAGCCGAAGCACCACCAACGTCTGGCCGGGTTACGTCGATGCCCTCTCGGCGCTGCTGATGCTCGTGATCTTCATGCTGCTGGTCTATGTGGTGAGCCAGCTTTATCTTTCCCAGACCCTGTCTGACCGCGACACCCAGTTGGCCCGCCTCAATGCCCAGTTGAACGAATTGTCGGAGCTTCTGGGCCTGGAGCAGAACAAGACCGATGCCCTGGAAGACCAGATGGCCAGCTTTCAGGACGATTACAGCGCCAGCCTGACCCGAAACGACAACCTGGTGAACCAGCTCGAGTCCACCCGCGAGCAACTGATGCAGCAGACCGCCATGGCCGAAGCCCGGGCCGAGCGGCTGGCAAGCATGGAGCAATCCATTGATGAGAAAGAGAAGATGTCCGCCAGCCAGCAGGCGATGATCCTGCGGCTGTCCAATCAGATTGCGTCGCTGCGGGAGCAACTGAGGCAGATCGCCTCCGCGCTGAAGTTGCAGGAGCAGATGACGGCGGAAAAAGAGCAGGAACTGGAACAGGTCAGCCGGCGGCTGAATACCTTGCTGGCCGAGCGGGTAAACCAGCTCGAACAGTACCAGTCGGAATTCTTTGCCCGACTACGGGACATCCTCGCCAGCAACGAGAACATCCGGGTGGTGGGCGACCGTTTCCTGCTGCCCTCGGAGTTGCTGTTTGCCTCGGGTTCGGCAGAACTTGGTGAGGATGGCATGCGCGAACTGGACAAGCTGGCAAAGGTGTTGCTCGCTGTCGCCGACAAGATTCCGGAGGATGTCGACTGGATTCTTCGAATTGATGGCCATACCGACGTTGTGCCCATCAACACCCCCAAATTCCCCTCCAACTGGGAGCTTTCCACCGCCCGCGCCGTGGCCGTGGTCCGCTATCTGGCAGCACAGGGGGTGCCCGAGCGACGCATGGTGGCCGCCGGCTTCGGCGAATTCTTCCCGGTGGCAGAAGGCACCTCGCCGGAAGCGCTGCAGAAGAACCGGCGGATTGAGCTCAAGCTGACGGATCGCTAGGAGTCTGCGAGTGCATTAACAAGGCGTTGACGGTCGTGGTGTAGGGTGCGTCGATGCCCAACTGCGCGCAGCGGCGCAGCACAGCCCCGGCAATGCTGTCGAGCTCTAGTGGCCGGCCCTTTTCCCTATCCACCAGCATGGACGTCTTGATGGCGTTGAAGTTGCGGATCAACTGGAACATCTCCTCCAGATCCCGGGGTTCGAGATTAACACCATCGGCTTTCGAGGCCTCAACAGTTTCCGCCATCATTCCGTGCACGATTTTCCGGAATTCCGGATGATGCGTGAGGCTTCGGGTGTCCAGACCGGTCAACGCCGAGATCGGGTTAACCCCATTATTGATCACCAGCTTGCGCCAGAGCTCGTAACGGATATTGTCGGAAACGGTCGTTGGAATACCGGCGGCCTCGAAATCGTCCCGCAGTTGTCCCAGCAGGAGACTACGAAAATTCGAGTCGACTGCAACCGGCCATTCCCCCATAACAATCTGCGCAGGGCCTTCAGCCTCAACGACCCCTGGCTGCACAATATGCCCACCGACCCTGACCGCCAGCCCACCCAGTACCCGACGCTCTCCCAGCAGGGCTGCCAGCTCCGGTTCGTTGTCCACGCCGTTCTGAAGCGACAAGACCGGCACCTTGCCGTGGTAAAGCCAGGGCCCCAGCTCTTCCAGCATCGCTTCAGTGGCGGTAGATTTGAGAGTGACCACGACGACATCAAAATCGTCCGGGCGGTAGCGGGCAACCACCGTGGAATGATCCATGGCCTTTACCGGGAACGACCATACCTCATCCCCATACCGAACCGTCAGCCCCTGTTGCTGCAGAGCCGCCAGGTGTGCGCCTCGGGCAGTGAGTACCACATCATGTCCGGCATGCAGCAGGCGGGCGGCGTAATAACCTCCTATACCACCGGCCCCCACTATCAGTAACCTGAACATTCACATAACCCTTTATGTTTTCCTCAGTTTATTGCATCCAGCTGTAGCCGGCGAGTGACTGGCTGTCTTCATTCAGTGCAAAACCAAACACCCGCTGGGGCGCTTTGAAACCGCCCAGACTGAAGGCGGTGTTCAGCACGCATAATGTTTGGGCTGCAACGGGGGTACCCTGAACGGCTCCTCTCTGGCCAACCAGACTGGATCCGGCCATGGCCTGAAGCCTCCCGTCGGACCACAAGGGAAATAGTCGACCAGATGACCGGTGCATCAACGCCCCAGCTTTTTGACCGACTGCCCACCAATGCCGAAATGCTGCCTGGGCATTTCTGTAATGATAATCCGGACGCTTTCCACAGGTGCTCCCAGTGAGCGTGAAATCGCATCGGTTACCTCTCGGATCAGCGTTTCCTTCTGTTCATCCGACCGACCTTCAAGAATATTGATTTGCGCAACAGGCATAGAACCTCCTCATTCGAACCGCGCAGAAACCGTGCCAAGCCCCTGGTAGCGAACGGTAATATTGTCGCCGGGCTCAACGGCAATCGCGGCAGTGATGCCGCCGGTCATGATGAAGGTTCCGGCAGGAATGTGTTCGCCACGCTCGGCAAGCAGGTTTGCCAGCATGGCGACACTGGAAGCCGGATGTCCTAGTACCGCCGCACCGGCGCCCACATCCACAACCTCACCATTTTTCTCAACCACCACGCCAAGGGTTTTCAGGTCGACATCGGCAACGTCGGCCATCTGGCCACCGGTGATGAAACGGGTAGACGAGGCGTTGTCCGCCACCACACTCACCAGATCAAATTTGAAGTTCTCATAGCGCGAGTCGATGACTTCCACGGCCGGGATGACGAAGTCGGTCGCCGCCAGGACCTGGCCAATGTGACAGCCGGGGCCTTTCAGGGGGGCCTTGGTAACGAAGGCAATCTCGGCCTCGATTTTCGGGTGAATCAGTTCCCTGGTATTGACCACGCCACCATCCGGCACGCTGAAATAGTCGGCAAGGAAGCCGTAGATTGGCGTTTCAACGCCCATCTGGGCCATCTTGGCCCATGAGGTGAGCCCCATCTTCATGCCCACGATCTTGTTTCCGCGAGCTTCCTTGCGGCGGCGGATTTCCCACTGCACGTCGTAGGCATCTTCGAAGGTCATGTCCGGGAAGTCGTTGGTGACCTTGGTGATGTCGTGGGCCTGCAATTCGGCATTTTCCACGTGTTCGGCCAGGGCCAGAACCTGCTCTTGGCTTAATGTCTTGCTCATGCGTTTTGCTCCTTTTGTGCCGCCAGCAGATCCAGCGCCACGTCCACAATCATGTCTTCCTGGCCACCCACCATGCGGCGCTTGCCCAGCTCCACCAGAATGTCCACGGTCTTCAGGCCGTACTTCTGCGCCGCCACTTCGGAGTGGCGCAGGAAGCTGGAATAGACGCCGGCATAACCCAGGGCCAGGGTTTCGCGGTCCACCCGTACCGGACGGTCCTGTAGAGGACGGACGATGTCATCGGCCGCATCCATCAGGGCATACACGTCGGTGCCGTGTTCCCAGCCCATCTTGTCGAAGGCGGCAATGCACACTTCCAGCGGCGCGTTTCCGGCACCGGCGCCCATGCCGGCCAGGGAGGCATCAACCCGGTCGCAACCTTCTTCCACGGCCACGATGGAATTGGCCACACCCAGTGCCAGGTTGTGGTGGGCGTGGATGCCGGTTTCGGTTTCCGGCTTGAGCACATCCTTGAGGGCACGGAAGCGATCACGGATGTCGTTCATGTTCATGGCACCGCCGGAGTCGACGACATAGAGGCAGGTGGCACCGTAGTCTTCCATCAGTTTGGCCTGCTGCGCCAGGCCCTGCGGGGTCTGCATATGGCTCATCATGAGGAAACCGACAGTGTCCATGCCGAGCTTACGGGCATGTTCAATGTGCTGTCGGGAGACATCCGCTTCGGTGCAGTGGGTGGCGACACGAACGATGCGGGCACCGGCGTTATAAGCATTGTCCAGGTCATGCACCGTTCCGATACCAGGCAACAGCAAGGTGGCAATCTGGGCGTGCTCCACCACTTCGGCGACGGCTTCAATCCACTCCAGATCGGTATGGGCGCCAAAGCCGTAGTTGAAGCTGGAGCCCTGCAGGCCGTCACCGTGAGCCACTTCGATGGAGTCCACCTTGGCCTTGTCCAGGGCACGGGCGATGTCCTGGACGTTCTTGATGGAGTACTGGTGGCGGATCGCGTGGCTGCCGTCACGCAGGGTCACGTCGGAGATATAGAGTTTCTTGCCGGGATTAAAAGTCATTGTTCGTTCCTCCTCAGTTGACCAGCAATTCGGCGATGCGCTCGGCGGTGCCCAGCGCGGCAGAGGTCATAATGTCCAGGTTGCCAGCGTAGGCCGGCAGGTAATGGGCAGCGCCCTCTACTTCCAGGAAGATGGAGGTTTTAAGACCGCTGAAGCGGCCCAGGCCCGGGACGTTCATGGGCTGGTCTTCGGGAATGTCGTCGAACTGCACCTTCTGCTTCAGGCGGTAACCCGGCACATAACTGTTCACGGCCTGCACCATCTCCTCCACGGACGCTTCCACTTCGGCTTTATCGGCCGCATCCGAAAGCACATAGACGGTGTCCCGCATCAATAGTGGCGGCTCGGCCGGGTTCAGAATAATGATGGCTTTACCTTTCTGGGCGCCGCCCACCACCTCGATGGCCCGGGAGGTGGTTTCGGTAAACTCATCGATGTTGGCGCGGGTGCCGGGGCCGGCCGACTTGCTGGAAATCGACGCGACAATCTCGGCGTAGTGAGCCTTGGCCACCCGGGAGACGGCCGCCACCATGGGGATGGTGGCCTGGCCGCCGCAGGTGACCATGTTGACGTTGCCTTCCTGAAGCTGTTGCTCCAGATTCACCACCGGCACACAGTAGGGGCCAATCGCCGCCGGCGTCATATCGATGATCTTGATGTTTTCCTTGTGCCCGCGCAGGAAGACTTCATTGTGCATATGGGCCTTGGCGGAGGTGGCATCGAATACAATGTCAATGTCGGCGAATTCCGGCATTTTCACCAGTCCATCCACGCCTTCGTGGGTGATGGCCACGCCCATCCGGGCAGCACGGGCAAGACCGTCCGATTCCGGATCGATACCGACCATGGCTCCCATTTCAATGTTTTTGCCATTGCGCAGGATCTTGATCATCAGATCGGTGCCGATGTTCCCCGAACCAATGATCGCTGCCTTGATTTTCTTGCTCATAGCCTTTTCCTCGTTGTTCTTTTCGATCAGGCAAAACGCACCGAAGCGCTACCGATGCCACCGATGTCGACCCGCATGTAATCACCGGCCTTGACCGGTTCCAGTGGGACCAGGGAACCGGACAGAATTACCTCCCCCACCTTCAGGGAGATGCCGAACTCGCCCAGGGTATTGGCCAGCCAGGTCACGCAGTTCACCGGGGATCCCAGTGCTGCCGCCCCGGCGCCGGCGCTGAGAACGCTGCCGTTCTTTTCAACCACCATGCCGCAGGTCACCAGGTCCACCTTGCGCGGAGACACCGCCTGATCACCCAAAACAAACAGACCGCAGGAGGCGTTGTCGGCAATGGTGTCCTGGATGGCGATCTTCCAGTCCTGGATGCGGGAATCGACAATCTCGAAACAGGGCATCACACATTCGGTGGCGGCCAACACATCGGCGTTGGTGATGCCCGGCCCGTTCAGATCCTTCTTCAGAATGAAGGCAATCTCACCCTCGGCTCGGGGCGCGATCAGCCGGTCGCTGATCGGCATCACTTCACCACTGTTGAACACCATGTCGTCGGTCAGGTAACCGAAATCCGGCTGGTGTACGTTCAGCATGTTCTGCACCGCCTTGCTGGTGACACCGATCTTTTTACCGATGACCGAAGCCCCGTCCGCAAGACGACGCTCCAACATGCGCAGGGAAATGTGGTAGGCGTCATCAATGGTGATGTCCTCGCCCCGACTGGTCAGGGGCAACACGGCCTCCCGCTTGATCATGGCGTGGTAGAGCTCGTCACCGAGCGCCTGGATTCGTGTTTGTTCCATCAGGAGTCTCCTGCAGCCGCTTGATCGGCCTCATTGAGAAAATCGTTTACCAACCGGGCAAACCGGGCGGCATGTTCAATCTGGGTCCAGTGGCCACAACGACCAAAGACGTGGAGCTGGGCACGGTCGATCAATTCCGCCAGTTTTAGCGAGGCTGCCAGCGGAATCACTTCGTCTTCGCGGCCATGCAAAATCAGGCTTTCGTGGGGCAGCGCGCGGATGTCTTCCTCGTTGCTGGCCAAGTTGTCGACCCAACGCTGTCTCGGGGCCGGGAACATGGCCGAGAAGGACTCCTGGAAGCCCGGGCGAACGCTGGCCTGGTAGCGCATCTCTGCCAACTCATCGGTGAGCAGACTCTTGTCGTAGGCGAACACACCCATTAACCGCCGCATATTGTCCAGTGACGCTTCGTAACCCCAAACCTCGTCCAGGCCTTTGGTGATCGGAAAGCTCACGCCAACCGATCCCATCAGTACCAGCCGACGGATCCGTTGCGGATGCTCGATGGCCAGAGCCAGCGCCAGGCCACCTCCGAAAGAGTTCCCGACCAGGTCCACCTGATCGAGACCCAACTCATCCAGAACACCGATGGCGTGCTTCACCCAGCGCTCGCGGTTATAGATCTGATCTTCCGGCCGTTCGCTATACCCGAAGCCCAACATGTCCGGGGCGATCACACGCCGGTTTTTTGCCAGCTCCGGAATCACCAACCGCCAGTTGGTCCAGGCGGTAACGCCGGGGCCTGAGCCGTGAATCATCATGACCGGGAAGCCCTCCCCCTGGTCATGCAGGTTGGTTCGGTAGCCGGCGGCCGTGATCTCCCGCCCTATTTCCGGGCTGTCTACAGGTGCATTCATGGCTATCTCACAATTTGATGCAGATGTTCTTCATTTCGGTGTAGAACTCCAGGGAGTGAACGCCACCCTCACGGCCGACACCGGACTGCTTGCTGCCGCCGAAGGGGGTACGCAGATCCCGCAGGAACCAGCTGTTCACCCAGATGATGCCTGCCTCGATCTGGCCTGCGACCCGGTGCGCACGAGTGATGTTTTCACTCCAGATGACGGAGGCCAGCCCGTAGGGAAGACTGTTAGCCAGCTCAATGGCTTCCTTTTCGGTATCGAAGGGGCGGATATGACAACAGGGACCAAAGATCTCGTTGGTAACCACGGCCGAGTTATCTGCCAGACCCGTCCAGATGGTGGGCTGAACCCAAGCACCACCGGCCAGCTCTGCCGGCATGTCCGGAACCCCACCACCGGTCACGACAGATGCCCCGTCATCAACGGCTTTCTGATAGTAGGAAAGGACTTTTTCACGATGTTTGAGGCTGACCAGCGGCCCTATGCTGGCTTCCGCATCATCCGGTGGGCCGATTTTCAGGCCCTCCGCCGCTTCTTTCAGCCGGCTGACAAACTCGTCAAAGATCGAACGCTCAACATAAACCCGCTCAGTGCCGAGGCAGACCTGGCCACAGTTGGCGAACGCGGAACGCATAGTGCCTTCAATGGCTTTATCCATATCGCAGTCGGCGAATACCAGGCCGGCGTTCTTGCCGCCCAGCTCCAGGGAAATATCCCGGATGCCTTTGGCGGCCGATTTCATGATGATTTCGCCGGTGCCGGTCTCGCCGGTAAAGGTGAAACCGTCAACCTGCGGATGCTCGGTCAGGTAAGCGCCGGCGGAGTCACCACCAAAGCCATGAACCACGTTGTAGACCCCGTCGGGCACGCCAGCCTCTTTCATCACTTCGCCCAGCAGGGCCGTGGTGGTCGGCGTTTCTTCCGAGGGTTTGACCACCACCGTGTTACCACAGGCCAGCGCCGGCCCGACTTTCCAGGTCATCAGCAGCAACGGAAGATTCCAGGGACTGATGACACCAATCACGCCCTTGGGGCGACGAACCGCGTAATTCAGCGCCCCGGTGCCATCGGGGGTTGGCATTTCAAAGGATTCGGTCGGCACGTTCTTGATCATGTCCGCGAACACTTTGAAGTTGGCAGCGCCCCGGGGTATGTCGATATGGCTGGCCAGAGATTTTGGTTTGCCGGTATCCAGGCACTCCGCCTCCAGGAACTCATCAAAGCGGGCGTTAATGCCATCCGCCACTTTGTGAAGAATGCCGGTGCGCTGCTCCAGCGTCATCTTGCCCCAGGGGCCGCGAAGCGCCGCCCGGGCGGCCTGCACGGCGGCATCAACCTCTTCCCGGCCGGCTTCGTGAACCTTGCTAATTACCTTGCCGTTGGCCGGGTTCACATTGTCGAACAGCTTGCCACTGGCCGAGCCAACGTACTGTCCATTGATGTAATGCTTGATTTCTTTCATGGTTAAAACATCCTGTGGCGCATCAGGGAGTCAGGTCAAAACCGTCAGGAAGCGTTCGTTCAGCTGTCGGTCGTGGTAGAAAATGGCTTTACCCAGCTCACCGGCATCCCAGGTCACCGGTTCGTGATCCGGGTAGTGGTAATCACCGCCGGCGAACACCTCGTTTCGGTTGCCCGAGGGATCGAAGAAATAAATGGTCTGGCCGTGGGTCAGGCCGTGGCGGGTCGGCCCGATGTCGATGGAGGTATCGGTCATGGAGATCAGGTCGGCGGCCTTAAGCACGTCCTGCCAGGTCTCCAGGAAAAACGAGGCGTGGTGGAACTTGCCCGGCTCTTCGTGATCGATGAACGCGATATCGTGAGCCTTGGTGCTGACGGTCAGGAACTGGGCCACCCGCTTGCCGTCGGGGGCAATCACCTGCTCAGCCAGATCGAACCCGAGTACGTCACGGAACAGGTCGAGGGTCTTGTCCAGGTTCGGGCCATACAGCAGGCAGTGGTCAAAGCGGGTGGCTTTCATACCCTCAAGACCGCGCGGCCAGGCTTCCGGGTTGTGGTTGCCCACCCCCCATTTACCGGTCTGTTTCTTGGTGGCATAGAGCTCAAAAGCATGGCCGGTCGGTGCCACAAAACGCACCCGGCGGCCGCAGTCCTTCAGTTCGCCCTTGGGCAGATCCTCAACCTCGCAGCCAAACTCGGCGAGTTTACCGCGCAACTGGTCCACCACGTCTTCGCTGAGGCACTTGAAACCCATAAAGTCCATGCCGGGCTCATCCGCTTCACGCAGAACCACCGAGAACTTGTCGACTTCGGTCCAGCCTTTCAGGTACACGCGGCCCTGCTCGTCCCGATCCATTTCAATCAGGCCCAGCAGATCCGTGTAGTGTTTGAGGGCCTCATCCATATCGAGAACACGGATCTGGACGTGGCCGGGACGCATTACACCTTTTTTCATGACAGTTACCTCATTGCTCTTGTTGTTGTTTGCTCGCTCGTTTCGCCCGGCGCGGATGGCTCCAGGCACTCAATAGTCAGATCGGTGACCGGATAGATCCGGCAGGCCAGGACCTCCCCCTGTTCAATGGCTTCGGGCGGGGCGTGTGCGCGGCTCATCTTTCCGCACTCGTATTCGCCCTCAATCACCCGGACCTTGCAGAAGCCGCAGCCACCGCCCCGGCAGCCCACGGGCACGCACTTCACACCCCATTGCTCCATCGCTTTGAGAACGCTTTGCCCTTCACCGCAAGTAAAGCTGTCCCCGGTTGTCCGGTTGGTTACCTGGCATCCGATACCCATGGCTCAGCTCCGGTCATATCTTTTTGAACAGGGCCGAACGCTGGGTGTCTTCCGCGCCGTCCGCCGCGGTCAGGAATTTCTCCATGAAGATGTCACGCTCGAACAGCCGCCCCTGCATCAACGCCGTGATAGCCGCATCGATCATCGGAGGGGGGCCGCACAGGTAGGCCTTGTTGCCGGCAAACCGGCCATCGAAATGGGCTTTGGCAGCCTCATGGACATAACCGCGGAAGCCCTGCCAGTCAGAGTCATCCTCAACCTGACTAAGCGCCGGCACGTAAGTGAAGTTGTCGTGGTCTCGATCCAGTGCCTCGAACAGCTCCCGGTTGTAGAGTTCAGCCAGGTTGCGGGCGCCCTGAAACAGGACAATCTTGCACTCGTCGTTCTGCTCAAGCAGATCCAGGATCATTGACTGGGGACTGGACAATCCGGACCCGCCGGCGATGAAAATCAGATCCCCCGGCTGTGAGCTGCGCACGAAGAATTGACCGTAAGGACCGGACAGTTTGAGTTCGTCGCCCGCGCACAGCTGTTTGTGGATATAGGTTGTTGCTGCACCGCCCTCAACAAGACGGACGTGCAACTCCACTTCATCGGCCTTGCCCGGCGGGTTGGCCAACGAGAATGCCCTGGGGCCTTCGACACCGGGCAGTTCAATGTTGATGTATTGACCCGCCTGAAAGGTCATCGGTCGGTCCAGTTTCAGATGCACGCCTTTGATGGTCGGCGAGAGATCCACGATATCGGTCACCATGGCGGCATAATCTTCGACCGGGTAACCTTCAAAATCCGGGTCGACATCAATGTCCGCCTCGATGGTGACATCGCTCTCAACCGTGGCGCAGCAGGCCAGAACCTTGCCTTCGTCACGCTCGATATCCATCAGGGCAAAGGGCGAAGCATCACCAACTTCCACGTCACCCTCCAGCACCTGGACCTTGCAGGTCGCGCAGGTGCCATGTCCGCACGCAAACGGCAGCCAGACACCCTGACGAAGCGCCGCCTGGAGAATGGTCTGGCCATCCTCCACTTCGATCTGTTCGCCTATGGGCTCGATAGTTACGGTGTGGCTCATGGCATTCACCTCAAGACGCGGAGCCGGCGATGCCGTTCAGCTCAGGTGTGGTCATGGTCAGCATGCTCTTATGATCGATACCGCTGTTCATGAGCGTGGCCGACGCATCCGGGATGAACGGCTCACCATTCAATTGCCAACTGGCATCCATGAAACGGACATTGCCCGCATCGGGATGAGACGCCACCGCAGGCTTCAGAACCTCCTCGATAAAGGCTCCGAAGGTCATGTCTGGCTGCACCAGAAACGCGAATGGCGAGCAGTACATCAGGTGATGAGGCCAGTAGAGATACAGCAGCTGCATGCCATGGAAGTTCTCCACCTTGTCACGGGGTTCAAACTTGTAATCGTATAAAGCGTTCACACTCATGTTGATCACCTTGTTGTTTTTGTGGGTGAAACGCCCGGTGCCGATGACACCGGGCGAGTCCCGGATCAGGCCGCGTTTTTCTTGGCGCTTTCCGTCTTTTCCTCGGATGACTTGCCCTTGATGGCGAGCCAGCGTTTGTGGTCGGGAGACCCGATGTACTCGAAATTGTCCTCACCGATGTTGATGTGGTAGTACTTCTGCACCACCGTCTCCACATCACCGCCTTCACAGTTGCCCTGATAGATCTGATGCACCGGCAACCAGGCCTGTACGTATTTCTCGGGCTCATTCTTGAAGATGTCGCAGCAGCCGTCGGAACAGAAGTGGTAGCGCTCGCCCTCATGCTCTATCTGGCGATGGCTGAGCATGGTTGGGTCATCTTTCTCGGTGAAAATGGTGGGTATCTGACACACCTGACACAGCTGTGGCAGCGTGTTGTTGTAGAATCGACGTCCTTCCGCGTGCTCTTTCGCCCAGTGCTCGAAGCGCGGACGGTAGTACTTGTCGAAGGTGTCCGGGTACTTCTGGGACAGCCAATCCAGCTCTTCCTTTTCAGGCATCCAGGTATGGAAGTTGGTGGCGTGACCGTACTGGTAGAAGGTGGACCAGGCCTGATGGCTTACATGGTTCTTGGCGTCATTGGCGATGTCCTGGTACTTGGGCGGACGAATGCCATAACGCTCCAGATCCTTGAACAGCGCGCCTCCGTTCTGCTCGTAATACACCTCCCAGGCTTCCGCCCAGGACATGACCTTGTTCGGCAGCATGTAGTCCATCATCATGCCCACCAGGCTCAGCAGGCGGAAACCGCGCCAGAACCACTTGTCTATCCAGCGCTGAACGATGGGCACGTTGTCTTCGTGCTGTTCGAGGATGAACTTGATAACTTCGAGACCCAGGGTCATATGCCGTGCTTCGTCGGACTGGGCCGAGAAACCAAAGGTAACGGTGGCCATATCGCCGTTGTAGGCGGCGCCGGACATAAATGGCACAAACAGCAGGTTGGTCAGCACATACTCAAAGGAAAACGAGATGGCGGTCAGGAATTCGAACGGGCCAGCAGAGCGAGCGTCGTCAAAGAAGGATTTGGGTACTGACAGGAACCACACCCGGTCGTGCATATGCGCAGCATCATGCAATCCGTTGAAGTGTTTGTTGTAGTGGCTCATGGCGTGCTGCTGGGTCTGGGAATGACGCAGCTCGTCAATGGCCTGCATCTGGCAGGCGACCCGGGCTCCGGCACCGCTGAACTGGCGCCCCACCTTGGCATAACCCTGGAACGCCGCATGCTCCAGTGGCGATACACCACTCAGGAACAACTTCAGAGCGTTGACATAACGGGCATCTGAGATGTTCTGGTGGCCGTTGTTCTGGGCGAACGCATCGAAAATGGCGTACAGCTTTTTCTCTTTCTCGGCCTGGTACTTCCAGTAGGCGTCCATGGTCAGTCGGAACGGGTCTTCCCACTGGGACCAGTCGGTAATCTTGATGCCCTCGAACCGCTCGTCCGGGTAGATGTCTTCTTTTTTCTGGTAGGTTGGCTCCCAGGACATGTCCCGGGTCAGGTACTGGTACTTGTCTTTAAGATTCAATTTCTTGTTCTTAACAGCCATGATTGGTCTCCCGATTAGTTCCACTGAAGAATGAAGTGGTCATCGTCTTCGTCGACATTGCCGCCGATACTGATCACATCGATGAGCATTTCCTGAACGTCCCAGTCCCGGCCAAGCTTCTCTTCCATCGTTTCCCGGTTGATCACCAGACGCTTCTCCGCCTGGATCCGGATCATCGCCGGCTGGTGCTGCAGTTCCGCTTCCGGGTTGTCTTCCATAATGGCTTCCGCCAGATACCGGGCGTTGTCGTTGTCCTGAAAGGCAATGAATACGAGCTGGCTCATGCGGATACTCCCTGGCTTTGCAGCCCACATTTCTTGAGACGGGTTGCAAGCTCTGCACGGGCTTCGTCCAGTGCTTCAATACCGGCCGAAGCTTGTGCCAGGGGTTTCAGTGCGTCGTAGGCTTGGGGCTCCCAATAATCAATCCATTTCTGAAGCAGTTCTCGGTTGGCGTCGCTCTCGCCGGCCACAGCCTTCAGCATGGCGTTAGTCCAGCGCAGCGACTCCTTGTACCAGTCGCGCATGAACTCGGTGAGCATGGAGACATCTTCGGCCCCCTGGCTTTCAAACCATTTGTCCATCTTGTCGTAGACCAGCGGGTACATCAGGCCGTCCATGAGGATGTTCTGGACCAGGGTCAGCTCGAACCAGTCATCAACCACCAGGGAGTCTTCAACCAGCTTGCGCATGGGCTGCCAGAGCTCATCATCCATCCAGTAGCCTTTGGATTCATCGAGGCCAGCTCCGGTGCTGCCGTCAATCATCAGCGCTATCCGGGAGAGGTACTGGCCGATACCCAGGCGATCCATACCGGTGTAGATGTGCAACTGCGAGACGGTGGTGGCAGTGGCATCACCCGCAATCTTGCTGTTGTTCATGTTGGCGCCAAGCTCGACATGACGCAGGGGCACCAAAAGGCGGAGTATCTGTTTCTGGGTTTCTTCAGGAAGGCGGGTCAGCAGGTTGCGCTTCTCACAAAAGCCAAAGCTGGTCTCGGACGCTTCCTGCATCTTGGCCCGATTGCCAACATAGGCGCCGTAGTAAAACTGACGGGGATCGGATACGGCGTACCAGTCCTCCATGCGGATCGCGGTGCGCGTCGGATCGTTCAGGGTGTGCTCGGAATCCCACTGCGGCCGGTAATGAAAGTTGGTCTTGGCCTCAATGTCGTAACTGGCCTCCTGGTAACGGGTGGCCGGTTTATCGCCGAAGCGACGGGCAATGTGGCCATAGGTATGACGGATGGGTTCCGCCGAGTTGGTTTTGATTTCGATACTCATATCAACCTTACCGTTTTGTTGTTGTGAAACTGGATGTTGATGCGCTTTGCTCAGTAACGTTGTCCACGCTCTCCGAACCGCCACTTGACCATGTCTTCGTCGATCTCGCGGATCATGTCGGAGTCCATGTGGACCACCTTGTTGTGCTTACAGAAGATTTCGAAGGCCTCACGCGGCAGAACGAGTTCAACGAACAGCTCGGGGTAACCAATGGCGAAGTCAAACTCAACGAACTTGTCGCCTGGCTCACTCCGCACCCGGATGTATCGCGTCAGCTCATCGAAAGATTTGATGTCGGTCTGGGTCGTCATTGTTTGCCCCGTTGTGTTTGTTGTTGGCTGAGTGGAGGAGAGCAACGGGTGTGCCAAGCCAGAACTCGGGGATACCCAAAAGTTACATGACATTGTTTTTTATAGTTTTATTTCGATAACCGGGGAGACAGAGAGGGACCAGTCTGAAACGAAAGCAGGCCTGAGGATCAGCCACTTTTTACTATTTGATCAACTTGAAGGGGGCATCTCAGCAAATGCTCAGATGCCTGAAAAATCATCAGACCATTGGCCAGTTTTTTATCATTTGATTGATTTTTGACTTTCATCAGGTGTTATATAGAACAGCAACTTTGTTGCATGCACCCTGAGATTTTATTCCAGGCTTACCCCACCCCATACAACAACAAACGGGGCTCCTGACATGGCCATCAGCTATAAGCCACAGCTGCAATACGCAGATTTTCAGGATCTTACGGAACAAATCCGGTTCCAAAGCACGGAAGGAAAAATCTGGTTCGGCGAACAGCGCATGCTATTGATGCAGGTTTCCGCAATGGCTGCATTTCGCCGCGAAATGGTCAACACCATCGGCATTGAGCGGGCAAAGGGGTTTTTCCTGCGTCTCGGCTACCAGTCCGGGCTTCGGGATGCGGAACTTGCCCGCAAGCTGCGCCCGCATTGCAGCGAACTGGACATATTCCTGGCTGGGCCCCAGCTTCATTCCCTGAAGGGCATGGTGAAAGTGATCCCGATCGAGATTGATATCGATCAGGAAACGGGGGGCTTCTACGGCGAACTGGACTGGATTGATTCCTTCGAGGTGGAGATCTGCCAGACCGAGCTTGGTCAGATGGATGAACCGGCCTGCTGGTCCTTGCTGGGGTATGCCTGCGCGTATACGTCGTCCTTCATGGGACGTCAGATCATCTTCAAGGAAGTGACCTGCCGGGGCTGCGGCGATGAGAAATGCCATATCGTGGGCAAGCCAGCCGAAGAATGGGAAGACGCTGACGAGTTCATCCAGTACTTCAAAGCTGACCCCATGATCGAAGAGCTCTACGACCTCCAGTCGCAGGTGAGTTCGCTGCGCAGCAGCCTTGAGAAACAGCAGGGGCAGTACTACGGGATTGGTCAGTCCGCCTCGTACAACAAAGTCTGCAAAATGATTGACAAGGCCGCCATGGGCAAGGTCTCAGTCCTTCTTCTCGGCGAGACCGGCGTGGGCAAAGAGGTTATCGCCCGAAGTGTCCATCTCCGCAGTGAACGGGCGGAGCAGCCCTTCGTGGCTGTGAACTATGCGGCCATTCCTCCGGATCTGATTGAAGCGGAACTGTTTGGTGTGGAGAAAGGCGCCTATACCGGCGCAAACCAGTCCAGGCCCGGCCGCTTCGAACGCGCCAGCGGTGGAACCATATTCCTTGACGAAGTGGTGGAACTGACAGCCCGGGCCCAGGCAACGCTGTTGAGAGTCTTGCAGGAAGGCGAACTGGAGCGGGTCGGCGACAACCGGACACGCTCGGTCAACGTTCGGGTGATTGCGGCCACCAATGAAAGCCTTGTCGAGGCCGTTGAAGCCGGGAAATTCCGTGCGGATCTGTATTACCGACTGAATGTTTTCCCGGTAAAAGTCCCGCCCCTGCGGGAGCGACTGGAAGATTTGCCCCTGCTTGTTGAGCATTTTCTCAAGAAGTTCCACTCAGAATACAACAAACGGACCCTGGGGCTTTCCGACAAGGCTCTGGCCCTGTGTATGAACTACCAGTGGCCGGGCAATATTCGGGAACTTGAAAACGTCATTGAGCGCGGTGTCATACTCACTGACAACAACGAATCCATCAGCCAGGACTCTCTGTTTGCTGTCTTCCCGGACAATCACTCGGAAAAACCTCATGAATTTATTGATGACGAAGGGCATGTGGTGCACGAGGGCTCGTCGCCCACCAGCGGTGGCTGGGCCGACCAGATTCTTGGGGACTCCATTAGTCTCGACGAAGTGGAAGAAACCCTTATGCGCAGAGCCATGGAGCAGGCAAATCAGAATGTTTCAGGAGCCGCCCGAATACTCGGCCTTACCCGCCCGGCCCTGGCCTACAGACTGAAAAAGTCCGGCATCCTTGCCGAAAACTGAAACACGGCAGATATCGTGCAACATGGATGTTGCCCCTTCCACATCCCACCTCACGAAATGAACAATCTGATTCCAGGTTTGATCATTTGATAAAAATCAACAGATGTGAGCGCCGCGCCCAGCTCATTCGCCTACCACCAAGAACTCATTTTTTGGAATATTTTTCAGTAAGTTGAAAACGCCAGACAGGACATGGCATACCGGTTGCTCACTCACCGTCAGTCGCTTTATTCACAAAAACAAAGACGGTGACAGAAAATGCAAAATCCCCCTCTGCGCTCGTGGCGCACTGTCGGTATCGCCATTGCCATAGTTAGCAGCTCATCGTTCCTACTGACCGGTTGCGAAGCTCCCCTCAATCTTGAGGCCGTGCGCCAGGTTTCCGAACAATCATCCAAACGCACAGACTTTTACCAGGCCATGGCCCGGAACGACGAGCTCATCGTTGTTTCCGGCAACAGTGGTGTACTGCTCACCAGCTCGGATAATGGCGCCACCTGGAGACGACAATCCCTAAATTCCACCGCAAGCTTTCTGGCACTGGATGTCTGTCCCGACAGCTCCTTTCTCGCGCTGACATTCGATAACCAGATCTGGCATGGCAACGCCCAGGCAAGCCGCTGGACCTCGCACGCCTTACCAAGCCAGGAACAGATGATGACCGCCACCTGTGCCCCCGATGGCAGTTGGTGGACCGCCGGCAGCTTTACCACCATCCAGTACAGCTCGGATCAGGGCCAGAGTTGGGACGAGACGTCTCTCTTCGAAGACGCCATCATCAACAATCTCCAGTTCCTGACCCAGGATCAGGCCATTGCCACTGGCGAATACGGCATGGTGCTCCGCAGCGACGATGGGGGGCTCAACTGGGATTATGCCGGTTACCTGCCCGACGAGTTCTACGCCCATACCAGCTATTTCCGCTCCACGAATGAGGGCTGGGTCGGCGGTCTGAACGGCTTCATCTACCACACCACCGATGGTGGCCAGAATTGGGTACAGATGCCAGCCGACACCAATGCACCGGTATTCGGCTTCATTCCCGGAAATTCCGCGCTCTACGCCGTCGCCGACAACGCCACCGTCCTTGCGCTGCAGGGCTCCGCCTGGGAGAAGATTTCCGAGTCCGATCAGCCCCTTTACCTGCGCACCGGCCTGTTACTCCCCGACCAGAAACTACTGGTGGCCGGTGGCCGAGGCCTGCTTTTCAAGCTTGAAATTCCGATGGCCCTTGCGGCCAGCATAGACTGAGGATATCAACCATGCCCGGATTGCATCGTTTCACACATCTGCTGCATCTGCTGGAAGTGTGGATATTCAACAACCCGCGCAAGGTGCTGTCGGTGATCGCGATACTGACACTGATGTTTGCCCTGCGTATTCCCGGCCTGAAAATCTACACGGATTTTGCGGACCTTCTGCCCCAACAGCATCCATACATTCAACTGCACAACAGCATTAAAGACAGCTTCGGCGGCGCCAACGTTCTGGTGGTCGGTGTCGAGTTTTCCGATGGTGACATTTTCACCAATGAGAACCTCGCCCGGATTGATCGAATCACGCAGGCGGTAGACAGTCTGCCAGGGGTTAATCACAACCTCGTGTCCAGCGTCACTCACCGCAACTCCCGGAAAATCTGGTTAACGGAAGTCGGTAGCATCAACTCCGAACCCTATTACGACTCCACCAGCGGTGAATACTCCCAACAAGCACTGGATGCCATGCGGGCCGATGTGGCGGCAAATCCTAGGGTCTACGGCCCTTTGGTCTCCCCTGATCTGAAGATGGCGCTGGTCAAGGCCCAGCTCATTGAAGGCAAGCTGGACTATGAAGCGACATTCACCCAGCTCCAGGAGCTTCGCACCAATGAAGCCGCCGAGGGCGTGACCATATACGCCACCGGTCAGCCGGTGCTGGTGGGCTGGGCCTACACCTACATGGACCAGATCCTGCAGATCTTTATCTTCACAGTGCTCACCATGCTGGCCCTGCTCATCTTCCACTTCCGTAAAGCGTACGGTGTGCTTATCCCCCTTGGAGGCGTTCTCATCTCCACCGTCTGGGGGCTTGGGATTATCAGTGTACTCGGCTACAACCTGGACCCCTTGGGTCTGGTAATCCCCTTTTTGATTGCGGCGCGGGCCATGAGCCATGGTGTGCAACTGGTCGAGCGCTATTACGCAGAAACCCTGGTGCTGGGTAGCGGCCCGAAAGCTGCGAAGGCCACCTTCGACAGTCTTTTCCGGCCCGGTTCCCTGGGTGTGGTCTCCGATGCTATTGGCCTCTCGCTGATCGCCATCGGCTCCATCCCCTTGAACACCCATCTTGGCATCTACGCGTCACTCTGGGCGATCACCGTTGTCTTTACCGTCCTGATCGGCGTTCCGCTACTGCTGTCTATTCTGCCTACGCCCAAGAATCCGGAAATTCGCGAAACTGCCTTGCGCCACATTGGCGCCAGTTGCTCAAGAACGGTTACTCGGCCCGGAGCAGCCCGAGTCATTCTCGCCGTGGCAGCGATCGCCATGCTGGGTGGTTTGCTGGCCGCTTCCAATGTGCAAATTGGTGACTCTGAACCAGGCTCGCCGATTCTCTACCCTGACCACGATTACAACATCTCTTCCCGCGTTGTGAATGACCGTTTCCCGGGATCCGAGGAGCTCTACATTGTCGCGGAAACGAGTGAAAAAGGCGGACTGAAGCGTCCCGAGGTGCTTGAGGCCCTGTCTGATCTTCAGGCCCACATGCTCCTGGACCCCGAAGTGGGCGGCAGCAAAGGGTTACCGGACCTGGTAAAGCAGGTGAATCGTCTGATGCATAACGATGACCCACGCTGGTACCAGATTCCTCACGAAGCCGGCTACGTGGGTGGGTTGATGTTCACGTACATGGCGTCCAGCCCGGTACCCGGCGCCCTGGACGAGTTCAACGACACCGACGATCGCGTCGCCAACCTGGTGTTCTACTACAAGGACCGTCAGGGCGAAACCATCCGACGAGCCATCCACATGGCCAAACAGTGGATTGCCGAAAACGGTGACAGCGTAGAAGGCCTGACCATCCGGCTGGCCGGCGGAACGCTCGGTGTAGCCGCCGCCATGAACGAATCGGCGTTCGAGACCAACGTCATTGTTCTGCCTCTCGTGTTTCTGCTTATCTTTGCTTTCGTCATGCTGTTCTACACCTCCTGGCATGCCGGGCTAATGATGCTTATGGCCATGCTGTTTGCGACTACGCTGACCTATGCCTATATGGGCCTGAATAGCCTGAGTATCGACATTAACACCGTGCCGGTCATTGCGGTCGGGATAGGGGTTGGTATCGATTACTCCATCTACATGATGGACCGGATCCGGGAAGAAATGGCCAAGTGCGGAGACCTGAGAGAATCCGTTCGGCGAGCCATTTCCACCACCGGCATGGCGATCAGTTTCACCGCTCTGACCCTGATGGCCGGCATCATCATGTGGGTCATCTTCTCCAATCTTCGCTTCCAGTCTGATGCCGCGCTGCTGCTGTGCGTGATGATCGTCATCAACGGCATGGCCGCCATGTTGCTCGTGCCCTCCTGGGTTCTCGCCTTCAAACCCCGGTTCATTACCGACGTGTACGCCGATGAAGACGGAATCCTGCATTCCGATCACAAGGAAACAAAATCCGCTCCATCCCCTGTGTTGGCCTCAAGACAGGACGATGGGTTTGTGACGGGAGCGCCGTACCGGGCCTGAACCCGGCATACCGCCCCACTAAAACCTGTAACGAGGACATGCCATGCAAACAACAATAAAAGGCCTGAGATTCTGGTGCTGCACCCTTGCGGGCAGTGCCAGCCTCGCGCTGTTTCCAATAACCATGACAGTTGCCGCGGAAGATACCCTGGTCAACGGCTTTTACGAGAATGCAACCTATGGGCGGGAGGGCGTCGGCCTTTCCAAATTCCGAAACACATTGCAGTTGGAAGGCGAGAAACGATTTGGTGATGTGGGCATTTTCAGCAATGTTTCCATCAATGGCACCCTGCGCGGCACCTACGACGGCGTCTACGATCTGAACAAGGACGAATACGGCCGCACCGCCGGCGGCGCCATCCTGCTTGAAGACACCGCACCGGCGCCCAACCCGGACCCATTCGTACCCCATGGTGGCGGTATCGCTCCGACACCCAACTTCGGTTTCGATATCAATCAGAACCCCAACGACGGCATGATCGTCCTGGGTGAAAACCTGCATCCCCAGGATGGTGGTGTCGGATTCGGAGTGCCTGTTCGGCCCTGCGATGTCGATAGCCGGGGCTGTATTGATGATTATCTGGACAAGGATCTGAATGAGCTTCGCTTCCAGGAATTCAATGACAGAGCGGACTTCATCCGTGAGCTCTACGTCGATTTCGATCTGAACTTCGACAGCGGCAACGTACTGAGTACCCGGCTTGGTAAGCAGCAGGTGATCTGGGGCAGGACAGACCTGTTCCGGGTGCTGGATGTTATCAACCCGGTGGACTTCTCCCGCAACAACATTTACGACGAGCTGGAAGATATCCGCATTCCCATGTGGATTCTCCGTTCCGACTATCGCATGGGCCCGACCGAAGTGTTCGATGGCCTTGCGTTCGACGATCTGAACTTCCAGGTGGTCTGGAACTTCGATCAGTTCCGTCCCCACGACATTGGCCAATGCGGCCAGCCTAACGTCATTCTGGACGCAGGCTGCTTCTTCCGTGGCATGAACAACCTGTGGGAAAACGGGGGCACCGTTGCCAACTTCGCCAACGGCAGCATTGCGACCGACTTCGGCCCGGGTCAGATCGGCATCCGTGAAGCCCACATGCCAAGTTGGAGCCTGTCCAACACCCAGCTCGGTCTCAAACTCGAAGGCGTGTATGGCGACCTGGGCTTCTCCCTGAATGCCCTTACCTATCGTTCACAGCTGCCCTCTTTGCGCGGCGGTATTCCCGCTGAAAATGCCTTCACTGGCGAAACGGCGGTATGGCCAGGCTTGATTGCATTCGATATCCACTTCCCCCGGGTCAATCTGGTGGGTGGATCACTGGACTATTACTCCCAGGGTATCGATACCGTATTCCGGGTTGAAACCGCCTATACCTCTGGTGAGGAATTCGCCAACACCCTTCGCGAGAAGCTGTACTCCGAATCGGATGTCGTTCGATATGTGGTTGGTGCCGACAAGAATATCTTCATTCCCTTCCTGAACGAGTATCAGGCGTTCCTGTTCTCTGGACAAATCTTTGGGCAGCACATACTTGATCATGAACGGGAACAGCGACTGTTCGGTGAAGCGGGCATACCGGACTGGGAACAGAACTGGATCGCCACGCTGTTGATCAAGGGTTTCTACATGAACGGTCGGTTGAGCCCGCAGATCATCACAGCACACGACGTCCGGGCGCAGGCAACCGCAATCGCCCCTTCGGTTGAATGGCTGGTTAGCGACAACTTCAAGTTCACGGCCGGCGCCAACTTCAAGGTCGGCGACGGGGCTCGCAAGTTTGATGACTGCCGCAGCTGTAACCCCTGGGATCCGTTCACCGCCCTCTATCCCGGCCAGCCCGCTGGGGAATCCGCCGGCCTTTCCGGCTATGAGCCCCTCGGCCGTTTCCAGTCCGGTCCAATCGGTATGGCCCAGAAAGAAGACGAAATCCAACTGACTGCACGTTACAGCTTCTGATAACGAGGAAACAAAATGACTACGACAAAGACAAGATCCGTTTTTCGCTTCCTGATCGCAGGCTGCACCGCCAGCCTGATGTCGACAGCGTGTTTGGCAAATGAGACGGTGATCACCAACTCGTTCTACCCCTACAAAACTGAAACGCCGAGTTTTGAAGGCCTCGAGCCTGGCATGGTGATTAATCAAAGCAATGTGGCCCAGTTCAAGGACGCCATCGACCCGGCATTCTATGGCTTTATAGAACAGGGCTGGACCACCATTACTGTGGGGGAAACCACCTCATTCGACCTGCACCCCAACTATGTTGAAGCGACCCGAGTCGCACTCGGCCAGGTGGCGCTTGGTGATGAGGTCGGTGAAATCAGCGGCTGGAGCGCTGGCCGCCCCTTCCCCGAAGAACCGGATGCCAACGACCCGAGAGCGGGCGAAAAGCTCGCCTGGAACTACAAGTACGGCTACAACTGGGGCGACAGCGCGGCCATCTACCCGTTCTACTGGAAGTACCGGGACATGGACTCCGGCAAAGTGGAGCGTACCATCAAATTCAACTTTCACTTCCTGAACTACAAGGGGCGGGTGATTCAGGAGCCGACGCCGGAAATCACCCCGAACCCGTCAGACCTGTTCCGTGCTATCTACGTTCAGGTTCTCGACCCCGCAGATGTGCGCAATACCCAACTGCTGATTCATCGGGCCGCCGACGATCTGAAACGGGACAACTCCTGGCTGTACCTGGGCTTCCAACGCCGGGTCCGCCGCCTTGCCACCGGTCAGGTGACCGATGCCTTCCTCGGCTCCGACTTGATGATTGAGGATTTTGAGGGTTACAACGGCCGCATCTCGGACATGAACTGGACCTACAAAGGCACCCGCTACATGCTGATGCCATTCTACAACCACAACGATCTGCAGCTGGACTCAGAAACCCACAGCGACAGCGACGGTTATCAGGTTGTAGCGTTCGGTGGCCAGGGCGGCTGCTTCCCGGATATTACCTGGCAGCTGCGCAAGGTGTACGAGGTTGAAGCGGCACCGGTGGATGAGAGCCATCCGCTGTCAAAGCGGGTTCACTACATCGACGCCCAGACCTTCACCATCCCCCGTACCGTGTCCTATGACCGCAAAAGCAGCCTGTGGAAAACCTTTACCATCGGCCAAGCCCATCCAGATCATCACCTACCGAAAAACAAGGGCAGCGGTGTCTCCATCGATGACAGCTTCAGCATGATCGATGTTCAGGCCAGCCACTGCACTACCGGTCAGTTCAAGGGGCAGGTTGATCCAGAGCTGTCTCCGCCCCAGATGTTCAACGTTCAGCACCTCCGCGCAACCGGAAGCTGATCTGGCGTTCATTGTTGCTCCTCTTTTTGGCCCGCCTTTGCGGGCTCCTTTTCCCATTTCGGAGGTTGAACAAGATGTCCCGATTTGAACCTTTGCCGGACTTCCCCCACGAACACGACCAGCTACTGGTTCTGACCGACAGCGAAGGCGGAATCACCTACGCAAGTGCAGCATTCTGCAGGCTCTGCGGTTTCTCTCAAGAAACGCTGAAAGCCGTCTCCTTCAACAGGCTGAGGCATCCCAAAATGCCCAAGGGCCCGCTCAAGGATCTGTGGGAAACCGTTGGCAGGGGCGAGTCCTGGATGGGCATGATCCTCAACCGCAAGGCCGATGGGTCTGACTGGTGGCTTGATGCCTTTGTCAGCCCTATTAGCGACAATGAGGGTAACGTTCTTGAGTACCAGGCTATTTACCGGAGACCCGATGCCGTCACAGTTCAACGTACTGAGCAGGTATACCGCGCCCGCAGCAAGGGAAAACAGCCTCTTGCCCTGCGAATTCCCAGGCTTACCCCAACCACCCTGCAATGGCTGACCGGTACCCTTTGCCTTACCCCTTCCCTGGTCGCGGGAATGGTCGGTCAGCCCGGACTGTCTGCCACGTTGTTTACCCTCGGCGGCATTACCTCCCTTGGCCTCCTTTATAAGCTGAATCGCCCCCTCACCCGGCTATTTCATCGTTGCCGCAGGCTCGTCATTCACCCAATCAAGCAACTGGTCTATACCGGAAACGCCGGTGTGGCGGGTCAGATTGAGCTGGCCATGCGGATGGTGGAGGTGCGACTGGAGGTCATGGCAGCCCGGATTCGCGACAGCGGCGGCCAGATAGAAGGCAATGTCCTGCAGGCCAACACTCTGCTTCAGGAAAGCACAGACGCCTCGGAAAAGCAGCAAGCGGCCCTGTCCATTGCAGCCACGTCCATTGAGGAATTCACAGCAACCATCCGAGAAGTCTCAGAGACGACCCAGCAAGCGGCCAGCCTCAGTACACGCAACCGGGAAGCAGGAGAAGATAGCGCTCGCTCAGCGGCAGCCGCCAAGGAGAGCATCCACGCGCTGGCCCGGGAGCTGGAAGCGTCCAGCCAGACTGTGAAAGAACTGGACCAGAACAGCCAGGCCATTGGCCGGATACTGGACGTGATCGTCGCTATTGCGGAACAGACCAACCTGCTGGCACTGAACGCGGCCATTGAGGCCGCTCGTGCCGGTGACAGCGGGCGCGGATTTGCTGTGGTAGCGGATGAAGTCCACTCTCTCGCACAGCGTACCCAGGAATCCACAGACGAGATTCAGGCGATGATCACCGACTTACAGGAGGGCACCCGACGGGTGGTCGAATCCATTGAAAAGGGCAAGCGCCAGTCTGTCAGCAGCGTCGAGCAGGTGTCCGCCTGTGCCGAAGCACTTCAGGCTATCGCGGCGGGCATTGTCGAAAGCGATGGCCTTAACCAACAGGTTGCGGCAGCCAGTGAGTAGCAAAGCCAGACGGTATCGCAACTGAATCAGGACATTCACGATATTCATCAGATAGCCGTCACAACCAGCGAGCAGCTTCTCGATTCTGTCAAAGTCGGCCAGGCGGTCGGCTACCACGCAGGCCGGCAGCAACTGCTGATCAAACACCTGATGCCAGCCGAAACCAGAAATAGAAACCGTGGATCACAAGCTGGCTCCCCCGATAAAAAGGGGCTGCGGGGGAGCCCTGAATCCATCAGAAATGAATAACCGTCCGGATGCTCTTACCCTCATGCATCAGATCAAAGGCCTTGTTGATGTCCTCCAAAGGCATTTCATGAGTAATAAACACATCCAGCGGAATCTCGCCCTTCTCGGCCTTTTCCACATAGCCCGGCAGCTCGGTACGGCCCTTCACGCCACCGAAGGCTGAACCACGCCAGACCCGGCCGGTCACCAGCTGGAACGGACGGGTGCTGATTTCCTCACCGGCGCCGGCAACACCGATGATGGTGGATTCGCCCCAACCCTTGTGACAGGCCTCGAGCGCCGCGCGCATCAGTTTCACGTTACCCACACATTCAAAGGTGTAGTCCGCGCCGCCGTCGGTCATCTCGACGATCACTTCCTGAACCGGCTTGTCGTAATCGTTGGGATTGACCACATCGGTAGCGCCCAGCTGTCTGGCGATATCGAACTTGCCGGGATTGATGTCCACGCCGATGATTCGCCCGGCTTTGGCCATCTTGGCACCGATGATGGCAGCCAGGCCGATGCCGCCGAGGCCAAAGATAGCAACGGTTGCGCCTTCTTCAACCCTGGCGGTGTTCAGAACTGCACCGATGCCGGTAGTCACACCACAACCGAGCAGGCAAACCTTGTCCAGCGGCGCTTCCTTGGGGATCTTGGCCAGGGAGATTTCCGGCAGCACAGTGTATTCAGAGAAGGTGGAGCAACCCATGTAGTGGTAAAGCGGCTGGCCTTTATAGGAGAAGCGGGAGGTACCATCCGGCATAACGCCCTTGCCCTGGGTTGCACGAACGGCGCCACACAGGTTGGTTTTGCCAGAGGTGCAGAACTTGCACTCGCCACATTCAGCGGTATAGAGGGGAATGACGTGGTCACCGACTTCCAGTCCGGTTACGCCGGGGCCGACCGCTTCAACAATACCGCCACCTTCATGGCCAAGGATAGTGGGAAACAGGCCCTCTGGGTCAGCGCCAGACAGGGTGTAAGCGTCGGTATGGCATACACCGGTGGCAACGATACGCACCAGGACCTCGCCCTTCTGCGGCGGGGCAACATCAACTTCAACGATTTCCAGCGGCTTGTTGGCTTCAAACGCCACCGCGGCACGGGATTTAATCACTGGCAGGCTCCTCTGGATCGATTGGGAATCTCGGCTATTACGGATTCCGGTTGTTTGACGGAATCTAGACGACCGGTCTAATATACCAATCATGACAATGAACGACACCCGCACCCACATTATTCACACCGGCGCCGACCTGATCGGCCAGAAAGGCTTTGGCGCAACCGGCATTAATGCCGTGCTGACGGCCGCCGGCGTGCCCAAGGGATCGTTCTATCACTACTTTAGCAGTAAGCACGATTTCGGTCTGGCGGTTATTGATACCTTCGCGGAGGAATACGACGCCAAACTGGATCGGATTCTCAACGACACCAGCCGCACCTGCGTGGACCGCCTGCGCGCCTACTTCGACACCGGCTTTGAGACCATGACCGGTTGCGAGTACACCCGGGGCTGCCTGATCGGCAATCTGGGCCAGGAGCTGGCGGGGCAGAACGAGGCCTTCCGGCAACGGCTGGACACGGTCTTTGCCAGTTGGGAAAAACGGTTCGAACAGTGCCTTGCCGAGGCCCAACGGGCCGGGGACATCAGCGCCGGCATAGACCCGGCCGACGCCGCCAGCTTCCTGCTATCCGGCTGGGAGGGCGCCATCCTGCGCTCAAAGGTTCTCAAGTCCACGGAACCCATGGAGCGGTTCGTGCGGGTCTTTTTCAAACAATGCCTGAACATCGGCTGAACTTTTTTTCGATCACTAACTAGTAGACTGGTCTAATTACCAGAATTTAATCTTAAGCGTATGTCATCCTGAAGGAGGATGCCCGATGAGCACCCAGAACGATCCACTGTTTCAACCCTGCCATCTGGGCCAACTGGCCCTGCCCAACCGGGTTCTGATGTCGCCACTGACACGCTCCCGCTCAAGCCAGCCCGGGGACGTTCCCAATGCCATGAACGCCCGCTACTACCAGCAACGGGCCGGCGCCGGCCTGATCATCAGTGAAGCCACCCAGGTGTCACCACAGGGCAAGGGCTATGCCTTTACCCCCGGCATTCATTCGCCGGAGCAGGTTGAAGGCTGGAAGAAGGTAACCGGCGCGGTGCACATGGCCGGTGGCCGGATCCACATGCAGCTGTGGCACGTGGGCCGGATCTCCCACCCGGACTTGCAACCGAATGGTGAAAAGCCCGTTGCGCCTTCCGCGATCAGACCCGAAGGCGCCAAGACCTTCATCAGCGCCGACTCCGGCATGGTGGATATTCCGGAGCCACGGGCCCTGGAAACCGGGGAAATGGCCGGTATCGTCGAGCAATACCGCCAGGGCGCACTGAACGCAAGGGAAGCTGGCTTTGATGGTATTGAAGTCCATGCCGCCAACGGCTATCTGCTGGACCAGTTCATCAGGAGCGGCAGCAACCAGCGCACCGACGAGTATGGTGGCCCGGTGGAAAACCGCCTGCGCCTGCCGCTGATGGTGGTCGAGGCCGTTATCGACGTCTGGGGCAAGGACAAGGTCGGGGTTCGTGTCAGTCCCACCGGCAGCTTCAACGCCATGCACGACGACAGCCCGGTTGAGACCTTCGGCACCTTCGCCCGGCACCTGAACGACCTGGGCATCGCCTACATCGAAGTGGTGGAGGACTCCTTCCAGGGCAATCATACCAACGGACGCCCGGAAGAGGTGATCAATGCCATCCGTGCCAGCTTCAAAGGCACCTACATCGCCAACGGTGCCTACACTGCTGATGAGGCCCGCAAGCGTATCAACGAAGGTCGCTGCGACCTGGTCAGCTTCGGTCGCCCGTTTATCGCCAACCCGGATCTGCCGGAACGCTTCCGCCAGAATGCGCCGCTGAACGAGTGGGACGACCGTACCTTTTACGGCGGCGACGAGCGCGGATACACCGATTACCCAACGCTACAGGAACTCGAAAAGAGCGCCTGAATAGAGCTTTCATTCCCAAAGGAGACACACCATGAGCAATACCAACGACCCGATCAACCGCAAAGTCGTCATTATCACCGGTGCCAGCAGTGGTCTCGGTGAAGCCACCGCCCGCCGCCTGGCTGACAGGGGCGCCAGGCTGGTGCTCGCCGCCCGCCGTGAAGATCGCCTGAAAGCCCTGGCGGAGGACCTGAAATCCAGGGGCGCCGAGGCAATCTGGCAGGTTACCGACGTGACCGACCGCACCCAGGTGGAATCGCTGGCCGCGGCGGCTAAAGAGGCCTTCGGCCGGATCGATGTACTGGTCAATAACGCCGGCCTGATGCCTCTGGCGCCGCTGGACGCCCTGAAGGTAGACGAATGGGAACAGATGGTGGACGTCAACATCAAAGGCGTGATGTATGGAATCGCGGCGGTGTTGCCAACCATGAGGGAACAACACAGCGGACACGTCATCAACCTGTCGTCCGTCGCCGGTCACAAACTGTTTCCGGGGGCCGCTGTCTACTGCGCCACCAAATACGCCGTCCGGGCCCTGTCTGAAGGGCTTCGCATGGAAGCGGGTGACGAGATCCGCAGCACCAACATCTCGCCGGGTGCCGTAGCGACCGAGCTCACCAGCACCATCACCGATCCGGACGCCAAACAGGCGGCGGACGAGCTCTACAAGGTGGCGATTGATTCCGACGCCGTGGCCCGGGCCATTGTTTATGCCATCGAACAGCCCGCAGACGTCGATATCAACGAAATCATACTGCGGCCCACCGCCCAGGAGTTGTAACCCCAACCCGGTCCTTCAAATCCTTAGCAGCGCCGCCGCATTCCGTCTGGCGGCGTTGCGACCCATCTTCAAAGTTCCCCTCCGCCACCCAACGTGCCATTAAAACCCGGGCAGTCGCCGCGACACCGAGTCCCGGTGGTGAACCGGGCCCGGCCTGGCGTTGGCGCGGCATGGCTTAAGGAGCAGTTGATCGACTATGATGTTGGAAGCAACTACGGCAACGGGCTATACCTCGCCAACGTAGGAGCCAACCCCAGAGGCCTGAGACAGTTCAACCTCAAGAGGCAGACGCAACAGCACGGTCCCACGGTCACCTTTGCGGATCGCTGGGGCGGACATGCGGAACTGCCCGTGGGATTACACACAGTGGATGCAGCAGACTGGCTTCTGTTGTGACAAGCGTGGCAGATATGACAAATTCCGGAAAGACCAGCACAGCGCGGGACACCCTGGCCCGCATTATCGACACCACTGCGCCGGGCACACTGCTAAGCTGCGGAGCTCTGGCCACAGAGGTATCCCGGTTCTGGCAACAGCATCGGAATGACACTCACCTGCACACTCTGGACACCAGCGACCCCAACGCCAGCCTGCCAATGGACCGCGTTGCCGATCTCGCCCTGATCAGCGACACCCTGGAACATCTGCCCCACGGCGAAGGGGCACTGCTGCTGGGCCAGCTCAGGAACTACGGCACCCATCAGATAGCCGTGCTGGTGGGCGAAGCGCCGGACTGGGCCTTTACCGATTTCATTGGCCTGGGCTTCCGGCGCCATGCCGAGCTGGAAAGTGAGAACGGTGCACTCACGCTGTACACCTACAATCTGGACACTTACAACCATAAACGGGCCTGGAACAATCCAGAGCACTGGGCCAATCCGGAAATGTGGGGAAAAGCATGGTGGTGAACAGCCTGTCTTCAGGAAAACTCAAACCCAGCACCATCCGAATCGGCACCCGGTACCGGGCCAACCGTCTGAAAGGTCCCTACCATGCCATCGTGATCGGCTCCGGCATTGGCGGCCTGACCACAGCAGCCTGTCTGGCGAAGGCCGGCAAGAAGGTTCTGGTGCTGGAACAGCATTACACCGCCGGTGGCTATACCCACAGCTATGCCCGCCACGGTTACGAGTGGGATGTGGGTGTGCACTATATCGGTGACATGGGCTCGCCCCATACCCTCGGCCGCCGGCTGTTCGACTACATCACCAACGGCAAGCTGGAATGGGCCCCCATGGACGAAAACTACGACCGGTTCTTTCTGGGCGACAAGGTGGTCAACCTGCGCGCCGGCAAGGAAGGCTTGCGGCACTCGCTGCTCAGCGCTTTCCCCGATGAACAGAACGCCATCGACCAGTACCTGAAGCTGCTGGACAAGGTCGCCGACGGCATGCAGTGGTACACTCTCTCCAAGCTGACCCCCGGCATTCTCAGGCCACTGGTCCACAAGGGCCTGGATGTGGCCCTTCCGGCGTGCTTTAACAAAACCACCTGGGACGTACTGGGCGGGCTGACCGACAACCAGGAACTGATCGGCGCCATTGCCGGCCAGTGGGGCGATTGCGGGGTCACGCCGAAACAGTCCAGCTTCATGGTCCACGCGCTGATCGCCAAACACTACCTGCATGGCGGTTTCTACCCCGTCGGCGGGGCGTCGGAAATCGCCAAGACGATTATTCCGGTCATACAGAAGCCCGGCGGAGAGGTGTTCACCTATGCCGATGTCACCAACATCCTCATCGAAAAAGGCAAGGCGACGGGTGTACGTATGGCCGATGGCGAGGAGATCCGCGCACCTCTGGTGATCAGTAATGCCGGCGTTATCAACACCTTCGAGAAGCTGCTGCCTGAGGATGCAGCCGAGAAAACCGGGTATCAGGGCAAACGCCAGCGCATCACCCCATCAATGCCCCACATTGGCCTGTACATTGGCCTGAAAGGCACGCCGGAACAACTCGGGCTGCCCCGCACCAATTTCTGGATTTACCCAGGTGCCGATCACGATGGCAACGTGCAGCGGTTCCTTGATGACCCGGAGCAGGCGGATTTCCCGGTGGTGTACATCTCCTTCCCGGCTGCCAAGGACCCGGATTACCAGAACCGCTGGCCGGGCACCTCCACCATCGAGATAGTCGCACCCACCACCTGGGAGCTGTTCGAGCCCTGGCAGGGCACCCTCTGGGGCAAACGTGGCGAGGACTATGAGGCCCTGAAGCAGAAGATCACCGACCAGTTACTGGAGGTGTTGTACGAAAAGCTGCCACAACTGCGGGGCAAAGTGGATTACGTGGAAACCTCCACTCCGCTTTCCACCGCCTGGTTCTGCCGGTATGGCCGGGGCGAACTCTATGGCCTGGATCACAACCCGGAACGGTTTGAACAGGCCTGGCTGAAACCCAAGACCGACATTCCGGGCCTTTACCTTACCGGCCAGGACATCCTCACCTGCGGGGTGGTGGGCGCCATGATCGGTGGCCTGGTCACCACCCTGGCCATTCAGGGCTGGCGAGGCGCCGGACTGGCGAAGCGAATCTTCGTGGGTTAATGCCATTGGAAATGCCGCCGGGGTTGCGCGATCATGGCTGCCCAACATCTCAGGTAATAAAGGGAACCTGTTCATGGCCCTGTTCAGCCAGAAAAACGCCGAGAAACAGTTAAACGCGGAAGCCAGCAAGGTCCATCGGGAAGACCTTGAAACACTGCTGGACCGGCAACACGCCATCGAGGAAAAAGTGAAAGGCAGCGGCAAACTGAAGCGTTTCAGTGCGGATATCCAGCTGATGTTCTCGATGATCCGGGACTACTGGTACGGCAATTACCGCAGCGTTCCCTGGAAAACCATCGCAGCGGTGGCGGGAGCGCTGCTGTATGTGATGAACCCGCTGGATGTTATCCCGGACCTGATCCTGGGTTTCGGTTTTCTCGACGATGCCGGCGTGGTCGCCCTGTGCCTGAAGCTGGTGGAATCCGACCTGCACCGTTACGCAGCCTGGAAAGAACAGCAGGAAGAGGTGAAAAGTGCACCTCAAACGAATTGATTAAATTCTGAACCGAAGGTACCCTCACACCCCTTGCTCTGTCGGTACGTCAATCAAATCTGGAGTTCCCGTGGATTTCGCCACTCTTATCGGTCTTGCTGGCGCCATATTACTTATCGGCTCCGCAGTAATTCTCGGCACCTCGCCGGTGGTTTTCCTCAATCCTGCGTCACTCTTGATCGTTGTTGGCGGCACCTTGCTGGTGGTACTCGCCAAGTTCAGCATTGCCCAGTTTTTCGGCGCCTTCAAGGCCGCTGCCAGGGCGTTCAAGTTCAAGTTACCGGAAACCCAGGCCAGCATTGAAGAACTGGTGGATATCGCCAATGTCGCCAGAAAAGAGGGCGTGCTCGGCCTCGAGGACCGGGAAGTAAGCAGCCCCTTTCTCGGGCAGGGCATCCAGATGCTGGTTGACGGACAGGACGGCAATACCATCAAGCAGCTTCTGAACAAGGAACGCCTGATGACACTGGAGCACAATCGCTGCGGCGCCAAGGTTTTTACGGCCATGGCGGACGTCGCTCCGGCCATGGGCATGATCGGCACCCTCATCGGTCTGGTTCAGATGCTTTCCAATATGGAAGACCCGAAATCCATCGGCCCTGCCATGGCCGTTGCGCTTCTGACCACGCTCTATGGCGCCATGATCGCCACCATGATCGCTACGCCCATCGCAGACAAGCTGTCTCTCCGAATGACAGAAGAAGCCCGGATGCAGTCTCTTTACACCGATGCTCTTGTGGCCATTCAGGAAGGCACCAATCCGCGGATTATCGAACAGATGCTCTCAAGCTACCTGCCACCGAAGGAGCGCGGGAAACTGGTCGAAGCCGAGGGCACATAGGCATGGATGAGCTGCCGGAAGAGGAAAAACCGGGCATCCCCGCCTGGGTAGTCACCTTTGCAGACCTGATGTCCCTGCTGATGTGTTTCTTTGTTCTGCTGCTTTCATTCTCGGAAATCGACGCCCAGAAGTTCAAGCAGATTGCCGGCGAACTTTCCAAGGCCTTCGGGGTCCAGCGCGACGTACCGGTACTGGAAATACCCAAGGGCACCAGCCCCATTTTTGACACCTTCTCGCCCGCCCCGCCTGAGCCCACGGTAGTAAATGAAGTAAAGCAAACCACCACGGATGAACAGCCGGAGCTGCAGACCCTGAAAAGCCCCACCGACATGGCCGTGGAGGCCGCAATTCAGGAGCAGATAAAGGAAACCATGAACGATCTTGCGCAGGTACTGGAGCCGGCCATCGCCGACGGGCGCATCAACGTCAGCCAGGACCAGCGGCGCATCGTGATCCGCGTCGAGGAAAAAGGCTCGTTTCCATCAGGCTCCGCACAACTGACCTGGGAATTCGAAGGCCTTCTGCTGGAAATGGCGAAAGTTCTGGCCACGATTCCCGGCAATCTGACCATTGAAGGCCACACTGACAACGTGCCCATCCGCACAGAACGCTTCTACAGCAACTGGGACCTGTCCGCGGCCCGGGCGGCGGCCGTGGCCAATGTATTGCTGGCCCGGGATTACGTGCAGCCCACCAGGCTGGCGGTAACCGGGCGGGCGGATACCGAGCCGAGAGTGTCGAACACGTCCCCCGGGAACCGCGCAAAAAACCGCCGGGTGGAGATCATCATTGATCTTTCCGAGCCCATGCAGGAACAGGAAATTCGCCTGCGGGAACTCATTGAGTCCGAATCCGTGGGTCAGGAAGCGATCATTGGGGTTGAGTCTGGCACCCCCTCCTCCGGCGAAATCAGCTGGTAAAAAACAGGCCATATTGGTGCGTCGACCCTTAAAACGCACAATGATAGTGCGATAAACGCCAGCCATACCCCGCCAGCCGCGTTCAATATTGCCGCAACCCTCACTTCACCCTGGAAATGCATTGTTTTGGAACAGCTCTTGCTAAAGCTGCCCCTCATCAATGCACAACCCAATACCCTTCCCATGCACAATGGCCCGAAAGAGGCCGGATACCCAACATCAGGAGCCAAAACCCGTGGACATCACGAGTGCAGTAAACACCCTGACCGAAAGCGCCAACACACTGTTCATCCTGATCGGTGCCGTTATGGTGCTGGCCATGCACGCCGGCTTTGCCTTTCTGGAAGTCGGTACTGTCCGCCACAAGAACCAGGTAAACGCGCTGGTCAAGATCATGACCGACTTCGGCATCTCCGCCGTGGCCTACTTCTTTATCGGCTATTACATCGCCTACGGCACTCACTTCATGAACGGCGCCGCCGAGCTCACCGCCGCCAACGGCTATGAGCTGGTGAAGTTTTTCTTCCTGATGACCTTCGCCGCGGCGATTCCCGCCATCGTATCCGGCGGCATTGCCGAGCGGGCAAAATTCTACCCCTTGCTGATTGCTTCGGGTCTGATCGTGGCTTTTGTCTACCCCTTCTTCGAAGGGTTGGTCTGGAACGGCAACTACGGCTTCCAGAGCTGGCTTGAGAACCAGTTTGGTGCATCCTTTCACGATTTCGCCGGCTCTGTTGTGGTGCATGCGGTCGGCGGCTGGATTGCGCTGGCGGCGGTGCTGGTACTGGGCGCCCGTAAAGGCCGGTATCGCCACGGCAAGGTCGTGGCGTTTGCGCCTTCCAATATTCCATTCCTGGCCCTCGGCGCCTGGATACTCACGATCGGCTGGTTTGGCTTTAACGTCATGTCCGCCCAGACCCTGGATGGCATCAGCGGCCTGGTGGCGGTAAACAGCCTGATGGCCATGGTCGGCGGTATCCTGACGTCGATGCTGCTGGGCCGCAAAGACCCGGGCTTTATTCACAACGGCCCGCTGGCCGGACTGGTGGCCGTGTGTGCCGGCTCGGACCTGATGCACCCGGTCGGGGCACTGATTACCGGAGGTGTGGCCGGCGCCATCTTTGTGTACCTGTTTGAATGGGCCCAGGCCAGGATCGAACGCCTGGACGATGTGCTGGGCGTCTGGCCCCTGCACGGTGTCTGCGGTGTCTGGGGCGCCATCGCCTGCGGCATCTTCGGCCAGCAGGCTCTGGGTGGCCTGGGCGGCATCAGCCTGATGTCCCAGATCATCGGCTCGGTGACCAGTGTCGCTGTCGGCTTTGTCGGCGGTCTGATCGTCTATAGTGTTATTAATGCGATCTCCGGCCTGCGGCTGACCGAAGAGGAAGAGTTCAACGGTGCGGACGTAAGCATTCACCGCATTGGCGCAACGGCTATCGAATAATCTTGTCGGTGGCCCGTCTTTTGCAGCCGGTTACCTTGTTACCTTACTTCGCGCCGGATGAACAGCGCGATTCAGGGGGCAACACGGATTCCATTCTGGGGGTACCTGCCGGAGCTGGTGATCAAGGAAGCCCAGGGTGCCGCGGGCTTTGGCATGAAGGTATTCAGGGACTGTTCAATCAGCTTGAACCGCCGGTGCTTGCCACCCGCTAATGGCCATAGCCGGTCAGCTCCATGTAGCCCACACCGGAGTGACTGCCGGAGACGGTAACCGGGCTTTCCCAGTAAGGGTAAAGCCCGGTGTTTCGGTAGTCCCCCACCGGCGCAGACACCTCGAGGCTGACCCCGTAGCCCGCCACTTCCAACTGCCATTGGCGTGGGTAGCCGCTCTGCCCGGAAACAGGTGCCATTCGGAGCTGGTCCGGCGTAAGGGCCACCGGCTCTCCCTTTTCCGGAATCCAGGTGCCGGACCGGAAGGCACCGCCGTCTTCCCGCAACTGAAAGGCCATCAGCTTGTCGCCCGAATCCAGGTGCAGGGCAAACCAGTCCCAGCCCTGTTGCCCGGCCTTGAGAAACTGGCTACTCCACTCCCGGTCGAACCAGCCCTGGCCCGAGACGTCCAGTGTCTCATCGCCCAGGGTAACCGTGCCTTCAATCTGCAAGTCCACCAGGCTGAAGTACATAGACCCCTCGCCACTGGCGGATTTGGTGCTGAAGCCCTGGTTGCCGTGGGCGACGGGTCCGCGGTTGATGCTCATAAACAGATCGTAGGACCAGCTATCCGCTGACACCCGCAACTGCCAGGGGCCGTCACCAGACGGGTCGCTGAGTTGCCAGTTATCCAGCCACACCGTCAGTGGCTCCGCAATCGCACCGGCATGGCCAACATCGCCGCGGGCCAGTTTCTCCGCAAAATAGTGTCGACCCTTGAAACTCACCGCGCCATGGGCCATCCAGGCGGCTTCCAGAGGCCATTCGCTGGCGGGAAGCGGTTCGGCATCCACCGGCCTGGGCTTGATGGCCTGACGGAACTGGGTCCATTGCAGGCCCAGGGAGTCTCCGCCGGCGGTTTCCAGGTTGGCGGTCAGGTACCACCACTCGATGCGGTGTTGCGGGTGGGGGCCGAAGTCTTCGGGGAAACTCAAACGGTCGCCTAGGCCGGGCTGCAAAAACGGCACCTCGGACTCCAGCTCAGCAACGCCCGCCAGGCCGGCAAACCCGGACTGTTGCTGCTGTTCCGAACAACCGGCAAAGACAAGCAGAAACAGCAACCAGAAACTCCGTCTCATCGTTCACCTCCTGCCAGGGCACTGGTGCTCTCCGGGGCCAGGGCCGGGGTTTTGAGCTGCCGACGCATCAGCAGGGCAATACTGAGCCCGACCAGCAGACTCAGCACGCCAAGTTCCAGCCAGAACCGCGGATAGACCACCATGGGCAGGGACCAGCCAAAGGCCAGAGGGTTGATGCGATGCACCAGAGCCCAGGTCAGCCAGACGCCCAGGGGCAGGGCCAGCAACGCGATAGCACTGGTCAGGGACACCGCCAGCCGGGTCAGTTGGGCCGAGGCCTGTCGGCGTGACAGCCCCCACACCACCAGCAACCGGAAGTACCAGGCCCGGGTGGAGAAAAACACCCAGCCCATCATCAACAGGGCAATGGCGGCCAGGATCAGGGTCAGGGCGGTCATGGCCCGGGTGAACACAAAGGTCTGGTCAAAGATCGCAGAAGCCAGCTCTGCAATGGCCCGATTGTCCCGGACGGTGAGTTCCTCAACCCGCCAGATCTGCTTCAACTGTTGGCTAATGGCCTCAATATCGAGCGTCCCGGGCGATACCGACAGGCTCTGGAAACCCGGAATAAAATCCGGGGGCAACACAGCAGCGTTCACCAGAATTTCACCCGCAGGGCGGCCGTAATCCGGGTAGATCGCAAGCACCGGGAAATTGAGCACCTGGCTACCGAGTTTCACCTTCAGAAGCTGGCCGGCGGTCACACCCTGCCGGCGGGCAAGCTGTTCATTCACCATCAAGCCCTGGCCCTGTTGCAGCGCCCGCCATGGCTGGGCCGTTGATTCAAACAGCTGCCATCCGGTCACCAGTGGGCCAACGGGCCCGAGGGCAAACACGTCCACCACCGGGCCCGGCTCGCCGGCGGCGCCCATGAGCGTCGCCTCACCCCGAACCACCCGATGCCACAACCCGGAGGATGCGAGTTCCGGCTGTTCCGACAGCCAGTCCAGAGCCAGGCCTGTATCCACGGCCTCGGGCACTTCAATGTAATACTCCGCCTCCAGCCTTTGGGCCAGCCACCGGTCAAAGGTGCTTTCGAAGGTGGTGACCAGGGCCTGCACCGCCAGCACCATGGCCATGGCAAACTGCAGTGCCACCAGTGGCAGGGCCAGGCGCCGGGCCAGCACCGAAAGCTCCCGGTGGCGCCAGCGTGACAGCGGGTCTGTGTCTCTCCCTGCCCACCCGTCTGCAAGCCGGGAAATCAGCATCGGCGCCAGAGTACCTGCCGACACGAACACCATGGCCAAGGCAACGAAAAGCCAGACCAGGGCAGAGGCCCAAATCGACACGGCAATACCGGCCATCAGCACCAGAACCGGGAACCCGCCAACCCAGCGGGCATCCCCGGACAACCGCTGCGCCAGTGGCCGGAGCAAATCCGCCAGGCAAGCCACCAGAACCACCGCCAACATGGTAGCAAGAGGCATCAGCCATCCGCCGTCCCGCCCCGCGTACAAGGGCTGATCGAACAGCCCTTCCAGCGCCCGCCCGAAACCACTGCCAAGACCGGTAGCCAGCCAGCGGCCAAGCCAGATTCCGGGCATAATACACACCAGGGCCAGCACCATGATCTCAATGGCCAGCAGGCGGTTGATGCGCCGCCGGGGAACGCCAAACCTATGCAGCAGGGCAAAACTGTCGCGACGCTGGGCCAACCCGAGCAGGTAAACACTGCGTACCAGCAGGGCCGTGATCAGCAGAACCAGCACACCCAGCGCATCCAGATTCAGCAGGAAACTGTCACCCAGCTCCCCGGTATCGGGCCCAACCCTGAAAGGCGCCAGTTGGTAACCGGAAGGGAGGTCGCCGGCATCCTGGGCGTCCGACACCAATAACGACAGCTCACTTCGCTGCCGCCGGGCCAGTTCGGCCGCGTCACTGATATCCACAAAGGGCCGGCCGTCCAGCTCACCACGCCAGGGTGATTCTTCCCGGTCAGGATTCCCGAAGCAGCCGGCCGCCAGGGGATCAACACCAACAACACGACCCGTTTCCGGCGAAGTCACTTCCAGCCAGGGCATCACGCAAAGCCCGCGGCGCCGCAGCTTGACAAAGTCTTCCACTGTAACCCGTTCGCCGTCTTTGCGTTTTACCTGCTGGCGCCCGGCCACTGCCGATTCGCTCTGCTCAAGACTGGCCCGGGCCTGGCTGGTCAGGTGGTGAACGCCGGTCCAGAGCATGGTGGCCAGCACAATCATGGCGCCCAGCGCCAGCAGTTGCAGAGGGTGGCGGCGATAGTGGCTGAACAGGGCGGCTGGGAGAGTCATGACAGGCTCAGGTTCCGGGCTGATGCCCGAGATCCATGTGCTGGCTGCAGCGGATGGCCAGCTCCGGGTCGTGGGTGGCCAGGACCAGCCCGCAGCCATGGCGGGCCTGCAACTCAAACAGTTGCCCGATAACCGCCTCGGCGGTGTGGTGGTCGAGACTGCCTGTAGGTTCATCGGCAAGAATCAGGGTGGGTTTCATGGCAAACACCATGGCCAGTGCGGCCCGCTGGCGCTGACCGCCGGATACCTGATCCGGGTAACGGTCCGAAAGCTCGCCGATACCCAGCCTTTCAAGCCAGTCCTGACAGTCATTTTCATTGTGGCCCGCAAGCCGGGCCCGCAAGCGGACGTTATCCAGCAGGGACAGAGCAGGCATCAGGTTGGCTTCCTGGAACACCACGCCGATCTGATGCCGGCGCAGGTTGCCCCAACGTGCTTCAGCCTTGTTCATTGCGTCGGGCTTCCCGCTGTCGAAGGTCTCGCCAAGCACCTGGACCACACCGGCATCCGGCATTTCCAGGCCACAGAGGATGTTGAGCAGGGTGCTCTTGCCGGAACCGGAACGACCGGTCAGGGCCAGTGATTCGCCCCGCTCCAGATGCAGGGAAAGATCCGTGAGCACCGGTACCGGTTCCGTGCCGCTGCGAAACTGCTTGTCCAGGCCTCGGGCCCAAAGCAAAGAATCCACCATGTCTTTCCTGTCTGATTGCCTGTCTGATTGCCTGCCCGATGGATTGGGGCAACCGCTTTACTCACACAGTCGGAACCCTCTTCTCAGTCAGGGGCTCCCAGAGGCTCGGCAAATGAGCCATGCCTGCGTGCGCGCCACTCGCGGAACTGCTCCAGCCAGGACAGCAACGCCGGAATCACCAGCAACACCAGCAAGGTTGATAACCCAAGGCCAAAGGCAATGGAGGTGGCCATGGGAATCAGGAACTGGGCCTGCAGGGACGTCTCGAACAACAGGGGCAGAAGACCACCGATGGTTGTCAATGATGTCAGCATCACCGCCCGCACCCGCTGCACGGCGGCCTCATTGAGTGCATCGGTAATATCCAGCCCTTTTTTCCGCTGCTGATTGTAGAAAGCTACGAGGATAATGGCGTTATTGACCACAATACCGGACAGGCCGAACAAACCAAACAGCGACAATATGGTCAGTTGCAGCCCCATCAGCCAGTGGCCGAGCAACGCCCCCACCAGGGCAAATGGAATAATAGCCATGACGATCAGCGGCAGACTCCAGGAGGCAAACACCCAGGCCAGAACCACATACATCAGCGCCAGGCCGATCACCAACCCAGTCTGCATATCGGACATGGTTTCCCGCTGATCCGCAGCCCGTCCCTCAAAGCTGTAACGCACGTTATAGCGGCTGGCAATTTCTGGCAGCACCCCGGCCTGAAGGCTTTCCAGAATCTGGTCTGTGGTGCTGACCCGGGTATTCAGGCCAGAGGTTACCTCAACAGCCAGCCTGCCCTCGGCATGGCGCAGAGCCTGGAATCCCTGGCGGTGGTCCAGGTTCATCACCTGAGTCAACGGCACAAAACGCCCGTCCGGAACCCGGACCGTCATCCGGGACAGGGTGGACAGACGCTCACGCTGGTCCCGGGGCAGCTGCACGCGAACCTCCACTTCGTCCCGGCCATCCTGGTAGATCTGGGCAATCCGGCCATCAAAGGCCGCCCTGAGCTGCCGACCAAGATCGGAAGTGCTCAGCCCCAGGGCCTCGCCGTAGGCGCTGGCCTGATAGATCAGCTGTTCCCGCCCCCAGGGCATATCCTCTTCCACGTCCAGTACCCCGGGCAGGGTAGAAAGCGCCTGAATCAACTCGTCCGCCGCCTGTTTCAGGCGCTCGGCATTGTCGCCGGTCAGGCGCACGTTCACATCCCGGCCCGGCGGACCCGCCTGCCGTTCGGATATGGTCAGGCTATCCAGCCCGGCCGGCGTCTCCAGCCGGCTGCGCCACTCGGTGATGAATTCGGGGTTGCGGACTGAGCGCTGGTCCGAGGGCACCAGCTCGATCATCATCGAGCCCAGCTCATCGCCACTTCGTGAGCTGCCTTCAGAGCCCTGGGTCGCGCCCCGGGTAGTGACCGCATGGAGGATGAAATCGCCGCCCAGGGCCTCCTCCGTATCGTTGAGGGTTCGTTGCATCCGCTCAAGGAAGCTATCCACCGTTCCCCGGGAAGTTCCGGCCACGAAACTGGCATTGGCGTAGAACACCGACGGCTCCGGCGTCGGGAAAAAGTTGAACCCGAGCCGGCCGCCAGCCAGCAGACCGACGGTCACAATGGCCAGGGCAACCGCACCGGCGACGGTCGCGCCCCGGTGCTCCAGGCTGTAGCGGGAAAACCGGCGGAACCGGCCCTCCCTAAACTGGTCAAAACGTTGTTCAAAGCCACGCCGAAACCGCTCGATCAGGCCCGACTTTCTTGATTCGGATGCCTCGGATCCTGCTGTTTGCTTTCGACGGGGCACAAAGGCGTGGCGCAGGTGCGCCGGAAGAACGATAAAGCACTCCACAAGAGAGGCGACCAACACACAGATCATCACCAGCGGAATATCACCCAGGATATTGCCGATGACACCGCCAACCACCAGCAGGGGCATGAAAGCTGCGACGGTAGTCAGGGAAGACGCCAGCACCGGCCATACCATGCGTTTGGCGGCCCCCTCGGACGCATAAATGGATTCCTCCCCCATTCGGGCGTGGGCATCGGCGTCTTCACCAACCACAATGGCATCATCCACAATGACCCCCAGGGCCATGATCAGGGCAAACAGGGAAATCATGTTGATGGAGCCACCGATCAGCCAGAGTACCGCCATCGCCGCCAGGAACGCCGTCGGGATGCCAATAGCCACCCACAGGGCCACACGCCCGGGCAGGAACAGGTATAACAGGCCGACCACCAGCACCAGACCGCCCAGGCCGTTTTTCACCAACAGGGAAATGCGGTCATCCAGCAACTGCCAGGTTTCATCGTAGACTTCCAGTGCCACCGTCGGCGGCAGCGCCGGCCGGGTGTCCGCCAGCCAGGTTTCCAGCACCCTGGCGGCCGCCAGTGAGTTCCCATTTTCTGACCGCTGCAGCTGGAGCTCAACCGCCGGCTTGCCGTCTTTCTCCAGGGTTATCTGGCTTTCCCGGGCTTCCTGCCGGATGCTGGCAACATCTCCGAGGTTCAGTTGTATGCGCGCACCACTGAGCAACGGGATATTTTCGAATTCCTGGGGGCTACGGCGCTGCTCCACGGCCCGAAGTTCCCGGGTCGCATCCTGTTGCGCCATCATGCCCGCCGGCAGATCCCGTGAAACGGCGGCAACGCGCTCGGCGACCTGCTCCAGCGACAGCCCCAGCGTCTCCAGCCGTTCCACCGGCACATCGATACTGATTTGCTGCTCCGGCAAGCCCCGGATGGACACCCGGTCAATGCCCCGCTGCAGCAATTCGTCCTCAAACCGATAAGCCAACTGACGCAACTCGCTGCGGTCCACATCACCAATGACCAACAGCCGGGCGACGGGCTCATACCGTTCTATCCGGGTTACCTGGGGCTCCTCCGCCTCTGCAGGGAAGTTGGTGAATTCGTCCACCTGTTGACGAACATCGTCCAGGGCCAGAATCGGATCGGTGCCCTCCTCGAATTCCAGGGTGATGGAAGACACGCCCTGGGCCGATGTGGAGGTCATTTTTTTCAGGCCGTCGACACTGCGCAGGCGCTGCTCCAGCGGGTTGGTAATGCCCTGCTCCACGTCTTCGGCGGACGCACCGCTCCAGACCACGCGAACACTGACGAAATCAAGGGCAAACGTCGGGAAGAACTGGACGTTCATCCGGGTCAGGGCCAAGACCCCGCCCAGCAGCATCACCAACATCACCAGGTTGGCAGCAACCCGGTGATGGACAAAAAAACCGATTACGCCCTTTCTGCGCCTCATTGCTCCGCTGCTCCGGAATCCGCCACATCCACCTTGAGGCCGGTGACCGCATTAGGCAGGTGCGTGGTAATGAGTTGCGCGCCGGAAACCAGCGCTTCGCCGGACACCAGCAGGCGACGTTCTCCGTTGCTCCCCCGGGCTTCGCCACTACGTTCTATTCTGGCGCGCTCCATACGGCCATCCGATGACAGCAGGTAAACGCTGTCGGCGCCGTAGAGTGCACTGAACGGAATGGAAACGGTATTACTGAGAGCGGCCCGTTCCAGGGTCACCGGCATCAGTTCGCCAGGGCGGATTCCTCCGGGTTGTTCTGTCAGTTCCAGGATAGCTTCGGTTCCGGACGGATCACTCGTGCCGGCGAAGCGGGCCAGCCGGAACCGGTGCTGATTGTCGACGCTGGTCGCCGTCAGGGTTTCTCCCCGCTCCAGGGCAGCCAGCAGTTCGCCACGGAACATTTCCGGTACTCGTGCCCTGAGTTCGAGGCCGTCAGTAGGATACAACGACAGCAAGGGTTCGCCGCGGCTGACCTGGTCGCCCCTGGCGACCTGAATGTCGGTGACAATACCGTCGAAGGGCGCCATCATCCTGGCCCGTTCAGCATCCCGCCGGGTGCTGCTCAGGTTCGCTTCGGCCTGGGCCAGCTTCGCCTCAAGGCTCTGCAGGCGGGCCGGATGTTCCTCAATCGCCCGCTGCCGGGTAGTCACGGTCAGCTCTGCCCGGGCAGCGGCATCGATGGCCGCTTCCAGCCCCTCCCGGGACGCCAGGTTGCGGTTAACCAGTGATCGTGTACGCTCAAGCTGACGACGGGCGTTGTCGAGAATGGCCTGCTCACTGGCCAGCGCCACCTGATCGTTCCGGTAACGCACCTGCTCTGATCGGATCTGTGCTTCCAGGTCCGCCACCTGGGCTTCGGCCTGGGCAAGCGCCGGCTCGATGTCGGCATCGTCCAGCGCCACCAGCAGGTCGCCCTCCTTCACCCTCCGCCCCTCGGTCACGGGGCGCTCCCCGATACGTCCGGCGAGTGTCGCGATAACCGTCAACTGCTCCGGAGCCGTGACTTCCCCATACAGCGGCAACACAGGCGTATGGGTACCCGGTTCAATCCGCTGCACCTGAACACGCCAACTGCGCTCCGTGGCGTTCACTTCGGCGGGCTCCGGGCGAGTCATCTTGAGAAACAGGAAACCGGCGATGCCGATGGCAAGAATCAATACAGGAATGAGTCGTTTGGACATTACGTGCTGGCCAGCTATGGTAAATAAAGCCCTTCGGGCTGTTCAGTTCGGACTAGTATACAGTCAGGGCCCGTTTACAGATCGGCGAGCCAGAGTGTAATACAGCAGGGGAACCACCAGAACCGTCAGCAGTGTCGACATGGCCAGGCCAAAGATCAGCGAAATTGCCAGGCCGTTGAAGATCGGATCATTCAGAATGAAGTAAGCACCCACCATCGCCGAAATCGCGGTCAGGGCAATGGGCTTGATCCGAACCGCACCAGCCAGGACCACCGCCTCGTCCAGTTCCACCCCTTCGTCGATCAGTTGCCGGATAAATACCACCAGCAGAATGGAATTACGCACGATGATACCGGCCAGGGCTATCATTCCGATCATACTGGTGGCCGTGAACTCGCGCCCCAACAGGGCATGGCCGGGCATGATCCCGATCAGCGTCAGCGGAATGGGGGCCATGATGACCAGTGGCAGGATATACGACCGGAACTGCGCCACCAGCAGGACAAAGATCAGGAGTACACCCACGCTGTAAGCGGCCCCCATATCCCGGAAGGTTTCATAGGTAATCTGCCATTCACCGTCCCATTTGAGAGCACCGTTTTCCGGGAGCGTCGGTTGGTCAACAAAGTATTGTTCCGGGGCGCCCTCCTGCTGGTTCAGGCGCTTCACCATGGCAAACATGCCATACAGCGGTGACTCAGTCTCGCCAGCCATGTCCGCCGTCACATAGGTTACCGGCAGCAGGTCCTTGTGGTAGATCGCACCCACCCAGTCCGCCTCACGAATGTCGGCAACGCTCGCCAGCGGGACCAGATTGCCGCTGCGGCTGCGGACCTTCAGAGATAGCAGTATCGACGGCTGAGCCTTGTCGCCTTCGCCAAGAATCACCCGGATCGGAACGGGGTACTTGGCGTAATCGTCATGCAGGAAGCTGACGCTGGTCCCACCAAGCGCGGTCTGCAGGGCACCGACGACCTGGGCCTGGGAGACGCCAAGCCGCGCCGCACGGTCCCGGTCCACCACAACCTTCCACTGCCGGGTCGGGGCTTCGAGGGTGGTGTCGATATCCACCAGCCCATCGACTTCGGGCATCCCCTCTGCCACGCCGCGGGCCAGTTCCGCCCGACGGGATTCACCCATCGCGTAGATTTCGGCCACCACCGGAGACAGAACCGGGGGTCCCGGGGGCACCTCCACGACCTTCACGCTGGCACCGTATTTGTCGGCAACCGCCTTCAGTGGCGCCCGTAAGGACTGGGCAATGTCGTGGGACTGCCGATCCCGGTTTTCCTTGTCGCTCAGGTTGATCTGGATATCGCCCTGATAGGGATCGTTGCGCAGGTAATACTGGCGTACGAGGCCATTAAAGTTGATAGGGGATGCCGTGCCGGCGTAGGTCTGCCAGGTGGCGACTTCGTCTACCGATTCAAGGTACCCGCCCATTTCCATCAGTACCCGCTGGGTCTGCTCCATCGGGGTGTATTCAGGCATATCGACCACCACCTGCAGCTCGGACTTGTTGTCGAAGGGCAGCATTTTCAGGATAACCGCCATAAAGACTGGCAACGACGCAGCCGCGATGGTCAGCCCAACCACGCCCAGCCCAAGCAGGCGACGACGCCAGGAATGGTTACCGAGAAACGGGCCCAGCACCGTCCGGAAGATGCGCAGGGACAAGGGACTGACGCCGTCAGCGGAACTGGAAGCCTCATCCGCTTCGGCAGCCATTTCTCCTTTCTTGTGTTTCAGCAACCGAAAGGCCAGCCAGGGCGCGACAACAAAGGCTACGATCTGGGACAGCACCATACCCGCCGAGGCATTGATCGGAATGGGGCTCATGTACGGCCCCATGAGGCCGCTGACAAAAGCCATCGGGATCAGCGCCGCCATGACGGTCAGGCTGGCCATGATGGTGGGCGTTCCCACCTCGTCGACAGCGACGGGAATGATGTCCTTCACCGCCTGGCGGGAGTTCCGGATCCGGCGGTTGATGTTCTCGGTGATCACGATACCGTCGTCCACCAGTATGCCGATGGAGAAAATCAACGCAAACAGCGATACCCGGTTGAGGGTAAAGCCCCAGGCCCAGGAAAACACCAGGGTCAGTAACAGGGTAATCAGGACCGCAACGCCAACGATCAGGGCCTGGCGCCAGCCCATGGCCGCCAGCACCAGCAGCACCACGCTCAGGGTGGCGGAGATCAGATCGGTGATCAGCTTGCGGGCCTTCCGGGAGGCCGTCACGCCGTAATCCCGGGTAACCAGCACTTCCACGCCCTCGGGTAATGCCCGGTTTCGCAACTGCTGCAGACGCTGCTCAATGGCCGTGGTGATATTGACGGCGTTTTCACCCGGTTTCTTGGCGATCGCCAGGGTTACCGCGGGGTACACTCCGCCGGGCCGGCTGTCAATTCCGTTCTCATATGCCGGCCCGAAGCCCGTCATCACGCTCTGATCGGCCACAGTGCCACCCCGGCTTATTTCCGCCACATCCGCCAGGTAAACCGCTGAGCCATTGCGCATACCCACCACCAGACGGCGAACATCGTCGACCGATTCCAGCAGGGTTCCGGCCTGAACCGGGATAGAGACATTATCCCGTGTAATCCGGGCCTCCTGGCTGCTGGCATTGGCGGCAGACAGTGCCTTCCGGAGATCGTCGATGGTCAGGTTGAAGCCTGCCAGCAGTGCCGGATCAAACCGGATATCGACCCGGTCGGGGATACCGCCCGTGGTGTAGACGTCCCGGGTACCCGGAACCCGCTTCAGAGCGACCTCCAGCATATGGGCAAGGCGGGTAAGCTCTTCCCCGCTGTGCCCGTTAACCGGATCGTAAAGGGTCAGGGTCATCACCGGAACATCGTCAATCCCTTTGGGTTTGATAACCGGCTGGCTGGCGCCGAGATTGGCAGGCAACCAGTCCTGATTCGAATACACCTGGTTGTAGAGCCGGACCAGCGCCTCCTGGCGGGGAACGCCCACTTCGAACTGCACCGTGATCAAGGCCTGGCCCTGACGAGACACTGAGTAGACGTGTTTCACGCCCTGGATCTCGCTCATGACCTGTTCGGCAGGCGTGGCTATGGCGCTTTCCACCTCGCGGATACTGGCGCCGGGAAACGCCACCATGATGTCGGCCATGGTGACATCAATCTGGGGCTCCTCCTCTTTCGGGGTAACCACCACGGCCAGCACGCCAAGAATGACCGCCAGAATGGCAAGCAATGGCGTGAGATGATTGTTCTGGAAAACCCGGGCAATGGCACCGGATGGGCCAACGGGCGGTAAATCACGGCTCACGGCTTCGCCTCCGTGCCCGACTCTGTACCTAACTCCGTGACAAGGTGCAGCCGATCACTGCCCACCAACTGCGAGGGATTGGTGACCACCCGTTCGCCTTCACTGAGGCCGGCAAGGATCTCAAGCCGGTCATTGTCCCGCACCCCGGTGCGCACCTGGCGCAGCCGGGGCCGGCCCTGATCATCCAGCACAAAAACGGCTCTCAGTTCGCTGCGCCGGACCAGGCTGCTGGCCGGCACCCAGAGGGCCTCACGACTGGCGACGGGCACGCCGACCTTGACCAGCATGCCGGGGAACAGGGAGCCGTTGGGCTCACTCAGGCGCATTCTCAGGCGGAAGGTATGGGTTTGCGGGTTGGCATAGGGGTAGAACGTCATCTCACCGGTCTCCAGCACCCGGCCATCGGCAAGTGTCACCGTTGCCTGGCGCTCGCTGCGCGCCAGTTCCGCGTATTTCTGTGGCAGGTCGACGACGACCCGCAGCTGCTCCAGGGACAGCCCGCTGAGCAGTGGCTGGCCAGGGCTCACAGACTCCCCTACCTCTACATGCCGCTCGGTGAGGATGCCGCCATAGGGCGCCACCACCCGGGTGTAGGACAGTTGCTCCCGGGCTTCGGCAACCGCGGCGCTGGCACGCTCCACCCTGGCCCGGGCGGCCGCCAGATTGTTACTGGCCTGATCAAACTCCTGGCGGGACACCAGCCCCCGCTCACTAATTGCCTCAATACGCTCGAACCGCTGGCGCGCATCCGAGAGTGCCGCTTCGGCTTCCTCCAGTCCCGCCTGGGCCTGGCGCAGCCGGGACCGTTGTTCACTATCCTCGAGCTGAACGATAAGGTCTCCGGCGGCGACAGAATCGTCAACATCATAGGGCAGGCTCTGGACGGTACCACTGGTCTGGGCAGAGACAGTGCTCTGCTGAACAGCCTCAATAACACCATCAAGACGGACGGTCTCATGAAACTCGCTGCGCTCTGCGACCGCTGTCATCAGCGCCCGGGCGCCGTCCTGCCCCTGGACCGCAGAGGCCAGCAGCCCCAGAGTGACGATAAAGCCCGCAGCAGCTAACCGCCCCATTGAGCACCTCCTGGATGACGAATCTGGTTATTAGTTAATAAGCCAAGGCTATCAGCAATTCTTCCCTGAAAACATGCACAGGCTGCTCATAACGCTGATGGTTTCTTTTTCAGCGCCCCAAAACCAATGATGATGTCCATGAGTTCGTTGGTAATCTCATCCTGGCGCACCCGCCTGAATTGCCCTCCAACCTCCTCAAGGCGATCATCGACCGCCTGTTCCGCCTGCTGCATCAGTGCCAGCCTGGCCGCGTTCTCGGTGACCATCGCTTCCGCCGATGCCTGAAAAACGCTGGCAAAGATATGGTTACGAAGCAGCGCGGCAAGCAGCGGCATCGCCGGCATCGTGTAGTCGGGGAGGGACCGGGATTGCCAGCCAGCCCTGCCGGGATCCGACAGCAGCGAAAGTGGCAAGGGCAACAACGGGCTTACGACCGGTTCGTGCTGCCCTTTGCCTGCCCGCCGGGTGAACGCCAGGTTCACGGCAATCCGGTTATGCACGTCACCGGCGCCGATGTCGTCCAGTCGGGTCACTATGTCGCTTGCCAGGCGCCCGATGCCATCGGCCGAAGCTGGCGGCAGGAAGGTCACTTCCGGGCCGAGCCCCTGATCGCTGAGGGCATCACTCATGCGGGCGCCAACGCACAACACCCGGGCACGGCCATCCACCTTCGAAGACTCGCTCCTTGCCAGCTCGGCAAGCACCTCGTTGTAATTGCCACACAGGCCATGATCAGAGCCGAACACCACCAGAATCTGTTCAGGCTGCACGACGACAGGCATCGAAATGGGTCCGGTTTTGGCAACAAATGCCCGGAGACCGCTGAGCACGGTCTGGTGATAGGACTCGATGGATCGGGCGGCATGTTCATAGGGCACCGCGTTGATCGCCGACATGGTTTTCATGGTGTGAACAATGCCGCGAATACTGGTCAGCGTTTCCGTGCGCCGGGACAGGGCTTCAAGCGTCTGCGCCATGGCCATCGCCTCCAGGCAACTTCATGACCGTTCGGGCCACCCGCAGGAGGGTTGCCTTTCCATCGCCGCCCAGAGGGCGGTTTTGCCTGATACTCTTGGCAACGTCTTCCAGGGCGTCTCCAGCGCCTTTGCGCACCCTGGTCATGGCCTCGGCAATGGCGGCTTCGGGCAGTCCGTCGAGCAGTCCTTCCATCGCGGCCATCAGCACCAGAAGCTGCTCGGCGGCGGGAACCGGGTCCTGTTCCGGCTGGCGCAATGCGGCACGCACGGCGGCCCCCCGGCTCAGGCGGGCCCGGGTGTTATCATCCAGGCGCGTACCAAAACGGGCAAAATCCTCCAGTTCCTCAAACTGGGACAGGGTGACGCGCAGGTTGCCCGCCACATCCCGGAATGCCCGGTGCTGGGCCTTACCCCCTACCCGCGATACCGATAACCCGATATCCACCGCGGGAAACTGGTTTTTTCGCACCAGCCGCGGCGAGAGATAGATCTGTCCGTCAGTAATCGAAATAAGATTGGTCGGAATGTAAGCAGACAGATTTTCCGCCTGGGTTTCGACAATGGGCAGCGCCGTGATGGAGCCACCCCCGGCTTCCGGCGTGAACTGGCCGGCCCGTTCGAGCAGCCTGGCGTGGACATAGAATATGTCACCCGGAAAGGCTTCCCGACCCGGCGGGCGGCGCAGTAGCAGGGACAGCTCGCGATAGGAGCGGGCATGGTGCGTCAGGTCGTCGAGAACAACCAGCACATCCCGCCCCTGATTTGAAAAGTATTCAGCCATGGTCATCGCCGCATACGGCGCGATGTAGGCGAGGCCCGGCGTGTCCTCATCGCCGGCAGAAACCACGATGGTGTTCGCGATCTGACCGCTTTGCCGCAGGGTTTCAATGACCCTGGCAACGGCATCTCCGCGCTGGCCGATGGCGCAATAGATGCTGAGAACGTTGGTGCGGGCCTGGTTAAGAATGGTATCGACAGCAATGGACGTTTTGCCGGTCTGTCGGTCACCGATGATCAACTCCCGCTGGCCCAGCCCAACAGGCACCGCGCCATCAATGGCCTTGATGCCGGTGGCCAGGGGCCGGGTGACCGGGGCACGACTCAGTATGCCCGGCGCGTTGGCCTCCACCGGCCTTTCCGCGGTCGATGCCACCGCGCCTTTTCCGTCCCGGGGTTCTCCGGTGGCGTCGACAATACGACCGATCAGGCCCGGTCCGACCGGCACACCAAACACTTTATGAGTACGCCAGACATCCTCCCCGAAGGTAACCTGCTCCGAGGGACCGAGCAGGATGACGCCCAGCCGGTCTGGCTCCAGATCCAGCACAACACCCCGGACACCGGACGCAAACACCAGTAACTCATCCGCCAGGACCCGGGCCAGGCCAGAGACCACCGCAACGCCATCACCCACCTCGGTAACGGTGCCTACTTCCGTCAACGACGGTGACGGAGTCGGGGTGTCCAGCAGGGCATCAATAAACATCTTCGCCGGGTTTTGCTCCGGTTCTTCAGCCATGATTGTTTACCCTGCCGGACCCACCTGCAGCCAGCCGGTCTGTCAGCAGACCAATCAGCTCATCGGTGTAACTGTCGATCGTCCAGGCTACCTGAACACTGCCAATACGCAGAATCAGGCCTGGCGCCTGACGGGCATCCGTGGCAAAACTCAGGGCAAGACCGGGGGCCAATCGTTCCAACGCCGCCTTCATTTTTTTCTGCGTATGCTCCGGAAGCGGAGAATGGGTTGTGGCAATGGCCTGTTCAGAATGGTCGGCGGCGGAGGCAAGCTCCTGCGCCAAGGGCTCAAGTTTGCTGATCACATTGAGGGCAATGTGCTCCTCCAGGTCCTCATCCGCCAGATCGCGCAGTGCCCGCCGAACCAACTGATAGAGAACTTCGGCGCTGGCGAGATGCAGCTCTCTGGTGAACCTTTCCTGTTCCGCCTCCAGATGCGCCTGCCAATCCTGTTTTTCGCGTTCCAGGTTCTTGCGAGTGTCGGCCAGCAGGGCGTCTTTCTCGTGTTCCGCCTGCTCGCGAATCCGCTCCGCATGAACGGAGTTATCGGCCAGTAATTTCTGCTTCTGCTCAATAAACGCGGCTTCGGCTGCGGTGGCCTTCTTCTGGGCAACCTCCGCCTCACCCATGCGCGTTGCGATTTCAGCCTCACGGGCATCAATACCGTTCAGAATGGGCTTGTACAGAAAGCGTTTGAGCAGCCAGACCAGCACCAGAAAGTTGCCAATCTGGGCAGCGACGGTGACCCAGTCAACCGACATGGTTCAACCCGCGGCCGACTGGGCGGCCTGCAGAGCCTGATCCCAGAAGGGATTGGCAAACAGAACGATCATCGCCACAACGAAACAGTAGATTGCCGTGGACTCGATCATGGCCAGGCTGACAAACAGGGTCCGCGAAAGTGTCGATGCCGAATCCGGCTGCTGGGCAATGGCGGCAAGGGCCGCGGCTGCGGCCCTGCCTTCCCCGAGAGCCGGGCCTACTGCACCAAAAGACACGGACAGGCCAGCGGTCAGAATCGAGACCGCGGCAATAAGCGCAAAATCAGTCATTTGTCTTTCTCCTTGCTCAGGGGCTTTCCAGCGGTAGCTGTCGCCGATGAGATATAAACCGTCGCCAGAATGGCAAATATATAGGCCTGGATAAGGCCCGTCAGCAACCCGAGCACGTCCATGACCACGGGAAAAAAGAACGGCGCAACACCCAGCAGAATGCCTGCGATAACCGCACCGCTCATAACGTTGCCATACAGACGGATGGCCAGGGAGATACCGCGCGAGAACTCGCTGATGATATTGAATGGCAACATAACGACGGATGGCTGAACGTAGGTTTTCAGATAACCACCGATCCCCTGCCGGGTAATCCCGAACAGCGGCACTGCAATCAGTACCGAGAAAGCCAGGGCAGCAGTGGTGGAGAGCGAGGAAGTGGGCGGCGTGAAGCCCGGCACAACCAGCAGCAGATTTGACAATGCGATAAACAGAAACAGTGTTCCGGAAAAATAAAGCACGTGGCGCGAGGCGCGTGGTGAGATTTCCTCAATCTGGCTCTGGATCGCTGTCACAATCACTTCGAGGGCGGTCCGCCAGCGATTGGGCGGGACATCCGGCCGCAATTTCCGGGTAACCAGAATGGAAACGACTGTCAGCACGATCATGACGATCCAGGTATTGGTAATGGTCTCATTGATACCAATGCCCCAGACCGTGAACAGTGTTGTTTCATCAGGGGTCAGTTCCATCAGGCATCCTCCGGGCGCGGCGCGCGCGCAAGCATGGTGGCCAGGAAGCGCACCAGGAAAAAGGCCAACCCATAGCCGGCAAAGGCCCAGACCCGAGTCGCCCCGCCGGAAACCAGCCACCCAACAGCCAGCAGCAGTGCGATGCGGGCGAGGGCGCTGGACAGAAGCATGGCATTGGGACGGGATGAACGCAGCGCCACACGCACAGTCACCGCCAGGCCCACAAAATACAGAGCGCTCATCGCCACACCGACACCAAAGCCCATCAGCGCACCTGGCCAGTCAATGGTCACCATTGTCATCCTCCTCTTCCCTGCTTTCTCTACTGATCCAGGCCCAGGCAATAAAACCACCCAGGACGACGCCCCCCAGAATCAGGGCAATGACCCAGGAAAAACCCTGGGGCAGGTTGCGATCCAGCCAGAGCCCCAGAAAGGCGCCGCCGACGGTCGGAACTGAAATCGACCAACCGATCATGCCGAAGGCGCCCAAACCGCGCAGGGGGCTCAGGCCAGGCCTCTCACGGGCTTTCTTCATGCGCTGCGCCCGGCGGCCAATATCGTCTTCCGGGGATCCGCGCCGCTGGCTCATGGCTTGGGCCGCTGGAGATCGGCAAAGCGGCGCACCATGCCGGCCTCCAGCCTGGACAATGCAGATCGGGCAACGCGCTCATCTTCGTCCACCTCAATAAAGTTCTTCCGGACGCTCTCCTGCAACGAGTCCAGATCCTCACCCGGGACACCCCGCCGGATCGCGATATCGACCTGGTGGCCGTGTTTCACCAGAATGCCCTCGTCGATGCCGAAAATCTGCTCACTGCCATTCGCCAGGGTCAGGATCAGCACCGACGGCACCAGTGAGGTGACAAAATCAATGTGATTGGGCAGCATTCCGAAGGCTCCGTTTTCCGCCACGGCGAACAGCTTTCGGGCCAGGCCCTGATAAAGGACCCGGGTCGGCAGCCTGAGGCAAACTTCCATCTCCGTCGCCATTGTCATGCCTTCACCTCAGGCAGTGCGCCAATCATGTAGTACTCACTTTCGTTCTGCTCGAAGTCCGTCTGCTCCAGGAGAGTTTCACAGCCCTCGAGCGTCTCGGCGATGGTCACACGCTTGCCCTCGGTACCGGTAAACGCCGCAGTGGTGAAAAACGGCTGGGTCAGAAATCGTTCCAGCCGGCGGGCACGGGCAACGGTGGATCGGTCAGCCGCCGACAGCTCCTCAATGCCCAGCATGGCGATGATGTCCCGCAGTTCCTCGTATTCGGCAAGGGTGCGACGTACCGCCCGGGCGATATCGTAATGCCTTTGCCCGACTACAGAGGGCGTGAGCATGACCGACGATGAGGCCAGTGGATCTATTGCCGGGTACAAACCTTCGCTGGCACGCTTTCGTGACAGCACCACGGAACCGGACAAATGAGAGAAAATATGGGCGGCAGCAGGGTCGGTGAAATCGTCGGCCGGCACATAAACGGCCTGAACCGACGTGATCGCGGCACTGTGGGTCGAGGTGATTCGTTCCTCCAGCTCGGCCAACTCAGTCGCCAGTGTCGGTTGATAGCCAACCCGCGAAGGCATCCGCCCCAGCAGCCCGGAGACTTCCGAGCCCGCCTGGACAAAGCGGAAAATGTTGTCGATCAGCAGCAGCACATCCCGGTGCTGTTCGTCACGGAAATATTCCGCCATGGTCAGCGCGGTCTTGCCGATCAGATACCGGACACCCGGAGCCTCGTTCATCTGCCCGAACAGCATGACCGTTTTATCAAGCACACCTGCCTCGCCCATTTCCCGGTAGAGCTCTTCCGCCTCCCGGGAACGTTCGCCAATACCGCAAAACAGGCTGACACCCTTGTGTTGCTGAACCGTGTTATGGATCAGTTCGGTAATCAGCACCGTCTTTCCCACACCGGCGCCGCCGAACAGGCCGGTTTTTCCGCCCCGCTCAATGGGGGAGAGTAGATCAATGGCTTTGATGCCGGTTTCCAGAATCTGGCTCCGGACCACACGATCTTCGAGCAATGGCGGGGGCTGATGGATAGCGCGGCGCTCACTGGTGGCTGGGACCGGTTTGTTATCCACGGGAGCACCAAACACATTCAGCATACGACCCAGTATGGCATCACCCACCGGCACGGTGATCGACGAACCAGTCGCCCGAACCGGCATCCCCAGGCCCAGCCCCTTCACCGGGGCCAGTGCCATGCAACGGACCACGCCCTTGTCCTCGAGCGCGGCCACCTCAAGAGCAATCCTGCCGGCATACAGGAGCTCGCGAATGTGGGGTACCGGCTCCGGAAACCGGACGCTTACCACACCGCCCCGAATGGCAACAACGGTACCGGTGACAGGCCCCGGCCCCGGCAACGCCTCCCGCTTGTCCTGACTCATAACAGGAACCGGTTAGCCGGCAGACACGCGAGTGCCTGCCGATCCTTCAAGTATGGCAACGGCATCCTGCAGCCGGCCAATGCCGCTGAGCCCTCCGGTTTCCGCAAATTCGCAGGCGGCCAGGAGCTTGGGGCCCATGGAGCCGGCGGGCATAGTCAATGCCCGCGCCTCGGCCACCGTCAGTTCGGAAACCGGCGCAGCCTGATCGGTGCCAAAATCCCGGTAGACGGCATCCACATCGGTCAGCAGAAGCAGCGCATCCGCGCCCAGTTGTCTGGCCAGCAGCGCGCTGGCGGCGTCCTTGTCGATGACCGCTTCAATGCCCATCATGCTGCCGTCTTCCCGGCGCAGCACCGGTATTCCGCCGCCACCGGTGCAGACCACGACCACGCCCTGCTCCAGCAACAGCTGCAACACTCGCAAATCCGGTATTTCCAGGGGTTTGGGGGAGGGCACCACCCGTCGCCACTGGTCACCGTCCGGCGCAATACTCCAGCCCGCGCCCGCTGCCCGGCGCTCGGCCTCAGAGCGTTCATACACCGGCCCGACAAACTTGGTCGGTTTGGCAAAGGCCGGATCTTTCGGGTCCACCACCACTTGAGTCAGCAGAGTCGCGACCGGCCGGTCGTGCCCCAGGGCATTCTCCAGTTCCTGTTCGATCATGTAGCCGATCATACCCTCGGTTTCCGCACCCAGAACGTCCAGCGGGTAAGCCTCATCCGGCTTGTAGGACGCCCCCTGAAGTGCCAGCAACCCGACCTGTGGACCATTGCCATGGGTGATGACCAAATCGTGTCCGGCCCGGACGATGCCCGCCAGCGACTGCGCCGCAGTTCTCACATTGTTGCGCTGGATATCCGCGGTCAGCGGCTCGCCGCGTTTCAAAAGGGCGTTGCCACCCAGTGCTGCCACAACCAGCATGTCAGCCTCCCAGAGTCGCCACGAGGACGGCCTTGATGGTGTGCATGCGGTTCTCGGCCTGGTCAAAAACAATGGAGGCAGGGCTTTCAAACACTTCTTCGGTCACCTCCATGGCGTCAATGCCATAGGTTTCCTGAATCTCTTTGCCCACCACGGTCTCGGTGTTGTGAAAGGCCGGCAGACAGTGCATGAACCGCACCCGGGGATTGCCAGTTTTTGCCATCAGGGTTGCATTAACCTGATAGCGCATCAGCAGCTTGATGCGCTCGGCCCACTTTTCTTTTGGCTCACCCATCGAGACCCAGACATCGGTATACACGAAATCGACACCGGCAACGGCGGCATCAATATCCTCCGTGATCGTGATACGGGCTCCGGTTTCTGCCGCCAGCGCCCTGGCCTCATCCTGCACCGCCTGATTCGGCCAGCAGGCCTGCGGGGCGCACAGGCGAACGTCCATCCCCATCTTGGCGCCGCCGATCAGCAGGCTGTCGCCCATGTTATTGGCGGCATCGCCGAGAAAAACATAAGACACGTCGTGGAGCGGTTTCTCGACGTTTTCCAGCATGGTCAGGAAGTCGGCAAGAATCTGGGTGGGGTGAAACTCGTTGGTGAGGCCGTTATAGACCGGTACACCGGCATACTGCGCCAGCTCCTCCACCACCGCCTGGCCGAAGCCACGGTACTCGATGGCATCGTAAACCCGGCCCAGCACCCGCGCGGTATCCTTGACCGATTCCTTGTGGCCGATGTGGGTGCCGGTCGGCCCGAGATAGGTGACCCGGGCGCCCTGGTCGAAGGCCGCCACCTCGAAGCCAACCCGGGTACGGGTGGAGTTTTTTTCAAAGATCAGGGCAATGTCCTTGCCCTGCAGCCTCGGCACCTCGGTACCGGCGTACTTCGCGGTTTTCAGGTCCGCCGCCAGTTTGAGCAAAAAGCCGATTTCGCGCGGAGTGTAATCACGCAGGGTCAGGAAGTGACGGTTTTTCAGGTTAAATGCCATAACGGTTGTCCTTTCCGGTTAAACAGAGTCGCGCATCGTCGGGCAGCTCATACAACGGCCACCACCGCGGCCACGGCCAAGCTCGGCCCCCGGTATCGACAGCACCTCTATGCCGGCGGCCTCCAGGGCGGCGTTGGTATCGTCGTTGCGGTCGTAGCCAATGACCACCCCCGGGCTCAGCGCCAATACGTTGTTGCCATCGTTCCACTGCTCGCGCTCCCGCTCCGCCGGGCTGTCACCGCCGGTGGGCACGATCTCCAGCCGCTGATAGCCCAGCACATCGGCCACTACCTCGAACAGCGGGCGGGGGTCCTGGCGGAAGGCGAGGTTCTTCTTGCCTTCCCCGGGGCGCAGGTCGTAACAGACCATTTCATCCGCCACTTCCTTGAAGGTGGTGACCACATTGCCGCCACAGAAGGTGAACACCGTGTCCAGGTGCATCGCCGAGCGGGTCTTGGGAATCTGGCAGGCGATCACCCGATCCGCCGTGCCGCTGTCAAACAGCGCCTTCGCCAGCTGACCGATGGCCTGTGGGGACGAGCGCTCGCCCATGCCCACCAGCACGGCCCCATTGCCCACCGGCATCACATCCCCGCCCTCCAGCGTGGCCAGGCCGTGATCCTGCAGCGGATCGCCCCAGTGCACGTTGACCTTGCCGGCGAATTTGGGGTGGAATTGGTAGATACCCGCCATCAGCAGGGTTTCCGGCTTGCGCGCCGGCCAGTACATGGGGTTCAGGGTCACGCCACCATAGATCCAGGCGCTGTTGTCCCGGGTGAACAGGAAGTTCGGTAACGGCGGCAGCACAAAGCCATAGCGCCCGAGGTGGTTGCCGAACAGCCCCACCGGATCGAACGGCAGATCGCCCACCTCCAGCCCGCCGATCAGGAATTCCGCCAGTGTCGTCCCCGGCAGCTGATCCATCCAGGCACGCAGGTCGGAGACCATGCCGACACCGATCTGATTCCAGTTGATGCGATGGTCCAGGATCCAGGCCCGGCCCTCGGCAATATCCAGGGTTTCCGCCAGCAGTTCATTGACATCCAGCACCTCGACGCCGCGGGCGCGCATCAGGCCGGAGAACACATCGTGGTCCTTCTGGGCCTGTTTGACCCAGAACACATCATCAAACAACAGCGCATCGCAGTTGGACGGGGTCAGCCGTCGATGGGCAAGCCCGGGGCGACAGACAATCACCTGGCGCAGGGTGCCGGTTTCGGAATGCACGCCCAGTGTTGGTTCAGCCATGGTTCAGTCCTTCTCTGCCCAGTGCATTAAAAGAGGGTGGCGGCGCTGATGACCACGGTGATGAACACCGTCAGGATCAGCAGCAACGGCCAGATAAAGGCGATCCACCGGTCATAGGAGACCCGGCCGATGGCCAGCCCGCCAACCACCACCGCGAAGGTCGGGTTAATCAGGTTGACCAGGCCATTGGCGGACTGATAGGCGGTGACCACCAGGTCACGTCCGACATTGGCAAAGTCCGCCAGCGGCGCGAGAATCGGCATCGACAGCACCGCCAGGCCAGAGGATGAGGGCACAAAGAAACTCATGCCCACTTCGATCCAGAACATCAGGTTGATAAAGGCCAGCTCCGGTAGCCCACCCAGGGAGTTCTCGGCACTGTGGAGGATGGTGTCGGCAATCATGCCCTGCTCCATAATGACCACGATGCCCCGGGCCAGACCGACCACCAGGGCGACACCCAGCAGGTCGCGGGCGCCGTCCACAAAGCTGCCGGTCAGTTTCTTCTCGCCGAGACGGGCAATGAGACCGATCAGAATCGCCGAGCCAAAGAACAGCGAGCCCATGCGGGCCATCCACCAGCCCTGGGAAGCGACACCCCAGATCATCACCACAAAGGTCAGCGCGAAGATCACCAGGGCGATCATCTGGGTAGTGTTCAGGGTGGCATCCTTGAATTCTTCCTCATGCCCCTGCATGAACAGCTTGCGGTGGGCCTCCCGCTGTTTCGCCACCACCGAGCGGGACGGGTCGGCCTTGACGCGCATGGCGTAGCGCATGACGTAGGCCGAGCAGATCAGCAGGCCACCGATCAGCAGCACGAAGCGCAGGACGATGCCCTCGGTAAAGGGGATGTCGGCGGCGTTGGCGGCAATCACCGTGGCAAACGGGTTGATGGTGGAGCCGAGCACACCAATCCCGGCGCCGACCAGGATGATCGCCACCCCGGTGACCGCGTCATAGCCGGCGGCAATCATCACCGGGATGAGAATGGCATAGAACGCCAGGGTCTCCTCGGCCATGCCATAGGTGGTACCGCCGGCGGCAAACAGGGTCATCAGAATCGGAACCATCCAGATCTCATGACCCTCGAGATGACGCATGGCACTGCGAATGCCGGTATCAATGGCGCCGGTGGCGTTCATTACCCCCAGGAAACCGCCCAGGAACAGCACGAACAGGGCTACATCGATGGCGTTGGCCGCGTAGCTGTCGGGGTCGTAGAAACCGGCCGTCGGCACCAGCATGACATCAACAAAGCCCTGGGGATTGGGGTCAACGGTCTGGTAGGTGCCAGGCACCGCCACCTCGCGGCCGACGTCTTCATTCATGGCGCGATCATACTGTCCGGCCGGGATCATCCAGGTCAAAGCGGCGACAAAAATAATCAGGATAAACAGAATGGTATAAGCGGTCGGAAACCGCGAAGCAAGATCGTTTTCGGGATTTTCTGGCGGCTTTTCGTCTTCGGTCACGATGCGTCTCCTGTCCTTAATCGCATTATGCAGACAGGTCCCTTCCGGGAACCTTGAGGGGGCTGAACGCATCCTTATTCGGCTGCACGCCACGGGTTCAGATCCGCACCACAACAGCATAGTTCATGAAGTCAAATCGGAAATTGAGGCAGGGCAAATTTTAATGGACCCAAAACCGACTCATCGCACGTTACCGTGGAAACACTGCATGAATATTCAGGAACAAGCCGTTGATCGAAAACTGACCTGCGTCAATTCTGGCCGCCCACTTCATCAATGATTTTCCGGCGCTATTCCGGTAGCCTTGTCGCCGACCATTAAACCTGATCGGAGAATTCGGGCACGGGCGGCCCCGGCCAACGAGCGGCTGCAATATATTACGAATAGTAAATGTTTGCTCAGCTGCTACACTTACAACAGTGTCTCAAAGGCAGGGGAGTTCGTAACATTGACCAGCCGAAAACCCGGAACCCGCTCTTATGGCCAGACGCCCCACTACGACCGCTCCGCACCCAGATATCGACCCCGGCCGGCTTGCCCTGATTGCCTCAATAACGCCCAATCTTCTGGTCATGCTGGACAACGCGGGGCGTATCGAGTGGGTCAATCCCAGCTTTGAAAAGCACACGGGTTACCGCCTTGATGAGGTTAAGGGGCGCTTCCCGGGAGACGTGCTGCACGGGCCCGGCACAGACCCGAAGGCCGCGAAACGCATCAACCAGAAGCTGCGCCAGGCGGAGGTTATTGAAGAGGATATCCTTCACTACACCAAGACCGGTGAGCCTTACTGGGTTCATATCTATTGCGTTCCAATCAGTGCCGATCAGGACGTTGGCCAAGGCTTTATCGCCATCCACAACAATATTTCAGACCGCAAACACAGTGAACGCAGTCTGCGTATTGCGGCCAGCGTTTTTGACCACAGCCACGAAGCCATTCTGATTACCGATCAGTCGAACCGGATTCTGGATGTGAATCCCGCATTTTCCCGGATCACGGGCTACAGCCGCAACGAGGTTCTGGGACTCAACCCCGCCATTCTTAGTTCGGGGCGCCATTCGGCGCTCTACTACCAGTCCATGTGGCGATCAATCGAGAAAACCGGTCACTGGTGTGGTGAAATCTGGAACCGCCGGAAAAACGGAGAAGAATACATTGAACTGCTCGCCATCAGCCGCGTTCATCTGGAAGAACCCGCGCTGCACTACCATGTCGCGGCGTTTTCAGACATCACCGCGATCAAGAATCACGCCAGGGAACTGATCCGGGCGGCCAACTACGACGACCTGACCGGCTTGCCGAACCGCCAGCTGCTTGAGGAGCGGCTGCGTACCGCCCGGGATCATGCTGACCGGCAACACCGCAGCCTGTCGGTATGCTACCTCGACCTGGACGGCTTCAAGGCCATCAATGACAGGCTTGGGCAACGGGCGGGCGATCAGACCTTACGAACCCTTTCCGAGCGGCTGACACGATCACTGCGCAGTGGCGACACGGTGGCCAGGATCGGTGGCGACGAATTTGCCCTCCTGCTACAGGGTGATGACGACCACGACGCGGTCTATCAGCGCCTTCTTGCCACCGTTGGCGAGCCTGTGCCAGTGGGCGACCAGAGCGTTACCCTGACGGCAAGCCTCGGCATTACCCGCTACCCGGAAGACGGGGCAGACGCCGAAGGTCTGATCCGCCATGCCGACCAGGCTATGTACTCAGCGAAAGAAAAGGGCCGTAACCAGTACCACTTTTTCGACCCCGGCCTTGATGAGCATCGCCGGAATCGCCGGGATCAGCTGATGGAAATCAGCCGGGCGCTCGAAAATGAGGAATTTGAGCTCTTTTTCCAGCCCCAGGTCCGGGTTACCGACTGCCAGTTGCTTGGCTTCGAGGCGCTGATCCGCTGGAACCACCCGGAAAAGGGCCTGGTTTTTCCGGGTGAGTTTCTTCCCGTTGTGGAAAACAGCCACCTGGACCCCCCCTTGGGCCAGTGGGTGCTGAAAGAGGCCATCCACCGGATGAACGTCTGGAGGGAGGCCGGTGAGAACCTCGCCATCAGCATCAACATCAGCGCAGCGCACCTGATGGACAGGAGCTTTGTCGACTATCTGGAAAGCTACCTTCACAGCCACCCTGACCTCGATCCAGCACAGATTACCCTGGAAGTACTGGAAACAACGGCCCTTGAGGATACCAAACGGGCCAGCAATGTCCTCACTCGGTGCCGGAAACTCGGCCTGCGGGTGGCCCTGGACGACTTCGGCACCGGATTTTCATCGCTCACCTACCTGCGTACGCTGCCGGTGGACGTTATCAAGATTGATCAGAGTTTTGTGCGGAACATGCTTGAGGATGCCAGCGACCACGCCATTGTGGAGAGCGTGATATTCCTGGCCCAGCGGTTTGCCCACCCGGTACTCGCTGAAGGCGCGGAAACCGTGGAACACGCCCGGGCACTGCAGCAGATGGGTTGTAACTTTGTTCAGGGCTATGGTATCGCCCGCCCGATGCCCGCAGGGGAGGTTCTGGGCTGGGCACGCCAGTGGCAGGAACGGGTGAAGTCTGGCAACCACGGGGGTGCGCTCAATCCGGTTCTGGCTTCCGGCAAAGGCCTCTGAACCGGAACGGCCTTATCGGTAACGTCTCTGATCCAGTGTTGTCAGCCGGTCCGGGTGAAACACCATCAGCCCGGTCACCACAGTGCCATTCACAAAGCCCTCCGGAATCATGAACAGAGGCAGATAGCGCAGGTATTCATGCACCAGCTCATCAAAGGCATAGACGCCGCTGGTCCATAGCATCAGGCACATGACAATACCGGCAGCCGCCACCGAAATGCCGGCACCGAAAAAGCCGCAGAAAAAGAGGTAGGCGAAGAAGTTCCGGAAATCCCGCCGACGCTCCCAGCGCATGATCCAGTGGCTGACAAACGCCGGCACCATCACCGTAACCAGGCCGTTGGCGGCGAACATCAGCAACGGCTCGCGGCCGGTAATCACGGTGATCACCAGGGCCAGCAGCCCCGAAAGAACGGCCAGAGCCCACCCCAGCATCAACGTTAAAGCGGTGATACCGAAAATATGGATGGCCAGGCCCGGAGAAATCCCCGCCCGCAGTTGCCAGACAAACCCCAGCACCACGGCTGCCCCGAAAAACGAATGCTGGAGCGCACTATCCTTTCGGAACGCCTGCCAGTCAATCGAACGTGCTGCCTGGACCAGAATCGTCAGGAAAAGCAGAAGGGTGATGACCCACTGGCTGGTCGTTAGCAGGTTTTCAGTCATGCCCATGGCGAAAATACCGCAGAAACCAGGTCGGAAATGACATCATAACGGCCCGCCCCACCCCCGGCGCAAGCGGACCTTGATTCACCAGGCGACCGGTTTTTCAAGCTTGCCAGGGTCGGTCAGGCGCTGCCAGGCCTCAAAGGTGCTCAGGTACACCTCGCCGCCCAGGTGGGAAAGCAGCTCCGTTCCCTTCAGCCTGTCCATCACCGGCCCTTTCACCTCGGAGAGATGCAACCGGACCCCGGCATCCTTCAGGCGCTCATTGATGGTTTCAAGGCTTTCCAGCGCCGAGGCATCCACCAGGTTAACCGCCGGACACACCAGCACCAGGTCTTTCAGTTCCGGTTCCCGGGTCAACAGATCCATCACGGTTTCCTCCAGGAAACGGGCGTTGGCGAAGTAGAGGCTCTCATCCACTCTCAGGAAGGTGACCTTGGGGCACAGCTCCACGTCGTGGCGGAGCACATTGCGAAAGTGCTCGGTACCGGGCACCCGGCCAACCACCGCGCTGTGAGGACGGCTGGTGCGATACAGGAACAACCCGATGGACAGGGCCACACCCGCGATGAGGCCCGCCTCCACACTGTGCACCAGTGTCAGTACGATAGTGGCAAGCATGGCACCGAAATCCGTACGGGAATAACGCCAGGTGCGGCCCAGGGCCGGAAAGTCGATCAGAGTGGCGACAGCCACAATAATGGTTGCCGCCAGGGTCGCCTGGGGCAGATACGCAATCGCCGGCGTCAGTAACAGCGTTGCCAGGGCAATGCCCACCGCCGCATAGGCGCCCGCGGCCGGAGTTTCGGCACCGGCATCAAAGTTGACCACCGAGCGGGAGAAACCGCCGGTTACCGGCATGCCGCCGGAAAAGCCGGCACCCAGGTTGGCAGTACCCAGGCCAATCAGCTCCTGGTCCGGATCGATTCTCTGGCGGCGCTTGGCGGCCAAAGTCTGACCGACGGATACCGATTCCACGAAACCGACCACACTGATCAGCAGGGCACTGACCGCCAACTGCTGCCACAGCCCCATGTCCAGACTGGGCAAGGCCAGCTCCGGCAACCCCCGGGGAACATTGCCCACCAGTCGCACGCCCCGGTCATCCAACTGGAACTGCCAGGCCACCAGGGTGGTGGCCAGAATCGCCACAATCGGTGCGCTCTTGGCCAGGATGTCCGCCGATCTTGGCGCCAGCCCCACAGCCATCAGAAACGGTTTCAGGTGCTTACGGGCGAGCATCAGGAACAGCAGCACCCCGATGCCAATGGCCAGTGTTGCCAGGTTGGTGTCGTCTATTGTCAGCAGCAGCGACTGGCCGATCTCCAGCAGATTATGGCCAGAAGCCTGAATCCCGAAAATATGCTTGAGCTGGCTGGCCGCAATAACAATACCGGAGGCAGTAACAAAGCCAGAAACCACCGGGTGACTGAGGAAATTGACGAGGAAGCCCAGCCTGAAAATACCCATTAGGGTCAGTATCAGGCCTGACATCACCGCCAGCAGAATCGCTCCGGAAACGTATTCCGGAGTGCCGGCTTCCGCCAGCGGCGCCAGCGCGGCCGCGGTCATCAGGGACACCACCGCCACCGGTCCTACGGACAAGGTGCGGCTGGTGCCGAACACGGCATAGATCACCAGCGGCAGGATACTGGCGTACAGCCCCACCTGGGCAGGCAGGCCTGCCAGCAAGGCGTAAGCCAGAGACTGGGGAATCAGCATCACGGTCACGATGACCGCGGCCACCAGATCACGGGTGGCCTGATTGCGCCTGTACTGTGGCGCCCAGTCAAGAATGGGCAGGTAGCGTTTAAGATTCATCGTGAATCTCAGAACAGATCAACCGGTACTTTCAGGTAAACCTGCCCATTGTCTTCGGCAGGGGGTAATGCCCTGGTGTATGCAATACCCACCCTTCAAGGCCGCCAATGGCCATGGTGCCCCTTCGTGGAAAAGCTGGTCAAACTGGCTGCCGTCGCACTGGAATTCAGTACCGGCATTGAACACCTTGCCGAAAATCTCCTGGACGTCACGGATGTGCGCGCCAATGCCCATTTTGCCACCCAGCTCCTCTTGCAGGTAGGGCGCGGCAGACAAGTGGTCCGCGTGCACGTGGCTTTCCGGGTCCCGCACCACATAACCGAAGGTGCTGGTGGGTTCATCAAAAAAATGCTGAATGATCGGGTTGCTCATGACTGTCACCTCTATCGGAGCTGATATCTAGAGATTTAATTATAAAGATATACTATCTGGTAATATGAGGTGAAATGACCTTTCTTTATATGCGCAATGTCCCTGATGGATCAACAAGGCAGCCACTACCCGCCGGTTCAGTCTCAAGATCCGCGACCCGGCGTGGCATGGCCATTCTCCCGCTACGCGGCTTCGTTGCCACTTCCGTCACGGCTGGCAGAACAGAGGGCCTGGCTTTAGCAGGTCAAGGGTTCACCACCAGAGGCTTAAGGTCGCATTAAGGCTTTGTAAGGGAGTTTTTCAGGTTTATTTAAGGTTGAGCCAATAATCTAACGTGCCATTATCCGGATTCCTCCGGACACGCCCGGTTATTGCCGGGCACCCCCGATTTCTGGAGTGAGGCTGTATGAGACTTCCGGATTTAATGACAAACCGATCAGGCAGGCTGCCCCGCTTCCTGCTGGCCGGAGGGTTCGCCACCCTGCTCCACTGGCTGATCATGCTGGTACTCATCCGGTTCGGTGTGGGTGCGGTGTCAGCGACCTCCATCGGCGCAACCATGGGGCTTCTCGCCAACTACGCGCTTCAGCATCGTTACGCTTTTTGCTCTGCCCTGCCGCACCGGGTGGCCTTCCCCCGTTATCTCACCGGAGCGGGACTGGGCTGGGGCCTCAACCTGCTCAGCTTTTCATTGCTTATGGCAGCAGGAACCACGGTTGCCCTCTCACAGCTTGTTGCCACCGGACTGGTGGCATTCGCCAATTATCTCTTTGCCAAGAGGTTTGTTTTTCATGAAAAAACAACCATCAATCTTCACTGACCCGATGCTCAGCATCGTCGTTCCGGTTCACAACGAGGCGGAGGTCATTCCGGATCTTCTGGCACGCCTGGACCTGGTGAGCCGGCAACTGGAGGATGCCGTGGAGCTGCTGTTCGTGGACGATGGCAGCCAGGACAATTCCGTCGCCTTGCTGATGCAGGCCCGGCATCGCCAGCCCGCCATACGGGTAGTGCAGCTGTCACGGAATTTTGGCAAGGAGGCGGCGGTGACCGCGGGCCTGGAGCACGCCCGGGGCGATGCGGTGGTGCTGATGGATGCCGATCTACAGGACCCGCCCGAGCTGATTCCCAGCATGGTTGCCGAATGGCGCAAGGGCGCGGATGTGGTGTTGATGAAGCGACGGACCCGGGCCGGCGAGAGCTGGCTGAAACGGACAACAGCCAGCATCTTCTACCGATTGATCAACCGCATCAGCGACGCCTCGATACCGGTCGATACCGGAGATTTCCGGCTGATGAGCCGGCGCACGGTGGATGCCCTGAACCGGTTACCCGAACGCAACCGCTACCTGAAAGGAATGTTCGCCTGGGTTGGCATGCCTACCGTCACCCTGGAATTTGATCGTGACCCGCGGGCAGCAGGCAAAACCAAGTGGAATTACCTGAAGCTCATCCATCTGGCGATGGAGGGAATCACATCTTTCTCGACCCGCCCCCTGCGTATTGCACTGGTGCTCGGCCTGCTCGCCGCCGGCGCCGGCGGCCTGTTTGGCGCCTGGGAAGTCCTCCGGACCCTGGTTTTCGGCGTCTCTACTCCGGGCTACGCCTCCTTGATTGCAATAATCACTTTCCTGTCGGGCGTCCAGCTGCTCTGCGTCGGCCTGCTGGGGGAGTACGTGGGGCGCATCTACATGGAAACCAAACAGCGCCCGGTTTTCATCGTTGCCGAAGACAGCGAAGACGTCGCCCGACCGGCTCTGCCCCAACTGCGAGTGGCCGGCAATGACCAGAAACATTAACACCCTGCTCTGGCTGTTGTTCTCGGTCCTGGCCCTGCGCCTGGGCCTGGCGGCCATACTTCCCCTGGCCGACACCACCGAACCCCGCTACGCGGAGATTGCCCGCATCATGGCTGAGACCGGCGACTGGATCACACCCTGGTTTGATTATGGAGTGCCCTTCTGGGGCAAACCGCCGCTGTCTTTCTGGGCACAGGCACTGTCGTTCAAATTGCTTGGCGTAAGTGAGTTTTCGGGCAGACTGCCCTCCTGGCTGGCCAATGCTGTCATTGTCTACCTAATCTTCACCCTGCGCCGACGCCTGCATCCCGACCACACCAGTGAAGCGGCCAGACGGTCCGGTCTCTGGGCGGCTCTGATTTATGCCACTACCGCACTCGGGTTCCTGACAGCGGGCACGGTGATGACCGATTCCTTCCTTGCCCTCGGTTCTACCCTGGTACTGACCAGCCTGATCATCCGTCTTCAGGGCGGCACAGAGGTCTGGGGCTGGCTGTTCTTCCTCGGTCTCGCTATCGGCTTGCTTGCCAAGGGCCCGCTGATTCTGGTTCTGACCGGTCTGCCGGTATTTCTGTGGGTCGCCGTTACCCGGCGCTGGCGTACCCTCTGGCAGTGCCTCCCCTGGATTCGCGGCGCCATACTGATGCTGACCATCGCGATGCCCTGGTATATCCTGGCTGAGCTCAAGACACCCGGCTTCCTTGATTACTTTATTGTGGGAGAGCACTTCAAGCGGTTCCTGGTCAGTGGCTGGCAGGGTGACCTGTATGGCAACGCCCACGAGTTTACCCGAGGCACCATCTGGCTGTACCTGATCGCGGCCGGTTTTCCCTGGAGTCTGATCGCTATTGTCGCCTTCGGACTCAACCTCTGGCGCGGCCAACCGCCGGGGCATCAATGGCAGCCGCGTGAACAGGGAGTTGGCGGCCTGATACTGGCGTCCGCCCTGAGCCCGGCCATCTTTTTCACCTTATCCGGCAATATCCTCTGGACCTACGTTCTTCCGGGATTGCCCTTTCTCGCGGTGCTGACATCAAACCTTTGGTCTATTTGGTCAAAGGGGCTTGCCAGACCAATGCACCCTGCGGCTCTGGCTACTGTTTTTCTGATACCGGTGATTGGCACAGTCGCCGGTGGCTGGCTTGCCATTCACCCGGAGCAACTGAAAACCGAGCGGGAACTGGTGGCCAGGGTTAACCGCATCCCCGGTATGGCTGCGGACAGTCTGGCTTATCTCGACAAGACCCCATTCTCGGCACGTTTCTACAGCCAGGGAGAGGCACGCACTATCGATGCGGATCTGGTCATCCGCCGGCTGGAGAAGGGAGCCCTGACGGAGCCCATGGCTCTGGCGGTAGCGAAAGGCGATAAAGCGATGCTGCAACGACTCAAAGGCCTCGCCGACCCCATCCACGAGAACCGACGCTACCGCCTTTTCCTGCTCGAACCCCGGCCCGGAAGCACAGCCGGTGGCGCCAATCGGGAAAGCAAAACCGGCGGTATCGATTACACTGTAACCAACGACCAACCGCTGAGCTGAGTACCAACCGGATTCCCGCGGCATGCGCATACTGCTTATTGAAGACGACCACCTGCTGGCCAAGACCATGCTCAGGATGCTGCGCGACGACCAGAATACCGTCGACTGGCTGGATGATGGCCATCAGGCACTGCGCGCACTACTCGACGACCGTTTCGATCTGGCCATTCTGGATCTGACCCTGCCGCGCATGGATGGTCTTGATGTCATTAGAAAGGTCCGCAACAAAGGCATCGAAACACCGGTAATTATCCTCACCGCCCGCAGCGATCTGGATGAAAAACTGCGGGGCCTGGATGCCGGTGCCGACGACTACCTGACCAAACCCTTCGCGATGGCAGAACTGAAGGCTCGAATCCGGGCAGTTACCCGGCGCGGCCCGGAGGTCCGGGCCGGCCGCCTGAACATTGGCCGGCTGACCCTGGATCCTGACTCAGGCCAGCTCCAAATTGGTGCCGAGACAGTGGCCCTGCCGCGCAGTGAATTCCAGATTCTGCACTACCTGATGCGCCATCCGGACCAGGTCGCCACACGGCGCCGGCTGGAGGAGCAGCTTTACGGCTGGGAACAGGGTGCCGAAAGCAATACGCTCGAAGTGCATGTCCATCATTTGCGGCGGCGTGCCGGCAAACAAACCATCCGCACGGTTCGCGGCGTTGGTTACCTGCTTGACAGCAAAGCTGCTGCAGAGGCGCCCCCGGAATGAGCCTGACCCGCAAGCTCACCCTGCTGGTAACAAGTACCGTTTTCATCATCACATTAATTGCCGCCGGCTGGGGCTACTACGCCAGCCACCACGTGTTGGAAGAACTGTTCGATGCCGAGCTCGCCCGGAGCACCCGCATCGTCCAGGGGCTGGTTGAGCATCTCTCCTCTACCCAACCCAACGACCAGCTCTCCCGAGACCTGGCAAAAGCGCTCCAACTGCCGGCGACTGCCTACCAGGGAGAGGAAGACGAAGATAACATCCTGCCTGACGGTTTGGGCCACAAATACGAACGCAAAATTGCCTTTGAGATCTGGTCGCCGGACAGGGAACCGATCCTCGACACCCTCCGGGCCAACGACCCCCAGGGCCTGAAGCCTGGCTTTGCCTGGCAGGAGGCCATGAATTACCAGTGGCGGACCTTTACCCTTGAGGATCCGGCGACCGATTTCTGGATCCGTACTGCCCAGCGTGAGGATGTCAGAGCCGAACTCAGCCAGAAAATCGCCCTGGGCAACGCACTGCCCTTCCTGATCGCTCTTCCTTTGCTGGCGCTGGCCGTGCTTCTATCAATCCAGGTGGGCCTCGAGCCACTCCGGAGACTTGAGAGACCCGTCCGCAACATGGCCCCCGAAAGTATCCACCCCCTGGACGACCGCCGGGCACCAAAGGAGGTCGCCGGACTGGTGCAGGCGGTGAATGGTTTGCTGAGACGTCTCCATCAAGCCCTGGAACGGGAACGACGTTTCTCTGCGGATGCCGCCCATGAGCTTCGAACACCACTGACGGCGCTCCGACTGAACCTGGAAAAAGCCTGTGAGGACATCCCGGATCAGTACGAGGACCTGATCCAATCCGTGGATCGCATGGTGCACCTGGTGGAGCAGATGTTACTGCTGAACCGCGTTGATTCCGGTGTCGATTTCACACCGGAATACCACAATTTGTCTGCGACTCTGGAGCAGAGCATTGCCGATGTGGCACCCCTGGCCCTGAAGAAGAATATTGAACCGGTACTGGAAGACGATGCAGGCCAGGCCCTGGTGTGCTGCCACAGCGCGCTGATCAATACACTGATGCGCTCCCTGCTTGCCAATGCCATTCAGTACAGCCCCGAACATACCATGATTACTACCCACCTCACGCCTTCCGGCGACGGTTACCACATTACCGTCTGTGATCAGGGCCCCGGCATCCCAACCGAAGAGCGGGAGCGGGCTCTAAGCCGTTTTGTCAGGCTTGATCAGCGACTCGGCGGCGGCGCCGGGCTCGGGCTCGCCATTTCCCGGCGCATCGCCGAGCTCCATGGTGGTCAGCTTACCCTGGGCGAGCGGCCGGATGGCCAATCCGGCCTCTGTGTCGGCATCTGGCTTCCGGCTCGTCCCGCTTCACGGCGCAGCCAGACTTAAGGTTAATTTAAGGTTTGAGGAGGATACTTCGGCCCTGTTGAGCAAGGCCGTCACAAGGTCCGGTTGATGTTCCGTTTTCGAGGATATCGTTACATGGGTCAGGAAAAAACTCTGTCGCTGGTTATCCCGGCCTTGAATGAAGAGGCAAACATCGCCACCCTGCTGACCGAAGCCTTGGGTGTGATGCGGGATTACCCCGGCTTCGAAGTCGTTCTGGTGGACGATGGCAGCCACGACCAGACACTGGACACCGCTACCCGGACAGCCCAGTCCCTTGGCGGCCGACTCGTCACGGTTCGTCATGAGCAGAGCATCGGCCAGAGCGGTGCACTGGCTACGGGCATCAGGCACGCCCGAAGTCGTCTTATCGTGACGATGGATGGTGACGGCCAGAATGATCCCGCTGACATTCCGGCACTGCTGCAAAAAGCAAACACAATCCGGGCATCGGATTTCTGTATCGCGGGCTATCGAAAGAACCGCAAAGACACCGCCTGGAAGCGATTTCAGTCGCGACTGGCCAATCGCGTGCGCGACGCACTGCTGCATGACAGTGTGCCAGACACCGGGTGTGGCCTCAAGCTGTTCCCTCGCTCCACGTTTCTTAAACTGCCCTGGTTTGACCACGCACACCGTTTCATTCCGGCGCTGGTGCGGGGTATTGGTGGTGAGATTGCGGTCGTGGAAGTAAACCACCGGCCACGTGCCGCGGGCACTTCCAAATACAACGCCTGGAATCGGACCTGGGCCGGCATACTCGACCTGTTCGGCGTTTTATGGCTACTACACCGGACCCGTACTCCTGTCATTGCCAACCCCGTCAATTCCGACACCCCGGTATCGGTAACGGAGCAGTCCTGACATGTTCAACGGGTCCCGCTGGCTGGTCTTTGCTGTGCTGGCGCTGGTCGGCTATCTGGCAATCCGGAATGGCTGGTTCGATTTTATAGCGGACAGGGCCCAGGTAGCCAGTTACCTGCACAGCCACGGAATTGAAGGCCTGCTGGCTATCACCCTGGCAGGCGCGATCTTCACCGGCATCGGCGCCCCCCGCCAACTGCTTGCCTTTGTGCTTGGTTTTGCCCTCGGGGGCATCAACGGCACCCTGGTATCAACACTGGCAGCCACTATTGGCGCCTCAGGGTGCTTCTTCACCGCAAGATGGCTGCTGCGAACATCCCTGGCCCGCCGGTTCAACCGGCGCATGCGCCAGTTTGACGAACTGTTTCAGGAACAGACCCTGCTGAAGGTACTCATGGTTCGCCTGCTGCCTGTCGGCAGTAACCTGGTCACCAACCTCGTTGCAGGTTGTTCCGGCATCCGTTTTCTGCCCTTCCTGGCCGGCAGCGTGCTCGGATACCTTCCGCAAATGCTGGTGTTTGCTCTGGCCGGCGCCGGCATTGGCACTGCTGACGAATATCAACTGATCCTGAGCGTTGCCCTGTTCATTCTGGCCTCCATGATTGGCGCGCTGCTCTACCACAATCAAAGAGCCAGAACCCTGGCCAATTCCCTTTCCGATCATTCCTGAGACCGACCATGCCCGCATCGCCTTTCGTTCGCCCTCTCCCCGAGTACCTTTTCAACCTCTCGCGGAACCGGCTACTGCTCGTGCTGCTGGCATTTGCCGCAGCGATCATCTTCTCCGGTATCGGCCTGCGATCCCCGTGGCCGGCCGACGAGCCCCGCTTTGCCGAAGTTGCCCGGGAAATGGTGGCTTCCGGACAGTGGCTGATTCCCATGAGAGGTGGCGAGCTCTATCCGGACAAGCCTCCGGTCTTCATGTGGAGCATTGCCCTGTTCTATTGGTTAACTGGCAGCCTGAAAGTCGCCTTCCTTCTGCCAAATGCGCTTAGCAGCCTGCTGACCCTGGGACTGGTTTTTGATCTGGGCACGCGGCTATGGAACCAGCGCACCGGCACGATAGCCGTGTTGCTGTTGTTGCTTGCGCCGCAGTTCCTGATTCAGGCACAGAAGGCCCAGATAGATGCCATGGTTGCAGCCTGGATTACCGTCGCCTGCTATGGTCTGATCCGGCATTTTTTCACCGGACCGGCCTGGGGCTGGTACTTCGTGGCCTGGGCATTCATGGGCCTTGGAATTATCACCAAAGGTGTCGGCTTTCTGCCCGCATTCATGTTTATCCCGATCCTGATACTCGGGCTCCGGAATCGCCAGCTTTTTTCCGGCACCCTTACCTGGCGCTGTGCGCTCGGCCCGCTGGCCATGATAGCCGTCGTTGCAGCCTGGCTGATCCCAATGGTGCTCTACGTGAACAACCTGGGCACGGAAGAAGCCCTTGCCTACAGGAACAACATTCTGTTCAGGCAAACCGGCGAACGATATGCCAACTCCTGGGGTCATATCCAGCCTTGGTATTACTACCTGACCAATGCTATCCCCTCGCTCTGGTTTCCGCTGCCGTTACTCTTGCTTGCATTAGTACGCCCCCTTGCGGGAGCCATCCGGCGAAACCCTGTCCTTCCCGTTCTGCTGGTCTGGATCGCCCTGGTTGTGATGTTTTTCAGCATCAGCCCCGGCAAGCGCGGGGTTTATATTCTGCCGGCATTGCCCATGTTCGTCCTGAGTCTTGCGCCGGTGTTGAGCACTCAGCAACCTGCCCGCTGGTTCCCGGTCGTTCTCACGGGACTGCATTTTCTGTTGGCCACGGCCCTGTTGGTCGTTGGAGTGATGGCCTGGAATGATCATCCCAGGCTGGTCGAAAAAGTGGCGGACTACAGCCGAGACCCGGCGCGGCTGCATGAGGCCGGAACACTGGTTTTCAGCGTTGGCCTGGTATGGTTGGTCAGCCTTGCGGTGTTCTGGCGCTCTAATGCGCTGGGGCGGCTGTTCGTGGCCATGATGGTCAGTTGGCTGCTATACACAACCTGGGGTTACCGGGTTCTGGAACCTTTACGCACACCTCGTGATATTCTCGCGGCTGCGGAACGGAGCATGCCGGCCGATGCACAACTCGGCATGATCGATTTCCGGGAACAATTTATCCTGTTCTCCAGGCGCGATTTCACCCACTTCAGCTTTTTCACCGACCTTGAGCAGGAAAGTCGCAACGCATGGCTGTGGATGAACGAAACCGCAGATAGCTATCTCATCGTCGCAGATCAGATTGAATTGCAATGCTTTACCAAAGAAGGCGCCATCCCTTTGGGAACCGCTCACCGAGACAACTATCTTTTACTGGGTGATCAACAAATGAAGCCCAGCTGCGCACCGCCAGACAAGGTTAAACGGTTTACCACGCCAACTCCCGGTAGTTGGCAGGATTAAGCTGGTTGCGCCGGGTAACGGAACACTTTCCCAGCAACAAGAAGCGACCCCAAAAGGGTGACGCCACCTACATTCTCGGACAAGGACTCAATAAAAATTTGTCCACCCAAACATCGTAATGCCCTCCAGGTTCGGGTTGATGGACTTGAAGGGTACGCCTGCATCTACGGGATGAACTCGACCAACATCCGCATCGTCTCGACCTTCAAGCCGTCCTCCCGCATCGCTTTTTTGCCTTCATCAGACTGCAGCAGCTCCTCAAATTTCGCCATATCAGGAATTTCCGCCATAACGCCCGTCGCATTGGGGTTATTAGGGTCACGGAAGTTTCGGCACTTGATGCCAAGTTTCCCAAACATCTCATGGCGGCTCCCTGGTCCTTTCTTCCAGGCTTTGGCCCAAACTGCACCATCCTGAACTTCGTGAAATATAATTGCCGTTGCCATTGTTGACTCCTTTCGTCTTATGTTGATGGTTGATGGTTGGGCGAAGCCGCTACGCGGCCGAGGTCCAAGTCATCTGCACTTCCCTGCGCGGGAAAAGCGCCAGGACCATTGACCTTTACATCCACGGCCTGCGGCAGGTGAGCGACTATTTCGATACCTGTCCCAGCCAGCTTAGCACCGATCTTCTGACGTGGCTTCAAAGCCGGAGAACTTTCACCACTCACTCGTCTTCGAGCACTTGGTATACCAAACGATGCTGAATATTAATGCGGCGCGAACAAGCTCCCGCAAGATCACCGCTGGGCTTTTCAAACGACGGCGGCTTACGGTATGAATCTTCTGCAACCAGTGCCAATCCCTTGCAGTGCTTGGTCACTTTCCAGCTTAGCGGGCAACCGCTGGGCTGGT
>TARA_R110002095_G_scaffold212708_1_pt1 | contig 107852 bp, 90 predicted proteins | sample TARA_R110002095 | Tara Oceans TARA_R110002095 (sample SAMEA4397255) | marine metagenome | biome: Polar Biome; feature: [SRF] surface water layer (ENVO:00010504); material: water (ENVO:00002006), including particulate matter (ENVO:01000060) such as... | depth 5 m | reverse complement strand
ACAACACCCCCAACCCTCAATTCCTAGCTTGACAAAGCACTAGTCGGGAATCTCTGGTTCAACCAGACTTGCCAGAAACGCCAGCGACTCCTGCCAGCCGAGATAGCAGGCTTCAGTAGGAATGACTGCGGGAATCCCTGCTTGAACAATGCTGAGTTCTGTCCCACAGGAGACCTGTTTCAGAATGAGCTCCATAATCCGTTTGGCCTGCTGGTCAGTTATTCCAAATTCCGAGCCCCGGAAACGGGAAATTATGGTGCAACTCACAGGAGGATGAATTGCAAAGCCGATGGCTTGCATTCACACCTGCCCCTTCGTACAGTCCGCACTAAGCCTTTGTTCTAGTTACTGGGCATTGAATGGGCCGCTGGCGTCAGCCGTCCATGGGTAACTCAAGGCAGGACGCCTGGATGATGACGACGATTCGCGTTTTCCAGGCCAGCCCCAGTTTGTGTCGGGTCGTGTTGAAACGGATTGTCAGGAATTGCACTTGGAAGGGAATCAATGATATCTTGTCACGAAAGTCGGAAACAATTGCAGCGTCGAAGTGGTTTCACTCTGATAGAACTGCTCGTTGTCATTGCGATTATTGGAATGCTTGTCTCGCTACTTTTACCTGCGGTTCAGCAGGCGCGCGCAGCCGCACGACGGGCTCAATGTAAGAATCATCTGAAGCAATTAGGGCTGGCGCTACACAATTTTGCATCGACTTACGACGGCGACTTTCCGTTGATTGGAATTCCCGCCGGTGACCCGGGTGAGTATCGCTCGTGGGCGATCACGCTGCTGCCGTATCTCGAACAGAGTAACGTTTATGAATCCTTGAAGCATAACCCGGCATTCGATTTGAGCAACGTCTCGATCCCTGTTTATACGTGTCCCGATGACGGCTCGGCATCAGGTGTACCGGGCCAATTGACCTACGTGGTCAACTTTGGCTATACGGGCCGCGGTTCATACAACGGGACCCCGACCCCAACAGGATTCATCCAAAAGCCTGGTTATGTCCATCCGGGTATCCCGTTTAGTGTCATCGCGTCAAACCGACATAATACGGAGACAGCCGACGGCGGATGGGTGACAGGAATGTTCTGGTCTGACAGGCATGTAAACCTCTCGTACGTCAGCGGTGGCGACGGTACGTCGAACACGGTTGCGATGACAGAAAATCTGTATGCCGGCAGTTGGGCGCAGACGGTAATCTATTCCGACAGCATTGTCCCGGTCTCCGGGCATACCAGCGTGTGCCAAGTCGCATTCGGCATTGGTGACGACGGCATCTGGCTGGAAGGGGAATCGTCTGTCGGTAACGACATGGCATTTCCAACGTCGCTGCAGATCATCTCAACCAATCTGGAACGTTATGGAATCAACGCGGCTGTTTCGCATTCTGCCGGCGGATTTGACCGTTTGATGCCAGCGCCCAATTCACGGCACACCGGCGGTGTGAACATGTTGTGGGTTGACGGCCGCGTGACGTTCGTCAGTGAGAACATAAACCAGGAAGTTTACGCGGAGTCACTCACCTGGAACGGCGGCAGCCAGAGCGGAAGAAATAACAAGGAATATTGATCCACTTCTTTTGCGTTCCGTTCGCACTCAAATCGATTCCTCATTCATTCCACGCAGCGATTGAACCACCCACGCGGCTGGGGACGTTGTATGTTGGTGAGCAAACAACCCGTGAGTCGCGTCGAGAGCAGGGGACGGTGAAGACCATTCGGGATCCACAACTCATCGTTTGGACTGCAATTATTTCACGGACTTGTCGATTGCGACACAGCAAGTACACCAACCGTTTTAAAAGACACCGTTTAAAATAATGACCGGGTAATAGCTGTCACCCTGGAGAGAACATCGAACCACCTTACGTCAGTTGATAATAGGCAGAAATCCTGATAGATTTAGACAGAATCAAATTCTATCTATCAATAGTTATGCCTTAAATGAACCTACAGAATGAAACACTTTCATTAGCCACTCTTGTCATTGACGACAAGAGCACGTTCAACGCAATTGGCGTCGATGTTGTGTTGACGGACTGCGTCGTTAAGAGTTCCGTTCCCGCCAGAGCTCTTAGCATACGCGCAACGTTCGTGGGCGGTGAATTTAAAGCCAACGTACAACTTAACGGCTTCTATTGGTGCGAGGCCCGAATTGAACGAGTGAAATTCAGCGGACGGTACAGCAACAACAGATTCGGGCATCTGCCCGAGTATGGCAAAAAAGGTGCAGTAGAATCGTGCGACTTCTCGTCAGCCACACTTCTCGATTGCGAATTCTATGATTGCAACGTCGATTCATTGATTTACCCTGTCTGGCCCCATCTTACGATCCTACATCCTAAGCAAGTTCTAACTGAGCTTGAGTCACATACCGTATCGCCCACGATACGCGACTTCTTTGAAATCCTTGAGTATCTTGATGATGACTGCGATGCCATTGTCCGTAATGTCGATAGTCTTGGGCTGTCGGATGATTTTCCGTATACTGAACTGCGCAGCCTCGTCTCTGCTTTGCCAAATCTTCGCTGAAAGCCGAACGATTCACCCCAATAAGCTTTACGATCCACCAGAGTATTCATACAGGAAGAGAACACGACAATACTTTCGTGAAGATTGTTCTCGATCGCGCTAATCTCTATTAAGGCCTCTTTGAATTAATGACCGGGTAACGAACATTACCCGGACATTATTTTAAACCACCTTTAGAAAGGCTGAGGACGTCATTGGGCAATCAACACTGGCCTCATCACGACCATTAACTGCTTTCCCATTTTCGGAGCACATCGATGACCTCGAGGAAGCAAAAACGTCGAACGCTCCGTGTAACTGTCTACCGCCATTCCATCCACGCGCTCATTTGAAGATTCGTAAACCAAGCTTATGCGGAGAATGTCATTGGGAAGCGCCGTCGCCAAGATGGTGCAATCCTTGTCCTTGTCGAGGCTCACGCACTTGGGCGTGGCTGCAATCAACTGTATCTCTCCGAGGTCTTTCACGGGCATGTCAACAGGGATGGAGAAGTCTCGGCGTAGCGCGGCTTCTTCCGGTGTGGTCCCGGAGCAGGAAACGGCAAGGGCTGCGAACAGTACCGCTGCCGCAATCGTGATGATGTGTTGTATGCGCATGGCGTGTGGAGCGACCTAACTTGTTATTCACCTGCATGGATTTGTTGATATATGAAGCTGATCTGGAACAAATACGTATGAAATGACCAGTTTTTGTTCAGATATGATTCCACTGCAGCTTCATCTCACACATAGGTGCTGGTTATGGTTCCAGCATGCTGTATATGATACCAGTCGCAAAAAGCATTTCAACAGGTATTTCCCATTTGGTTTGAGCCTGGAACTGCTCCAAGCATACTTCGTGCATTATTTTAACATTGCGTGTCCCCGTGCAAAACACCTGCTGAATTTTCTGTCAATTTTCACAGCCTCGCCAAGTGACAGTACCGGCTGAGGCCGGACATATTTTGTGCGCGAGCTGGCCTAATCTCTCTGATGTCCAGGAAACGAGAGTTACCCAGGCATTTTCCTTTTGCAGGATCGTTAATTAATGACTGGGTAAATGATGTTACCCGGTCATTTTATTTTCTGTCTCAGAAAATTCAAACTATAAACACCTAGTGGCCAAGAAGTATCAGCTTGAAATGCTTTTGGTAACTGGCATCATGTGCAGCGGTCTAAGACTCTAGTCAGAATCTATGTGGCATCTTATATAAACAAGGGCGTGCAGGTGAATCATAAGTCCGGTGGCTTAATGGTCAACAGCATGATGGTTCGGTCGAATCGTCTTCATCCATGTGATGAGCATCACGATCAACGGAGTTCTCAACAGCTCATCCAACATATCGAAACTAGCTTTGACGTCGACACCTTTCTTGTAGCTGATCGAGTCCCGCTGCTTGTTGAAGCTGATCGCACCGTGAGGAAACTTCTTTGTCTTCGTTTTCCCACTGATCATATTCTTCTTATTGGATTTGCAATACTTCTTCGCTAACTCTTCGAGCTGCTCGACCCGTTTCTGAATGGTCATCGTCTGATCTTCAGACTCACCAAAGTGGATGACCTTACGCTGTTCGTGTTCTTCTTTTGCGGCTTCGATCAGTTCATTGATGCGAGCGTCGACTGACTTGTTGACGGCGTTCAAGTACGACAGCTCATAAAGCACAATGTCCAGATCGTCATCAGTCTCGATCGTGGGATCGATACCGAGAAACTCTGCAGGACGAGCTTTAGCGCTTAGAGTCTTTGACATCCTGACTGCTTCCTTTCAGCATTTTGAAAGCGAGATAGATCAAGACGATCATCCCAATGATTAAAACACTCCATGTACCAAGACCAGAGCTGGTCTCATCGGTGGGAGGATTGTCGGTCTCAATGTCCGGAGCTGCGAACAATGGATCGATCTTCGGCTCTATGATCTCTGCGACCTGTGGATCAGACGCAGTTGTTTTCGGCAAAGGATCAATCTTCTCAATCAAATCCATTGCATCATCGACCAAGACTTCGGTGACTGCCGGCACTGGTGTCTTTTCAAGAACATCGTCGACGCGGATAGCTGCCTCATGGATCGCCGGCCGGATCTTGCCAACGGGATTGGCATCTGGTGCAGGGGGCTCAACAAACGGCTGATACGACTGCTTGTCTGCCTGGCAACCAGGTAGAGTGAATAAGAGCACAACGAACGCGATGATCAACACAATGACAATACAGATCGAATCGCGTATTTTTGATTCTTCCGGATCCGGATAGATCGACATCATTCGTGGTCGCTCCCGTATGGCCCCTTTTGCCAGTGAGGGGCGTACTCATTGAAAAGAGGAGTGGAAAACAGCCAGCCATCGAAAGGAGCTGGTTCGCCCTGGCCGAGCAGCTGCGGTACCGTTTGATCTGGTACTGATATGACATCGGGAGCCGGTTTGCGTTCGTACCGTTCGAAGATATTACAGCCGCTTGTTACGGTGAGTACGAGCAGCAGTGCGCCAGCGATTGAAACGAGACTGAACCGCCTGTTCGTTGCCTTTGGTCGCATCCTGTTGAATCCTTTCAACTTCTTCGAGTCGTTCGTTTTCGTCGCAGTGCTTTTTCTTAGTCCAAAAACAGAGCAGCTCCAAAACGATCGCTATGATTCGTAGAAGACCGCCCATCAGTTGCTGGTTGATTTATCGATCTTGTGACCGATCGTGGTGATACCCAGCGCGGCAGCAATGCCCATGAGCGCTTCGTTCGTTGGGATCTCACCAATCAGTAAACCGCAAACGCAGTAAAGCACGGTCAAGCCGGCGACGACGTACGTCTTCTTACCATTGAGGGGGAGCTTATCCAGCATCGTTACGGCTTCCTTGCCAGGGAAAGAAATGTTATAAAACGGAGTCGCATCCATGCTCGTCCGCTCTTGAAATTTACCGGCGATTCCCGTTCCATCAGTAGGCACCGGCTTTTTCCTTGCACGTACAATTTCGCGTTGTATCGTTTCAAAAAGTCAAGGGCAGATTATGAAGAGAAAAACAAAGCCGGTTCAGATCGAACTCGATATTGATGAATGGTGGCCGCTAAGTCGTTATGCAGCAAAAGAGAAAACATCCATTCGTCGGCTTGCAAAACAGCAGTTGATGCCGTTGATCAATGAGCTGAAAAAGAAGTTCCCGCGGGAGCCAAACAAATCATCTCCGTCGATCGACGATGTTCATTAATTGTTCACGACTTCTGGACTTGCGACCGTCTGAGCCACTGGTAGGCTCCGTGTCGCGTTCTCTCGCAGACGCGTCCGTTTGGACTTAAATGAAAAGATATCGCGTCCTGCGGCCATCCATTAATGAACAATGACCGGGTAACGGATATTACCCGGTCATTTTTGTGAGATCACGTCTTGATGCTTCGAAACTGATATACCCAGGCAATATTCAGATCGAACCTTGGGTATTTAACCTTCTCTGATTTGAAATTCGTTTAATCCAACAGTACCGTAACATATAGTCATTCGTTTACTAGGTTTTCTAATTGGATATTACAGGGTTTTAGTCATGAACGTCCCAATTGCCTCAAAGATGTTTAACAAACTAATCTCCAATTTTCCGTCAGCAGTTGCGATAGGGTGTGGCTTGTCAGGGGGGGAGATTGGTTCAAGCTGTCTCTTGTTTTGCCTGGGGGCACTTGGATTACTCACTCAAGAGCTTATCGACGACATCCAACAGGGAAAAAATATTGATACTATTCGAAAGCATGTCGAGGATGCTTTCGAATCATTAAAGCAACAACATGAAGGGATTGAATTAGTTGCAGACTTCATTGCTATTGAGAAGGATATAGATGTTGATCATTTAGGCTTTGGTGAGTCCAAATCTCCCTATTTGATAATCCATCGCTTCATTCAAGGAGAATTTGATGATTTGACAGAAGAAGTCCAGTCAATTGTTACGTCACAGACTGAACTCAAAGAAGAACTGAATGAAAGTCAGAAACGACAACTTCAGCTACTAACTGTTTGCAGAGAAATTGCAAAAACGAATCCGAAAATTGAACAAATCGAGAAGTTATCAGAAGAGAATCTTGCACTGCAAAAACAGTTACTTGCAACAGTATTGAGTTATTTCGATGATTCTGATGCGTTTTTTGAGTTAACACTTGATGAACTAAATCAACTTTCAGAACGATTCAATACGCTATTGACAGAATTTCAGATACAAAATGCAACACAACTTCCTTTGGATTTCAGAATCTATCCGAATACTGCTCACGATCAAGATATTTTTCGATTCCATTATCGAAGCAGACGAACTCGATTATTAGGTCGTGATCAGGAACTGAAGGATTTGTTGCAGTTTCTGGAACCAGACGCATCGAATCCCTTTGACTTGAAATGGTGGCTCTGGACAGGCCCTGGAGGCTTAGGGAAAAGTCGGTTAGCTTTAGAACTCTGTCTGGAAGCTCATTCAAAAGGATATCACGCAGGATTTCTGCCTACAGATAGTACAGGAGAAATCAACAAAGAGTATTTTCAACAACCTCATTTAATTATCATTGATTATACGGTTCTTCGACCGGATGTGGCATCCAAACTGATTATGCAATTAGAAACTCATAAATCATCAGTTAACGCTCCTATTCGCATTCTAATTTTGGAACGTTCTGCTGACGAAGACCGTGATCGATGGTTTCAATCATTTAGATCTCCTGAGATTAACTCTAACCGACATTTAATGGAGTCATTCAAATATGACGAACCTCGAGAATTAAAGCCACTCTCAGATAGCGCACTTTGGGAGTTAATGTGTTCAATCTTCAATGAGGGCAAGAAAGAATACAATAGTCATCAAATTGAGATTCTACAAACACTCAATTTGATTGACCCACAAAAACGGCCACTGTTCGCTATGATGACAGCTGATGCACTCTCTTCAGACGCAACAGATGATTTACAAGCTATGCGACATTGGGATCAGTCAACACTGTCAGACATGATACTTAAGAAAGAAGTCGGACGTTGGAAAATATCACAGCTCAATGATCGGTTATTGAATAATATTTTTTTCAGTACGATAACTGGAGTACAGCCCTATAAATTATTTGATGACATCAATCAATCAATCAGCGAGGAAGAGTATACATTGATTTCCGGTGATGAAATTGATCCCCAAGATTTGCAGCAAATATTTTGTTTTTCAGAAACTACTAAAGAAGAACAGATCATCCCCTATGAACCCGATATTCTTGGGGAATATTTTGTCTTACAGCGTTTGCTTTCAAAGTTGAGAATTGATAAAAAAAGAACAATGAAAAATAAACATGAAGCATCTCAATTGCTTCAACTTGCTTGGCGTCGATTCCCAACAGAAACCGCTTCTTTTCTATTCAGAACCTCACAGGACTTCCCAGATCATCCAGCAAGAGAAGTCATCGCAAAATTATCTGGCGAGAAGTGTGACGATGAGCAAGATGTATCCAGCACTACTTTTTATTTACGTGGTAGCGCATTTTACTACTTTAATTTATATTCTAGTTCTATCGCTGACTACACGCACATCATCGAAAACTTACCCGAAGCACCAGTGGAATTGGTTGCTCAGGCACTCGCCAACCGCGGCGTTATTCTTTCTCAACAAGGAGCTCTGGATCAAGCAATTGCTGACTACACGCGGATAATCGACAAACTCCCCGGTGCCCTCGTGGAGCAGGTTGTCCAGGCACTCGTCAACCGCAGCATTATCTATAGTCGTCTAGGATCACTGCAACAGGCATTCGATGACTACAGGCGAAGCATCCCCAGCCCCTTTGTGAAGCAGGCCAGCCGTGCACTCTTCAACATTTCCAATAGTTACCCGGACCATGATCAAAAAAAACTAGCGGTTGATGATTTTACACCAGTTATTGAAATCCGACCTAATGATTCAAAAAAAATAATTGCTCGTTCATTATTGAGTTGCGGTGAAGGTTACTATGAACAACAAAAGTATGACTTGGCCACGAATGATATTCAAAGAGCTTTATCAATGGATTCTTTAAATCAGGATGATCAACGGCTTGCACTAATACTTCTGGCAAAACTAATACGCAAAATGAACAACTAACTCTCAGGAAAATTCAATGTCCGGGTAACTTATGTTATCCGGACATTCTTGTTTGTGAGGTCATTGTTCTCTTTTCCCTATCAGCGCAGTATTGCTAAAAATATAGATTCTCACTGAAATTAAACATTGAAATGCTAATTTTGTCCGGTACCATACACAGCACATTATATGGGCAAGTCCGTTCCATTGAATAACAAGTTCTGCGATTCAAACCAAGCCTCAACTACAATGTCAATCGAACCCGCTTTCAAGTCTGCCTCACCGTTCCAAAATGACGTCTTGGCGTTACCGGTCACCGATCTTGATGTGGCCTCCAATTGGTACGCCAAACACTTTAGCATGACGGAGGTCGAACGACACCAAGCCCCTGTGCCAATGGTAGTACTCGAAAGAGATGGGACACGTCTCGGATTCGCTGTAAACGGCGGTGACCCGTCACAGGATGGTGCCGCTATACTCGTGAAGAATATCCAACAAGTTAAAGACGAACTGAAGTCAAACGGCGTCTCGATTACCAATTGGCGTGTCGACAAACGGGACGGTCAAAATTTGCAAGTATTTTTCGTAGTCGCGCCAGACGGTTTGTGCTATTACTTCCATGAACCAATTGATCCGGCATGACTTACGGGGACAGCAATGCCCCGTGCAATCTGTCCTTATTTGCGATGATTCACAGCATGGACGTGACCGCATAACCAGGTGCTCGCGCGAATAATGTCGCAGAACAATGCCATGATCCGGAGCGGCCGTCCGGATCAAACTAGATACTAACGGGACTGGCGGCGTCCCGGTTACATTGGACGTTACTCACGCCGATGTCTCATCAAGTCATACCAGTTCCGAATTGACGCGAGTATCGACCGGTTTAAAAGACACCCTCTAGGATATTGTCCGGGTAACGCACGTTACCCGGACATTGTTCCTTAAGGTAAGCTAAGTGATATCAAATTGTCAGTTAAACAGGTCTTACCCGGAGACTAATTTGTATCAAATGTAGAAAGGGCACAACGATGCCTGAAGAGGAAAAGAAAGGACAGAGACTGGGACGGGTTTGTCCGGTCTGCAAAGGTACTGGCTTGGACAAGACAGCGCATCGTCGCTATACGACCGGCGGACATGATGATCGTTCTTGTAGTTCCTGTCACGGTGAGTGCTACATCTACGAGGATGACGAGATGCAAGGACATTCGGACTACTAGATTGACCGGGTAACAGGTATTACCCGGTCATTATTTATGGATAAAAGCTCTCCATTGACTGGTTGGCTCACTATGGTACGATTGTGAATCGCATGCTACATATTGTATTCCCGATGCGGTCCGTTTAATATTAGATTCTTGTGACTAATGATCATTGGGTCATAAAAAAGATGTGCAAATTCAGGGCAGGTAGTTCTGTATTCTCCAAGCGGAATCCAATCGAGGGGCAGAAACCGCGCCAGGCAGATTTCGTTTGAGGTCCTTATCATGGCTGGAATCGTTAAGCGAATGCGCGAACCCAAAACCACATCGATGCTCAATGTGAAATCTGTGGGGTATCAGATTTCTTTTCACAGCATTATGCGTCAACTCACTCTCCACTCGGCCATCTTGATATTGGTGTGGGGCTGCAAACCGACGGCTCCCGAAACACAGACCAGAAACGCCTCCGATGTCACTACGGAGCCCCAGCAGCAGTTTACTTCCCCCGCTGAAGTCACCGCTGCACTGGAAGACCGCTGGTCGCTGGATGACATCAGGACATTTTGTATTCCGGAACGCCGCCACAACCCGACCTGTCAAAACCTGGTGACAGACGTCGGTGAGACCTGGGAAGGAACGCTCTACGAAAACGTACCGACAGGTTTTAACTCGATCAGCTGGTACGGCACAGCAGTGGACGGCAAGCTGCATGAATATTCGTTAAACGTGAGTCGAGACGATGGCAGCTGGTTGCTGGAAATCGGAAACGTTAAATCATTTGCGAAACAACCCAATATCGCTCCTGATCCCTCAGGACAACGCTTCATTGGCAGCGCACCACCGGAAAATCAGGGCCCTGACGACACTTTTGTTGCACCTGTCAAAAAGTAATTATCCCCTGTCAGTCCGGAAACCGGGGCAGAAAGGGTGTCAGTAACCCGTTTTCGGGCTCAATCGAGTCTAAAAAATGACCGGGTAATATGAGTTACCCGGACGTTAGCCCATATCTAATCCAAACTCCATTTTCTCAAGCAATGCGTCCGCAAACCTTTCTGTGAATGTCCTGGCATCATTCATTGCCATTTCTGTGAAATCATCGAGCATATTTAAAGCTAGAATTCTAACCAAACAAGATTGCTCTTTTCGCAACGGGAGCAACGCTTCTGATGTGGATTCGATTTTTAATTTATCTTGATCGTTTAGGCTCACATTGAACATTTCTGCGTCCGTAATCACAAGCGGAAACACATATTCCACGATACGGAAACCCGGCTTTATTCGCCGTTCTGTAAGTGCAACCATCGACTCAGCGACGCCAACGATCTTATTAATCGACTCATAAACTTTGTCTTGGCCCTGAGTAAAAGCCTCGGTCGCAGAATAGGCCATTCTCTCAGTCGGCTTAAAAAAACTCCATTCGTTGAGTAATTCATGAAAATGTGTGAGGAAACCAGAGGCCTCTCCACTGAGTCCAGCCGATGGAAACCATGATAACCAGAAGAGAGATCCTAAGTCTTCTGTTGCATCACCAGTAAAAAATACCCATGGCTTATTTGTTGTACTTTTGCATTCAATCACAAAAGAAACGTTCATCCACCAGCCGTTTTTAACTGATTGTTGCCATGTAGCGATTAGATCTACTTCTCGAGGCTTCTGAGTTTCTATGTCATTGAGATAAGTAGATTGGGTAACTCGAAATCCTACAGATCTAAATGCGGACGCAACACGCATTTCAAGAGGGTAACCGCTCTTTGCCAGCCATTTTTCAATCTCTTTTTCTTGTGACACTGTGATTCCGCCAAACTAGTAATTTCACCAATGCGTGTAACAAATGCATAGTAATTCTCAAGACACATAAAAGAATACCAACAAGAGAATCCTTGTCAACTAATTACTGAAAACAACCATTTTTACTGGATTAAAAATAATGACCGGGTAAACACCGTTACCCGGTCATTATTAGGGCTAAGACCGCGCATAAAATGACCGGGTAACATAAACTACCCAGCAATTCTTGATTCATTTCTATATCTCACCCTTTGTTTGGCCTACCGTGACCATCGTTAATCTCATTTTTTTCAATCAATGCGTGATATTCGATTACTTCCAACGCCTTTCGAATAGACGAGACAACGAGACACTCCGATTCAAGTAGTCTGATAAGGATGCCGCCCCCTTTTTACATCAACAGGATTGGTACACACAGCTATGCAAACGGAAAACCCCAATGCACCATCTGAGACCAAGTTGAATACCGAAGATCATCGCTTCAGGTTTGGCAAAGCGTTTATTACAACAGCCGTAATCGTGACAATTGGAACACTCGTTCTGTGTTTGCAATCAACGCCTTTCTACGCAGGTCTTTTCTTCGTGCCTTTCGTCTTTGGCCCACTTGTGGTTACCGCAGTGCTCTCCTTCGCATTGCTCTCAACGCGCGCACAAACACTGTTGACGATCAGTTCTATCTTATACGCACTGTGGTTCGTCTATATTTATGCACAAGCTTTCTACATAAACCCTGACCCTCAGTCACCTATAGCCTTTCTGTTTATCGGAATTTATGCTGTGCCCGTATTGGCCATTTTCTGGATCACCGCAGGCTTCACTCAATGGCGAAACACAACGCACGGCAGCGGCAAAGTCGGGCGGTCCCAAATTGAAGATCTTCCGTCGCCGCGACGTAATCAGTGACGTTACCCTTACCCTCGTACGATATCAGCAAACGTTTTCTCACGTGCATTTATTAACGAACGTTTTTAAGAGACACCCCCTAAAAAAGTGTCCGGGTAATAGTCGTTACCAGGTCATTAAGAGAATCAAGACCGCGCACAAAAAAAGACCGGGTAACATCATTTACCCGGTCATGATTCATTGATCCCACAAAGGAAAAATGTCGGGGTAACTATGGTTTCCCGACATCAAACAACAATCTCACAAACAAAAAAGTCCGGGTACAATTCGTTCTGGACATCTTTCTTATTCGTCCGAATTTGACGCCAAAACCAGAAACCGTTATGTATTCCATATCTTGGAGAAAGTTGTCTTGATCTCATCCTCTGTTACAGCATTTCCAGTCATAAGATCCCACATCAAACCGTCAATCTTGGTGTAGTAAATCCTATGCCGCTCCGAACCAATGATGACTTCGCAACATTCGTCATCAACACTTTCGATATCTCTAATAGCCTCGTCCTGAGGAATAAATGCCTTGAACCAAATGCCAATCTCACTATCGATTTGGCACTTGAAGAAATTGAGCATTTGACGCCCAGACTCTTCGTTTTCTGGTGGATCGTTACTATCGCGCCAGCCTTCTCCCTCCACATGCCACGCAGAATGGTCGCGAACCAATATGCAATACTTACGATCAGGAGACATACAAAACTGGACACCAGATTCGATTATGGCAGAGAAATCACCATTTTTTTGGGCTTTGTTCACGACCTCGTTGTCAATCCACAGGCTCATATATTTCCTCTATCATAACTAATATCATACTGAAAGATACAAGATTTGATGCTTTTGAAGCTACGTATATAGCTAGATACAAAGAAGCGTACCAAGCTGAAGCAGTCTGTCAAGAGTCGCTAAATATTGGTCGTAATTGAAAGTGATTCATCAATTTTCGCACCAAACCAAGTATCCGTAAAGAAATGGTTACCCGGACAACAGATCCAGCCAGTAACGTGCTAACTAATGACCGGGTAATTAGCGTTACCCGGACATCAAAAGAATCAGGACCGCGCACATACCCTCACTTATTTTAGTGGCTTAACTGCCTTCATTCGTTTAAGCTGTGTTTGTTAGTTTTCCCAATTTCTGGAGCTTGAAACGATGTCTGAAAGTAAACGATCAAGATTCATTAGCTATCTGGGTTACACCATCATGTTTTTGGTTATCGCTTATCCCCTGAGCGTTGGTCCTGTAGTATCATTTATTTCTAAGTCACAAGGAGATATGCTTGATGCTGCTACGAGAAGAGATTTACAAACGTTTTACGCCCCTTTGATTTACGTGGCTAAAAAAGACATTACGATTGCTAACTGCCTTGAGGGTTACGTTCAGTTCTGTCGCAGGAAATTCAGGTAAATTCTGCTCACTCCCCTTTTCTAAACTCTCTTTAAAATAATGACCGGGTAACCACCTTTACCCGGTCATTTGCTGGCTGGAATTTCGAAACACTTTCCACTCCAAGCCATATTTTTAATTCGTTCCAAACCAGAGACAGACCAACGCTCAATGATCATGTCATTCACTTTTTTCCAATCCGTCGGATAATCCGATTTCAAAGCCAGCGCGTAAGTCATCGCAATCTGTCTCTGATTGCATTTCTGTTTGATCTCATTTTCAATGACCATTTCGACGCACATAATTTGGCATTGAAAGGCATTAACGATTTCCCCTTCTGATCGGATATAACCTCTTTTACCGCAGGCAGTGCAGCAACATACCAGCCGATCGCCGTCCTCGTGCGGCTCATAAAATGCCTGGACTGTGGGATATCCTTGTTCGCAAATGGGGCAAGGAACTACTTTCTCTTTTGGCGCTGGTCTCCAGCCTAAATCTGCTACCATAGGACTATCTCATTTTTAAAAGAGGTTTAAAATGTTGGGTGGGTAATCATCATTACCCGGTCATTGCTGTTGATTGGTTTGAAAGCGGCTTTTTGAAATACGGCCGGCCATTGGCTTTGTCCCGCTCTATCAGCTCGATGGTCATTTCACAGTTATCAATCAGCCCTTTAAGCCCTTCCACGATTCCATCTAGATCATCAGATTCGTATAGATCGATGGTCGCTTTCATCATCCTTCTTCCGCGCACATCGAACCAAGCGAAATCTTCTGTGATCTCAGTTACAACACCGCGATCAAGGCAGCCATTTTCCAAGATATAGACTACTTCCTGTCCTTCTTTTGGATTCTCAATCATCGTTTCGACTTTCTTAAAGTGGTTAAAAATAATGACCGGGTAACAACCCTTACCAGGTCATTCAAACATAAGTAAATTCAATCCGCGTCACCGGCGTCGCTGGTATCACTTTAAATTTCTTGCAAAAGCAATTCACAAATTCTTCTCCGGACAGATACGGATACCCTTCACGAGCCGCTTCCCGTTGACCGTATTCACGGTCGTGTACCATTTTGCTCAATGCTTCTTTCCGGACTGAAACGACGCGAATCACCTTGATCGTGACGCCGAGTTGCCCTTGAGTTCTGACCGCTGCTTTCAGTAATGCACCTGGCTGCAGATTACGGAAACCAAAAGTACGTCTGACATCTTTTGAATTTTTCACCGAAGGATCAGACGAAACTGTGACACTGATCCCGATCACCGGCAATTTTCAGGCGAATTCAGTCAGTGTTTTCTGAGATGCGCCACAGGACTCCTGAGGGATCAATCAGAACGAAGTCGCGCATGTTCCAGGGTCTCTGTTCGGGAGGGGAGATCTGCACGTTGTACTTTTCGGCGATCTTTTGTTTCTGGACGTGAGCCCACCAGGCATCAACGCTCTTGACGGAGAGATGCATCATGAAGTTTTCCGCATGCTGTTTCTCATAAAAAATGCTGCAGCAGAAAAGTACAGTTTCCGTGATGAAGATAAGCCAGTTCATCGGATGACCAGGGGATTTGAAAACCGAGGTCTTCGTAAAACTGTTTCGAAAGCGCGAAGTCTTTCGCGGGAACAAACGCCTTTCGTTCGACAGTTCCCAGATCGGTCATCGCTTTCATCCTAAAATGGATTTCAGAGTCGGGAATTTCAGATCGTTATTCCGTCGGCCCAACACAAACAGCGGAATGATTTAAACGTCCGTTTGATCCTGATCAGGCACGTTGCGCAGCGCGGGCCATTCTGCAAACGCCAGGAAAAATAAGAGTGCTATGTTCAACAACGGGAAAAAGATAGCAAGGCTGATCCAGCCGGGGAATCCCGCCTTGGAACAGATCATCCAAAACGGAATCACTCCCAGGACTACGATACTCCCGATGATGAGCATTTCAAAGAAGCCTGGCAAAAAGAAGGCTGCAAACATTTTGAGATCTCCTGTGCTTGATTGATCAGAGTCGGAACGCGGAGCCGCGCGATGATATACTTTTCCCGCGCCAGTCGCGATCAGAGGAAATCAATGGTGATGTATCGTTTACCAGAAATCAATGAGGCAGGGGGATTCGCCTGACTGCGATTCGTTCCTTGAAAGAAAGGGCAGGGCGCACAAAAAAACGAACGGGAATCTTCATATCGATTCCTGCTCGCTTTTGAATTGTCTCATTGGGCTGGCACCTTAAGGATAGCTTGCTCACAAGCGTCTCTCAGATCTACCGATTTCCCGTATTTGATACCAAGATTATAGATCCCGGTAGAAAGTCTCGAAAAAGCCTGTTTTTTAAGACTTAATGGGCACGGGCGGGATCGAACCGCCGACACCAGGATTTTCAGTCCTGTGCTCTACCAACTGAGCTACATGCCCTTCGTTTCCGGCTGAGACTTCAGAAGCGTTAACTCCCTTTGAAATCGCCGCTTAATGGAAGCGAGATGGAAATATAAGCCATTCCCCGTTCAGTTTCAAGCAAAACCGACCATTCCTCGAAAGGATTCGTCAGTTTTCCTGAATCTGGTTCCGTTCCGCCTTAAATACAGGCTCAGAGAGGGTTTGGACGGCAAGGAATCTACGTATTATAACGATCAAGTCAACTTAGATCTGACCGTCAAACAGCTCAGAGGAAAGATCAATCTCATCTTTTCCGGGCGTCGGCAGGGCCTGATCGATCTCATGATGGCTCTCATTCAGATCAAGAATGTTATCCGGATCCATCGGATCAGCGTTTTTTCCTTCTGAGGTCTGAATGATTTGCACAATCGGGCTCGTATAAAGATTCTGATTCCGTCGGATGATCCGTGCGGCACTGCCATCTGTTAATGTCACGAAACTTCCCACTGGAAAGAGTGACAGCAGATTGAGCAAAGCACGCATGGGTGCGGAATCGATCGTTTTGTCGTTTGTCTGACGCAGGAGAAACTCCATCGCCGCATAAGGCATTAGAGCAGGGCGGTCTTCCCGCGACGTCGTTAAAGAGACATAACAGTGTGCGACATTCAGAATTCGGGCAAACATATGAATCATGTTTTGTGTACGGTTACGTGGATACCCTTTTCCGTTCGGTTGCTCATGTACCTGATAACAAACGACGGGAACCACACTTGGAATGCCTGCTACATCTTCCAGCATTTCCAGTGAAATAATCGGGTGCTTCTGCACTTCCATCCGCTCAAGAGGATTCAATTTACGGCGCCAGGAACCAATTTTATCCTGTACACTGACCATGCCCCAGTCATGCACGAGTCCACAAAGCCCGATGTTACGGACGTTGGATTCATCTAAATTTAATTCTGTTCCGATTGCCATTCCTAATAGCGACATCTGTAAACAGTGTTGGGACAAAGATTCATCCTTCCCCGCTTCTGCCGCTGCTGAAATCACACTGTCGGCATCAGCCGTCAGTTGAGTCAGGTAACTCGCCGCCATCCCCGCAATTTCTGAACCTTTGGGAGTTTGCCCACTGAGCGCGCCCCGCATCATTCCATCCAGAGATTCGCCGAACTCCTGTTGCTGCTCAAACAGCTTTTCTCTGTGCTCCTGGTCATAGCCTTTACAACCATGAATGACCATCGAATCCCGGACGGCAGGTCCGGTATTGGCAACAAACATCGAACCCGATTCGATGAGCTTGTCCAACTTTTCCGTCATCTCAGTCGAAAAGATTCCCGATCCCGTATCCAGAGCTGCATCACCCGAGAACGCGGCACTCAGACTGACTGCGGCTGCATCCTGACTATGGATCTTTACATCTGGCATATTTCGATCGCGTAACAGTTGTTTAAATCGCGAATTAACTACCGCACCGGCAGCCAATAGCAAAACACCGTTGGAATCGAAGATTGCGTTATTTATTTTCCTGCCGACGATCAGATCTTCGACGCGAATCGAAACGGTGTCCTGATCCTTGTCTGGTGATTCGGCAGTTTGGTCTAATTGTTCTTTAATTTCTGTTGTCATTCTCACAACCTGAAACGTGCCTGTTTCCTCTCACTCTAAGAGGAATACAGACATCACCTTAGAGGAATAGGAAACTGACTTTGGGTTCCCAATGGATGAATATCAACAAAAACTTAGGTTAAAAAACATCCAAACCCAGCCAAGGAGGGATATTCGATGCGAAAAATCAACACCAACCTTGACGATCATTCCGATTAAGGCGATCAGCGAACACGAGCAGGAGGGGTATCACTGTCTGCGATGGATTCTAAGCCTGTTTTTTCAGTCGCGTGCTGATCTCAGAGAGCACATCGGCTTCACTGGGCAGCACAGTCGACGCATACCCACGTAAAGGCATGGGAGTTCCATCCAGACGATAAACCACGCCGGGATAATGGATGCCATAAACGCCAGTCGGAAGATAAACTTCCGCATTCAGTCGATCGAGGGCGCTGGGCCCTGTCAAAATCAGGGGAGTGTCTGCCAAACGATCAAGTGCTAACTTAGATAACCCCGACAGTGGCTGTGCTCCGACCAGAAGACAAAGATCAGTTTCGGACTGTTCCAGCAATTGATTGGCTGAATATTCGCAGGGCGAATAACGGGGGTAGCCCGCTGCAAAATTCACACAGGCAGCATAACCGGTCTGCCAGGCCAGCACATTGTCAGCACCTTTGGTCTCGCCAGTTCCTGGAACATTCAGTGTATGACAGCGACGTTCGGCTTGAATTTCTCGAACCAGCAGCGACAAGGCTTCGATTTGTCGATGTGCCAAAGGTCCCTGTTTAAACTCTGGTCCAAAAAAGAACACGATATATTGACTCTGCCGAATCAAGCTGACCAGACTCTGCAGGTCAGCTGCCGCAATTACCGATGAACGCTTTTCTCCCAGATCAATGTCTTTTAATAGTGCTCTCAGGCACCAGATCAGTTCGAGCTCGTTTCCCGGCGCTAATTGAATCGATTGATCGACGTTCTCACCGGAATCCGTTTCTGCGGCGCTAATCGACACGATCTTGCGAGTTGAAGCAGATGCCCCTCGGTTCAAACTGTTTCTGTGACACTCATTACTCCGAAACGCATCAGCGCCCCAGTAAATGATTAAATCGGCACGGCTGCGAACTTCCCCCAGTGTACAAGATGCCTCTCCCACCTGTTGTAATGCCCGTGTCCCAGAAGCAGCGCCCGTATCAATCGTTGCACCGATCTGATCTGCTAAACTGATAGCGGCCCGTTGTGAATCGGTGGCAGACTGATACATACCATAAATCAGGGGAGACTGTGCCTGTTGAATCAGTTCGACGGCCCGCTGGATCGCTTCCGCGTGTGAGACGGTCGTTCCCTTGATTGAAGGCGCTAACTGATCCGTCTGCTGAGACCGGTCAAACCATGCCTGCGCTTGAGAGCAGGTGGATTGCACTTCGGTAATTTGCTGTCCGTCGGTTATCACCTGATTATCATCGCAGACGCAATAACAACTGGGACAAGCAACATCTTCAATCACATTTTCCACAGACGGTCTCCGAAACCGGCATTAACCGATCTGCTTTTTCAGTTCATCTAAAAGGGAAACGGCTTTTCCAATATCCGCTTTCTGCTGCGCGGGGTCTTCCGGAATTTCGCGTTCAATCGTTAATGGGCCGGTATAACCAATCTCATTAAGAGTTTGGATATAGGTTCCCATGCCGACATCACCATCGCCAAGTGGAACTTCCGCCCCCCATTCGATGCCGCGTTTGCCCTCTGCTGCCCAGGTCGCATCTTTACAATGCACACTCGCAACCAGATGTCCTACGCGTTTCAAGGCAGCAATTGGATCGCCCGTACCATAGAGAATCATATTGGCCGGATCAAAGTTAATCTTGAGGTTATCACGAGCGACATCACTGATAAAGTCGAGCAGGTGATCGGCAGATTCCTGTCCGGTTTCCAGATTCAGAGACTGGCCATTCGCTTTGACGTGATCCAGCAGCCCTTGAGTCACCGCAACCAACTCCTTATAGTCGTCCGAATTGCGATCTTCCGGGACGAAGCCGATATGCAGGGCAACGGTGTCGCACTCCAGCAGTTTGGTGAAGTCGGAAATTTCTTTCATTTCTGCTACACGTGCGGCGCGCGTTTCGGCAGGCACCAGGCCGATGGTTTTCTTTGTCGTCGGAATGTCAGCGTAGCTTTCCCCATCAAAACCACCAAATACGCAGGTAAGCGTAATTCCTGCGGCGTTACAGCGGTCCAGAAATTCTTTGGCGACTTCGGGAGTTCGGGTTTGCTTATGAGGCGCATGAATTTGAATCGTCGGAATTCCTAATTCTTGAACGACATCAAAATGCACTCCCAGACCTGCATCTACTGAAGCAAATACGCCAATGGGCCACTTTTCCATTAATCCTGCCTCCACAAAGTGTTCTTTTATGATTCTCAAGGTGATTTGATTTCAATCCGGACACCCCATTTTGAAGTGAGGTTGAGGTTTATCATAAGCAGATTTCCCGTGTTTCACAAACCAGGACCTTGATTTCTTTACAAATTAAAGAAACACATAACTGAATGTGATAATGCAACTTGCCCCGTCTATTGTTTCCCGCTGGTCTCCTCTTATAATGGATTCTTCCTGTGAAGATCGCAATTGCAGACGGCCTTGAATGTGAAAGGGGAAACACCATGATTGATATTAAAAAAATCCTGTTACCAACCGACTTTAGTGAACCAGCTCAAGAGGCAACCCAGTACGCTGTGGAATTCGCCAAAAAGTTCAATGCCAAGCTCTATCTGCTGAATGTGATCGAAGACCCGGTCGTCTACATGCCGATGTTCGAAAGTTACGCACTGCCTCCCAAAGAAGACTTTGAAAATTTCGCGAAGACCAGACTCGAAAATTGGATTCTTGATGAAGACAAAGGCGATCTGGACATCGAAACCCACTGGGTCCACGGCAATCCGTTTGTCGATATCCTGAAATTCGCCAAGAGGGAAGAAGTCGACTTGATTATCGTAGGCACACACGGCCGCTCTTTCACCGCACATTTACTGCTCGGAAGCGTAGCGGAGAAAGTGGTCCGCAAAGCATCATGCCCGGTGTTAACCGTTCGCCCTAAAGGACACCAGTTCGTTCACCCGGAATCGTTAGAATAAGAAATCATCGATACTTTTCTCTGGCATCGCTAATTCTTCACTTGCACGTTGAATGAGACTCTCATTCAGATAAATCAGGAATTTTCCCTTCGTGATTGGCGACTCATCACATCCAGCTGAAAGCCGTATTCCCTTTTACGGGAAGTTATTCAGCATCATCGTTTTTTTGATGATCCTAAATCTGCCGACGCCGTCAGATATGACGGCGTCAGCACAACGCTTAGCCGCGGTCACCGCATTGATGGCTGTTCTCTGGATGACGCAGGCACTGCCAATCGCTGTGACCAGTCTTATTCCCCTCGCGCTGTTTCCCATTTTTGGAATCCAGGATCCGAAAACCGTTAGCCAGTCCTATATTAATCAGAATATCTTTCTGTATATGGGCGGCTTTATGATCGCTTTGGGGATCGAAAAGTGGGGCGTACATCGACGAATTGCCCTACATACCATTCAGGTGATTGGTTCCAGCCCGCGACGCGTTGTCTTAGGCTTTATGTTTGCTACCAGCTTCCTCTCAATGTGGATCAGCAACACAGCGTCTACATTGCTCATGCTGCCGATTGGTATGGCCATCATTGGATCGATTTCTGAACTCACCCAGCTTGAGTCTCCTGAAGATTCATCGAAAGACATCCGTCATTTCTCGGTGGCATTGCTGCTGGGAATTGCTTACTCCGCCAGCATCGGTGGTGTGACCACATTAATTGGCACGCCGACCAATATCGCCTTTCAACAAATCTGGCTTTCGCAGTTCCCGCAAGGGCCTCAGATATCTGCGGGCGAGTGGATGGTGATGGTAGTGCCATTTGGTATCACGTTTTTACTATTGGCCTGGACGGTGCTCTGCTGGAAGATGCCGCGTTTATCCAATTCACAAGAATCATCTCGATCGATTATCAACGATCACGTTCGGAAACTGGGGCGTCCCTCGCGACCGGAAATATTGATGATGATCATTTTCGTGACGACCGCCGTATTGTGGGTCACACGGAAGCCGCTCAAATTTGGAGAATTTGAATTGCTTGCCGGCTGGGAACAATTCCCTATCCACTTTCTCACTCAGTGGGGTATTGCAGTCGAAAGCGCCTCTGGCTGGGTGCATGACTCCACCGTTGCCATGGGCATGGCGATTCTCATGTTCGCGATTCCCGCACAAAAATCGGAGCAGGGAGCGACCGAGTATCTGATGGACTGGGAAACGGCTGAACGGCTTCCCTGGGGCGTGCTCTTGCTAATTGGAGGCGGTTTTGCAATCGCAGGCGCCTTTCGCTCGACCGACTTATCTGGCTGGGTCGGGCACGTTTTCTCACAAGTCATCGCCGACTGGCCTCCCTGGGCTCTGGTCTTTGCCGCCTGCCTGATGCTGACATTTCTTACGGAATTCACGTCAAACATAGCCACCGTAAATACTGTCCTCCCCATTCTGGCTGCGACTGCGGTCAGCCTGGGAATTGATCCACGACTGATTATGATCCCCGCGGCGATCTCTGCCAGCTGTGCTTTCACTATGCCCATTGCGACGCCTCCGAATGCGATTGTCTTTGCCTCCGGACAAATCAAGATGTCCGACATGCTCAAGTACGGCATCATCCTGAATCTGATTGGCGTCTTCCTCCTGACGGCATTCATGTTCTTCTACTTCATTCCGCAACTCGGAATTGAATTCGGAAAAGTTCCTGAATGGGTCCATCAGTCCAATCCCTGATGCGGGCATTTATTTGCCGATGCAGAATTTGCTGAAGATGCGATCCAGAATGTCATCCGTATAAACCTGGCCTACAATCTGTCCGAGATGTTGCAGTGCTTCACGAATCTCAATCGCAACCAGCTCTTCCCCCAGTTTCAACGAAGCTGTTTCTTCCGCAGCCTGTAGTGACAGACCGGCGGACCGCAGGCTTTCTCGACAGCGGGAGGCAGTGGAACCGATCAGCAGTTTGCTACCCCGGCGGTATTCTGTCAGCCGGGCTAAAATCAGATCCTGCAGGTGTTCCAGTCCCTCTCCGGTGGTGACAGATAACTCAACCTCACAGGCCCCAGTCAGTTGGCTTGCAGGTAGAGCAGGGGGAAGATCACTTTTTGTCATGATATGCAGCACATGCTGCGACTCTGAAAGCGGTTCCCGCTGCAGACGATCTGTCTCGTACCACTCAGGTTTCAGATCGGAAGCCGTGCACCAAATCACCAGATCGGCTTGAGCCACTTGTTGCGCACGAAACTGCTGCGCACTGACGGAGATTTCATGCGCTCCCGATTCCATTCCTGCGGTATCAATCAATTGAATTGACTGCCCCTGCCAGTTTAACGAGGTGACAAGATAATCGCGTGTCGTCCCTTCAACATCCGAAACCAGCGCAGCCTGAGAATCTCCCACCAGTGCGTTATACAACGTACTCTTGCCTGCATTGGGAAGCCCGGCGAGAACGATAGAAAGACTGCCCGTCGATTCCATTCGCGTGGAGGAATCGGCATAGAGCCGTTCGCAAAATGTACGAATTTTCTGCAGGCGGGAAACCAGTGTTTCGCGATCTATAAACTCGATGTCTTCTTCGACAAAGTCCAGTCCCGCTTCCAGTTCGGAAAGTAACTCCAGCAGATCAACGCGGGCCTCTCCGATGCGAGTTGAAACTCCACCAGCGAGCTGGCTGAGTGCCAGATTGAGTTCGGCATGATCGTGCGCATCAATCACCCCGAGTACGGCTTCCGCTTGCATCAAATCTACCCGCCCCGCAAGAAAGGCGCGCAGTGTGAATTCTCCCGGCCGCGCCATTCGGGCACCATGGGCGGCGATATTTTCAATCGCCGCTTCGAGCAAGGGAGGGGCACTGATTGTATGAAATTCCGCCAGAGGCTGTCCGGTAAAACTGCGCGCCGTCGGCCAATAATAGAGCGCCCCTGGAAGAGACTGAGTTGATCCTGCCAGGCGTAAGTGACCCGGGTGACGTTCTGAACGGTGGGACTTCTGCCACTCTTCCTTGGAATCGAAACAGGCCGACAGACAGGATCGTATCTCAGTACCGCTGATACGAATCATACCGGCCGCGCCTCCTCCGGGGGCCGATGCCAGTGCCACAATCGTATCGTCAAACTGCAGATTCATGACCAGCCTCGCAGAAAATCATCGTTAGCGACGTTTCTTAGGCTTCTTCCCCGTGCCTTTGCCGCGGGGGTTTTGCTCCTGCTTCTTTTCATTGAGCGCTGCCTGAGTCTGAGCCTGATCAGCAATGTCCTGCAAACGGGCAAACCAGCCCTTTTTCGCAGGCTCTTGATTTTCAGAACTCTCTTTTTTGTTCTTTGTTTTTTTCGATTCTGCTTTGATTTCAATCGTTTTTGAGTCTGTCGTCTCAATCGTACTCGGTTTTCGCTTCGACTGGAAATCGAGCAACTTCCGCTCACAGATGCCCCAGAGACTGGAGGCAATGAAGTAAACACAGAGCCCGGCAGGAACGCGATAGAACATGAAGCCCATCGCAATCATCATGTAGTTCATGATTTTATGCTGCAGTTCCTGGTCTTTGTCTGTCGGTGGCGGCATGAACAATTTCTGCTGTACGACAAACAGGGCCACCGTTACCAGTGGCAGCAAATTGAAGTCATCTCCCAGGAACGGTATCGAGAAGGGGAGCTTAAACATCGCATCCGGAGCTGCCAGGTTATCAACCCAGAGGAACGGAGTTCCCCGAAGTTGAACCGCATTATTCAAGGCAGTATATAAGCCAAAGAAAATGGGTAACTGCAGGAAAATTGGCAAACAACCGGCAAGGGGATTGTAATTATTTTTGCTGAACAACTCCATTTGCGCCCGGCCGAGCTTTTCCCGATCATCGGCGTATTTCTTTTTGATTTCCGCGATCTGCGGCTGCAACTCTTTCATCTTCTGAGCACCAACAGCCTGCTTACGCGAGAGCGGATACAAGCTGCCACGCACCATAATCGTCAGACCAATGATGGCAAGCCCGTACGATAAACCAATGCTGTGCAGTGTATTTAATAACCACAGCATCAATTTGGCTACCGGACCGAAAAAGCCGAAATCCATGACCTCGGTCGCTTTCAAAGGCGGACCAAGTAACGATTCCCGCTTGGGGCCTGCATACAAAGCATAACCGTGATCTGTTTCTCCGCCTGCGTCCAGTTCAATGTCATTGGAATTGACCTGAATTGTAGTGCGGCTTAGCGATTCATTATTGACATTCTGCTGAATGAGCACCGGCTCGATACTGGCAGAATAGTTCGAATGCATTTCACCATTAACCTCTTTCGGCTCGTAATTTTTGCCATCCGGTGTTAACAGGGCGGCAAAATATTGAACGTCGACTCCCGCAAACTGAAACGCGCGTGTATATTTTTCGACGTTCTGCGCCTGAACCTCTTCGATGATATCCGCTGCATATAAGGTCTCGGTATCAACGGTGAGATCATTTTGCAGAAAACCGATACGGACGTCGCGAAACTTCCGGGTATTGTCGGCATTCTCCAGAGGAATCCCAACCGGCCCCAACAAATGATAATCCAGCGTCCTTTTTTCAGAGCTGTGGTTGATGACCTTAATATCAAAGTGAATCAGGTAACCGGCCTGTTCATTATTTCGGAACTCGCGAAATTTCTGATCTTGGGGAACGAGATATTTCTTGAGGGTAAATACCTTTTGAACTTCGAGACTGCCATCCGGTGCCGTCAGCCCCAGACGGACCGACTGAATAATTTTAGGATGATCCGGGTCCTTGATCTCTTCCAGAACTTTCCAGTCTACCCGGCGCGTATCTGTGAGCAGGGGCGCCAGCTGCTTATCCAGCTGTTCGATCTCGACTTCCAGCGACCGAATGGTTGCTTTGTCCCCAATGAATTCATCGAGCACCTTCAAAGGCTGATCTTGCGCTTTGAGATCCCGATACAATGGGTCATTCAAATGCGCATCGATCAGGGAAGCCCCCTGAGTCGTGACCGCTGCCTGCATAAAATAACCGGTTTCCGGATCAAGCGATCCCAGCACAATTTTCTGGCGGGGATTCTTGAGCAGCGGTATCTGTTTCGCCTGTGGAGGCTCAACAGGTTTTATCTCTGCGTTCTTAGACTCTCCCGGTTTTCTCGCAACCAGCGGAGCGTCGCTTTCCTGCTTTTCTTGCGCATCTTTATCTTGCGCTGCCTGCTGTTGGGCAGGTTTTTTTTGAGGAGGAGCAATGACGGGAACCACGAACATTTGCCAAAAAAACAAAACAGTCGCAGACAGAGTGACGAATAGTAAGAGTCGTTTTTGTTCCATTGTTATCGACCATCTCGAAGACGATCGCCCAAGAAGTTATCTAAATCAGAAATTTCGTAAATCTTTTCTGCGGTAGCTGTAAAATCGTATTCGACTCTGCAGAAAGTCACTTTTTCGTCATCGATAATGACATAAGAAGATCGATTATCTGCATCACGAGGCTGGCCCACCGAACCGACATTCACCAGAAACTTTTCCGGACCAAACGGGTGCTCGTTTTCCACTTCCTCTGGTGACAGGAAATTCATACTCTCGGTAAACACGCCGGGAATATGTGTGTGACCTTGAAAACAATATTGATCTACCAGCCCGAAAATGCGTTCCATTTTCCGCTGATTGTAAATGTCTTCCGGAAACACATATTCATTGAGGGGATTTCGCGCCGAACCATGCACAAATAACAGTTTGTCTTCGCGGATCATGCGAGGAAGTTCGCCTAGAAAATCCCAGCGATCCTGGTTCTTAGACGCATCGCCTGTCTCCAGCCTACGTCGCGTCCAGAAAATCGCTCGTTCTGCGCCCGCATTAAAACCTTCCGGATCGAACAAAGCTGCCTGGTCATGGTTTCCCAGTAGAGATTTCGTGCAACGTTTTCTAACCAGATCGATGCACTCCCTGGGGTTAGGCCCATAGCCAATGATGTCTCCCAGGCAATAAATCTCACTGATTTCACGGCGATCAATGTCAGCCAAAACAGCTTTCAACGCTTCAAGATTGCCGTGAATATCACTAATGATCGCTCTTAACAACGGACAACTCCCACTTTCTTTTACCGGGACCATCTTTTAAGCAGGTAAACACCGGTCGTAATCACTATCAGGAGCCTGAACAAGAAAGGCTATCTTCTGTTAACAAAACACCCTGAACGAAGGGAAAATGACTCGAAAATTCGGTTCCAGAAATTGGACTTTCTCCCTGACCGGTTCGAATTTCAGCCGACGGTACCCCGGCTTTCAAGCCATCTGATCTTTGATCTGACTGGCCGAACCCCGCAAGATCGTCTGAAATCGTTCTTCCAAAGTCCCAATAGTAGCAGTACAGGGGCACCATCTCAAGGCTCTGTTTACAGTTATCATTCGCTATCTATTGGTAAATCTTCACTTGGAATCACAAATTACAGCCTAAAACCAGAGCGAGCCTCCCAATCGCCTTGCGCAGTAGCAACTTGAGAGTCTTTCAATCTGTCTTCTGTTTGAATCATATCTGCGCATTGCCCCACAACAGATTGAGCCAAATCTGGTCAAACTCGGCAAAACACAGAACTTGCTGTTATTGGTGCCGAAGATACCCAGTCTGACTTTTGTAGGGAATATGGCAATCTTCCAGCAATGCGCTGCACCGTTAACAGGGCGTTACAAGCCATGAAATCGACAGAACCCGGTTCGGGGCCCCCTCTCAACCGGACTTGTGTGGTTTTTTCACCTCATTCTACAGCGCGTCACCCTGAAATCGACAACATCTGATTCTCAAAAACAACAGGCAGTGCCGTCCGCATGTTGCCTGTTTGAAACTTGTGTCCTATGTTTTCACTATCCCTTCATTAATGTTTGCCTCCCAGTTTGATTGACAGACGAGCGCGTTTACCGATCAGGTAGCAACCTCGTCTGACATGAAAGACCGGAGCGGTTTCCTCTTCTGTATTGAGGAATAAACGCACCCGGCATTTCACTTGATCAAAATCAATGATTGATTTTGTGAAGAGTAACAAGCAGATTTTCAATTTTATTATTGTGAATCCGAGAGACACAACACTGATTATTCACAACCAACACAGCTGTAGGACGATTGCAGCATTACATGGACACTTTGGGCGAGACATATTCAATGAAGACAAATTCTGGTTCATTACTGGTAGTTGACGACGATCAATATATTTTGGAAGCGATGGCAGACTATTTGCGAAGCCTGGGGCATCGCACCGAAACATCACTAACCTGCCTGGATGCGATCGAACGTTTAAAAGAATTCCCATTTGAGGTGGTTGTCTGCGATGTCAATCTGCCAGACCAGGATGGCTTCCATCTACTGGAATGGGCACAACAGAACGCACCGGATACCGCCGTCATCATGTTGACTGGCTATGGAACGATCGAAAGTGCTATCGAAGCGATTCGACTGGGCGCTTTTGAATATCTGACCAAACCGGTGATCGACGAAGAACTCAGTCTGACAATTGAACGTTGCCTGGACCAGAGACAAGTCGTCGAAGAAAATAAAACACTGAAGGCTCAGCTGGATCAGCGTTTTGGCCTGTCGAACATTGTCGGCCAAGACTATAAAATGCAGAAAATGTTCGATCTGATCGAAAGCGTGGCTGAGACTCGAACCACGGTATTAATTCTGGGTGAAAATGGAACCGGAAAAACCATGACCGCCCGTGCCATTCACCAACTCAGTGACCGCTGCAACCAGCCATTTGTGGAAGTCGCCTGTGGTGCGCTACCTGACAGTTTGCTGGAAAGTGAATTGTTCGGACACAAAGCCGGCTCCTTCACTGGAGCGTCACACGATAAAATCGGTAAGTTCCTGCAGGCAGACGGAGGTACGTTGTTCCTGGACGAAATTGCGACAGCCTCTCCCAGTCTGCAGGTGAAATTACTAAGGGTGTTACAGGATCATGAATTTGAACCCGTGGGCGATAATAAAACGCACACCGTTGATATTCGTCTTATTCTGGCCACCAACCAGAACCTGGAAGACATGGTCGCCAGTGGAGAGTTCCGACAGGACCTCTACTACCGCATTAATGTCATCACATTAACACAGCCGGCACTCAGAGAGCGCATGAGCGATATCCCTCTCCTGATTGAGCATTACCTCAAGGTTTACAACGAACAAATCGGCAAATCAATCAAAGGTTTTGACGCCTCTGCCATACAGGCCATGCTCAAATATTCCTGGCCTGGAAATGTGCGCGAATTGATCAATGTCATCGAACGCTCTGTGGTATTGACGAAAGGGGATTATATCCGGGTTCCTGATCTCCCCGAACAAATTCGTCAGGAGCAACCATATACGCTGTCTGCAGAGAACCGCATGGGAAGTGGTTCCCTGAAAACAGCGTTGGCCAATCCCGAACGTCAAATCATTATCGAAGCACTGGAATCCAACGGCTGGAATCGCCAGAACACGGCCAAAGCTTTGGGAATCAACCGCACTACACTGTATAAGAAAATGAAAAAATATGACATCGATTTTGAAAAACAATTGATGCACTAATCAAATGTTCGCAAACTTGAATCAAATCCCAATGCACGTCGACTCGGCGTGCATTTTTTTGTTACCAGCATCTCAATGCAGTATTTCCATGCAATCATGAAAAACAAATAAACTTCAACTTATACACCTATTTTCACAAATTGGAATTGTCGATACGTATTGAGAGATGAAAGGAATCATCTCATCACAGGCGAATAATACGCTCAATTATCTCATTTCCAGGAGGGGGAATACATGAGGTTCGCGCCGATTGTACTGATCACTTTTTCATGCAGCCTGATCTGTTCGGCAATTTACGCCGAAGGGCCTGCTCAACCTCAAACGCTATCCGATGTCTTTGTTGATGGTGTCTATGAAGGGGCAGCTGCACCAGCGCCGCCTGTAATAGATCCTCCTTCCACCTTGAATTCTGCTAACGATGTTTCCGTCACAGAAGCAGAAACTCAACTCATCCAGACACCGACGGGCGAGCAACCAATTTCACTCACAGGACAGCCATGCTCATGTCCGACATGCAGTTCTCAAGCAGCTGACTGTAACAATCAGTCATGCAACTGCAATGCTTGTAATGCCTGCACACTCTGTGATCGAATCCCGCTGTTGAATAAATTCCCCAGCGATCGCTGTTTTGATGACTTCGTCATGCCCGTCAGTAACCCGGTCTGGTCGATTGATCCGCGCTCACTAACCTATGTACGAGGTATTTTCATCAATCAAATGATTGACGCACAAACGCCCGTTCTCGGAGCAGGGGACCTTCAGGTTTACGCCCTCCAACTCGGAATCGCCTTAAACGAACGGCTTTCCGTGATCGCAGTTAAGGACGGCTACAACACACTGCAAACACGAGGCGTTGGCAATTCCAAAGGTTGGTCCGACATCGGCCTGGGACTGAAATACGTATTCATTCGAGATGTCGAAAACCAGTTCCTGCTCTCAGGCGGACTGATCTATGAAGCGACCAATGGAAGCAGCCGCGTCTTTCAGGGGAATGGCGATAGCGTCTGGACCCCTTACCTCTCACTGGGTAAGAAAATTGGTTGCGGACACCTGATTGCTTCAACTGGTTATCATATCCCCGGAGACACGGCTGAAGAATCACAGTCTATCTATTACAGCGTGCACTACGATCACCCTGTGACAAATAAACTCTCTGCAATCGCTGAGTTAAACGGTATCGTCTACACCAAAAGTGGGCAGGCTCTGCCTTTGAATGTTGAAGGAGGAGACTGGATCAACCTGGGTTCAACGAACGTCGCCGGTAACAACTTCATCTCAACTGCATTTGGAGCAAACTACCGCCTCAACCGTTGCTTGTCTGTCGCTGGTGTCTGGGAATTTCCCATCACAGGTCGTAAAGATTTGATGGACAGCCGCACGACTGTAACGATGACACTCCAGTTCTGATCTTCAGAATCGGGAAATGTTTCAGGGAGAGTCAGAGCTGATTCGTGAACGCACAAGCTGTTCCAGTTGATCAATCACTTCATTGATTGCCAAACGGGACGTATTGATCTCAATCGCATCGTCGGCCGGTTTTAACGGGGCGACGGTGCGTTGTTCATCACGCTGATCGCGTTCATAAATTTGCTGTAAGATCGCATCAAGGGTAACCTGCTTCCCCTTTGCCGCAAGCTCCTCATGCCTGCGACGCGCACGCTCCTCTGGATCGGCAATCAGAAAGAATTTGCAGAACGCATCCGGAAACACAACGGTTCCCTGGTCGCGACCTTCACTGACAATCTCAACGCCAGCAGCGGCCTGTTGTTGCAGACGCACCAGCTCCTGTCTCACAGTCGGATATTGTGCGACCACCGACGCAGCCTCGGTAACCTCAGGAGTGCGAATGGCCTCTGAAACATCTTCTCCGTCAAGCAGCACTTGATCATCCGCAAACGTAATTTTGACCTGCTGGCTGACATCTGTCACAGCCTGCTCGTCGGCCGGATCCACATTACGCTGCAGCACCCCCCAGGCGACACAGCGATACATGGCGCCGGTATCAAGAAACTCAAAGCCCAGACGTTTGGATAAACCGCGCGCCGCAGTACTTTTTCCCGATCCTGCGGGGCCATCAATCGTCACGATCATCGGTTACGCTTGCTCCTCGAACAGGATTTCAATTTCGGCAATTTCGTACTGTGATATCTCAATCAGAACCGCGTCTTCTTCAATTGGAAGCTCCACAACCGTCTTCCCATGGAAGTCACGCTGTCGGGCACTGACGGGAGATTTAAAGCAACGCAATTTCACAGAACGATGCATCCCTTCTGTTTCAATCAGACGCACTGAAAAGCCACGTTGACTGTCAGACGCTTCGTTCGACAAATCTCCTTCTGACGACAACAAATCCAGCACGCGCGTCAGCTGCACATTGCTGGCAGAAACATGAAACAGCCACCCCTTTTCTCCCATCCGGGGAGGCCCAACAGGACTGGATACTTGCCCTGCAGGCACCATCACATTCCGGGCAAGCTGCATCGGAAAATTCTGGTTCACCGCAATCGAAAAGGAAAACTCCCGTTTTGTTTCTCCTTCGACGATCAACATACTGTCCAACATCCGCGGGCCAGTTTTGCGATGAAACGGCAACCCATGATTCAAAATCGTGACCCGCTCTTCGCCTTCTGCGATCTCAAAATAATGCGGGCTTTCAAAACGTTCTCCCTGAAAGGCGTGTGCACTTTCCAGGAGGGACCGGGTCAGAGAGGCTGTACTGTCGCCCCAGGCAAAGCGCGCTGCATAATAGTGATCCCAGGGATTCCCATCAGGCATCGTCTGTACATCCAACTCGATTTTCACATCTAGAATCGGACGCCCGCGCCAGAGTTGAAACGTCTGACGAAACGTTGCCAGTGTCGTGTCGCTGACTTGATCATAAATCTCGCCCGTCGTCACGATTTCCCCCATGCCTGGCCCGGCACAGGTCAGCGCGATTTTCACTTCTCGAATCGCAGAGTAGGGGGTCTTTTCTTCTAAACCGCCGAGTGCACCAGGAGTGGAAATCGTTCGCTGATAAGGAAAGCGATACGCAAGCTGCTGACTTAAACGATTTGGCTTCCGACCATATTCTTTGATCTGCGCAATGCCACCTGTCTCTTCATGAATATGCACTTCAAAGAATTCATTCCGGAGCAACAGTGGTTCGGCGATCGGGACACTAGTTTTCGCAGAGACGGCAGGAGACGTGCCCGGTTGAAGCCAGACAAAGCCTGCGCCAGGAATTTCCACCACCGCTTTTTTCTGACGTTCATCAAATTGGGTTGCTTTTACCGCTTCCTGTGTTGCGGGTTCATGGGGAAACTCGGGCAGATCAACAACCACACTTCTGGAAAACGAAAGTGAGTTCATTAACAACACTCCGCTCTGCTGAGCTGCGCCCTGTAGAATGATTTCCGCAAGCTTTGCTTCACCCGCTTCGCAAAATCCCTCCAATATGTTAACCGCACTTTGAACCAGTCCTGGTTCCGCATCCGGATGCCCCTGTTCAACATCCCGCTCAACTTCCAAGAGCGAGTCATCCTGAATCGGTTGACCATAGATGGCTTTAGAAACCGAATGAAACCAGAGCCCCGCGGTAAACTCATCGTGTCGCTGAAAGTGGTCTATAAAGCGGCTGAGCGGATTTGGCTTTCGCATCGCCACAAGTTGACTCAGAAAGGGGGACAAGTATTCCCGTGCATCGTATGACGAATGCCGTCCTGATGATTCCGTATCTTGAAAAAAATCATTCAACAATACAAAACTGCCCAACACCGGGGCATAGCGATGAATGCGTCTAAAGTCTTCAAAAAAAGGAGATTTGACGTCAGGCCAGTGTGCAAACATCAGCGCCCCGACCTGATCTTCTTCCATCGATTCCGCCATGCGCTGCGGAAAGCGAAGATACCCGGCTGAACCTTCAGCCGACATTGGAATTCGGGAAAATGCATCGAGAATTGTTCCGTCTGCACCTTCCCAATGAATTTTACTCTGCTCATAGTCGGGATAAATGCCATCATCCAAAACCAGGTGCAGGGCGGAATGGAATCCAAACCGATGCAGCAACATCGGCAGAATCGAAGCCAGACCAAAACGGCGTCGCGCCCAGGTCGTCGGAGTCCGACCGGTGAGTTCCTGAATTTTACGTGCCCCCGCATTCAGCTGCCAGATCAAGGATTCCACAGGAACAACCGGAGTGGCGATCTGATCCTGTTCCCCCCCGATGACTTCCGTTTCCTGATTCTGGCAACTCGTTTTCAGGAGTTCTGCCAACTCGGGACGTTCCTGATAGATGGTCTCCAAATCGTCAGCAGTGAGCAGCAAATTGAGAGGCTGTTCATCCGCAATCGCGGCCTTTAATGAATCATTCGCCCACTCAGGCGTAACCAGACACAGGTCAATTAAATAACAGTCAATCGGATAGAACCGCTCCCGATTCTCCAGCAAGACCTCAAAACAACCTTTCAAATGAGCCCGCGCTGCTTCAGTATCGTTGGCCAGTGCGGCATCGGCAGCCGCAATCGCCTCCCGTTGAATCGTCGCTTCATCCAGACTGCTGAAATGATGCATGCACCGCGTCAATAACTCTAACTGGATATAACACAGCCCCAGCGCATAAAAATCGGCAACAAGCTCTGTTGATAATTCAGGCGCTGAATCTTGCTCCGTTTCCGCGTGTAGCGGTTTGAGTGCCGCTTCGGCCATCTCGTCTCGGTGAATCTTCCCGCTAACGACGGTCGCCCCATTCGACTCTGCCTCTTCAATCCAGCCATAAGGCAGCCAGTCTTCGGACGTCTTGGGAACAAGCAGCAAACGATCCGCCAGAAACTGAGGGGGCTCATCAGAGCGATGCCAGCTCGGAATGACCCGCGATGAGGCCAAAAGTTCAGGATGCCAAGCCACCGCAAACGCATTCAGCAGGCTCTCGGCGTCTTTTTCTTCCAGTTCCGTCGGGAAATCTTCAAGACTGTGGCAGGGAATCAAAATCACTATATCATTGTATGTCATTGTGTCACAATACTTTAGAAATGTAATCACATTTAATTCGTACCTGTGAGAATGAGTCCAGTTCCTTCTCAGACTTCAATTAGCATAAGCAAAGTTCCTTCGAGTATCTATAGCGCGGTATCCAACAGCTTCGAGAAATCACAAATCACAGGATAACTTACACTTAGTCAAATCTGCCCCACATGCAAGAACATATACACACGAACACAGTCTGTGTAAAAAAATGACGTAAGAATCCATCAAAATAACTGAGAAAATCGTAATAAAAACTGACTTACTGGGAACTCATTGATTTTGACACTCATCTAATTGATTGAATGATTCAAACACGAATGGCTTGCGACAGAAATTTGCAGGTCAAAGCCAGTTGGTCATGAAAAATAGTGACGTTTGGCTTATTATTTTTTATGAAGTCGTTTTCAAACATCCACTATTTCATTGACTTTATACGAAATCCTGTGATAGCCTTATGTTAGGGGATTGTTTAATCTGAAATTATTCCCTCAGCCTATCTAACTGAGACTCAATAAATCTGATACAATTACGCCGGACTGAATCGAATTCATTCAGCCAGCGAAACACCATCTCGTTCATTAAATTTCGGAAACATTTCCGGTTCAATCTGGTACGTACTCATTCAGGTACTTCCAGAAAGTAGGAGTGACCAGTCACATGGCAGAAAACCAAGCTGTTTGGGGCATTGAAATTGGGCAGGCCGGCTTAAAGGCCATTCGGCTTCGCTATGCAGAAGCCGCTGATCAGGTGATTGCCGTTGCATTCGATTATATTCCCCATCCAAAAATTCTCAGCCAGCCCGATGCTGTTCCGGATGAATTAATCAGTCAGGCCCTGGAGACCTTTCTGTCACGCAATGAGACCAAAGAGGACTTGATTGCGATCAGTGTCCCCGGACAGACCTCCTTGGCCCGCTTTATTCAACTGCCGCCGGTTCAAGCGAATCGTGTTCCTGAAATCGTCAAGTACGAAGCCAAGCAGCAAATTCCGTTTGCGCTGGAAGACGTGATTTGGGATTACCAGCCTCTGGGAGGCGGCGTGGAAGAGAGCGGTTATATGCTGGATGCCGAAGTTGGTATCTTCGCGATGAAACGCGACCAGGTCCTCAAAACGCTGCAACCATTTGTCGACCGAAAAATGGAAGTGGAGTTGATTCAGATCGCTCCCTTAGGCTTGTACAACACACTCTGCTACGATTCGCTCGGAATGCGTGTCGGAGAGGAATTCGAAGGCAACCCTGAAGAGTCTGCGATTGTCGTTGACATGGGTGCCGACAGTACCACATTGATGGTTACCAACGGCAGTAAAATCTGGATCCGCAACGTTCCCATCGGTGGCAACCACTTTACACGCGCTTTGACCAAAGAGATGAAGCTCACGTTTGCGAAAGCTGAGCACCTCAAATGTAATGCCACCCGCTCAGAAGATCCCCGTGCCGTCTTCCAGGCACTGCGACCTGTGTTCAATGAATATGTCTCCGAAATCCAGCGTTCGATCGGCTATTTCTCCAGCGTAAACCGCGATGCGAAAATTTCAAAGGTGTATGGAACTGGTAACGGTTTTAAGCTCGCCGGTCTGCAGAAATTCCTGCAACAAAACCTGCAGTATGAAGTCGAACGGCTCGATGACTTCCAGTCATTAGTCGGAGACGCCGTTCTGAACGAACCTCTGTTTCAGGATAATATCCTCACATTCACCGTTCCCTACGGGATCGCGCTGCAGGCCTTGAAACGAACATCCATTCATACTTCATTACTGCCTCCTGAAATTGCCACGGCCCGCAAAATCCGTCGCAAAAAACCTTGGGCCGTTGTTACCGCGGCAGCGTTGCTGGTCGGTCTTTGCATTTCGGCAGTCGGCTACAGCAATGTTGCCAACTCGGTCAGCACAGACCGTTTTGGTAGCGTTGAAAGCAAAGTCAAAAATTTGACCACGCAAGTTTCCGGATACCAATCCAGCTACGCGGGTGCAGAAGGAGAATTCACCGCTCTGATTGAAAAGGGAGACAAACTCGTCTGGAATCTCGATACACGAGATGACTGGCTTGAAATTTATAAAGCCATTGATGAATGTCTGCCCCGCGATGTGGACGATGAAATTGACAACGAACAAATTGAAAAACGCAATCGAATCAAACTGCCCGGCATTACAGTAGAGCATCAGGCAGACCTGGCTCAGTGGTTCGAAAAACTCTCCCCACAGGCAAAGTCACTTCTCTCTAAAGAGGACCAGGCGACCCCACCTGAAGGAGCTGGATACGTCTTCACGCTCAACGGTGTGCATTACCACCATGATGAATCCAAACCAAACACAGATGTCGGCGTTTTATACGTCCACGAAACACTCTTGAAAAACCTGCAGTCCTGGACTGTTAAAAATCCTGATTCAGCCCTCGTTGATGTCCGAAAAATGGGCATCACACACGCGACGGTTTTGAGCGACTCGCGAGATCCCTTTAATTTTTATCCCAATGGTCGACCAAGTGGAATGCGAGGAGGAGGAGGCGAAAATCAATTTGGTGGCCCTGGTGGATTTGCTGGCGGTTTAGGTGGCGGTCGCCGCCCGGGCATGCTGCCTGGCGGTGAAGCTGGCTTCCCTGGAGGCCCTGGAATGGGCCGGCCCCGAGTCGGCACTAATCGTCCCGAAAAAGAACCCAAAGTAATGCCTATTCAACGGACAACATTTGAATTGCAATTCGTCTGGAAACCAATTCCGGTTCTCGAACGACAGGAAAATCCGCCGGAATCATCCAATTCAGAAGGCGAGGAAGCAACGGCGGAAGCAGGCTGATACAAGCCTGCCAGACAGATAGTACTAAACGCTAAGATCGATTCACTTTAAAAGTTATTTACGTGACTTTACATCTCTTTGGAAAAGAGCAGAGGACAACCCGATGGACAAATTAAAACCGATTCTTGTTCATAAGTTTTGGATCATCCTGTTTATTGCTCTGCTGCTGCCTGTCATTGGCTGGAGCATGGCAACCGGGAGCCTGGCGAAAGAGATCGATGAGCGAAAAGCCGCGATCGACAAAGCATTCACCGATGCGCAGGTCCCTTCCAATCCGCCTAATGAAACCTGGTCGACCGCTTTGAAAGAGATCAACAAAGAAAAAGAAAAGTACATCGGCCAATCTCACAAGTACCTCTGGGACAAACAAAAGAGTTTATTCCTCTGGCCACCAAATGTGACGCCCCTGATGAAAGAGACGCCATACCATGGTGAAATCTCGCGTGTTCCCCGAAACCTCTATCGAAGTGCGTATAAGTTTGAAATCATGCGTGCCCACAAACTGGCCAATCCTTTCAGTTTGAAAGATGGAACAGGAACCGTTGATATCAGCCTGAATACGATCCCTCACGTTCCGTTAAATAAATGGAAAACACTTCCACCGACTTCGGAAGAAATGTGGGATGCTCAGGAAGATGTCTGGCTCATCAGTTCGATCCTCGAAGCCATTGCGAAAGTCAATAAAGGCGCTGCTAATATCAGCGAATCGCCCGTCCGTCAGATCACTGTGCTGGAACTCCGTGGCGGTACGGTCGGCGATGATGGTAGTGCTCCCGCGAACGGTGATAGTGGTGGTATGGACCCCATGATGGAAGGTAGTAGTGGAGGATTCGGCGGCGGCGGAGGATTCGGCGGAGGCAATTCTCGCCCCAGTATGGCGGGTGGCAGGGACGGCATGCAGCAGATTAATGTTGATATGGATTTAACCAAGATCTTTGGAAACGACGCTGATAGCTCTGGCGGAAGCGATGATGGCAGCGGCATGGATGATATTATGTCCGATGGACCTGGGTTTGGTCCTGGCCCAGGTGGCCCAGCCTCACAAAAACTCAAGCGTTATTATCATGAAGAGGAATCGCTGCCCTATAAAACCCGTGCTTTTTATATTAAAGCCGTGATTCAATCTTCAAAACTGCCTCACCTGCTTGCGCAGCTGACCAGTATGCCTTGGCCCGTAGAAATCGTCCGCGTTCAACGCGCTGACATGTTTGATGACAACCTGACCCCCATTGCCAGCCTCACTGGTGGGGCGACAAACCGCCGCAGTGGTAATTCTATGGGAAGAGATGGCGGATTCGGTGCAGATGCCGAATTTGGCGGAAGTGAATTTGGAGGTCGTTCCAGCTTCACTCCTGATGCCGGCGGAATGGGAAGAGAACAAGCACAAGGCCTCGACAACAAAAGCCTGCTTGACGCTGCTTTACAGGACCCTGAACTGGCTGTCGTGACCATTGCCGGTTTAATGACGCTTTATAAACCGTACGAAGCTCCAGAAGGAGAGATGGTCGCTGAAACAGAAGGCGCTAAACCGAATTCGGGTGAACCAGCGGCTGTCACAGCAGCACCAGCCGCTGATGCAGCCAATGCAACTCCTGCATCGGCTGAAGGAGCGGAAGCAGGCACTGCTCAACCGACCGCATCAGATGCAACGGCCCCCAACAAAACGGAAAACCAACCTGCACCAGCAGATGATACTCCTGAACAACCAACAGAACCTGCGGACACCTTGACGCCCGCAGCAGAGTCAAAACCGGATAACCCCCAGCCTCCTCCGAGCGAATCAAAGCCAGAGGAAGCGGTAAACCAGTAATACAGACTTACTAGAAACTGAACTCAATCAGCTACAGTAAAATTTCATTAAACGGAGAAAGTCCCGTGAAGAATTTAATGGCCAATCTCAAAGGAATGAATTACAAAGAATTTGCAGTGAACCATGGCGAAAAAATCGTCTTGGGTTTTGTTGGATTGTTTGTAGTTTTTGTCATCTTTACGTCAAAGTGGACGACCGAAAAACGGACTCCGCTTGAATTAACTCAAAAGGTCGATACTGCAGAATCGCAGGTCAAAACGAGTCAATGGCCAGAAGAAAAACGGAAGGAATTTCTCAAGGACGATGACCTACGGGAAAAAGTTACGGAACTGATCGATAAAGGAATTGAAGTCACAAACTACCGTTTTTCAGTTAGCCTCTCTTCGCCACTCTATGCCAAAAAAGAGCGTGCCAAAGAAGTCGATTGGTTGCCTGTTGAAGATCTGGTTGCCAACTACGAACGGTTTATCATGATGACCCGACCACTCGATGCTGCTATGGAAGAAGGCTTGGAAGGTTCGAAATCACTGGAAACAGAAAAAGCCAAGCCTGATGAGCCAGAGTACGACCCCTTTAAAAAACGAAACACGGGCGCTGGTATGGGAGGCCCTGGAATTCCGGGCATGACCTTTGGCAGCATTCCTGGCGAATCAGAAATGATGGCGTCCGGCCCGGGTGGTTATAATCCAAGTGGTTATTCCACACCGATGGAACCAGGGGCGTTGCCCGAAGAGTCGATGATGGGAATGGAAGGGGGCATGTCAGGAGGCATGGCAGGTCCGGCCCGTGAAGGGCGTGGCTTAAGATTTATCGCCGTGAGAGGCGTCTTCGATCTGGCAACGCAACAGGATAAACTGGAACGCTCTTTAGGTGATGCCTATTCAATGCAAAACATGCAGACTGGCAAAATCCTGGAATTCCTTGATTTTGAATTACAACGTAAAAAAGCAATACAGGGAAATGATCCCTGGGCCGGTGATTGGGAAGACGTCGATATCGAAACGTCTATTGAGGTCTTAAAAGAAAGCGCCGACTTTGACCCCGAAGTGGTCAATACGGGGATCACAGATCGCGTATTCACAATGCCGCTTCCCAGTCGAATTGCCGGTTTCTGGTATAAGGTGGCGACGCATCCACGCGTCGAAAACTTCACCCTCAGCCAGGAAGAAATTGAACAGGAACTGGAATTCAACCGACTCATTCTGAACCAATACAAAAAATCACACGCCGGTGAAAAAGTCTTTAAAGAAAAACAAAAAGGCTTTTCTACCCTGCAGCTTGGCATGCGTGAAATTCGCAACGACCTCATGTCGGCTGGACAACCCGAAGAGATGGATTCGGTATATCAAGGCATGACAAATTCCATGCGACAGGAGAATCCTTCTGGAGAATTGGACGAAAAGAAGCTCATCCAGAAATTAAAAACGAGCGTCACGGCCGCGGGCCGCCTGCTGTTGTTCCGCTACTTTGACTTTGACCTGAACCCGGGTGAAACTTATAAGTATCGTGTCCGGCTCGTTGTACGAAACCCCAACTACCAGCGTCCGATTGAAGAAGTAGTGCTCCCTGCAGTTGCCGAAGGAGAAACACGGACGACTCCCTGGAGTACCGATACTGCTGCTGTCACCGCCAAACAGGACGTCCACTACTATCTGCAAAATGTTCGCCCCCCGCGTGGAGTCAACGGCACAACGGCGCAGTTTGAAGTTTACCAGTGGTATCCGAAAACAGGAACCACGATTCACTCTGTTTTAAAAACAGCCGTGGGAGACGAGATCGGCGGAGAGCAGGCTGCAGAACTTTATGATGTCGCAAAAGAAGAATATGATGCAAAAGCGACCGTCGAATTCGATACTCAAAACTATCTTGTCGACGCGATTCCATCACCTTCCATTCGACTGGAAGATCACCCCGACCTGAACCTGCCGAAACAAACGCGAGGGCATTTACCCATTGATGCCGAAGCAATTATTGTTGACAACCTGGGGAACCTGAAAGCGTCACTGCCCCCAGCGGCATCTGATACTTATACCACTGCCAAGAACCTGTTCGATCGTGAACGTCAGAGTCTGGCCTGGGTCAAAACAGCATCAGAAGCCAGAGCCAATACAGGCACCGATGGATTTGGCTTCGGCTCTGAAGAGGAAATGTCTTCTGAATTTTACGGTATGGACGCAGAAATGCTCGGTCGTCCCAAAAAAGGAAAGAAGAGCAAACGCAAAAAAAACCCCATTCGAGTGGGACCATAATTTACTGATTTGATACAACCAGAAGGGAAGGGTAGCTCTGCTGACTCTTCCCTTTTTTTACGGATTCCACAATCTGAGTATCACCTTCCCATGAACTGTCTATTCGTAGCTTAGCAGGATTCGGTGATCAAGGTCTCGTCAGTGGCGCCTAACAAGAGCTCTCGCATTTCGGCGGCGATAAAAAAGGAGCCGGTCACACAAATCAAGGTCTCTGATGTCGAATTCTCTTTGGCCCGTAACCAGGCATCAGCAGGACTGGCGGCGGAAATGATCTCGGCAGCACACCCCGATTCCTGCTGAATCGCTTGAGCGATCTCAATCAATTCATCCACAGGAATACGACGTGGATTTGACCGATACTGGGTCAGTATCACTGTATCAAAACAGGGTAACAGTGTCCTCAGCATTTCGCTTACATCTTTTTCCCGCGTTGCAGCAAAAATCAATAAACGCCTCTGTTGCTGAAAACACTCCTTGAGCGTTTTAATCAACGCATTGATGGAAGCGCCATTGTGAGCAGTATCAATAATCACCGTTGGATTCTTCTGTACCACTTCAATGCGTGCCGGCCATTTTAAACCAGCCATCCCTTCCCGCATTCGCTCAGGCTCAATCGAAGTCCCTATGTGACAGAGATAATCCAGCAAAGCGACAGCCACTCCGGCATTCGTCGCCTGATGTGCCCCCAGTAAATTGACTGGCATCTCATCAACCACAGACCAAGGCGTCGTGACCCGAATTTTCTGTTGTGGGATCTCTTCTGTGGAATGACCCGTATCAGTCAGCACTGTCTCTTTTCCAACCCCACTGACTGGCTCAATGAAAAAGTCCCGGTTTAGCAGGTATAATGGCGCCTGTTTCTCTTCACAGACCTCTTCAAGAACGGCAATCGCTTCTGGCTGTGTCACGCCACTCAAGACAGGAATACCCGCTTTAATAATTCCCGCTTTCTCACGTGTGATCTGTTCGATTGTGTTGCCCAATAAGGCAGTGTGATCATAGCTGATATTGGTAATCACAGTAGCCAGTGGTTCACAAATGTTGGTTGAATCCAGCCTGCCTCCCAACCCCACTTCCATCACTGCATAATCGACTTCATTCTGCTTGAAATGCATCCACGCCAACGCGGTAGTCAACTCGAAAAAGGTAGGGATCATATCCCCCACACCAAAATCAATCTGCATTTGATCGACAGCCTGAGAGAGCACTGACACCTGATCAACCAGTTGTTGAGGCGCGATCTGCTTCCCATCAATTAGAATTCGCTCTTCATATTGTGTGATATGTGGCGAAGTGAAAAGACCAGTCCGATACCCCGCAGCTGACAACATTTCAGCAATCATGACTGAAGTGGAGCCTTTACCTTTCGTCCCAGCAATATGAATCGTTGGCACACTCGACTGAGGATTTCCCAAAGCTTCAAGTAGCGCTTGCATTCTCCCCAATTTGAAGTCTTTGGTGGAATACTTAGTACTCCCCATTCGTTCATAATTGAGGCGACCAAAGAGAAAGTCCAGACTGTGTTGGTACATTTCTGCCGAGACTCCCATGTCAGGCAGTTCCTTTTATATAATTGACGGTAGATACGATCGGTTAACTGTCGAAACAGCCAGCTTAGAAAAAATAACGCAATATAGAGGCCAAGTCGCGGATATTATAGCTAAGCACTTTTCGGATGTAGACCGTGAGGTATACAATCAAGCAAAGATTTTCACAACTGTCAGAACCATTTAGATACCTGAGGTAAACAGGCATAATGAGTATTGATACCGCAACCATCGGCCAACTTCTGGAATTGAATCGAACGATGACATTGAAATTGCTCAATGAAATCGGCCAGTTTGATGACCCACAAAGTGCGTTAGCATATCGACCCGGCCCGCAAAGGGCTCACATAGCCTGGCAAATCATGCATGTCGCGATTACCGAAGAATTATTCGCCACAGACCGCCTCAGAAAGACCACTTCCAATCTGTCTGACTGGTTTCCGATCTTCCAAAAAGGGAGTATCGCGGGCGATGATATTCCAACGCTAGAAACCATTCAATCAGTCCTGGCAGAATCGCGAGCGAATCTACTGGACACGATTTCTCAAATCTCTGAAGCCGAAATGGAACAGATTCCGGATGGGTTAAAGGAGCGAGGTTGGACGAATCAAATGGCACTGCAAATTGTCTGCTGGCATGAGCCTCACCACCAGGGACAGGCTCATTTACTGTTAAACTCGTGGAAAACAGAACAGTAGAACAAACCTCTCGCATACCAATGGTGCCATTTGAAGCAGGATCACTCTTGACATTTTTTCAAATTCACCCAAAATAACTGCTCCCACGCAAGAATTGAGCCTTACACTTCAGACGTTACACCTGACTTCATCAGTTAACAGGTACTCCAGCTGAAGGATCTGTGATTATGAGTTCAATCAATCCCAGTTCTGTCAATTTAGCGAGCTCCTTTGCCGGCGCGCAGAGAAGTGATGCTAGCGCTGACAAGGAGAAAGCGGAAGCGGCTCAGCAAAATATGGCCATCGACAAAAAAGCGATGACCGATCACCAGCTTCACGACGTCGGTGATGCAGACAAAACAGGTGACCGGGACGCTGATGGCCGTATGCCTTTAGGGCATGAAGAGGAGCATGGCGCACAGGCTGAGTCTGATGAAGAACAGGAGCCTGAGGAAGAACACCCCAAAGCCCCCGATGTGGAAGGGACCTTAGGCACTCATCTTGATCTTGATGCCTGAAGAAATTGAGTAGCGCGTTCTGATTCTTATTTGGAATTATTCAAAAATCCAAACAGGCTCTTTTTTCTTCGCGATACAGAATCATCGGCAACAGAAACCGGTTCGCCGCCAACACTGTTCGCCAATTCCATAATCGTTCGTGTCAACTTCGCTTTCGGCGCCTGCATCACCAGGGGCACGCCATTATTTCTTGATTCGACCATTGTTGCATAGTCATTCGGAATCTGGCAGAAGATATCGCGACCGATCGTTTCCAATGCTTTACTGATACTGATCTGAGTATCTTCCAGCCCCAAACGGTTCATCACCACTTTGATTTTATCGGAAATATGTTCATTATTGTCAAAGAATTGTGACAGCCGGACCACATTTCGCAAGCAAGGCAAATCCAACTGTGCCGTCAGCAAAACGGAATCCGACAATTCCATCGCCGCCATATCGAGGCTGTTATAGGATTTACTGACATCAATCACCAGATGCGTGAACGTGGCACGCAACAGAGCAATAATCCGCCTCAACACTTCGGTCGTAATCTGCACCGACATATCCATTTGGACGGGGCGGGGCAGTAGAAACGCACCACAATTGTGCTTGGTCAATGATCGCTTTAATAACGAATAATCCAGCCGTGCAATATTTTCGGCAACATCCTGAATCGTATAATCCGGGATAATATCAAGCCAGACATCCGTGTCACCTAATGCTAAATCCAGATCGATGACTGCGACGCTGTTGCGCTCATTGCTTGCCAGACAACAGGCCAGATTGATCGCCAGTGAAGTACAACCAACGCCCCCACTGACCCCAGCCACGGTGATCACCTGACTTGATCGAGGTGCATTAAGATCACCTTCCAATTTGCCCGAAGTCATCTGAATTCGATTTAAAGCAGACAGAAAATCTTCCAAGACCAACGGATAGCCTAAGAATTCCTTAGCGCCATTTCGCATCGCCTTTAAGATCAGGCTGCCTTCCTGCGAACTACTTACCACAATCACATTGCAGGTAGGCATATCCCGGGTTACCTGAGCGATCAGATTCAAAGCCAGCTCCGGATTTGCATCCAGCGAAATTAACGCGATGTCGGGCTGGGTCTGTGAGACAACCTCCGAGAAGAATTCGTAACGACTACATTCTGCCTCAAGCCAAACCATATCAACGCCAATCAGCATATTCTTCAGCTCATTGCGTGTTGATTCATTTGGATCGATGATTGATAATCGAACAACTCCACTCATTAGATGATCACTTATTCTTAAGGATTAAATAGTCTCATATGTATTTTACTATTATCGAATTAGATCATGACGACTCTTAATTTTTTTCTAACCTCCCGGAGCAATTAGACCTGGTTGATCCCCGGCAGGTTTTCTCAAATTACTCGTACTCTTTGCCGGCTTCGGACTGCTTGCTTTCTGTTTAGCCTTCCATTCTTTTTGGGGAGGACTTGACAGATCAGGAACTTTTTTATTCACGGGAGTTTGTGCAGGCACTTTATTCAGCCTCTGCTGGTCCTGCAAATTCTTCACGTTTTCCGGTGATAAAGAAGACTTCTTGATCACTTCAGAACGAATCGTCGGTACACCTGGTGCCGGCGGTATTTGTGAGGCGGATGTCGGTGGCAAAACATTTTCCATATTCATCATTGCCTCCGGACCAATCGGCCCTGGAACGGAATACCGGCACTCAGGACAATCGCTGCCATAGCTGGGTACTTCCAGTACGCCATCCAGATACAGCTCGCGATCTGTCGGCGTAGCAGTAAATTGCCCAGGACCGCCCGGAGGCATCTGTTCGGCCTTCAGTGGTGAGACCAGTTCTGGCGTTACCATAATCACTAGTTCTGTTTCTCCTTCAGTGTATTTCACGCGACGGAAAGCAGCCCCAATCACAGGAAGTTCACCCAGGAATGGGGTTTTGGAAGTTTCTGCTGTTTTTCGACTGGAAATCAAACCGGCAATCACCATGGTTTCACCAAAGTTCATTTCGACGGCCGTATTCGCACGACGCACGGTTAACCCGGGAACGGTCGTACCGGCAACCTGAACCGCATTAGAAAAATCGCGTTCACTGACTTCCGGCTGCACCTCTAATCGCAGCCGGCCATTGCCGAGAACAATCGGAACGGCTTCCATGCGGACACCAAATTCACGCCATTCAATAGTAACGGTTCCCAGACTTTGAGGAACCAGAATGGGAAATTCACCACCAGACAGCAGGTTGGCAGGGCGACCACTGGTTGTCACCAGTTCCGGTTCAGCTAGAATTTTCAACAATGCTTCCTGCTTCAAGGCTTCAATGAATGCCTGAAAGATGCTTGAGCTGTTGACCAACCCAAAACCCATCGATGTTCCACTAATCAGGTTCTGTGAAGCGGTGATTGCTGGAGGTCCACCAAAGGGAATGGTAATTCCCGTAAGCGGAACCAAAGATCCCGGCGTACTGTAAGCATAAGAGGATTGATTCAGGAATAACCAGTTGACGCCTAACTGACGAATCTTGGACCGCTGAACTTCCATGATTTTGACCTTGAGCAGGACCTGCTGCACGCCAGCCAGCTTCATATGATTCAGCACGCCATTGGGGAAGAACTGCTCTGCAATTTCAACCATTTCCGTAATCGCTCCGGGCTCAGTTACCCAGCCACGCAAGACGACAGAATCCTGGACTTTTATCGCGTTCACGGAAGACTGGGGAAACAACTCGCGAAGATACGCCTGTAAGTGGCGTGCATCACCACTTACAAATGTTTCAACAGTAAAGACTTTCCCGTCTTCATCCGAAATCACCAGTGTGGTCACGCCCGGAACCAAAGCTTGCACCCGGATCTCATTGGGAGTGAGTGCAGTGATCCCCAGCACGGTGGGATCGAAACCATCCACGCGTTTAATCTTATTGGGAAACTTCAGAATCTTGGAGAACTTTTCAGTAATTTCCAGCTTGATCTTGTCAGCTGTAACCTGAATGACCTGCTCGCTTGCTCCGGGAGGAGCAGGCAGTGTTTCCTGCGAATACCCTGTTGCATTGATGAGACTGCACACCAATGCGATTAACAAAGGAAGACGATTCATTCTTAAGCGTTTTTTTAAGGCCAGCATCCTTGCCCCTTACTTGTTTAACAGTTAAGCCATTGAAATCTGGAAAAACCCATCCTTCAATTCACTCATTAAATAATATAATCCCATTCCGGATCGGAATATTTTCTGGCCCGCCAACTACCTCTGCACTCCCTGAAAGGGCAGGGCAGAATCAGTTAACCTTCTCTAGCTCTTGCTTCTTCTCTGGCTCTTGTTTGTTCGTAAACACTTCCCACAAATCTTTTAATGCCGCTTTTTGATCATCCAGCTCTTCTTCCAGAAGTTCCACTTCCTGAACAATCTTTTCTTCTCCGGCATAAACTTCAATCTGCCACATCTTCTTGGCTTCTTCCAGTTCTGGTTCAACTTCTGTAGAGGTCATCTCCTGTGGTTCCTGTTCTTCGTCCAGAAACCTCTTGGCAGAGGAGTCTTTGTCTTTTTGAGCCAGTTTTTGAGAGTCGTCTTTTTTCACATCGCCTTCTGAGTTGTCTTGTTTATCATCCAGATACTCGCTGCCATCAATCGAAAAGACTTCCGCCAGATCATCGTCGTTAAATTGAACATCTTCCGTATCCGAGTGATCAGAGGCAGCTCTCAGAGCCAGGTGAACCTCTCCCTTTTTCTCTGCCAGTTTCAGGATGGCACCTTCTCGAGGAGCAAGTAACAAAGATATATTCTTTGATTTCACCTGGTTATTGTCCGTTCCCCCAACATCCGTTAAGTTGTCCGTTGCAAAAATCTTGACGCGTTCCAGAATGACTTTCGTAATCGTCGACATTCCCCCTCCTGGCTTTCGTGCCGTGAATGTGACATAGACATCCACAAAGTCACCCGGAAGAATCAATCCACTGTGTGTTTTGGTCATATCCACCGATGTCGTAAAAACCCGTTTTCCATCCGGAATTTCCACAGATGCCCCACGCACCCCTTGTTCACTGAGCTTCGCTTTCATCACGATTTCGCCTGGAACAGCCCGGGTTTTAATCGAACGATCTTTATACTCTTCCAGTTTTGTAACTGACCCTTCAGGTACCTGGTCGATTGGCCATGACTTGAATTTCACATTGGACTCATTCAGAGGAGTACCAGGAGCGATCTCTGCAATCGTCATCAGAACATCTGCAGTCTTGACCGGTTCCTTATCTCCATCTTTACTGAGGACTTGCCTCACGCCCAACATCGCAACCAAACCACAGCCGACTGCGACTACCAACATCATTAACGACTTAGCTTTCATATCTGTCACCCGTCAAAGAGAAACAAATCAAGCGACTCTCATATCTGAAAACAGCCCTGTCTCTACTCAGAGTCAGTTACTGTTTCCCAAAGTGTCAGACTTGATTTCATCCTGATTTTACAGGCTAACAGAAAGAAAATTCTGTCATCATAGTCAACATCGGCACTTTGAGAGTGCTTGCTTCAATTTATAACGATTTTATCGTTTGGAATAATAATTCTGGTTACGGCGTCCCGATAGAACGCCGTAACCAATAACCCGCACTTGACATATTTCATCTATTTTATCAGCAGCTTTTTACCACCCGCCCCTAGAGTAAGCCGGCATAGAAAAAGTAGGCAATCGATCCAATGCAAATGGGAATCCCATAAGGCAGTAGATACATGGTCGGTTTTCGTTCTTTAGCGATCCGAGAGAGTTCACGTGGATTTTTGACAGAACGCCATTCGTCCAGAATTATGATGGCCTGTCCCAAGTGCTTGTAGAAGCTCTTACGGTAGAGCACCATACCCACAGCCATAATGGCTCCGACAACTGTCGTAACGCAAAATGCGTAGAAGGTAATTTTCACACCCAACCAGGCACCAATCCCTGCCATCAACTTCACATCACCGGCTCCCATGCCACCAACGCTGTACAAGGGGAGCAGTGTTGCCAGACCGACAACCATTCCGAGTACCCCCCAACCCAGACCAGCCAGTCCGCCGGTCCAAGTCATATAGACCAGCCCGGAAAGTACCATCGGGTAGGTAATCCAGTTAGGAACCCGCAGCTCTTTTCCATCGATGTAAGCAGCATAAATCAAGACGATGGAAACAAACTTAACATGCCAATTTTCGAGAAGTAACTGTTGCCAATCCATCAATCTGGCCTTTCTTATTGAATCTTATTGAAATGCGTTTCATCACATTTCGTTGGGGATATTTCTTGTATGAGGTCACAATTCAGAACTGGTTCCGATTGCGAAAAGAACCAGGAAGACCAGAGCTGAATCATGTTACTTTTGTATTCTTATTATTCAGTTTAGGTCACAAGCAGAGCAGAGCAGGGAATATCTTGCAAAATAGTGTGGTTTTTTTACAACCCGGTTCAAGCACTCTGGGTTGTCAGCAATCCCGGCGTCATCTGTTTCAGACAGACTAGCAGCGGCTACATGTTAGTAGTGATGCAAACCAAACAATGATCGGAACGATCAGCATGATCAATTCCAAAATCGCTCCCGCCTGGGCATCTATGCAGAAAGGAAACATCCTGCTCTCTCCTCGAAATTAAAAAATGATTATGAACACACTTCGGGTAAAGCAACGGGGTCAAAAGATTTCAAACTCATTTTAAAGAATCTATTACGCGAGAAAACGCCCAGCCGAACTGTTCGGCTGAGCGAATTACACGCAATTTTGTTGCGAGGCAACTAACCAATATTAGGTCAATGCATCACGAACAGCTTCGAATTTCGCATTCGCGTTCGTACCGACAGCTTGAATAGCAGTCAGACAGACGATCACGATCAGGGCAAGCATTACAGCGTACTCAACAGCTGTAGGGCCATCTTCTGAAACCAGGAAATTCTTGATGCTCTTTGTCAGATTCTTCATCGTTGTTGCTCTCTTTCTTTCCGATTGGAGTCGACCCATGAACCACATGTATCGACACTAAACAACTAAGCTATGGAAGATACGAAATGCTCGCATTTTCTCACAACTCACCCGAAACATTTGCTTCTTTGAGTTACATCCTCAAATGAAGCGACCAATATGCCCCCTCTTTAGAAGAGCAAACTTCCTGCACTTCCATCAGAACTGCAGAAAAGGTATTGGAGATTTTAAAGTTTCATAAAAACGGAACAGGAGTTCCGAAATAATATTTTTTAACTTGTTAGACACACTTGATTGATTGTTTCTCAATTTCGTGGGCTGACACACAAAAGTAGGTCACCGGTTGAAACAGTCAAGGAGAGATACAAAAGATTTTCCGAGAAAACCGATGCGTTTTGAAAAAGAAACACTCAAGTGCCCGCAAAGTCTATGAAATCAGAGAACAAAAAGCATGATGCCCAAAAACGACATCCACTTTTTTTACGGATGATGCGATCAACAATCGCAAGCGGTGCACTGACGATTGAAATTTGAATATTTAAATAGGCGAGTGCGAGAGCAATTCCGCGCAGGCAGACAGTAAAACCAGGAAGCTAAGCAGCCCATTTATTTCTGTCGTTCCCAATCCTGAACCTTCTGCTCCATGCGCACGCGATCCAGTTCATCGGGATTCGTATCCTGTAGCGCCTGTTTGATAATCGCGATCGCCCGCTCCGAATTCCCCTGGCTGTGATAGCTGTTAGCCAGTTGAATCTGCACTACAGGCAGCTGAGGTACTTGTTGTGACGTATAACGCCATAACGTGAGACCATCCCGCCAGACGGTCAGATAACGCTCTGTCAGCAGGCTGTATCTGGTTAATAAACACAATACGAGGACGCCAAATACCCCCGGAACCAGGTACCCCGAAATCCGTTTTGGATTCAGTAGAGGTTTCAAAATTCGTTCCCGCATTAATTCCAGTAGCTGCAGACTGCCACAAAACACAAGAGCAAAGAAGGGGATGCAGGGCAGATATAAATAGCGATCATTCATTAATGTGGTGATCGGAAATAAGTTGAGCACCGGGATCAGCAACAATATAAACGTCGCGCCGGCAAACAGAATTAAGGGCTGGCGTTTGCCCATCCGTACAAATAGCCAAGCTGCGATCAGCCAGCTACCAATCGATATCATGATGTTCAAGCTGATCCCCGTTGTGGGCGGATCATAGAGGACGGATCGGGTTTCAGGCCAGAGCAGCATCTGGATATATTTTGACATGATCACGGTATCAACCGAGAGGATTTCCAGTTTACTCATCCCGAAGTGATCGCGCACACCCCCCAGTTCACTGGTCTGCGCCAGCATTGTGATCACCAGCAATAACAGGGCACAGCATCCTGGCAAGATCTGGCGTTTTACCGCTTCCCGGAACGGCACTTTGGCCACCCAGTAATCAAAACAGAAGACAATTGCAGGTACAATCACGGCGAGTGCTTTGGACAGCAAGGCAAAGACAAAACAGAGAAAGCCGCAGGTATTCTGCTCTAAAGTTCGATCTTTCCGAAGCCAATACCAGAGTGACGCCAGAATAAACGCACCGGATAACAGGCCTTTGCGTGAGGAAATCCAGACCACAGTCTCGACTTGTACCGGGTGAATCGCAAATACGGCCGCTGTTGCCCAGCCAATCAATCGATTTTGAGTCAACCGCGTGACCAGCAGGAACACCAGGATCGAATTGACCAGATGCAGGAGAATATTGGAAAAATGGTATCCGCCGGCCCACAGACCATACAGGCTATGATCTATCAGAAATGAGAAGACCGTCAGCGGAGCATAATTCCGAGTGACGACCTGAGTGGAAATCTTCTGTAGATTATCCGGCCCCCAACTCTTCACCAACGGATTGTGAATCACGTACCAGGGATCATCCCAATTGACGAAATCAAAGCTGATCGCGATCCCAAAGCTGACAAGAACAGTCAGCCCCAATGAAATAATGGGAACTTTCTGCGCTTTAATCGCCTGAAATAATTGCCAGGGCAGTGTTTCTTGATTTTGATTCGACATAGATTTGATCCGTTTTCTCACAGGGCAAAACGAGACGCACCCTGTGTACTCTTAACATAGGTCGTGGATGTATTTCTGCTGATGCTTTGGAACGATTGATGATTAATTGAAACATCAATCACAGAATCAAACACGATGATCGGCACAATCGATCCAATCAGAATCAACGTGAAATGAGATCTGGCTTCCCCATTTTCCTTCCTGAATCAAATGATTCGCCGTTTCGTTCTATAAGCTAGGCTTTTCAAAATTGGACATCGAACGACCATACAGAGAATTTATAACTAGACTATTTCCCGGAGACTGACGTGCTGGAATCCACCTCATCATTAAGCTCGAATTATCAACTGGCAGAACCTGTGATTGCACCCGATAGTGCCGAAGCCATGTCACAGTTCCGAAATCTGGAACCTCTGCTCGAAGAAATAGAACGTGCCAGCGCTCCGACAGGAAAGACAATCGTGGTGATGCCTGCCTTTAATGCAGCTTCAACGCTTTTGAAAACACTGTCCGACCTGCCGAAAGATGTGGTGGATGAAATTATCCTGGTCGATGATGGCAGCACCGATGGAACAATTGATCTGGCTTTGCGGGAAGGGTTAACCGTCATTCAGCATAAGCAGAATCGGGGATATGGTGGTAACCAGAAAACCTGTTATGAGTATGCACTGGATCACGGCGCAGACTATATTGTGATGCTGCACCCCGACTATCAATATGACAGTCGCGTGGTCGGAATCGCCGTCCAGCTACTCAAGCTGGGTAACTGCGATGTCGTAATGGGATCGCGAATCCGTACGCGTCAGGAAGCATTGGCGGGGGGCATGCCTGCCTGGAAATATATCGCCAATCGCCTATTAACGATTACCGAAAACGTCGCTCTAGGCCAGAATCTGGGTGACTTTCATAGCGGATTTCGTGCTTATCGCAAAGAAGTTCTGGAAACCATCCCGTTCGAACAGAACTCAGACGACTTTGTGTTCGACAGCCAGTTCCTGGCTCAGGCGGTTTACTTCAACTTCCGTGTTGGCGACATTCCTGTACCAGTCCGCTATTTCCCGGAAGCCTCCAGCATTAATTTCAGACGCTGTGTCAAATACGGACTGGGAACGCTCACAGTACTAGCACGCTTCTGGGCACAACGCCTCAGAATTCGTCCTTCGAAAATTTTCTTCAGTAAGAAAATTGACTCCGAAGCCGATAACCGCGTGCAATTGCAGTAACTGCAAATCCCACTGCGGCATCGGGTTTTTCGAAAATTATTCTGCTTGTGTATCAGACGATTTGCCACCGGCCATTCGCATGATATGCACAATGATCGCCAGGCCAATAAACGCGCCTAATGCAATGAATCCATAAGTAGCGTACGGGCTGGACTTGATACTCCAGATGCAACCAAAGGTCGCCAGTAGAGTCGAAATCCCCATCGCCAGGTTCCAGGCAACACGCTTGCCTCCCTTAGGAATTTGGTCGCCCAAAATCTTCGACGAATTCATCATAAAGAAGAAGGTTGCATAAGCGATCGGCAGTAACACCATCCCAAACATTGAGGTCGGAACTGCTAACCAGGCCTTGGCATCCCCTTTCCAGAAAAAGGACCCCACCATCCCAGTAATCGCCGGCATATAACAGCCGATGCGGTGATACATTCCCCGAGGTGCTACCCCCAGCATTTCACAGAACACAAACCCATTGATCAACATTAGAATGATAATCGTCGAAATGGCCATTGACACGACCCCGAGTCCGAACACAACCTGTGAGACCGTTGCACCGGCTAGAGGTTTGAGTGCCGCGGCCAACTGGAATGCATCCCGATTGACCAGCATTGCTGCCAAGGTTCGTTCTGGGAGAGGAATTTCATTCCGTTTCTGTTCCAGTGCAGGCTGATTCTCTTTCCGCTGCAACTCGCTCCAGTCTGTTGCCGGGACTTCAGCTTTGATTCGGTTATCCAATAATTTGTGATACTGCCCTAAGAGACCGGGATCGGCCTGCACGACCTGACCTTCGGCATTTTTTTCACCCAATAAGCCTGCGGCCGGTTTGGCATGAAACTGAGAGGCGGCGGCAATCACGACGCAACTTGTCGCGAGTAAGAAGGGAATAAACAATCCGGTTGACAAGTCAAAAGCTGCCAGTCCGCGGAAATCCTTATCCCAGCCTTTGGCCCGCATGGAGTAGGGAAGCAGGAATGTCATATTAATCCCCACTGCAGTCGCGGCTGCCGTAATCATCACCTTCTGTTGATTACCAACAATCAGATTTTTCCAATAGTCACCATATTCTCCTGCCTTTGACAGGGCATCTGAAAACTCAGGTGAAGGGTTCGTAAACAGGCTGAAATTGGGGATGTAGCCGGCTAGAATTTTGCCCCAGTCCAAATCGTTGGTGGAGAGGCTCATTTTTAAGACCACCCCGAAGAAACAGAGTACGACGATACCAACCAGAATTTTCAGGATGGCTTCAAACAATTTGATCCCCCATCCGCCGGAATCATAAAACCAAATCACTGTTCCCGAAACCACAAACAAAACTGCTGCCGCCATCATTTTGCCTGTATCATTGTCTGCAAAATATTCAGGAGCTAAATTCTGCTGCAGGGCGGCTGTCCCCAAGGCATATTGAGGCATACACCAGATCAAGTTCGCCATCAAAGTCGCAATCGCCCAACCCCAACCCAGAACAGGGCTGATGTGAGTATTAATCGAAGCAAAAGGGCGTTCCTTCGTTGATAACGCCACATACCCGATGGCACTCAGCATGACCACACCCATGATCATCGCTACGGGCTGCAGCCACATCAGGTGATATCCCGAAAGAATACCAAGATATAATCCACCGGCCAGAGAGCCGCCACCTAAGGTAATGGCACTCTGCAACCACCCAGGGCCAGATAGCCTGGTATATGCGGCAACCTTAGCCCCAGTACCACGCTGTTTGGCATCCAAGATCAGTTGACGGTCTTGTTCAATTCGGGAATTTGCTGCTTCGTCTGTCATTGCAAACTCTTACTATACCAATAGTTATTGGGTATGTTAAATAATAATGAAGTCTCAGATACAGGAAGAACCAAGGTAACCAGTTATTGGTTAAGAATCAAGCATTGCCCATACATCCGAACGGAGAATCAATTAACTCAAATGAAGCGTAAACGAGTTCTGCGATTCACACACTTGAACAACCTGAAATAACCGCTCATGTTTGAGATTTCAATTCATCCAACCACCGTGACGAATCGAAAATGAGAGACGTCGGTTGTGGTAAGGATTTTCCTCTGTGGGCTTCGCGCGAAATTTTTTGGAAGACGAAGTGGATCCGATTGAAATCAAATAGCAGGCACAAGCGACTGCCAGGTTTCAAATTCAGAATTCTCAGCGAACCAGTATGTAAGACAAGATTTAATCGCGGCGTAAACGGATCGCGATCTAAACATGCCAACTGATCCAGCAGCACACGTTCGGCTCCTCCCCCAGACTTCCGATGACAAAAAGAATCTGTCTCTTTTTGTCATCGATTTTGTCACCGCATGCGCAATTGCAGGCGATCAAGAGGAACCGAACTTCTTGTACTCCACTAACCGGAATCAAATTCCGTAGTCCTATTTCTTCAAGCTGCCGGAAATAACAATAATCAGATTTCCAGGATGAATATACTTCGCAAACGCCTGCTGCGCTGCGTCAGCCGTCACCGCGTTGATTTTCTGTTCCAGCTCTGAATAGTAGGTCATATTCCGATCTGCGAATAAATTCGTTGTCAGAATCGAAGCCAGCGAAGCATCACTAGTCCGGGAAACTTCCTGCTTTTCCAGATAACCTTTTTGGGCATTGGCCAACTCATCTTCGGTAATCCCTTTGGAGATCAATAGCGCCAGTTCTTCTTGAATGGCGGTTTCTACTTTCTCCATGTTGTCGGGGTTACAGCTGGCATAAATCGAAATCGAACCACGTTTATCAACCGTACCAGCGTGAATGAATGCGCCCACACCGTATGCCAGCCCCTCTTTCTGTCGTACACGATCTCCTAATCGAGAAGAGAGCCCACTTGAACCCAACACAGACCCGGCGACAACCATCCCTGGGTAGTCAGGGGACTCACTGTTCATTGGAAAGGTCAGACCGGAAAAGTAGAACGCATTCGCCTTGTCAGGAATGATGATTTCCGTGAGCTTCCCTGGAATCTCATGGGGTTCTGCGGGAATATGCTGATAGGCGGCTTTCGATTCCCAGTTTTCCAGAACAGATCCGAGTTGAGCGTACACCTGATCTTCTGAGAAGTCGCCGACGACCGCAATTTCACCAGCGGAAGCACCAAGAAAATTTTCATACAACGATTGCAGGTCACTTTGCGAGAGTGCTTTCACACGCGCTATTTCCTGATCGATATCGGGGACGTAACGCGGATCTTCCTCTCCGTAGGGCCTGAGCTGTCGACGCACAGACAAAATAGCCCGTGACTGAGGATCGGTTTTCTGTTTTTCCAGCATTGCGACCTGCTGGGTTTTCAATAGTTCTAACTCTGCTGCGGGCAATGTTGGCTCGCGAAGAATCTCCTTCAGAATCTCTAGCACTTTCCCCAGATTTTCACTACGGGTTTTGATGCCGACGTTCAAATCACCAGCCGATCCAGAAAGACTCAACTGGGCACGAAGTTTATTCAGTTCGTCCTCAATTTGCTGGCGGGTTTTAGTTTTCGTTCCCCGCTTCATGATCACAGGTAGAAACTCACAGGCAGTCCGTTTGCCTTGCAGGTTTTCCAGATTCCCATAACGCAGGGTCATCTTAAGATGGACCTCTTCGCCGCGGGTCTTCTTCGAAAGCAAAGCGACTTTCACGCCGCCCGGCAAGGTTTTGACGGACGTGCGTTTGTCGATATTTTCTGGTGACACATCGAAGTTTTCACCCATTGCGACCGCTTCACGCCCTTTGTAGTCGCCGATCATTTTCTCGATTTCGGCAACCTGAGGGATCGCCACTTTCTGGCTTTCCTTTACAGGTTCAAAGATTCCGACAGTCCGGTTATTCGCTCTCAAATATTTGTCCGCGACTCGTTTGACATCTTCGGGAGTCACCTTTTCCAATGCATCCCGATACAGGAACCGCAGTCGCCAGTCTCCCATCGCGGCCCATTCGGACAACTCAACGGCGAGACGGGAACTGTTATTTTCCGCCTGCTCGTATTGCTTCAACAGTTTTTCTTTGGCACGCGCGACATTTTCCGCGGAGACTCCTTTTTCCTGTACTTCCTGCAGCGTATCAAACATGATCCCCAGTATGACCTGCGGATCGTTGCCTTTGACGATTTCCACCATCAGTCTTAATACACCCGGATCGTGCAACGCAAAGATCGATCCTGAAACACTGGAAGCCTTCTTGGTTTTGACCAATGCCTGATACAAGACGCCGGAAGGATCATCGGTCAGTGATGATTCCAGTACATCCAAAGCCGCCATATCTTCATGGGCGGCTGCGGGGATGTGATAAACCACACCGACCACAGGAACTTCACCAATCCGACGCAGGGTGACGATGCGTTCGCCTTCCTGAGCAGGTTCTTCTGTATAAGTTTGATCCAGTTTCCGTTCAGGGCGGGGGATCGTTCCGAAATATTGATTAATCAGCTTCAGCGTTTCCGCCTGATCAAATTTCCCCGCGACAATCAGCACGGCATTGTCCGGCTGATAATATTTTTTGTAAAAACCTTTCAAACGATCAACGGGAACCCGTTCAATGTCGGCACGGTTACCAATCGTTGATTTCCCGTAGTTGTGCCATTCAAAAGCAGAGGACATTACTTTCTGCATCAGCATCCGCGAGGGGCTGTTTTCGCCGCGTTCAAATTCGTTGCGTACAACGGTCATTTCCGAAGCCAGATCTTCCGCCTTGACGTAACTATTCATCATGCGGTCGGATTCCATCTTCAGCGCGAACTCCAGATTGTCCTCACTGGCCGGTAATGTTTCGTAATAATTCGTGCGGTCATACCAGGTGGTTCCATTAAACTGGGCACCGCGGGACTGCAGTTCCTTAGGGATATTTTGATGCGTCGGCGTGCCTTTGAACAACATATGTTCGAGCAGGTGGGCCATGCCGGTCTCGCCATAACCTTCATGCCGGGAACCGACCAAGAGTGTTAAATTGACTGTCACCTTGGGACTGGATGCATCTGGAAACAGTAACACTTTCATGCCGTTTTCCAGTGAATACTCGGTAATGCCTTCTACGTTTCTGATTTTTTCAGGAGGAGCAGGATCTCCTGCTGCTGAAGAGGTGTGGGAAGCAAAGCTCATTACTAAAAGTACCCCTGCGATTAAACTCCATTTTTGTCGATTCATCATCCGAAATCTCGCTCCACTTGAGAGGGTAAGCAATATTGATGGTCCTAAACTCAACAGTCGATGTCTACTATTGTGAAAATTATAGGCGATTCTCTAAAAGTGAACAATCACCGTCTGTCAGAAATCGTCGAGTTCACGTTGATTTGCGTCTTTGCTTTAAAAAAGAAGATCCAATGCCGAGCGCCATCCCAGTCCCCAATCCAAAACCATGCGCCATATTGGCAATGGGGCCGACCATTCCGGTCATACACAGAAAGAACCAGCCAATCAGAATAAACACCATGTTCGGGGGCACATAAAAATTGGACCTCGGATCAAACTGGCTCTTCATCCACATATAACCAAACATCCCATACACAACCCCCGATAAGCCACCAAAGCCAGGACCAGACCAATAAAATTGAGCGAGGTTGGATGGAATCGCCGTCAACAGAACCAGCAACGCCAGCCGGATACTGCCGCGATTCATTTCAATCGCGCCTCCCAATTGATAGGTCATCACACTGTTGAACAAAATATGAAACAGCCCGAAATGAATGAAAATTGGTGTCACAAGTCTCCAGACTTCACCCTCTCGCACATCCACCAATCGTGTATCATAACTGATCATATTACCTGAAGTATTGAAGGAGCAAATACTCAATGCCTGCCTGACCTGATTTTCATATTCATTTGACTGCATGGAAAGAAATACGACCACACTGATGCCGATCAGCAATGAAGTCACCGGGCAGCGACTGGTAAAAGGGCGATTCCAGGTCTCGCGCACATCAACCTGCTTTTTCACATCTTGGCGCGCTTTTTTGATGCGCGCATCGCGAATTGCATTCGCCTGAAGGGGCGCACTCAGATATTTTACTGCTTCAGGACTTTCTATATAATCAGCTAATGCGGCTTTGGACTGTTCGACTTGATCTTCATCAAACACCCAGACCGACCATTGATCGCCTGACGACTCGATATTGATGTCGATTCCCTGCGTCAACAGATAGTCTACGAAATTCCTTGCCTGCTGCTCGGTTTCGAGCGAGCCAATTTTTCTCATCGTAAAGTCAATCCATGCCTTGGACAACAAACCTGATTTCAATCCTGAAACCAGCTCATTTCGGAAAATGATTGTCGAAATTATTCTTGCGCCAGAGCAGATAAATGTGTTTGAACTGCATGCTGTAATGAGCCGTGATCTGTCCAGGGAGCATAATGCGCCCGCATGACAAATCCATAAGCCTCACCCACTTTGTAATCAGGAATAAACCACTGAAAGTCCCAAGCGGGGTTTTGATTCCCACCTCCCGTAGGCGACTGGGCAAACCAGATTTGATCACGATTACGAAACATCTGAGTATAGGAATATTTCTGACGAATACCATAGTACCACGGCTGTGAATAAACATACCGCGAAGGATGATTCACCAGTGTCAGCGGAAACTCAGCCGACACATTGGGAAAATAAACGGCATTGGCAGGAGGATGTGTGCTGTCAACTCCATGTGCAGGCGTCCTGGCGGCAATCAATGCCACCGCCTGATTAACTTCTGACTTTGATTTCCCATAAAAATAAATCCGACGATCCTCTGGTGCCTGCATATAACTGGCCCAAAACAGACCAATATACCCATTTTTAAACAGAGCCGCATGAGGCATACATTCAAACGTATATTCAATCGTCCCGTCATCCAGTAACTGATAGCGGCTGCAGCTCTCCAGTTTCCAGTTCTGAGTCGGCGCCTGATACAGTTCGACCGTGTCATCAGAAATGATCCGCAGTTGCATTGGAGATTTTCGGGGCTCGCATTTTTCCTTCAGCGCGGGAGTCCCATCGTGGATATGTTCGAAATTCAAACCTGCCAGCGCAGGCACGAACAGATTCTCAGTTTGTCCCTCGTACTTCAGCGACGCCACACCATTATAGCCGGCACGGTGACCGGGAAGCTCCTTAGTATTCACGGCAGCATTATCCACAATGATGGCGGTGACTTTGCCACGTTTTAATACAACCGCATGTTGATCCGTCAACTCATACTTCACACGGGAATTGGTCAGACTGGTGACTCCGGGTGCGGCGTAAGGATGTGCTCCTGCCATCAGAGCCACATACACAATTAAAGCCGACAAAATCAGAAACTGCTTCATCCAGCTCATACAACGCCTCCCCTCTCATTTAGAAATACAACCAAATCAAGCATTTTATTCTGACTGTTTGACTGTCTCCAGATAATCCCGGAACTCTTGAATGCGACGCAGATCAAATCCCTCTGGTGATTTTTCCAGCAGGTAATCGGCGTCTGCCATCGCTTCCGTAACGCGCCCTGTTTGATAACGCAGTACCGCACGTAACCAGCGTTCCTGCAGCAACTCGTCATCGATGGCAATCATCGTCTCGACGTAACGCAACATCGACTGAATGTCTTCACTGTCCCGCGCCAGATTCAACAGATTCCGCAACATGCGTTTGATGATTTCCCGTTTCGGCTGCGCTTCCAAAAATGTTTCATCGAACCGGCCACTGTTTGCAGAGACAATCATTACCTTGGCGGCTGCATCACTCACGGTGGCGCCAGCTTCAAAGACATCGATCAACTCACCTTTCTCAGCGGTTGAATTCACGCGGACCACAAAGTGGCCGGGCAGCCCAACCCCCTCGATATTCAGTCCCAGGCGGCGTCCCATTTCCATATACAAAATGGCCAGAGTAATCGGCAATCCTTCGCGGTCTTCGATCGTCTCATTAATATAACTGTTCGATCGACTGTAATAATTGGTTCGGCTACCATGAAAACCGGTTTCGTTAAATAGGTATTGATTCAATGCCTTGAGTTTCGCTTTCGGACTCGCATCCTCAGGCAGCGTCTTCTGAATCTCATTCACCATGCTGGCCACCTGATTCAAGTAGACTTTCAATTCCACTTCGGAATTATCCAGCCGGGCCACCAGCAGAGCCGCAGATAATAAATCGATGTCCGCTTCTTTTTTATCGACAAACTGTGAGCGCAGCTCATCCCGCACCGCGCGCTCATGAATCGACTGCGCCAACTGCTGCAACCGCTCCGCCTGCTTCTTGAGCAATCGTGCCCGCTCCTGCAATGCCTGCTGAACGCGTTTTCCATCCGTCTCTTTGACGACTTCTTCAATCAGCGATTCTTTCGGCGGCCGATCAACTCGCAAGTCCTCGGTCAGGTCAAGAATTTTCTGTGCTGTCTCCTTGGAAGGGCGATAGGCGGCAATCTGCGACGCGACCTGAAACCCTCGGAAGGATGCCACCGTGTTTCGAAATTTTGCCAGCCCCACTTTGCCTTCCGTATAGCGTTGATCCTTCACCTCAAAGACCTGCTCATCATTCACGAAACATAAGATACGATCCGCTTCGAGACGAACTTTAAGTTGATTCCACTCGCCATCGCGATAGGAATTGCTTTTCTTCTCTTCCAGCACACGCCACAAAAACACATCAGACCCGTCAAAACGGCTGATTCGCAAGCTATTATTACTGGGATAAAAACCGTAATGCTTCGTATTTTCATCAGAATAAAAAATCAGGCCAGCCGCCCCGGATTCATCATCCAGTTTGACCTCCACTGCAATTTCATAAGGCAGCTTCGGCAATGCTTCCTGTGAAACACACAACGAACGGCTTCCCAGACCAGAACCAAAACCATCCACCTTGATGCGGCCGGCCCGCTGTCGCCAGCGCGAACCGAATAAAGGTTTCCAGAGCCGCTCGTCCAGAGTCCCAATGGTTAACCAGCGATTGATTGGCACCGGATTCGGCTTCTCAAGCAGTCCCTTCAGTGCGCTGATGTTGACGGCATACCCCAGATTCCTGGTGACCGCAGACTTCAAAGTCACAATTCCCTGCACGCGTCCTAAAGAGTCAAGCACAGGACCGCCACTATTGCCCGGCTCAATCGGAATGGCGAGTTGAATCATCGGCTTGCCATCGACCTCTCTCGTCCCCGAATTCACTCCCTTGACGACACTGTATCGCAGCCCTTGAGGATTTCCGAGTACAATGATTTCTGCGCCCTGTTTCAATGAACCCGGTTCCGCCAGAGGCAGCGGCGTTAAATCGTTGGCATCAATTTTCAAGACCGCCAGATCCATCTGCCGATCCGTCGCATACACTTCTTTAACGTCATACTTCGTGCCATTGGAAAGCTGCACCGTAATCGGCCGCGCTTCACCAATCACATGCAAATTCGTCGCGATCAAACCATCAGCGGCGATTACAAAACCAGTCCCCAAACCTGCCTGTTGTCCATCCCGCCCCGCAAAGGAAACAGAGGCCACTGATTCTTTTACTTTCTCGGCTAATTCTTCCACCGTCAAGATATGATTGGAATCAGGCTGACGGACAGCAGGACGCTTCGCGACAACCGGCTGCTCCGAATCGGAGTCGGCCCCCAATGTCGCCGACACCAAACAGAGCACAAACAAACCAGACCACAGCGAGAATCCATGCCGCTGTTTGAACCGCACGATCTGATTTTGATGTTTGACCATTTGAAGAGATCCCACTGGAAGGAATAACGAGGAAAGCGCACAAAGTAATCCTCATTGTATTTCCTTCGGCCATAAAATGCAAAAAAGAACCCCCGGATTCATATTCTTCCCCGCAGAAAACGAGAACACTTGACGCCTCTCCCACCACATGACAAGCTGGGGATCAGGAATCTTTCAAATTCTGAAGTACTATCCGAGGCAATCCATATGCGTTCTCTTCTGATCACTTTCGTCTTACTGCAATCACTCTTCTTCCTGGAAACCAATCAGGTCGAAGCGGCTTCTCCGCCGAATATCCTTTTCATTTTCACCGATGATCAGGCCCCCTGGGCATTAGGACAATCGGGCCACCCGCATGCCAAAACGCCAAACATCGACCGAATCTTTCAGCAAGGCGCGTATCTGGTCAATTCTTTCACGACGACGCCTGTCTGTAGTCCCTCTCGTGCCAGTCTGGTCGCCAGCCGATATGGGTCAGAACTGGAAATCACCGACTGGATCCATCCCCGCACGGAACCAAACCATGGCTTAAAACCAGATACCGTCACCTGGATGAAACTGCTCAACGAATCCGGTTATCGCACCGGGTTGATCGGGAAATGGCATCTGGGCCTGCTTGACAAACATCATCCCACACAATTTGGATATGACTATTTCATGGGCTTTCGCAGCGGCGGAAACGTGCCGAAAGACCCCACTCTCGAAGTAAATGGCAAAAACACCAAACTGAAAGGCTTGCTCCCGGATATCCTGGTTGATGATGCAATCCAGTTTATCAACAAAGAGCAGGGGACTCCCTTCATGCTGTCGCTGCACTTCAGAGCCCCGCATACCCGCTGGTTGCCAGTCGCCGAGGAAGACTGGGCACCGTTTAAAGACCTCGATCCACAAATCCCTAACCCGGACTACCCTGATTTGAATGTAAAACGCGTCAAGAAAATGACGCGTGAATACCTCGCCAGCGTTGCCAGCGTGGACCGTAATGTAGGACGTCTGCTGCAATCATTAAAACAAAATCAGCTGGACCAGAACACGATTATCATCTTCTCCAGCGATCACGGCTATAACATGGGACATAACGGAATCTGGCATAAAGGCAACGGGCATTGGGTCCTTAACAAAAATCCCAAACCAACCCCCAACATACCAGCAGGCCAGCGTCCCAATATGTATGACACTTCTCTCAAGATCCCCACCGCCGTCCTCTGGCCGGGTGTGACTCAGCCGAATCAGATGATTAAACAGACTGTTTCGAATCTCGACTGGTTTCCCACGCTCCTCGAAATGGCACAGACTTCGAAACCGGACAATTTAACCATCCGAGGCCGCAGCATTGTCCCCTTATTAAAAAATGAAAAGCAGACTGAATGGGACAATGATTTTTACGCGGAATACAGCACCAAACATCAGTCAAAGACCCACATGCGAATGTACCGCACCCCCGAATGGAAGCTGATTCGCGACTTCTTAAACCCAAGTCGTGATGAACTATATCATCTCACAAAAGATAAGGACGAAACCAATAACCTGATCAACTCCAAAGACCCGCAAGTCATCAAAATTCGCAATCAACTGCATCAAAAAATCCTCTCCCAGATGAAATCGATTGATGACAAAGTCCTGCTGCAGCAGGGGCAGGGGACCTAGCCCCCAAGCTTTTTTGTAAAAAAGTAAAAACTGCTATTGCCAAAAAACAGGGGTCGAGGTAAATTCCCGGTCAGCAATCAACAACTTGTCCGGCAGGAGCCGGCCGCATGCTCACCGCTGGAGGTGTGAGCCCTTGATAATATTGAGAGATGCAACAGCAATATTTTGCTGAATTGAACTGCACAACTAGTTCAATAGTGCTTTTGGTTGCCTTAATCTTTAGACCGTTGCTTTGAGTATTTCGGTTAAAATGTGGAACTCCCTTGCTTACTGAAATGCAATGGTTCCCACCCCACAGGCAATCTTAAAGATTGTTCCAAACACGTACCATCCACATTGCAAGAAGGAGTCTTCAAATGTTGGTCTTATCCCGCAAAGTCAACGAAACCATCCAAATTGGCGACAACGTCCAGATTACCATTCTCGAAACGAGAAAAGGGAACGTCCGCATCGGAATCACGGCACCAAGGGAGATTCAGATTTCCCGCCCCGAGCAGGCAAAACAAACGGTAACCCAGGAACCCGCCACACAAGAAGGATCACGAGAACACACCCAATTCTCCCTCGCCTTCTGTGGCACGATTTCCTGATATCACGACAATTTTCGCTGCACGAAGGAGAGCGCATCGCAGCTCTCCTTCGTTTCTCAATGCTTGCGTTCCCATGGCTTCTCTGCTACCCCGAAGCCCCACAAGTCAGTTTTCTTTAATTCGAAGATCAAATACTGACTTGCAATTCTATGGCTGGGAAACAATCTCCCCAATAATTGCATTGCCTGATTCCCACCTGATTCAATCAGGCTTTTATATCCTGACAGAGCAAATCAACTTTCCGTATTCTTCCTAGCCCCCCTAATCAGATGTGAGTATAGTTCCATACTATCATTACAACATTTATACAGTAAGCATCAGTGGACATTTACAACATTGAAGGTATTCTGCTTCCACAAATGATAAATGCTTTTCCTTACCCTTTCCCAATTAAGTGATCAAAAAGCCAAACAACGCCTCATTTACACGAGGTCTTTTACTCAGTGTCACTTAACAGAATCGCATCTATCACCAAATTCTCATACTAGTATTGATTCATTGGAGGATTACCATGCGAATTACGAATTGGCTGAATGCTTTTACTTCCCGTCTTCATTTTCGTCCACGTTATAACTCCCGCGCGCGGCGCGCCATGCGCAGGCGCATGCATCAAAGGTCATATCTGAATCCTCCGGCTGTCATCGAACTACTCGAAGTCCGGCAGATGCTGACGAGCACCCTGTTCCTGGATTTTGGAGCTGGTTTTACAGGCAGTGAACTGCATACCACAGTTGAAGATTATTTAGAGATTGACGGTACGGGGACAGGAGATGGGACAGGGCCGGATTTAGACGGCTATGGATTTGGGTCCAGCTTTCTTGGATTAACTGATGATTTAGTTTTCAAGTCACTCGATTATGATTTTGACGGAAATGCGACAGTTAACACAGCAGACTTAACGGCATTAGCAAATGCCGTAGTACCTCTGATAGAACGCGCGCTGGAACCGTTTGATATCGATGTCGTAATCGCGTCAGCAAGTGACTTCAGTGATGTCCAGACAACATTGGGACTCAATGATCTCGATGCTTCGGGGGAATTCGATGCCTACGTCTTCGTCACAGAAATCTGGTCCACTGTATTTGGAACTGGGGGCAGTCTTGGCTCAGTAGGCGATACATTGGGCCTTTATGGAATCGCAGCGGCCAGTGATTTATTGACCAATTCGTCTAGTACCTACCATCAAGGCAATCAGTATGATGAAGCCGCTCATACTTTTGTTGATGAGGTCTTTGCTGACACAACTGGTACCTCAGGGACGGCTGCGTTTAATGCCAACCTCTCTCAGCGATTAGCTTATACAGCAACTCACGAAGCCTTCCATACCTTTAGCGCCATCCACACCACTGATGCGTTAGATGCCGGTGACGTGATCGAACTGGGGTCTGCCACAAGAGAAGATCCCTTCATGGTTACGCGATTTGATCTTGATCGACAATACGGGGTTTCTGTTACAACAAAAAATAACTATGATCTACTCGCAACGGATTCCGACATCGGCCTCCGTGATGACGACAGCGATGGCACTCCTAATCTTGCCTACGTCACCGGGACCGGAGGGCACGATCAAATCACCCTTACCGATGCTGGTCTCGGTAATGTCTCGGTAACAATCAATGCTTACAGCGATGCAGCCAGAACCACACTGATTGGCACTGATAGTTATACCATCGATCTGTCATCAGATACCGAAGGTGAAATCTTAATCGACGCGGGCATCGGTGATGACGAAATTATAATTGACGCTTCCATCGAAGCTTCATTCCGCGTGCGGGGGAATATCGGCGATGACACTCTGATCATTGATGTAAGCGATGGTCTAGCTGCCTCACTCGGAGATATCGCCTTTGATGCAGAAGGGGATGGCGGCTCGATTCTGCTGGATCAAGGCACTAATGTCGGAACCTTTACGACTATCGCGCATACACTGAGCAGCAATACCGCCGGCAGTATTTCCGTCGACGGCCAGACGATTACTTACACTAACACAACTTCAATCACCGATGAGTTAGAGACGACCAGTCGTACATTCAGTTATACAGGAGCCTCTGAGACAGTCACACTATCTGATTACGGAGCCAGCGCCGATGGGTTGTCCAGTATTTATTCCACACAGGGGGCTGCAGTCACCTTTGCATCAACTGGCGCAGCGATAACCGTTTCTACGAATTCAGGTAGCGGCGCAGATACAGTCAACATTGAAGGACTGGACAGTCTGGACCTGGGGTCGCTCACAGTCACTGGAGACACCGATGATGAGGTGAGATTCCAAACGAATGATACTGTTCTGGGAACCAGTGATCTGACAGTCACAGCGCAAACCATCACGGTGGTTAGTAACGTTTCTTCTACTTCCGGTGTGATCTCTCTTACCGCCAGTCGGAATATATTTCTTGCAAACAATAGCAGCCTGACCACTGTAGACGGAGGAATCACCCTACTGGCCAATAATGGAGGTGGGACGACTGGTCAATTTGCTGGTGTCAAATCTAATAATACAACAATTGCGACAACAGGATCTGGTGACATTTCGATTACCGGATATGGCGCGAATGGGACGGGTGACAATAATTACGGAATCAATCTGGTTTCCAGTACAATTTCATCCAGCAGCACCAGCGTTGATGCAGGTACAATCACCATCAATGGGACAGGGGGAGTCGGAACCCAGTGGACCAGTGGACTTCGTTTTAATAACAGCACGCTTTCCAGTATCGAAGGTGATGTGACTCTGATCGGAGAAGGGGGTAGCGGATCACAGTCTGAAAGTGATGGCGTGATTTTGGGTAATACGAGTGTCACCATCGTCAATGCCAATCTGGATATCGATGGTCAGGCAGGCGGCACTTCCGGTTCCTCTACAAACTTTGGTTTTACGATGAAGACCGGTTCTCAGATTACATCTACCGGGACGGGAGCCATCACGATTTCAGGAACGGGAGGCAGTGGAACATCAACAAATCGCGGAATCCATATTTATAATTCAGGGATTGAGAGCAGTTCCGGCGATATCGAACTGTCCGGTCAAGGCGGAACTGGCAGTAGCAGCAATAACTTTGGACTGTACCTGCAGGTTGCCACAATTACTTCAACCGGAACTGGAGTTGACGCTGCCAGTATTACTCTGGATGGAACCGGAGGCAGTGGAACTAATTCGACTCGAGGACTCGTGATGAATGAGGGAGTCGTGACCAGTATTGATGGGGATATTTCATTGACTGGTCAGGGAGGTAGTGGAACCACGACTGAAAATCATGGTGTGAATCTACTCAACTCTGAAGTCACTGCAACCGGGACAGCCGCGATCACGATTGACGGAACTGGGGGGAGTTCGGGAACGAGTTCCAATCGTGGAATATTTACTTACCAAACTGATATTACGAGTGTCAGTGGAGATATTTCTCTGGAGGGACATAGGGGAGGGAATAGCAACAGTAATAATAATCAGGCGATTGTACTCCAAGGTTCCAGCATTATAACGACAGCAAGTGGAGCAGGCACAGGGGATATTTATCTGGAGGGAGCAGGAGATATCTTACTGACAGGTTTAAGCTCCTTAGGACATGTCCGTGTTGAGACCACTTCAGGTTCGATTCTTGATAATGGTGATACTGACCTCGACATTGTTGCCGATTCAGGAACCCTGATTGCCACCGGTTCGATCGGTCTTTCCGGCAACCTTTTGGATACCTCGATGGGGTCTTACACCGCGGTATCCGGAATCAGTGACGTGAATATCTATAATATTTAATCAGAGAAAGCGATATTTGATGAGTACCAGAACAGCCCCAGTTATAACAAATATGACACCGCTGGGCTGATGACCATTCTGGCGTCACAAATCAACTCGTGACATGCATCGATCATTCGTATCTTGACACAGGAAGTCAGCCCTCTGGAACATTGGTTCTGGATGGCTTTTTTAGTTGCCTTTCATTCTCTGAAGAAATCAATTCTCTCGTTTTTCCACTTGCGATGAGTTTCGACGTCAGTTACACTAAAATTAACAAAGTTGCGAAATTCAGATTCCCTCCACAGCACTACCCCATAGACCTGATACACTCCGAACGCGTTTCTCTTGTATAGAGGTATCTTCATGAGTCCTGATCAGTCCGTCTTTTGTCCCGGCCCCCTGTCTCGACGCAGCTTTCTGGAAGCGGGTTATCTGGCACTTGGGGGGCTCGGATTATCAGACTTGCTCCGCCGCCGCGCGCTGGCCGATTCCATCCGCAGTGCCACAAACTCAAACGACGATACCGCGGTCATCTTCATCTGGCTACTAGGCGGACCCAGTCATATGGAAACGTATGACATGAAGCCGAACGCTCCCAGTGATTATCGAGGGCAGCTCAACCCCATCGCGACCAATGCGCCGGGTATTGAAATCTGTGAACTGCTGCCGCTGCATGCCAGGGTGGCAGACAAGTTTTCAATCATCCGTTCGATTTCTCATGAAGATTCCCAACACGCGCGTGGCTCGGTCCGCTTCCTGAGTGGTCGAAAAACGCAGAGCGTCAATCCGATTTCCGAATTCCCCACGGTCGGCCCGATTGTTTCCAAGATGCGAGAGCACCGGAATGTCGGGGTGCCCAACTACGTCGCCAGTTCGGCCCGCGCGTATGGCGGGGGCAGTGCCTACCTGGGTGAATCGTCAATGCCATTTGTCGTCGGCGGCAATCCTGGTGCCCCGGGTTATTCGGTTCCGAATTTGTCGTTATCCAATGGATTGAAAAATCGCCTCGATGATCGTGTGGAGCTGTTAAAAGCATTTGACAAAATGCGAAAAGACATCGACTTGAACGGCTCGATGGAGTCCATGGATGACATCAACCAACAGGCGCTCGGTCTGTTAACCAGCGAAAAAGCACGGCTGGCATTTGATCTCACACAAGAAAGTGATGCCACACGCGACCGCTACGGCCGTCACAAATGGGGCCAGCGTGCATTACTCGCCCGACGGCTGGTGGAAGCCGGCAGCAGTTTTGTCACCATGTATATGAATAACCCCGACGTCCCCGGCACACAGAAAAACCGCATCCATTCCAACTGGGACATCCACGCGATTAACGGCGATTTGTATTACGATCTGGGAGTCCGCATGCCGCCGTTCGACCGTGCCGTTTCCGCTTTGATCGAAGACATCTATGCCCGCGGCCTGAATAAGAAAGTTTTGCTCGTCGTCTCGGGTGAGTTCGGCCGCACGCCGCGGATTACCGTTCAACCGGGAACCAAAAGCAAAGTCATGCAACCGGGCCGCGACCACTGGCCGGGCGCGATGTCGGTGCTCGTCTCAGGAGGCGGCGCCCCGATGGGCCAGGTCATCGGCTCGACCACCGCCAAGGGAGAATACGCCAAAGACAATAAGCTCGATCCCAACGATCTCCTGGCAACCGTTTACCGCTTTATGGGAATCGACCAGAACCATGAATTCCTCGACCGCAGCGGCCGCCCCATGCCCATCCTGCCGCACGGCGCCCCGATTAGAGAGTTGATCTGAGGCAGGGGAGCATAACAGCAGGAAATCTGATTCCTGGATCCGTTTTCTCGCTAGACAAATTCAAATTCACTCTATCAATATTTATGAGGCAAGACTAAGCTTAGTTTCATGGCTGATCTGCTAAATAACCTGGATTCAGAGTTATGGAATTGCGAACATGCGTTTTCCAATCTCTGTCCCAAACGGTGGGCGGAACTGACTCCCACCGATACGCCCCGCGTTCGTTTCTGTGATGTCTGCTCCGAAAACGTGACTTACTGCACCACGCCTGAGGAATTCGTGCAACTGGGAAATGCCGGCCAATGTGTCGCTGTCCCCGACGGCTACAATTTCAGCTCACTGCGCCGCATGTTACTCGGAAAGCCTTCGGTCAAAGCGATACAGTCCATCCGCGACCGCCAGGAGAGGACCGCAAACTGGTGGCACACTGTGATCCAATCGGCCCCGGAGTTTGGCAAAGCAGCCCTTGAGGAAATTGCACAACTGACAAAGCGGCATCGTTTGGGGGCTCAGGGGCTTTCAGACGAGCAGCGCGAATATCTGGTACAACTGAAACAGGCGATTTCGGCAGGCCCCGAAGCACTCTATCGGCACCTGCGCATCAAACCAAACGGACAACGAGACAATCAACAAAACCTCTTTCGCGTACTACGCTACCACTTCAAACTAACCTATCGCGAATGCAAAGAACTGGCAAAGCGGGTTGAATCTACCGAAACCGAGTAGCAGTCTCTGGATGATTGTTTTTCATTACCTGAAACCTGTGTCCTGTTTATTTCGTTCGTGAAGAGCTTTAAGGGGTCAGGTCCAGATAAACCGAGACCAGACCCTTTAATTCTGCCCCTACCACGATTCTCTAAACCTCAACAGGACGATCCGTTGCTTTAATTTGTGATCACTTGATTCTTCCTAGATAGAGCTTCCCTTCACCTTTCTTATAACTTGTCACGACGAAACTTTCTTGATCCAGGAAGCACAAATTGGATGGTTTCAAATCCGTATCTTTCGGATCCGGACAAAAACAATCACGGCGATTTCCATTTGGATCTATCACGTAAATATAGTTTCCCGAGGTAACATAGAGATCTCCATTCGGATGAATCGCCATGCCATCTACAGGACGTTCCGGAAATTCCACAAAGATCGCTCCCTCTTCCAGCTGGCCGGGGCCAGTGATCAGAAAACGCCAGACCAGTTTTTTAAACGAGTCTGCCACATAGAGATATTTGCTATTCCCGTTTGAATCCTTTTGTAATTCAATTCCGTTGGGAAGTGCGAACTCGATCCTGGTTTTTTCCAGACAGGGAACAGGGTCAGCAACACCATCCCGATGGAAATAGACTCGTTCTTTTTTTTGAGGCTTTTTTGCAGGGAAAAATGGAATCTTAGGATCTGTAAAATAGACTCCATGATGTTGCTCATCTATCACGATATCATTCGGACAATTGAATTCTTTGTTTTCGAATTGGGTCACACGCTTCGTCAAGTTCCCGGTAATCAAATCCACTTCAACGATACGTGAAGGACTCGACATCTGGCATGCCCAGAGACGTTTCTGAGAATCAAACTTCAGGCCATTGCAAACTTCGCCCTGATAAAGAACAGGAGGTGGCGAACTCAATGGTCCCTGTTTCAACATTGCTGAGTCTATTTTATAAATGGTACCTTTCCTTAGTTCAAATTCGGTAAAACAGAACTGCGTGCCATCCGGAGAGAGTGCTGGTCCCTCAAAGTAAAAGAAATTCTTAGTACTTGTATTGGACCATAGAAACTCCATTTTTATTTTATTTGAAGGAGTTGAACATTTCTTAATCATGGGATGGGGCATGCGAGTTTCCTTCATTTCAGAGGGGGCAAACAAACAGGGCCGTTTTTCTATAATAAAATATAGAGTCCTGGCCCTCTGAATTAATTCTCAATGTTCTCTTAACTGCTGATCAACTTGATGATGACGAAACCGCCAACGATGAACCACAGGAACAGAAATGCCTGTTGTAGAATCAGGCTTCTCAGGAACGCTTGATTTCGATAGATGTGGGGTAACAAACACATTCTTTTACCCAATACCGGTAGCCACGAAACGGCCTCGCAATCTTCACGTGACTTTCGATACGTTGTCGAGAAGTACCGAAAGCTCTCTGGGAGTGATTCTTCCAGTTCCCGAAGACGATTTAATCTTCCTTTTGACATGTAAAATTCACGCTGCTGCCGCGATGCCCAGGCGACGGTCAGGAAAATCCCAAAACCCGTGGCGATAGCGATCATCAAGAGAGATAAGAGTGAATTGGTGCTTCCCCCGGAAAGCGAAGAAGCGACGAGTCCAAGTACAACGACTTCAATCGTCAGGAAAAGCCGGGCATCGCGCTGATATGTATCATAGGTCCATTTCTGAAACTCCAAAAGCATCTTATATGCCTCAATCACTTCGTCGAAAGACTTCTGAACGCTCTCTTGGCTATTCTCCATTTACTTGTCCCTTACCAGGTAAAGAAGATATGCAAAATAAAGTGACACGAGCATCGCCCCACATACAGTGCACAAAACTGTACAGTGTTAAAGTGGCATGTCAACCGGGTCTGTTCTTTTATCCACATAGAGACAATCATTTGGACTTCGCGCCGAGCCTCAACAAATTGACTGCTTTACTTCTGAGCCTGTCCCAATACTGCGGAATGTTCATCTGAGTTGGTGCTGATGATATCTGGTAGGATTCCTCCTGCGGTTGGTTTGGATTGCTGTTTGACATTTAAACGGCGGCTGGTGCCGGGGTGTTTATGTTTTGTGTGGGCGGCGTGGTCTTGTGAAGCTGATATCTGGTTCCGCTCTTACAGTGATTTGGGATCGAACGTCGCCAGGCGGGCGGACACATGGGTCTCGCCCCTACTTTTTTGAGGATGGATTTGTGATTTTTTGTTGTATGTCGATCAGTCTATTTCCTGCTCGCTGCGCTCGGACCGAATTTACATTCGGGCCTCCCCATGGTTGGAATGAAAATACAATATTTGTGATGCAGACCATCTTCAAGGGCGTGGAAAAGTCAATGGGGAATGACAAATATTGCTTTCGAACGACCTGTGATAGCCTGGGAAGTCTTTACGAAGCTACGGGAAGGTGGTGCGAAGCGTTGCGATGTCGTTTGATAAGTGAGGTGCGAGTGAGCAGGGGTTTGGAAAATCGGGCTGAAACGAGTGGGTTTCATAGTGCTGATTTTCTCAGCGGTTCAGGAACGTCAGCTGAACCAGTAGTGCTCTCTCACGTGCGCGACGTGATCTCCGCATGATCATCCCGCTGAGCACGTTGCCGTCAAGTCGGATTTTTTCAGCAGGCGGTGCTGGATATTCAGGAGTGAACATCGAACTGGGAACACGCGTTCTGACTGCAGAAATGGAACTGGACCGGGAAGTGGTACTCGTGAAAATACCCCCGGCTGGGCTCGAACCAGCAACCTCTGGCTTCGGAAGCCAGCACTCTATCCAATTGAGCTACGGGGGCAAATTTTGGGATCAGATCACTTGAACAGGTTCGTTTTTAAGCCAGTTATTGGCTCTGACTTAGATTCCCAAGTATGTCTATGAACTGATTTACCGTCAACCACGTGATCTCACAAGGACCAGCAGCATAATTTTAGTGCTGAGTTGAAAGACAGTCCGGCTACAGGCTTGTATTATTAACAGATCTTCATAATAAATAGGCAAAATCTTAACATGCTTCAAAACAAATGAACACCATTCCATTCGGCCCTGTTTCCACAATCTGGGCCGAGAAAAAAACAACAGGGTCCAAAAAATACCATGTTTGAAATGACGACCACCCTCATTGGAGGTTTGGGGATCTTCCTCCTGGGAATGAAATACATGTCCCAGGGGCTGCAATCGATTGCGGGTGCCAGCCTGAGGCGCTTGATCGGGGCAGTCACCAATAATCGTGTCCTGGCGATCATCGTTGGCTTTCTGGTGACCGTGCTGGTGCAGTCCAGTTCTGTGACAACGGTGATGACCGTGGGGTTCGTGAATGGCGGGCTGATGTCGCTGACACAGGCCATCGGTGTGATCATGGGCGCCAATGTTGGCACGACAGTGACCGGCTGGATTCTGGTTTTGAAAATTGGCAAATACGGGCTGCCGATTCTGGGTGTCTCTGCCTTCGTCTACCTATTTTCCAAACGTGAAAAGTTGCGTTATACGGCTCTGGCGATCATGGGCGTCGGCATGGTCTTCTTTGGTTTACAGCTCATGAAAGAGGCCTGTAAATTCCTGAAAGATCTGCCTGAGTTCCAGGAATGGTTTCTTCACTTTACGGCAAACAGCTATCTCGGCTTGTATCAGTGTATGCTCGTGGGGTGTATTTTAACGGTACTCGTTCAATCTTCCTCAGCGACATTGGGGATTACGATTTCGCTGGCGGTCACCGGGCTGATTCCCTTCGAAACCGCAGCGGCACTGGTACTGGGAGAAAATATCGGGACCACCGTTACCGCGTTGCTTGCCTCGCTGGGCGCGACCACCAACGCCCGCCGCGCAGCTTATTTCCACGTACTCTTTAACATTACCGGGGTCATCTGGATCTCGACGATCTTTTTCTGGTATGTCGAATTTATACCGTGGCTGATCGATGTGGATGTGACCAAAGTAGTCATGGTCAACGGGGAGGCCACTTATCCCAGTTGTGTATTCGCGATTGCAGCGACACACTCCGTGTTTAATATTGTCAACACCATCGTCTTCCTTCCCTTTGCCGGGAAGATCGCAACTTTGCTGACCCGGATCGTCAAAGATCAACCCCAGGAAGTCGCTCACCTGAGAAGCCTGGATATCCGCATCCTGGAAACACCAGTCCTCGCCATTGATCAATCGCGCGGAGAAGTGATCAAAATGGGAGTCCGGTGTGATGAAATGATTCAGATTCTGTATCGGATTCTCTCTCAGGAAACACCAGATCCCCAAGATGTCGATAAACTCTTTGAACATGAAGAAGAGCTGGATCGGATGCAGGATGAGATCACCACATATATCACTCATTTGCTGGCTATGGACCTGCCTCAGGAAGTGATTTCCAAAGGACGCTGCCAGTTGAGAATGGCAGATGAGTATGAATCCGTCAGCGATTACCTGGAGCGAATCGCTAAATTCAGACTGAAGTTGAACAAGCAGGGTAGAGCCTTTGATGAAACCCACAACAACTCTTTACTGGATCTGCTCAGCATGGTGGAACAACAGTTAAACCATGTGACCAATGCCTACAAACAGGAAAATACAGACATTGTCTCTGCGACTGTCCGTTCCGGAAATGAGATCAAGCACAAAGTAAAAACGTTACAGCGCGAGCATCTGGATTATCTGTCGGCAGAGAAGGTCGACCCGTATATCAATGTCTCATATACGGCGACGTTGAACGCACTGCGCCGTGTCAGGGATCATGTCATCAATCTGGCAGAAGCACTGGCTGGCGAGAAATAGCTGGTAAAGAACAAACGGATCAATCGAGCACGCAAGCAAATTCTCGCATGTTGGCTTGCACTACAGGCTGCGGACAGGACCAGACGAGAAAGAACATTGCCTCGCGAATCGCCCGTTCTGCGGGGTGACCTTTGACAAACCCGGCGCCTTTGACAGCCGCCAGCAAGGCTTGCGAAGCGCGGAGTACCAGCGAGTTGGAGCGTTCGCGAATCTTCTCGGAAATCGAACCATTCAGGGTTCCCGCTGCGAGTGTATCAAACATCTCATCAAAGATGCCTTGATACTCTGCCTGGAGCGGGTTAAATATCTCAAGCAGATCCGGCCGTTTTTCGGCTTCTTCTTTCAGTTTTGAAATCGCTCGACGGGCGACGCCTAGTGCTAACGCAGATGTCGTTAACGAACCAGCGCCTCCCTGACCATCAGGACGTTTCATCACTTTTTCCACGGGACCGGCGATCAAATTCTCATCGGGAATCGTCACCTGATTGAGTTTAACGGCGCCTGTTTGCGATCCTGTCATTGCTAACATATCAATCGGCGGTTGCGGTTCGACACCCTGAAAATCGGTGCTCACCAGTCCGAGAATTTGCGTTCCATCTTCACAAACGCCTCCCGTCACAATGTAATCGGCATGCACGGCTCCGGTCACCCAGGGAACAAATCCGTCGAGTAACCAGCCTGCTGAGGTTTTGGTTGCTGTCACTGTTGGTTTACTGATGTGCTGTCGTGATGTGGTGAGATGTGAAATTCCCACCGTGGCGAATTTGCCCCCCGAGACCAACTCATTAAACACATTCGTTTTCAGATTCCGGTCTTCCGACCAGTTAATCCTCTGACAGGCCGCGTTGAACTGAGTCAGTACAAACGTCGTAGTCAAACAGGCTTCGGCCAGTCTGATGTAGCCGTAGGTCATCTCGACTGAATTCAAATCGGTTCCGCCAAATTCCAGCGGCACATTCCAGCCCAGGACTCCCGCCTGCTTCAGCGACTCCCATGCTTCAGCAGGCCAGAGATGCTCTGATTCGCTGCCTTGCGCTAACTCGGAAATGGTCGTGATTAAACGTTCAAACTCGTCTGTGAATCGTGCCGGCTTAGTGAACTGCGAAGAAGATTCGGGCATCAGGTTTCTCATTGATAAAGCGAAAAGTGGTCAACTCTGATAGTCAGTCTATAAAAAAAGCCTCATACCCGAAAGTATGAGGCTTGTATCTGACAGGGAAGAACGCCGAAGCGATCCTCATTTTTTACTTATTTACACTTTGAACAGCCTGTATCACAAGCAGAGCAGACTGGAACCTGTACCAGGACTTTTTTGGCAATCTGCCGACAGACCTGGACTTGAATCTCTTTCTCGACTGTGTAAGGAACACAAACCGTATAATTTTGCTGAACGACTTTCGGCACACGCTTACAAACGGTGATCTTGCGAGTGCATGTCTTTTGCTCAGGCACGCAGACGGTATAGTTGACTTGACGTGTTTTTTCTTCTTTAACGTAAGAGCAAACTTGCACATCACAGGTTCTCGTTTCCTGCTTACAAAGCTTGACCTGATAAGTATACTCTTGCGGAACGCATTTGACTTCGCAGACTTTCATCGTACGAGTCCGTTTTTCCGGCTTACACAACTGAACTTCATACGTATATTTTTCAGGCACGCAAACGGTTTCGCACACTTTCATAGTGCGGGTTCGTTTTTCTGGCTTACAAAGTTGAACTTCATAAGTATAAGGCACCTGCTCGCACTGCTGCTGGTACGAAGTATATTCCACTTTCTTCTGTACAAATTTCGGAACCCAGACACGTTGAGTGCAAACAGGAGCACAAGCAGTCTGGCAGCAGTCGCCACAAGTTCCGCAATTACCACAGGCCGGAGCAGGGCACGCCGATTGGATCGGACGATCTTCCCAGTGGCCTTGATTTTCACAAACCGTACGAAAACGTTTTACGGGAACGCATTTCATCACAGTTCGTGTTCCCTGACGCTTTTCCGTGTAAGGAACATTAACACAATATTCCTGTACGACATCTTTCATGACTACTTTTTGAACCTGACGCGTTCCGGTTCGTTTTTCAGTGTAAGGCACGTTGACCGTGAATTCCTGAGTGACATCTTTCCAGAATGTTTTTTTTACTTGACGTGTTTCTGTGCGTGACTCATAGTAAGGAACGTTGACAGTATAAGTCTTCTGTGAAGTCTTCCAGACCGGCTTGCAGGCTACATATTTTTCCGTGCGTGTGCGTGTTTCCGGACGAAAAACAGTATAGGCCTGAGTGACTTCCCGGGTTTCCGGAATGCGTTCATAAATCGTGATATCCCGCTGGCGAGTTTCTGTCCGGTACTCTGTACATTTGACCCTACGTACTTCCGTCACCATTTCAGGGACCATGACAGTCTGCTCGATGGTCTGGCATACGGGCTTACATGCCATCGTCGCACACGGGTTACAACCACTCAGACAAGGTGCCGCACTCACACAACACTGCTGGGATTTGCATTTCCCAGCCTGAACTGTGGAGCCTACCAGCAAGATGGCTGCCATAGCACACACTACTCTAATCGACTGATTCACTTTCTTCCCCCCTCATCGCTATTTTAAACTGCGTGATCCGAATAAATTGAAATTTTCCGTTTTCAAATTCCCTTTAAGTTTGGGAAAGTGTTGTACGAGCCTATAGGATACCATGTTAATATAGGAATTCTACGAATTATACCACTTATATCAAAAAACTAACAAATCAACGGAGTTTGATCGTTAGTTAACCTTGGATCTCTATCAATGCCGACCGAATTGAAAACGAACCCACTACTGCTGATCCTTGCCTGCCATGTCGGCTTTTGTCCAGATTTGGCATTGAGTGCGGAAGCCCCTCAAATTCAGCCCCGCATCAGAATCGTGACAGCAAAAGATGCGGAAATCAAAACCAGTGGAGGCACGCTTCAGAAAGTCAGCCCCGGTGAAGTCGTTCTAGTCACACAGAAAAACAAGGAATGGCTTTGGATTCCTTTATTGGCAGGCTGGATCAAGCAAACCGATGTCAGATCACCTGAGGAACTGGTCAAGTTCTTAAATCAGGCGTTGGAAACAAAACCGACTGCCGAACGCCATCATCTTAGAGGGATCGCCTTTCAGGTTCTCAAAAACTATGAACAGGCCCTCTCTGATTTTAACGCGGCGATCAAACTCAAAACAGACAACCCACATATCTATGTGAACCGGGGAAACATCTGGCGTTTGAAAGGGGATTACGCGAAAGCACTGACAGACCTCAATCAGGCCATTCAACTCGATCTCTCCAGCTCCAACGCGTTTCATATTCGCGGCTTGACTTATTTTGAAAATGAACAGCCCCAGAAAGCCATCGCTGATTTTAACGAAGCCATTCGTCTCAACCCCCAGATGGTCTCGGCGCTCAATGCGCGGGGAATTGCGTATCGCAGTCTGAATCAACTCGATCAGGCACTGCAGGATTTCAATCAGGCGATCAAAACCAACAAGTTCGTATCAGAAGTATTCAACAACCGGGCCACGCTCTGGGAACAGAAGCAACAGTACGAATCGGCCGTTAATGACTATCAGCGAGCCTTGGAACTCAATCCCTCTTCAGCGACGGCGCATAACGATTTAGCCTGGCTCTACGCGACCTGCCCGGACACGAAGTTTCGAGATCCCAAAGCAGCGGTATCACATGCGGAACAGGCTTGCGAACTGACGCAGTCTGCGGATTGGAACATGCTCGATACTCTGGCAACCGCGTATCGAGAAAACCAACAGGCTGACCTAGCAGTGAAATCCCTCACGAAAGCAATTCAAAAAGCGCCCGCGGAGCAAATAATTGAGTTACAAAAGAAACTTGAGATTTTCCAAAAACTGTAAATTTCAGCTCAAGTAGACCCTCTCAGGATGAGATCACGGCTCAACTTACGCACAATTGGTTCCAATTGCTGTATCACTGACTCACCGTAACAGAAATTCATGAGTCATTTTCATTTTCGCTCTCGAATTCCTGAAACATCCAGCCAAACAACCCGCACACCTTACCCATTCTGACGCCTTATCAACTAGGTAAACTATTCCAGAGAGTTCGTTCATGATTAAGACACAAAAGAGTTCAATCCGATATTCAGTTCTACGGAGTATTGATGGATCGTCTCCGGTCGGTAGATGGAACTAGGACACGCGATTACTCGTACCGCCACCTCGATGAACTGAGCCACCGAATGATAAAGTGCTTTTATAAACTCACACTGTGCGCCATGATGCTTGTCACAGGATTAGGTGCATTCTGCGAGAACAGTATAGCGTCCGATGTACGCAAGACACCACTGGTTCGCGCTATTGAACGTGCTAAAACTTCTGTGGTGAATATCCACAGCGAGAAAACAGCCCGTTCAGAAGACTCACTTTTCGGTTCCGGAAAAAGTCGAAAAGTGAACGGTATGGGCACTGGAATCATAGTTGATCCCAGAGGATATATCGTAACCAATCATCACGTCATCGACGGAGTCGATTCACTCCGCGTAACCATGATAGATGGCAGTAACTACAACGCGCGGATTATTTCTTCGAACCAGAGCGAAGATCTGGCGATCATCAAAATCAATCCGACAAAAAAACTGACGGTAATGCCGCCGGGAACCTCATCAGATTTAATGCTGGGGGAAACCGTAATAGCAGTCGGAAACGCTTTTGGATACGAGCATAGCGTGACTTCCGGAATCATCAGTTCGTTGTCTCGCGATGTCGAAGTCAACGAGAAGCAATCATACAGAAATCTAATCCAGACCGATGCCAGCATCAACCCGGGTAACAGTGGCGGCCCACTGTTGAATTTGGATGGGGAAGTCGTCGGCATCAACGTTGCCATTCGAGCCGGTGCCCAGCGTATCGGCTTTGCGATTCCCATTGATGACGCACGAAAGATTATCGCCGATCTGATCAGCACCGAGTTAATTGATCACACATACCATGGCATCCTGGCGAATGATATCAAACAGGGTGACAAGCAGATGCTTGTGCTCGGAAGCCCCGAAAAAGATAGCCCGGCAGATATATCCGGCCTCAAAAAAGATGACATCGTCATGAAAGCTGGTTCCGTGAATGTGGTTGACCGTGCCGACCTGGAACGTGCCTTAATGGGACACAAGCCAGGCGATACGATTGATCTGCTGATTCGTCGCGACGAGAAAACCCAGTCAGTTCAAATCACTCTGGCTGATGTCACGACAGTCGCACGAACAACACCGGTAAGTGCTCCCATAGTTCGAGCACAAAACAACGAAATCTCAAACGACCCAACGCTTGAAAAGACCTGGGAAGTACTGGGGATTCGTATTACGAAAATTTCAGATACTCAAAAACACATGCTCAACCCACGCTACGAGGGTGGCATGCTGATTGAGGAAGTTCGCCCACAAAGCCCCGCCGCTATGAACGGAATGCGAAGAGGCGATATCCTGGTCGGGCTCCATATTTGGGAAACTGTAAATCTCAGTAACATTTCATATGTGTTGAGTAATTCAAAACTTCCCAATTTCAACCCGCTTAAGTTTTACATTCTCCGTAAAAACGAAACCCTTTACGGACACTTGCCGCTGAACCTCACCGGCACCCCCTAGAACCATAGCTCAGTTTATCAAACTGATCCATCAACCCGACACAGATTTTTGGATGTGTGTCGGGTTCTTTTTTTAGCGAGACTAACAGCCCTTGGACTCGCCAGAAACAAGATCGGTCTGCTATGATATAATGAACGTCAATTGAGTTACCGTTTTAGAAATCACAATGACTTCTCTTTTCTGTTGATACATCGACTGAAATCATGGCAACCTCATTTCACGAATTTGATCTCATTCAATGGATTCGTGCCCAATGCCCCAATTCAAAAGCGAATCTCATCGGCATTGGCGATGATACTGCCATTCTACAACCGCCCCTCAACTGTGAACTGCTATTCGCAACAGATATGCTGATGGAAGGCACTCACTTCACGTTTCCATCAGCAACGCCCGAGCGTGCAGGCCGTAAAGCATTGGCAGTGAACCTGAGCGACATTGCCGCGATGGCCGGCCGACCTCACTCGGCTCTTATCAGCCTCGCCTTACCAAAATCAAAAGGCCCTGAATTCGCGAAAGCCGTCATGCAGGGGATCATTGATCTCGCAAATGAATTCCAGGTTCAATTGATCGGCGGCGACACAAACAGTTGGGACGGCCCTCTGGTTATCAATGTCGCCATCATCGGAATCGCGCCTGAATCCAAGTCAATCAAACGCTCCGGTGCCATGCCCGGAGACTGGATCTTTGTGACAGGCGAATTAGGCGGCAGCCTGCCTGCTCATCATCTCACATTTACCCCTCGTATCAATGAAGCCTTAATCCTGAATCAAACTGTCTCCCTCAATTCCATGATTGATCTGAGCGATGGTCTCACCTCAGATCTGCAGCACATTCTCCGCGAATCCAACGTCGGTGCGATTCTGGATGCCACTACCATCCCGATCAGCAACAGACTTTCATCGGACGATTCAAATCAAGTACGCCTGAAGCGTGCACTCTCTGACGGAGAAGACTTCGAGCTACTGTTCACTCTATCTCCCGAAGACGGAAAACAGTTACTCAACCAAAACCCGCTGTCGATCAACTTAACACAGATCGGCGAAATCTCCTCTCGACTAACCGCCATTCTTCAACACCCCGATGGTTCTCAAACTACACTTGAAGATTCAGGGTGGAAACACGAACTCTGATCATACTCCAAACCCGATTCTGAGATCAGATTGACTTGCTCACGACTGCCTTTGACCGCGAATTGACTGAACTTCAATACGCTTTCTTGATCACCTTGACCGGCTCACGCCTCTGCTTAAATTATGTGACATGCGTCGTGCGCGCGAGTAAGCATCCTGCAGATCGATGCACCTGTGGATTTCAGCACCATAAATCCCACTGGATCAAGCCGATTTTGAGCAAGAGACACGACCGGGAACTTCACTCTGATCACTATTAAAACGGGTCTATCAAATGACGTTCGTGGGCGATCAGAGGCGTATCAAGGAGACACCGTGGAACATGGAGGGTCGTTCAAAAGCTTTCAACGTCGTAGTTTTGAGAGCCGCAAACAGAGCAGGGGACAACCAGACTTAATATTCGCGACGTTGCCTTGAGGAAGGAATATTCATCGCCTTGCGATATTTCGTAACGGTTCGACGTGCCAGATTGTAACCTTCTTTGGACAGTGCTTCCACAAGTGCATCATCGCTAAGCGGCTTGTTCTTGTCTTCCACTTCAATGATCTCTTTGAGCTTCAGGCGAATGATGCCCCAGGCGACATCTTCCCCTTCAGAGGTTTTAGTTCCCCCTCCAAAGAAGCGTTTGAGGGGATACAACCCACGTGGCGTCTGAATCCATTTATCATCGACGGCGCGAGAAACCGTCGTTACATGCACGCCCACGACGTCAGCAATCTGCTGCATCTTCAAAGGCACAATATGCTCAGGGCCGTTATTCAGGAAATCAATCTGAAAATCGACAATCGCCTGCGCCACGCGTTTCAAGGTACTGTGCCGCTGCTCAATTGCTTCAATCAACCACTTCGCGGAGTCAATTTTCTTCTTGATGTAATCCTTGGTCTGATCGTCGGTCTTATTTCGTAACAACTCCGCATACCGCCGGCTGATGCGTAGTGGGGGCGTGTATTCGTTTTCCAACTCAACGACATACTTGCCCTTTTCATCAAGTTTGACAAAGATATCTGGCGTCACTTTCAAGACCGGTTCTGATTCAAAACCGCGCCCCGGAAACGGATCCAGATAACGCAAATAGGACATTGCGTTCTTGATCATATCGATTGAATAACCAGTTTTACGCTGAATCACCGGCAGCCGATTCTGCCCCAGATCTTCCAGGTGCGCGCTAATCAGAGTCACCAGCATATCACGATACGGAGCATCGGGCTTCAACTGTAACAGTAAACATTCCCTAAGATCCCGTGCACCCACACCAGGAGGATCGCATTTTTGAATCAGGTGTAGAGCCGCTTCTGCCTGCTCTTGTGAAATGTGTTTGCCGTAAACCTGCACGATCTCTGGTAACGAACTTTGCAATCGGCCGTTATGATCCAGGTTCTGAATCAGATACTCGCCAAATTCCTTCAATTCCGCCGGGCAGTTGAAGAAATGGAACTGCTCAAGCAGGTACTCATTGATGGTTTGCTGACGTTCGGAGATATTCGCAACCGCATCGTTACTGCGTTCCATATCGTCGCTGATTCGATTCGAAGACGGTTTTGTGGCAGAAGTCACATTGTCTTCCGGCCACTGTTCTGCCATCTCCAGCAAACGTTCGAAGTCCGACTCGTTATTCTCCTCGCTGCCGGCAACCATTTCTTTTTCATCGAGGTCGGAACTATTGGAATCAGCATCCGCCTGATCCTTCATCATCTCCGATTCCGTATCGGGCGTATTCTCGTTCTCGCTCACACGTTCCAGGCAGACATTCTCAGCCAGCTCCTCGTCGATCCGTTCTTCCAGCGCCTGTAAGGGCAGCTGCAAAATTTCCATCGACTGGATCATGCGGGGAGCCAGCTTCATTTGCTGGCCCAGCTTCATTTGTTGTGAAATATTCAGATGCATGTATTATCCGAATCCGTACTCATCGTTGTCGTATTTAGAAAAGTGAAAAAAATGAAAATCGAATATTTAAAATCTCTGCCGTCCCTGAAGCGCATCGGACAACATCTCTTTATTAGCAAACTCTAGCACACTTCCGGAGGCGATTCCCCGAGCCAGTCTGGTTATTTCGACATTATCATTTTCCAACAGGTTGGAAATATATAAGGCCGTTCCATCCCCTTCGAGCGTTGGATTCGTTGCCATGATAATTTCGGTCACCCCATCCTGTCTTACACGACGAACCAGAGCGTCAATCGTAAGATTCTCTGGACCAATCCCTTCCAGTGGAGAAATGCGACCTTGCAGTACATGAAAGACGCCTTGAAAGGAACTCGTCGCTTCCAGTGAAACAACATCCCGAGGCTGCTCAACCACACACACCAGCTTTTTATCACGCCGGGAATCTGAGCAAATACTACAGACTTCATTTTCGGTAAGATTGTAACAAACCGAACAGTGACGCACTGACTGCTTGACCGCCAGGATCGCATCGGCCAGTTGACGTGCCTTTGGCTCTGGTACCGACAGAATATAATGCGCAAGCCGCTCTGCCGATTTTCGACCGATACCGGGAAGCGTGGCAAACTGATCGATCAATTGACCGACACTGGGCCCATAAGGATGAGACTGGCTCTCTCTTCCACGTGACGACATAACATTGACTCTTTAAAAACTTAAGAACGTCAGACCTGTAGCAGCAGTCAGGTCGGAAAACTTGAAACAGGAAAGTAACGCACTAAGCATTCGGATTGAATTTTGACAATGCATCTTCCAGCCCCGGAATATTCATCCCCCCCGTGATTTGCGACATCTCTTCAGCGGCACCTTCACGCGCTTTATCCAAAGCCTGATTCGACGCGGCAATCAGAAGATCTTCAATCATTTCTTTGTCGCCACTATCGAAAAGAGTTTGATCAATCTTGCAACCCAGAATTTTTTGCTGGCCATTTGCCTCAACATTAACCATTCCGCCACCGGCAGAACCTTCAAAACGAAGCTGACCTAGTTTTTCCTGCATTTCCTGCATTTTGCCCTGCATCTCTGAAAACTGTTTCATCATGCCGGCGATATTTCCCAGTCCTTTGAACATGGTCACGAATCCTCTTTTTTATCTTCTGTTTGCATTTTCAAGACATCAACTCGCACACTCTGAGCATTAAACACCGATAGTGCATCCTGCAGAAAATCGTCTGAGGCAGGCGCTAAATCCCGTTGCTCAGCTCGTTGTTGTGCCATCGAAGGCTTGCTCGGTTTGTCTTCTGAATTGTCGGACGAAGTCACGGATTGCTTCACGGTCAGGTGAATTTTAATTCGCTCTCCCGTCACTTTTTCCAGCGAGCGTTCCAGTTGACTCAACATTTCGGGACGCTCACAGTACTGTTTCGCAAAATTATAGCTCTTGGAGAATTGCAAATCCAGCTGTTTCGGCCCAGAAATTGCTATTGACTCCACTCCCTTCAGAGAGCTTTTTAACGAATCCTCTGTGACATCAACAAGTTGCGTCAATAATAAACTTTCCATCCCGGCCTGAAATGGAACTAGCTCCTGGGTAGCAACAGGGCTTTCAATTGAATTTGACGCTACAACCGCTTGACTTTCATTTTTTTTTTCAATTTTTTTTTGATCGGGAGTCCCAGAATCAGCGGCTGGACTCGTCTCGATAGCAGGTGCAGGAGCGGGCGGAGCTGAGTTTTCAGGCGGCCTTTCCGGTGACCTTACAGGAGACGCACCCGATGACGCACCCAGAGACGCCTGCTGCATGGGGACTCGCGAGGCAGAAACGACAGCAGGCAGCTTTCCGGCAGAGGCAATAAAGGTACATAACTGGTCCAGATCTTCCAGCAGCGAAATGCGAATCAATGCTAATTCCACCAGTGCCCGCCCATGACTGGCGCGAAACATCTTATTTCGTGCTTCGTTCAGAATCTGAAATGCTGCCAGACAGGTCTGAATTCCCCAAACCTCTGTCTGTCTCTGCAAACTGTTACGATTGATTTCGGAAATGGCCAGCAGAGTGACCTCATTCGCGCCCGTGGCGACGACCGATAAGTCCCGAAAATAATTCAGCAACTGATCCACAAATTCATTGAGCTGCACGCCCGAATTCAACGCCGCGTCAAACAGCGATAACGCCACATTTCGCTTGCGTTCAATCAAGGCATCGACCAACTCAATCAACCGCTCATCACTGGCGGTTCCCAGAATCCGATGCACACTTTCCGCCGTCAAATCTGACTCACCAAAAGAGAGCAGTTGATCAAAAATCGACTGGCTGTCCCGCATCGAACCGCCGGCGCGGCGGGCCACAAGCTGAATCGCATCATCAGCCACGCTGACCTGCTCAACTTCGGCAATCTGTTTCAGACGATCACAGATGCTATTCTCTTCAATATAGCCAAAATCAAAGCGTTGACAGCGGGATAAGATCGTATCTGGCAGCTTATTTGGCTCGGTGGTACAGAAGATAAACTTCACATTCGGAGGCGGCTCTTCCAGCGTCTTTAACAGAGCATTGAACGCCTCTTTTGTTAACATATGCACTTCGTCGATGATATAAATCTTATACTTCGATCGCATCGACCGCACGTTGACATTCGCTCTCAACGAACGGATATCATCGATACCGCGATTAGATGCACCGTCGATTTCCAGCACATCGACATCGCTGCCTACCGAGATATTCTGGCAGACTTCACACTCTCCACAGGGGATTCCATCCAGAGAATTTGGACAGTTTAAGGCTTTCGCCAGAATCCGGGCCATCGACGTTTTGCCCACACCCCGCGCGCCGGTAAATAAATAGGCATGCGCCACCCGATCAGAGCGAATTGCATTTTGCAGCGCTTTGGCAACCATGTCCTGTCCCACGACTTCCGAGAAGTTTTGTGGTCGGAAGCGGCGCGCCAACACTGTGTACTGTATTGCTTTTTCAGACATGTGTGTTTTCAGATATCGAACTCAGAATGAGGCAAGAATGATTCACAAACAACAATCAACCGATTGTACAACCACTAACAATAAGTGACAGAGGTTTGTTTATCCAGTGAGAGAGCGGTTCCGATTTGCACCAAGAGGCGCGAACGAGTCGATATAAATAAAAAGGGGCGAAATGCTGCCTCCTCGTATACCTGAAATAAACCATTGTGGGCTGCTTCGATTAAGATCTGACCCGGTCAACGACTACCCCACCATACTCGGAGACAGCATTTCACCCCCTGATAGATAGCGAATCAACGCTTGAACAATGCATTATGGAGCTAAATTTCCAAGCGTCAACCCACTGCCATTTGATTTCCGGCTGTGAATCAGCGAAAATCACAAAATACTGCAATAATCCTAACTCACGCATCAGAAATCGATTATGAATCTGTTCCAGACGCCCCCTCAAACCATAGCCCACGTTCAGCAGGCCATCAAAACCCGCGAACTCTCCTGCCGCGAACTCCTGGAAAACTGCTTCCTGAATATCGAAGAAAAAGACCCCACTCTACACGCCTGGGCGCACCTCGACCGTGAAGCCGCTTTCCAGCAGGCAGACGCCCTCGACCAGGAATTACAACGGGGACGCTGGAGAGGCCCGCTGCACGGCATACCGGTCGGTATCAAAGATATCATCGACGTCAAAGGCATGCCCACCCGGGGCGGTTTAGAGTGCCGCGATGAAACGCCAGCAGCACGCGACGCCACCATCGTGGAAAATCTTCGTCTGGAAGGGGCCATCTTCCCGGGCAAAACGGTCACCACACAATTAGCCTGTTTCGATCCTTCCCCCACACGCAATCCCTGGAATCAGGAGCACACGCCCGGCGGCTCTTCCAGCGGGTCCGCAGCCGCCGTCGCAGCCGGCATGTGCCTGGCCGCCGTCGGAACACAAACCGGTGGCTCCATCATCCGCCCCGCTTCCTTCTGCGGCGTCGCTGGCTTAAAATCGACGTTCGGTATGGTCGATCGCCGGGGGCTGATCCTGCTTTCACAGCATCTGGATCATATCGGCCCACTGGCACATTCCATTGTTGATCTGGTCATCATGCTGGACGGCATGACTGACCAGGCCACCTATCTACCCCTATTGATCGAACCCGTCACGGATGCCCCCCGAATTGGCTGGCTGACCGACTTCTTTGAGAGCAGGGCAGATGCCTCGATGCAACAGGCATTAAAAATAGTCCGAACGAAACTGGAAGCCGCCGGTGCCGCCATCAGAGACTCCACGCTACCGATGGAATTTGAACCGATCCTCGAATATCACCTGAATCTGATGCAATATGAAATGGCGCAGAATTTGGGTGAAGACTATGAACAGAACCAGGAATTCTACGGCCCCGCGATCAGCCAGATTCTCGACGCGGGCAGGGAGGTCTCTCAAGAACGCTACGAGAGCTGCCTGGACTACCAAAACCTGATCGGACAAGTCACACGGAGATGCTTCGCCCGCGCGGAAATTCTGATTTCCCCCGCCACATTGGGACCGGCCCCCGACCTCACCACCACCGGCAACCCCAGCATGAACGCCCCCTGGAGTCTGACCGGCTTCCCGACCCTTTCCATTCCGGTCACCGTTACAGAAACCGGCCTGCCACTGGCAATTCAAATTACAGGTCACCCCGATAAATTCGACGATTTTCTCTTAGCCGCCCAATGGTGCGAAGACGTATTGCGACCGGGTTATCTGGAACAGATTTCGTAATCACATCTACGGTGTTACTAAACAGCTAAACCCACCGCAAAAGATACTCAATAGTCTAAGGAAATACTCTACAATGAGTCGATCAACATGTGCATATGCAATCGAACTGGAAACAATAAGGAATCTAGACACCGAAGAAGCAAAAGGATATGTACAACTTTTTATTGAAGATCTTAAGCTGGAAAATGGCTTAAATCCCGATGACGAAATCCCCAGTGAACAAGTTGAGTATTATCGAGATGAAGAAGAAATCATGAAAAAAATATTCAATCTCGGCGATGGCCCTGACGAAACAAATGGCTGTCTGCTAAAGCAATTCTGGTGGCTATGTGATCTTTTTGGAACAGGACTGGACGGATTAGGAGAATCGCTAACAAGTCCGCTCACAATTGACGCACTCTGGCTCAAGCCTAGCCTCTTAGACGGCTACTATAATCCTCCGTTTGGTTTTCCTCCACATGATGAAAACATAGGACACTTAACATTAGAAGAAATCAAGAAAGAACGAGAACTCATAGACGGTTGCCTTGAAGAAACGTATGAAGAGTCATGTCCTGTACCTGTAGGACGGCTACCCCCCGAAATGCTTGAGAGAGAAATAAAAGAATGGAATGAAATCGTTTTACCTGCAAGAAAAGACTATCTGGAGTGGCTAGATTTTTGCATCCGTGAAAAGACTGATCTGATTATTATTGAAACGTAAACAAACAGAACTGCCATGTGTCTCCCCGCGGAATTGATCTGCTTTGTGTGTTGACGTACAGAGTCGAATCCGACTCCGTTCTAAGTATGATTCAAAATTAAATGCCGCCAGGCGGGAGGACACATGGGTCCTCCCCTACGAATCTGTTAGCGACAGACAAACATGAAATGAATTACCTAACAGCGGGTGGGACCGAATGCAATTCGGTCCGAGCGCAGCGAGCAGGAGGTTCCAGGGTAATCCTACATATCAAAAATAGATCAACCGATCACAAGAATACACAATAGGCAAGCCTCATCGAAATCCCTCGTGATCCCAGCCACCTCCTGTTGTCTATGACAACTTCGAATTTTATGCGAAGCCCCCCCATCCATGTGTTGCTGCAGTCACAAAAAAAGCCATGACTGGCTTTCACCGGTCATGGCTTGGATATTTCATTCAGCGGATCAGTTTACTTGGAGACCAGAATCCCGTTTTTGCCGGGTTCCGGATCAACTTCTGGTTCCGCATTTTGTTCAGGAATACGATCGTTGACATCATAGGCCTGACCGATGGCTCGCAGAAAGCGGATCGACCACCAGGTAATATCAATTTCCCATTTTCGGTGACCAGCGGGTGCGACCGATGGATGAGCATGGTGATTATTGTGCCAGCCTTCGCCGTAAGCGACAATAGCCACCCACCACAGGTTTTTGGACTGATCTGTCGTTTCATAGTTTCGGTAACCCCACAAGTGAGTCGCGGAGTTTACGAACCAGGTGGAGTTGTAAACAAAGGCCATCCGGGCACACAGGCCCCAGAGCAGCATTGACCAACCCATATAGTTGCCACCCATGGCATAGCCGATTCCATACATGGCAAAACCGGAACCAATCAACCACAGTGGATACGTTTTTTCGAAGAACTGAATCAGTGGACGATCTTTGAAGTCAGGAATATAGTGATCGGCAAATTTCTCGTTGAGTTCACTATCACGATAAACGAACAACCACAGCAGGTGAGACCACCAGGTTCCTTCAAAAGGGGAGTGTGGATCGCCGACTTTGTCTGATTTCTGATGATGCAAACGGTGTGTCGCAGCCCAGGTCAAAGGCGAACCTTCTCCGGACAGCACTCCACACAGCAAGACAAAGAATTCCGCGGGGGGTCTCAGTTTAAAGGATTTGTGTGACAGATAGCGGTGGTATCCCAGACAAATGCCGATACTGGCAGTCGCCCAGTGCAATACCAGACAGGTCACAATGGCTTGCCAGGAGATGAAGAACAAAGCAGCCACGGCACCGATGTGAATGCCTGCCATCCATACCAGAACGACCCAGTCCACATTGCCCCAGTTCAAATGCTCTTTATGAAATTTGGATATAATCTGCTCACGCTCTTCGCGTTTTTTTGATTTCTTAGGAGAAGACAAAGCAGATTGTTTCTCAGCTGGTTGATCAAGAATGACACTCGCCATGATGTCCCTCATCGTATAATTAGGTGCCCTGAATAATTTACAGCAGAAATCCGTGTTTCACTGATCCCCACACTTCAGCGGAATTCTATCCATAAGATCGGAATCAGGTGTCTGGTAAAGGTCATAGAATTGTCAAAGTTGTGTCAAAGCGAAAAAAAATTCGCAATTTCAGGCATTTCTCACAAAAACAAGTTAAGAAACACCACAACTGTTCACAACAATTACTCTGAGGCCTCTTCCGGCATGAAGCGATAGCCGGCGCCGCGTACGGAAACGATATGTACAGGTTCGGCGGGATTACTCTCTACCAGCTTGCGTAATCGCAGCACAAAATTGTCGATCGTCCGTGTCGTCACGAAGGCCGACTGTTCGCCCCAGACATCATCCAGAATCTGGGTGCGCGTCAAAACCATGCCTTCGTGTTCAATAAAATATTTCAGCAGTCGTAACTCAAGGTTCGTCAGACTTTTTCGTTCGCCATCGACCTCAACCTCAAACGCTTCAAAATCAACTGTCACATTGCCAAAATGATAGAGGGCCGGCAGTTTTCTGGTCTCGACCGGCACAGGTCGAACTACACTTTTACGCTTCAGTAGATTCTTGACGCGACTGAGCAGTTCGGGCAGCGCAAACGGTTTCGTCATATATTGATCGGTGCCGCAGTCAAACGCATAGGCTTTATCTTCACTCAGCTCGCGGGCACTGAGCACCAGAATCGGAACCACTTCATCAATCCGGCGGATCTCCTTGGCGATTTCATAACCGCTCATCCCGGGCAGCATCAGATCCAGAATCACGAGATCGATGTTGTCCTTCTCCGTTTCGTAACATTCCCGAAAATAATTGAGCGCCGTCGGCCCGTCTTCGGCTGTCAGAACAGAATAACCTTCCTGTTCGAAGTTAAACTTTAAACCTTGCGCAAGTGCTTTTTCATCTTCGACCACCAGCAACTTCATGTCTCCGCTCTCCCCGGTAAATCGATGGCAAACACACTTCCGGGCTGATCCAGTCGATCATGAACGGTCACTTTTCCTCCCAGCAAATGCACCAGCGTCCGTACGATATACAGGCCCAGTCCAGTGCCCGTTTTTCGTCGTTCGAGTTCACTTTCGCCCCGATAGAAGATCTTGAAAATATCCTTGCGGATTTCAGGATCCACACCTTCGCCATTATCCATCACACGGGCAATCACACGACCGCCTTTGCTCACACGCACCTGTACCTGAATCCGAGGCTCGCTACTGCCATATTTAATCGCATTATCAATCACATTCCGAAAGATCATTTCCAGCAAGATCCGCCGCGTATGAATCAACGCTGGCTCAATATCAAATTCGAATATCTGATCGACTTCCAGCTGCCGCCGAGTACATTCCACACGCGCACAATGCCTGATTAAAGGCTCCAGCAGAATATCTTCCGGGTCCGTTTCCATCCCCAGCGCGTCCAGGCGTTTGACTTCCAGTAGTTGGGAAATCAGGTGATCCAGCCGCTCCAGTTCGGTTTTCATCGTCGAATAAAATTCGTCCCGCTTTTCTTCGGTAAGCGACCGCATCTGCAACGTTTCCAGATACAACCTGAGTGAAGCAAGCGGCGTCTTCAATTCATGAGTCACACTATCAATAAAATCGGACTGTCGCTGACTTAAGCGGACTTCTTTAATCGTCAAAACCAGATATAGAGACAGCCCAACCAAAATCAACACAAATACCGCCGTGCCAATCGCCAGGGCAGTCCACCAGTAAATTTGAGCCGCCAGTATGATCCAGAAAACCATCAACGCGACGTTCATGACCATCAGAACCACACTCAACGTGATCGGCAGCCGTAAACGGCCCCTGCGCACTTTGCGCATCAACTGCAATCGGGATTTGTGATTCCCTGATCGGGACGGCGTCCCCGCAGTAGAATCACCTTCCGGGTCTTGTTGATCGAGTTGCTGATGCCCCGTAGACGACATCAATTGTTCCTTTCGAAGGTATCGCTGGATAGGGAAAATCTTACGTTTGATAACCATAGTAATCACACACCATTGCCCCAATTCAAATACAACCTGGGACGCCGGGAATGCTCTCTAAGAGTATATCGAATCACAAACCGGCAGTGTATGTACAAACCGGGCAAACATGAGAACTTCGTTTACTTGAGTCCCACCGAGAGTCCAATTCGCTCATTCTTTTTTCAAAATGTCTTCCCGTCTAGGGAATATTCTCCCTTTTCGAAGACTCTAAAACGGTAGAGAAGTAAGCGACTTCCTCGACAATCACAATTCTGCCTCAATTCACATTACCCAACACAACACAACACAACACAACCGGACCCGGGAATGAATTTCCACGACACACAATTTCTCTATCGCCTGGGTGCGGACGCGACCGTGGTGATTCATTTCGTATTCGTGCTGTTCGTCTTATTAGGCCAGATTCTGATCACCATTGGTGTACTGGCTGGCTGGAACTGGGTCCGGAATTTCAAGTTCCGCGTGATCCATCTGGTCTCGATCCTGTTCGTCGTGGCGGAATCGCTCACGGGAGTCATCTGCCCGTTAACCACACTCGAAAAATGGCTGCGTAGTAAAGCAGGGCAGGCCAGCTATCAAGGCGACTTTATCGCCACCTTAGTTCATGACGCACTATTTATGACTGCGAAACCATGGGTCTTCACCCTCTGCTACTCCTTATTCGGCCTGCTGGTGCTGATCACTTATTTTCTCGCCCCCCCTCGTAGAAAACCTGAACAAACACCGGAAAAAGAAGTCTGATTTTCAACGTCATTTCTGCAAGAACATCATTTCCTTTCTTTTCTCTATTTCGTAAAATCTGGGTAAGCCTTATACTCGCTCACAAATAATGCATAACCCAAATTACGGACAACAGATAGAGAAACACATTCATGTCGGGATTAGAGAATAAAAACGTGGTGATCACCGGGGGAGGGACCGGTATCGGAGCTGCCTGTGCCTTAAACCTTGCTCAGGCAGGCGCCAATGTCATTATTGGTGGCAGACGCCTCGAACCGCTTGAAAAACTCTCCGCACAGGCCGAAGGCAAAATTGCCTTTCACGTGCTGGATGTCGCAGACCGCGAAAGCGTTGCGACCTTCTTCAACTGGGCCAGTGCCACAGCAGGGCACATCGATATTCTCGTCCACTGTGCAGGCATTAACTGTCGTGACCGTTCCATGGAAGACGTCACCCCGGAAGACTGGGACCGCCTGATGAATGTCAACGCCACTGGTGCTTTCAATTGCATGCAGGCGGTTTTACCTCAGATGCGAGAGCGGAAAGACGGCCTGATTATTAATATCTGCTCGATTTCTGGAATTCGCGCAGCCCTGTTAGGCGGAGTCGCCTATAATGCTTCAAAGTTTGCGATGACTGCACTCGGAACGACCGTCGCTCAAGAAGAAAAAGATCGTGGCATTCGTATTTCCACCATCTATCCGGGTGAAGTCGAAACCCCCATTCTGGATGATCGTCCCGTACCCGTCAGCAAAGAACACCGCGCTCAAATTCTGCAACCAGAAGATGTTGCTGCTGCCGTTATGATGATTTCACAGCTACCCCCTCGTGCTCATGTTTCTGATTTAACAATTAAGCCCACTACTGCCGCCTTTGTTTAATCAGTTGATATAGAGAACGTTCTGCAGGACAGAACTTAATGAAGAGTGATCTTGTTTTTCCGCCGTTCATTCCGCATCGATTTTATCGGAATGCACATCTACAGACGATTGTGGGACAGTTTCACTCTCGTATCAAAGTCCCCTACCAGGCAGAGCAGCATAGTCTTCGCCTGCCTGATAACGATTTGTTAATCATTCACGACGATTGCCCCGGCAGTTGGAAACCGGGTGACCGCGTTGTCATTCTGCTACACGGCCTCTCAGGCTGTCATCGCAGTTCCTACATGATCCGCCTGACACACAAACTGAACGAAAGAGGCGTCCGCGTCTTTCGCATGGATCTTCGCGGCTGCGGAGCAGGGACCGGCTTGGCAAAGTCCCCGTATCACGCAGGTAGCTTTCTCGATTTACAAGTCGCATTGGAACGCGTTGAGTTTTTATGTCCCGGCTCTCCAATCGGCATCGCCGGCTTCTCGCTGGGCGGCACAATTACCCTGAATTATCTTGGCCGACCGAATGCTGTTTCCGATATGGTCGACCGGGCATTCGTGCTCAATCCACCGGTCAGATTATCCGAAAGCGTCCAAATGTTCGGCAAGCCGCTCTTCGGACATTACCAGCGACACTTCATCAGCAATCTGACGAAACATATCCGTACCTCACACCATTTGAATGAACACACGCACAAAGTCTCGGGAGAAAATTATCCCCGTAACATGCGCGACTTTGATGATCAGTTTACAGCGCCACTTGTCGGATACGAATCGGCCGAAGACTATTACTCCCAGTGCAGTCCCGCGGAAGTTGTCACGCACATTGATGTCCCCACATTGATCATCACCTCGCAGGATGACCCGCTGGTTCCCGCCGACACCTATTCCGAAATTCGAGATCACTTGTCTAATCACAGCAAAGTAACCCTGCATCTCACGAAGCACGGCGGTCACCTCGGCTTCATCGGTGCCCCATCATCCGACCCCGACCAACGCTGGTCAGACTGGCGCATCGTTGACTGGATGCTCTCGGATTCACCCGAAGCCCTGGCAAATCATATCCGGGAAGACTCTCGCGAACCGCTCGCACAATCGGCTTGATTGCACGAGCGAGCCAACAATCACCGGCTCAATGAGCGGCCGGTGATTCATTCTGAAATGCACGCGCACGAAACAGGAATTCAACAATATTCCCTTCGTGTGGCTGCAGCCAATTCAAAGAGTTGGTCTTGATCGGCCCGATATTCAGCCGATCGATCTGCGTTGCATCGAGCAACTGCTGCGACCACGCTTCATCGTTCGTGATCGCCGTACAAACCAGTGTCGGACCAATCTTCTTCAACATGTCCTTCTGCTCGCATTGCACCACCGACGCCATCGGGAACATGTATTCCGTATTCGCCAGAGTTGGATCGGTACTGGCACAATGCACGATCGTCGGCCGCAGATAATCACAACGTTCGAGCTCAATCAATCGCTCGCCGTCTCGATACTTCGCGGTCACTTCCGTCACGCCGGACTCTTTCAGTCCCTCTTCAATCTGACCGTTCATCGCTTTAGCAGCACCCGTCATCGTAAACGCCGCCAGGGGCGCTTCGGGATCGGTCATCGAAGTCGGCCCCGCGGGACCAATTCGTTTCGCAATCGCATCGGCAATCGCTTCAGTATGACGCGATGCCCAGACACCGGAAGCGTTAATACAGCTGCGGCCGCCGTTCTGGAAAATACTGTCGACCAGCAGATCCAGATGGTCTTCCCATTGATCCACAACATCGTCGCCGATCAGAATCTTACTGAAACCAGGACCATGTGCCTGCACGTTCGGATTGCCTTTGTATTTGTCAATCGTCTGCTGGCCGCCGAACAACATCACACGCCCACACAGTTCTGTCACCGTCGCACCGACATCGTGCGGCCCCGGATAAACAGAGATACATTCGCGAGGAATTCCCGCCTGACAAAACGCTTCGGTCATCCGGTAAGGCGTCCAAGGTTCCGAGGAACCCGGCTTTAACACCAGACCAATCTGCATCGGCAGGATCGGCATCCACAGCGTATGCACGCCGGGGGAGTTCGAAGGCAGCACCAGCCCCAGCACGGGTGAATGGGCCTGATAGCTCATCATCACGCCGCGTTCTTCTTTGCCGTAACCCTTGGTGAGAATATCCAGAGGCAGCCCGCGGGTTAATGAATCGAGAATCGACTCCATATTCTCCAGCACGAATGCCACTTTTTTCATGTTGCCCGCACACATCCATTCCGGCATCCCGGTACTGGCCGACTGAATCCGGCAGAATTCTTCGGGAGTCTGCGTCCCGTTGCCCAGCGGCAGTTCCGCCGTCATATACAGGTCGGCTGCTTTTTTGCAGATCTCCAGCAGCTTCGAAATCGGAATCTCTCGCAGCAGATCACGAGCCCGTTGTGCTTTTCGCATATCCATTTTAACCAGGCCGGCATTCGCCTGATGCACCTTCGCCAATGGCTCGCCCGTTTCAAAATGAACGACTTCCTGTTGATCAAAACTTTCGTAAGGTTTCCCCCAGCGAATGACAGGTATTTCCAACACGGCAGTGTTCCTTTATCAAGCGAATGCGATTCAAACTCTGAACTCGCATCAAGGCAAAATGGATCATAATTTCGTTAAATCAAGCGGGCTAACGAGAGCTTACCGGCTTGTTTTGTCCGGTAAGCAACCCGCTGGTATCATCGGTCGATTAATAAACGCCCACGGTGGTCGAAGCGGCAATTTCATGGAACGGACGCACGCCACTCACACCATCCCACGGATATTTCATGTGCGGCACTTCGCGTTCGCCTTCGTCTCTTTCGAGGAAGCCGGGAATAAACAATTCCTTGGTCATCGTAAACAACTTCACGCGCCCCGTCTCACCATAGCCGACGACTTTCGTGTGATCATCAAACTCGACAACACGAATCACAGCACGAGGCTGCGGGGCGTAATACGTAATTTTATAATCGTCTGCCGGATCAAAAGGGCGACCACAGGCCAGCCCCATCAGGGTGTTTCCATAAGTGGGGGTAATGTAAACGTTCTCGCCCAGCAGTTCTTCGCGGGCAAAACGATACCATTGCTGCGTGAATTCAGTCCCGCCACAGAAAATGCCTTTGATGCCGGCTTCTTCAATGCTCGAACCTTCGTCCATCAACCGCATGGCGAGCGCCTCGAGCAGTTTCGGCGTCGTAAACATACACTTGATCTCATGGCCGGCTCCTAAAATGGCCATCGCCTGATCAATCACATGCGCACTATATTCTTTAACTTCGTCGATCTTCCCTCTCTTGATCAACTTGACCACCCAGCGAGGATCAAGGTCAACGCAGAAGGAAATTCCGCCCCGATGTTGTGCCATATGCTCCACAGCCAACCGCAGACGACGTGGACCGGAAGGCCCCAGCATCAGCCAGTTCGAACCTTTCGGAAACGATTCATCGGGCAGGGTGTCGCTGAAATTTTCATAGTCGATCCGGAAATCGTCAATCACCACGCGCGACTTGGGAATCCCCGTCGTACCACCCGTTTCAAATACATACGTCGGCTTGCCTAACAACGCTTTGGGAATCCAGCGATCAACGGGCCCGCCACGCAGTTCGTCATCTTCAAACAGCGGGAACTTATTTAAGTCTTCGAAACAGTTCACATCGGTCAACGGATTGAAGTCGAACGACTTGGCTTTTTCCAGCCAGTAGGGAGATCCGGTTTCCGGATTGAAGTGCCACTGAACGTGCTCCCGAGTATGAGCATCGAGTGCTTCCTGGTTCTGTTTTACCAATTCGTCAAGGTTACTGTTATCGGTCACGTGAGACTCACTCCAAACAGGGAAGGAATAGTGGCGGGGAAAATTCCATGTTCACCGGGAAACATGTACTCAAACTCTGATTTCATTCTAGAACTTTTGACCGTTTTTTCAACTAAGCGAAACCACAGCAATTTCAGAAGCTCACAATACTCCGGTTTTCCCACACATCCCCCCGCATCTTGAATAAATTCGCCCAGAAAGAAAGTCAAATCCGGACTTTTCCCCCCGGACTGGCTTTAACCTGTATTTTAAGCAAATTGAGTGCACTGCTCGAATCGTGCACATCGCACACGACAGGCCCGCTCCCAAAGAAAACAGGCCGATTCCCATGCAAAACCGCTCTCCCAATTGACAGTAGTATAGAGTGTGGTAAAATTAAGTATTCTACTTTTCGCCCCGTTTCTGTTCGGCTCCTCGTTTTCTGCGAGACTCTCATGGATTTCAGCGACACTTATTTTCGTAGATTTCGAATGGAAATCGAGCTGACGACGGCGCGCCTCGAAGACGCACCACTCCCGAGCGGTTATCGATGGTCTCCCTGGGAACTCTCCACCGTCGATCGACACGCGATCGCCAAATACCACAGCTTCCGCTCTGAAATGGATGCACGCGTTTTTCCCTGCCTGGGAGACATTGATGGCTGTCGCAAACTGATGCACGACATCTCCAGCCAGCGCAATTTCCTCTCCTCGGGTACCTGGCTCATCACCTGGGATGGCACAGGCAATGAAGACGCCGTCGATTGTGGCACCATTCAGGCCATCGTCCCCAGTCGCATCATGGGCGCCATTCAGAACGTCGGCATCACCCCCAAACACCGCGGCATCGGGCTGGGCAGGGCACTCGTCACCAAATGCCTGATCGGCTTTCGCGAAGCCGGCGTCAAACGCGCGTACCTCGAAGTCACCGCAGACAATGAACCTGCCATCAATCTCTACCGATCTCTCGGCTTCCGCCTCACGCGCACCCTCTACAAACCCAGTCATTATATTGAAGCACCTTCTTTGTGAATCAAACTTTCAATTCACTTCTTCAATCGCTAAGATCGCCTGAATAGTCTTTAGAATCGAGTCTTTCACAGGCGGCCTGTCAGCCGGCAGTATCCGTCCGTCATCAGCATCATGCGGGCATTCCGCCAGTGCGACGCTGTCCTTTAAGAAATCACACAACAAGCAGGAAGGTTGCACCCCGCATGGGTAAACAACTGATTCAAACGCATCGGTTCCCGAACGGTCTGACGCTGGTCACAGAATCGATGGTCGATGTCAAATCGGCTGCGTTTTCCATTCTGGTCCCCAGCGGCAGCATTTACGATCCCGCCGACCGTCGCGGCACCGCCAGTATCCTCTCCGATCTCATCTCCCGCGGCGCAGGCCCTTACAACAGCGAACAGCTCTCCTGTGCCCTGGATGACCTGGGAGTCCAGAGGCACGAAGGCATCTCCGGTGCCCACATCTCCTTCAGTGGCGCCACGCTGGCAGATAACCTTACGGAAACATTAAAACTCTACGCACTCATTCTCCGTGCGCCGCACTTACCCGAAAATCAGTTCGACGCCTCCCGCGCAGGCGTCGCACAATCTTTGCTCTCTGTCGAAGACGATGCCCGGCAGAAAGCCCTCGTCGAACTCAAACGCCATTCCTTCCCGGCCCCCTGGGGACTCCCCAGCGACGGCGAACTGGAACAGCTCGGACTCATCACCATTGAGGATGTCCAGCAGCATTACCAGACATCCTTTCATCCCGACGATACCATCATCGGCGTCGCCGGCAATATCGACTTCGAACAGATTAAGCAACTCATCGAAGACATCTTCGGTGACTGGCAACCGAGTGAGGGCAGGGAAGAGCCGGCACTTGTATTCGATACCGAAAAACAGTTTTTCACCGAACAGGAAACCACACAATCCCATCTCGGCATCGCTTACGACGCCGTCCCCTATGGGCATCCCGACTATTACGCTGCCTGGGCCGCCGTCGGCATCCTGAGTGGCGGCATGAGTTCGCGACTCTTTACCGAAGTCCGCGAAAAACGCGGCCTGTGTTACACCGTCTCCGCCTCATTGACCGGCATGCCCGGCTTGGGCCGCGTCCTGTGTTACGCCGGCACCACATCCGAACGTGCCCAGGAAACACTCGACGTCACGCTGCACGAACTGAGCCGTCTGGGTGAAGGCATTGAAGAATCCGAACTCGAACGCTGTAAAGCCCGCGCCAAAAGTTCGCTGATCATGTCGCAGGAATCAACGTCGTCCCGCGCCGGTTCGATTGCCCGCGACTGGTTCTATCTGAAACACATTACCACACTCGACCAGATCAACGAAGAAATTCAGCAACTCACCATCGAGCGGGTGCTCGGCTATATCCACGCCCACCCCGCAGCGAATTTCACCGTCTTAACGATCGGCCCCCAACCCTTAGAGGTTCCCAGTGATATTTCATGAAGCTAAATTAGACAACGGACTGCAGATCATCGCCGAACTCAACCCCAACGCGCACAGTCTCGCGCTGGGCTACTTTGTTCGCACCGGTTCCCGTGATGAAACATCCGAGGTATCCGGCGTCAGCCACTTCCTCGAACACATGGCCTTCAAAGGCAACGAAAAATACACGGCCGACGATGTGAACCGCATCTTCGACGAGATCGGCGCCAACTACAACGCCTCCACCAGCGAAGAGATCACCCTGTTTTACGGCTCCTTCCTGCCGGAATACATCGATACCGCGATGGAGCTCCTCTCCACCCTGATCTACCCCAGCTTAAGGCAGGAAGATTTTGACATGGAGAAGAAAGTCATCCTCGAAGAGATTGGCATGTACGACGATCTCCATAGTTTCACCGCTTACGAAAAAGTGATGCAGGCCCACTTCAAAGGGCATCCACTGGGTCAGAGCATTCTCGGTTCGGTGCAGTCGATTACCGATCTGACGTCCGAACAGATGCGCGATTATCACGCCAAACATTATCTGGCCGGCAACCTGACGCTGGCCATCGCCGGTAATGCCGACTGGGCTACAGTCCTCGAACTGGCCGACAAGTTCTGCAAACACTGGCCCGCCGGCCAAAGCGAACGCCCGACCGACGAGGCCCAACCGCAGACCGGCGTACAGACCATCATCGAGAAAAAGATCCAGCAGCAGCACATCATGCAACTCGGCCCGGCCCCGGCAGCAGAAGACCTGCTCCGCCTGCCCGCCGAGATCCTATCCGTCGTGATCGGCGACGATTCCAACAGCCGGATGTACTGGAAGCTGGTCGATCCGGGCCTCGCCGAATCCGCCGAGATCGGCTTCAACGAATACGACGGCAGCGGCACCTGGCTCACCTACCTCTGTTCCGATCCCGAGTTAACCGAAAGCAACCTGCAACTGATCCAGGAAATTTACAACGACGTCAACGAGAATGGCATCACGCAGGAAGAACTCGACCGCGCCAAAAACAAACTCGCTTCAAGGTTAGTACTGCGAAGCGAACGCCCCATGGGCCGCCTCTCATCCTTAGGCGGCAACTGGGTCTACCGCCAGAAGTATTACTCGGTCGAAGACGACCTGGAGTTGTTAAACGGTATCAGCTTAGACGACATTCAAATGCTGCTCAAGAAATACCCGCTGGGGCATAGCACAACAGCGGCCGTAGGGCCGATGACGAGTGTGGTGGAGTAGACTGCTAACAAAGTATTAGCAGCCATATCGCCTACTCAACCTGTGTAAAATCAAAGCTATCTAGTCCAAGTAAATCAGCAATGAAAAGACAACGCGCCACGTTTAAAAGTACAAATCCTTCCTGAATTCTTTCACGCCAACTAACTATTTCACCAAAGGATAAATTAGCTTCTTGACTGTAGTCCTCGCATGGGTAGATTGCATCTTTCATAGCAACTAAGAGTTTCTTACACTCCCAAATATCCGGTCGATCCAAAATCATTGACACGTTCAATTCTGGAAGTTCAGCCAATAGTCGAACACTGGTATCAAATGTCGCTTGAAAAAAAGGTTTCGTGCGTTTCTCTTCGATTCTTATATAATCCTGTAATATTTTCCCACCGGCTTCATCTAAATCAACCGAACAACGTGAAAAGTCAGCAATATGACTTACATGATAGTACAACGCACTGTAAGCGGTACTGAATTCTTGAAACACTTCCCATTCTTGCTCTTTCTCCCAATATTGTAAATTTAATTGGTCCCAAGCAGTTACCGGTATTGGCTCGGGGGTGAATCCCCTATTTTTTTGCTCTGGGTCATCATCCACCATAAAAGTCACACCACTGATATTCGGAAAAGCTTGCTTTTCCAAGCTTCGTCCTTTCACCAAAGGGATAAGTACAATTTTCTTCCAATAATATTCGACTGCTTTAATTTTGACGATTTTGTGTATATCTGGTTTGAAGCTATCAACAAATGAATGCCAAATATGCTCTATCGCAGCAAATGTACCCAACGGATGCTGTGTATTAAAAACGATCCATAACGCTGAGTCTTGATCCCATCGAACTTGATCTGTAAGAATCTGAGCTTCTATCCCCTTTGATTTCAATCTTGTCAAAGCGTCTTTAATTCGGTTTTCAGTACTTTTCAGAGAATCTCTCAATTCTATTTTTTTCTTCTTTTTTCTCCCAGCTTGTTTATTCGCCTGTTTTTGTCTGGGAAGGATTTGCTCCGGATAGCAGAAGATACACCATACTCTCATAGTTTCGAGAAATTCGCGCAATTCTACTTTTCGATTCAGTTCATAAATCCCAATTTCGTTGATACTTTCCGACATCAGTTTTTCAATACCATGTACCTCTTCAACTGCAGTACATGCATCAATTCCGTTATATACTGAAAGTCTGATTGAACCCTCTTCAATGTTGTGTTTTTTGGCCTCTTCAATAATAGAGTTTCTCGTGGTTTGATTTGTAGCAGAACGTAAAGGTGGAACTAATACGAGTGCTTGAATTGCCTGTTTCATAAAATTGTCAACAGTTCTCTTGTATTCACTGATAGCATTAATCAGTGGCTCAAGCGTTGATATCGCACTAAACTTTCTACTTCTATCTCCATTTAGGGAATTGGGAGGACTTGATTCTGTAACATACCCCCATTCATCTACAGCAATACAAGGCAAGTACAATTGAGAGTTGACCATGCGCCTACATTCGTCCCATTCTTTAAGATCTCTTAAAGCAGCTTCTTTGCGAGTAACTATATTCGCTACTGACTTTCGCAAATCCTGAAATGCAGTAAGAACCCTTACTCTCATATTTCGAACTTCCTCGAAATACCTACCCCAAGATTTAGGTCTGAATCTTAAATCAACAACTCCTTGGGCTAATGCATTAAATTCTGGTAACCATGGCTTCATAATATTTTCAACAGGAATAGCTTTTGTTGATTCATCATACATATCCTCAGTCAGCGACATTTGATGTCCATAACCGAATGTGCTGTACTTTGTAAATCCCGGCAAGCATCTAGAAATTACTTCGACGCGTTCAACAGCCAATTCGTTTATACTTGCAACATCCTCATACGAACGTATTTCTGAAGTTTTTCTATCGATACCATCAATAATAAAGTGAGTAACAAGGCAGTCATCTTCTTCTACTAAAGCAATGATAGACAATATTTTACGAAGTCGAAGCCGCACTTCATTGTTATTCTTTTTTAGCCAATGCGAATACGTCTCTGGTTGAAATGTTCTAATTGCGTACGCAAAATCAGCAAATAAATGTATTGGGAGGACATTCCATGCTTTAGTAATAATTTCTTCATAGAACCAACCTTGAATCGGTTCTTTTATCAACTTTAAATGTCCCAGCCAAAACAAGACTTCCGCCAAAGCCATAAGCTCTTTTATGGTAAATAGTTCACTATCTGGAACAATAAAGTCTTTCATCCAGCTTGAAACATAAACGAACACGTCGTCTTTATCTGTCTGTAATTCTTGTATTTTTTTCGCTGAGTCTGCTGTGAATTTCATGTCCTTAGATATATGACGAAATATTTCTAAAAAACCAATACCATCATTCCCATAAACTTGTGCCAAATCCCAATCCAAGATAAGGCACCACCCACCGCCATATATTTCTCGCATGTTTTGAATCAGTATTGCATTTTCATCTACATATCTCTTTAAACCAAGCCACTTTAATGCAGTAAACATTCCCCTCGCACCTGACCAAGTTTGAAGAGAGATACCACCAAGTGACTTAGCGATGTTATCTGCTGAAAGTGGATTTCGCGAAAAAGAGCAGAGTACAAAACTTTCTAAATCATCCTCTACTAACAATGGGATTACTTTTTCTTCAATCTCTCCTCTCGATTGAAGTACAGCATCGGTTAATTCAGCAGAAATGATTTCGCTACGTATGGCATGAAAGCCTTCAACAAATTGCCCGTCATCTGAAGTTCGAAGTAGATACTCATTGCTAAATCGTTCCAACGTTCTAGTCGGCTCAGGAATCCCAACGCTTTCAACTAGCTCCTTAAGCTTAATACGTGATTCGTATGCCGAAGCGATTGCAACAAGACGCAACAGCTTTAATTCACCTTCTCCCAGAGATCCATTATTCACCTGATCTTTCAGTAATGAAATCTGTGCCTTAATCCTGTCTGACAATTGTTCATTCTGAGTCGTCAAATAGACAAACTCGAAAAGAGTCTTTCGCTCCCCTAATTTTGACCAGGCTTCAGTAAAATCAAGTAGTGTCTCTCCAAAACCGCTTGATTTTAAAGCACGAAACATCTCACGTCCCGTGGTTTCATCAAACACCACTGAATAGTCAGAAAAAGAAAATTGATCTTTCGTAACACGTGAACGAAACCAGTCTTCTTCCCGGATCGTTACAAGAATTCGAAGACTTGACACATCTGACAATTCACGGACAAATTCTACCCACAGATTATCTCCAGGGCGGACATCAAGATATACAACAGTCGGAACATCTATAGCTTCAGTATGTCCCTTGATCGCTGCAGACATGCGACGAGCATGTTGTAAATCAGCTGCTTGTAGAATTTCGTAGCGAAAATTGTCTGGAGCCCATTCCAGCAAATATCGATAAGCAAGAGTTGTTTTCCCTTGCCCAGAAGCAGCTCTTAGTATCACAACATTTTCTTGTTGAAATAACTTATTGATTTCTTGAAGTGCTTCTGTACGTGGAACATCGAGATTGGCAGCAATATGCCTCGGTCGAACACGGCCCCCTTGAAAGAATTCGCTCCTCAGCTTTCCCTCTTCTGATCGATCAGAAGTGGAATATTCAATTGGTTTGATCGAGATATTCCATTCGTGCTCATGCGCAGCTCGATGATCAATAAAGCGACCAATTTGATTCAGTTGGTCAACTGTTTTAAGGCGATCCAATTTCTGCTGCTGCTCCGAAGCGATTTTCAACCACCACATCAACGCATCAAAAGCGATAGCTGGATCACCACAGGTAATCGTTGTTTTAAGTTTCTCTAAAACTTGTTTCTTTAAATGTTCTTCGTCAACTTTTACTATTTCAACGTGACTAAATATTGAGATAGCTTCTTCTTCACTGACTCCTGATATGGTTTTCTTATTCCCCTTTGAATCAGTGTCATTCCTATCTTTAGTAAGTGTATCCAAGGTACGCTTCGGAGTTTCCTGTTCGTTGTCAAAGGCTTTCGCCAACTCTGGTCCCACATCTCCAAATGAAACTATTTTTACATCGACTTTTGACTCAGGTACGCAGTATTTTTTAATGCGTTTATAAAAGGGTGGTTCGAGAGAGGATGCAGTTAAAGGTCTTGAATAGTCCTTTACTTGGACAACTTCGATCGGATTCCCACTTGGATCTAAAATTTCCAGATCTTCGTTTCCCTCAGGATGGATTACATAATTTTCAGGTAAGCCGTCATCAAAAAGGCGAAATAAACAATACAATGCTTGACGCCGATAACCCCGATAAGTTGCGGTTGGGTCGTCTTTATATTCAGGAGCAGGGGAAGTCATTCGGGACTGTTACTTTCAAAATATCGATTCGGGGACAGCAGATTGACGCTTTTTTCAAATGGGTGCCGACAAATCATTTTTTCTTCATTACCGAATATACCCCAGTCGACACCATTGCACCACCACATTCATACAGTATCATTAGATGCAATTCTAAATAATTGAGGAACAGGCTTGGCTTCTCCTAGAGGTCCCTAATGAAACACTTTCATCTTCTCATCCTGTGTGGTGTCATGCTTGCTTCTCTGTCCCAGACAAGCGCAGAGGAGCAGGGGGCTGTGTTTAAAGTCGGCGATCCCGCTCCTGAGTTCTGGGGGTATCATGCCGGGGGTGAGGCTTATGATTATGGGAAATCGTTTCGGGGCAAAACGATTCTGTTGATCTTCTGGTCGCTGGATGATCCCGACCATGAACGGCTCAACCAGAAGTTGAGACAGATCCGCCGCCGGTTTCTGGATCAGCCCGATTTCATCATGGTCAGTCAATGCGTTGATCAGGACTATGAAAAGTGGATCGCGTATTGCAAGCGGCAGAAACGCCTCGATGGGAATGCCTTTTACAGTGACGGGAAGTGGATCCACCAGACACAGGGGGGATTCAACCTGGAAGAATTGAATTCGGCAAAAGAATTCGGCGTGACCAAAACGCCGGCCTTTTTTCTGCTGGGGCCGCAGCGGAAATTTCTGGCGGTGAATGTTCCGGAGAAACAGCTGGTGGAGCAGATTCAAGCTGTTTTGAAACAGCAAACGAGCCAACTCCAGCGTAGGGGTCGTCCCATGTGACGACCCGCAGGGTTCGCGTTGATGACAGAGCCCGCGTTTGCATGGTGAAGTTGGTTCCATTCGATCGGTTTCCTATGGTCGATCATCGTCAGGCGGGGCGACACATGGGTCGCCCCCTACTTCTGAATGTGTTAGAAACGTTTGCTGCCGGTGTTGTGCCGGGATGTTGGTTCAAAA
>TARA_R110002095_G_scaffold214531_1_pt1 | contig 109478 bp, 77 predicted proteins | sample TARA_R110002095 | Tara Oceans TARA_R110002095 (sample SAMEA4397255) | marine metagenome | biome: Polar Biome; feature: [SRF] surface water layer (ENVO:00010504); material: water (ENVO:00002006), including particulate matter (ENVO:01000060) such as... | depth 5 m | reverse complement strand
TCAACAATGTTTGGTATTCTCAATGAGACAATTCTTGCAATTTATGTTCTTCTCACCAAATGGGTGAGAGTATTGCCGATGCTGCTTCGTTCGCATGAGCCCTCTCATTTGACGAGAGCTCACATTCTGAATGTCGAGTCATTCACTCATCAGATTCAGAAAAACGAGATCGTGCGTCGTCTGTTGTCTTATTTGGGAGTCGAGTTACGGTTGCGTGTGCCGGTGAAGGTGCGCTCTGACCGACGGTGCTTTAAACGTCGTTAAGCTGAAATAAGCACGGGCCATAGTTTGTTGTAAGTGTATCATCTTGATCTAGATTGCTTAAAATTAAAGTATGTCAATAGATTTCATTTCTTCTTTCAGACATATTCGATTTGGGAACTCTCTGACGCTCCTATCATTATAAAAGAAATTCCTGACAACATGATTCGTACTTAGCTGGTTTGATCCTGATTCAGGAAAGAACAGGAAAGTGCGATTTTGTCTCTGTTGTGTGCCAACGCCAAATGGTATCTGACAGGAAGGGGCTTTTCACCATAGGCGCATAGGAAGCACCTGGAATATGTTTACTCAAGTCGCTATTGGGGCTACCCTGGCGTTCATTGTTGGGGTCGTCATTGGTTATTTCATTGACCGTATTCGCCGCGGATCTGCTTACCAGTCTTATTCACAGATCTTAAAACAGGCTGAACTCGATTCGGAAAATCTGCTCAAAAGCCAGAAACTGGAAGCCAAAGAAGAGTTACTGAAACGCCGGGAATCGCTCGAAGAAGAAGTCAATAAGCAGCGTGAAGAGCTGTGGAGCGTCGAAAAGAAACTCAGCAAACGAGAGACTGCGTTAGAAGATCAGCAGGCTGACTTCCTCAAAAAAGAAGCGATGATTCAGACAACCCAGTCCAAGCTGGCTTCCCGTTCCAAAGCGGTTGAAGCCCGAGAGCAGGAGCTGGAACGTGCTCTGAAAAAACAGCAGGAAGAGCTGTTTAAAATCAGTGGGCTCGATCGGGAAACGGCTTCCCAAATGCTGCTGGATCGTCTGGATAAAGACCTGAAAAATGAAACAGGGGCTTTGATTCTGAAGCACCAGGCGGAACTGAAGCAAACGTGCGACAAAATTGCCCGCGAGACAATTGGCATGGCCGTGCAGCGCTTCGCTTCAGGGCATGTCGCAGAAACCACCGTTTCTACGGTTGATTTACCCGAAGAAGAAATGAAAGGCCGGATTATCGGCCGCGAAGGTCGCAATATTCGTGCATTTGAAAAAGCAACCGGCGTGGATGTTATCGTCGATGATACTCCTGGTGTGGTTGTGGTCTCTGCGTTTGACAATGTACGGCGTCAGATCGGAAAAATGTCGCTGCAGAAACTGGTCAATGATGGTCGAATTCACCCGGCACGCATTGAAGAAGTGGTCGAGGAAACGCAGAAAGAACTGGAAGAATATATTCAGACCATGGGGCAGAGTGCTTGCCAGGAAGTGAATATTTCCGGTGTGAATCCCAAGATAATTGATTTGCTGGGGCGGTTACATTTTCGAACCAGCTACAGCCAGAATGTATTACGGCACTCGATTGAGGTTTCTGCTTTGACCGGAATTATGGCAGAGCAGTTGGGGCTGGATGGAACGATTGCTCGTCGTTGTGGTTTGTTTCATGACATCGGGAAAGCGGCCGACCATGAAATGGAAGGCGGACACCCGGCTGTAGGGGCGCAATTACTGAAACGCTATGGCGAGTCTCAGGAAGTCGTACATGCTGCCGCCGGCCATCATGATGATATCCGTCCCGATTATATCTATACCGTGCTGGTTGCCGCCGCCGACGCCTGTTCTGCATCGCGGCCGGGAGCACGTCGCGATACGCTTGAAAAATATGTGCGTCGTCTGGAAGAGCTGGAAACGCTCGTCTGTGGTTTTCCGGGCGTCGATCATACCTATGCGATTCAAGCAGGTCGTGAAGTCCGCGTGATTGTCGATGCTGATCAGGTGAATGATCGAGAAGCAGCGAAAATGTGCAAGGATATCGCGCAAGCCATTGAAGACACGTTGACCTATCCTGGTGAGATTCGGGTCACGGTGATGCGGGAATCACGTACCGTTGAGTATGCCCGTTAATCAAAAAGACAGACTTCCCCCGTCAGGTGGGTAACTGAGATTGCATCAGCGCCGCGATGGCTTGTGAGTCATCGTGGCGTTGTTCTTTTAATGCGTGGATGACTTTTTCCCGCCGCTCCCCAGGATGATTCTGGCTCAGTTTGAATTTCCCTTCGATGCGTTCAATCTCAATTTTAAAGCCGACAATGCCTTGCAGGAGTTGGTCGATGAATTCCGGGTCTGCATTCTGCATCGACCAGGGGGTGGCTGCAGACGCTTCATAGAATGTCACGGTCTGTTCGATGACGGCTTTTAATTCATCAGGATCGTCGATCGCCGAATAACGGCCATAGACGTGCACGGCCTGATAATTCCAGGTGGGGACAGTGTTGGCAGCTTCATACCAGGTGGGGGAGATGTAGGCGTGGGGGCCATGGAAAATCGTCAATACCTGCTCGTGTTGTGTCGTTTTACTTTGAGGATTGGCCTTGGCGAAATGCCCCAGAAGCTGCCCCTGTGTTCCGATGTTACGATCCAGTAGCAGCGGCAGGTGACTGGCAAAGGGTTCGTATTCCTGGTGCGTGATCAGAGTTGCAAAACTGTGTTGCTCAATAAACTGATGCAGGACATTCAGATCTGTTTCGGCAAAGGAAGCAGGCACATACATGGTTTGAACAGCCCAGTCTAATGGTTTCGGGGAATTCGTTATTCTTGAACAGTATGATAATACAGGAAAAGATGAGACAGGTCTTCCTGTCCGCAGGTTCGTGGGGCTTTCAATTCCGCAACAATTTCTTTACTTTGAAATGAGTACGATTACTCTGAGGACGAAACGTCTCTTGTACAGGAGTTCTGCAAACATGCCATTTATCGATATTGATGCTGTCGAACCATTGGAAGTTCTCCCCGGCTGTAAGATGCGCACGCCTTATGGCGAAAATCTGATGTTATCCTATCTGGAAATGGATGAAGGAGCCATCGTACCTTTGCATCATCATCCGCACGAGCAGGGGGGCATGCTCCTGAAGGGGAAGCTGGAGCTGACCATGGGAGATGAGGTACGTGTTGTGGAGGCAGGCGCGATGTTTATCATTCCTCCCAATACGCCACATCAGGCGATCGCCGTCGATGGGCCGGCTGTGGTGCTGGATGTATTCAGCCCTGTTCGTGAAGACTATGCGGAATTGTATAACAATTACATTCCGGTTACCGATGATGACTCGTAATCAGACCGGGAGTACGGGCAAGATCCTGCATTGTTCCGGGATCTGGTCTCTACTTATTGTTGCTGCTGTTTCTGTTGTTGCTTAAATTCTTCGGCCCGACGAAGAAGCTCTTCGTTTGCGAGTTCTTCAATCTGCGTTGCGATGTGCCATTGAATTCCATACGGGTCTTTGACTGAACCGCTGCGTTCTCCATAAAACTGGTCAGACGGTTCGCGCAGGTTGATCGCGCCTGCTTCCAGAGCTTTCTGATAGGTCGCGTCGACGTCGGGGACGTAAAGGTGAATCGCAGCGGAAGTCTGGCCCCATTCTTCACAGGCATCTGCGAGTTCGATCAGCGAGTCTCCAATCTGCAGGCAGGCGTGGCCAATTTTATCCTCATGATGCGAGATCATCACAGGTGTGGCATCAAATACCGTCTTCAGGAATTCAATCATTTCGGTTGCCCCTTCTACCAGTAGATAGGGAGTTACCGTATGATAGCCTTTAGGAATATAGTGTGGGGACATGGTCCTTTTTCCTTCAGAATATTTTGATTCTGGAATAAGATACGAGAACGAATATTATATCGTTTGATATGCGAAATTGATAAAACATAAATTCTAAAATGAAATAATCACATCATTCGTCACTTGTGAGAAGACTTTCGGCAGGTAGATTGTTTTCACATCAATTGAATCTTTTCAGAGGATACACCCGATGCGATTGCTGCTCATCCCATTCATCGTGTTGACATGGATCAATCTCGTTTATGCTGTCGAACAGCCGAACGTAATCTTAATCATGAGTGATGACCAGGGGTACGGTGAACTTTCCCGACACGGGAATCCGATTCTGAAAACGCCGCACTTGGATCAACTGGCAGCACAAAGCATTCGGCTGACTGATTTTCATGTCGCGCCGATGTGTACGCCGACTCGGGGACAGTTGATGACGGGCTTGGACTCATTCCGCAACGGGGCGATGAACGTCAGTAGCGGGCGCACCTTATTGAGGCCCGAATTAAAAACGATGGCCGATCTGTTTCAGGCAGGCGGATATCGAACCGGGATTTTCGGGAAATGGCATCTGGGAGATAATTATCCGTTTCGCCCTGAAGATCGTGGTTTCGAAGAGACGCTCTGGTTTCCTTCTTCGCACATCAATGCGGTACCCGACTTCTGGAATAACGATTACTTCGAGGATACCTACACGCACAACGGACAGCGGGAGCAATATCAAGGCTATTGCACCGATGTCTTTTTTCGCGAAACAAAAAAGTGGATTCAGTCACAGAAGCAAGGGAAACCTTTCTTTGCTTATCTTCCTTTAAATGCACCGCATGGCCCGCACTTTGTGCCGAATGAATATCGGGGGCCCATCGAAGCTGCAATGCGGAAAAATGAGAAAGTGGTGCAGCACTTGAAGCCGGCACGTCGCAAGTCGTTGGTCAGTTATCTGGCGATGTGTGCTAACATCGATGAGAATATTGGCAAGCTCGATCAGTTTTTACAGGAGTCAGGTCTGTCTCAAAATACAATCATCATTTTTCTGACCGACAATGGCAGTACGATGGGGCCTGATTATTTCAACGCGGGAATGCGGGGGAGAAAAGTCACGCTGTGGGAAGGCGGACATCGCGTGCCTTGTTTTATCCGCTGGCCGGGAGGAAAGCTCGGTCCCGCACGCGATCTGAACGATTTAACCCACGTACAGGATTTACTACCGACTCTGACAGAACTGTGCGATGTACCGCAGCCGAGTCGCGATCTGGATGGGATGAGCCTGGTGCCGCGCATTCTCGGTCAGGTGGAAGCGTTACCCGAGCGGATGCTGGTGGTGAATTACAGCCGCATGCCCTTTCCTGGAAATAAAAAGAGTATGTATTTGTCGGTCCCTCGTAAAGCAGGGGCCGCGGTACTCTGGAAGCGTTGGCGCTGGCTCGAAAACCGGGAGCTGTACGACCTCAAGCAGGATCCGTTACAGCAAAAGAATGTGGCAGAAGCCCATCCTGAGGTTGTCAAACAAATGCAGGGCCATCTGAATCAGTGGTGGGAAGGGGTGAAGCAGACCGCTTCTGTCCCTCAACGTGTGGTGATTGGTCACGCAGCGGAAAATCCGGCGATGTTGACTGCCTGTGAATGGCTGGATGTTTTTGTAGATCAGCAGGGGCAAATTCGCCGTGGTGTCCGAAAGAACGGCACGTGGCATCTCATTGTGGATCAGCCTGGGACGTATGATCTGGAATTGCGTCGTTGGCCGCGGGAAAGTGGTTTGAAGTTGAATGCAGGGACGCCCGCACTCAAAGTGACCGATGGCCTGTTTAGAGAGGGCGTCGCTTTGCGGATTGCGAAAGCCAAAATCCAGATCGGGAAGTTTGAAGCGATCGCGGAGCCGGATACGAGTGGCCAGTTTATCACGTTTGCTGATGTACCATTGCAAAGTGGCCCTGTAGAATTGAAGACGTTCATGCAAAATGAGCAGGGCAAGGAGATTTGCGGCGCGTATTATGTCTACGTGAAGCGGAAGTGATCGTGTGGTTGATTAAGTCGTCGATTGTTTTCCGGTGGCACTCAGCAAAGTTTGTGCGAATGCTTCCAGATGCCTGATGTTGTCACAGAAGGCGGCGTACTGTATCTGTTGACGAATGGGTTCGTGCAGTGCGCGCCCGCCGACAACGAAGGCGACATCAAGTCCAAACTCGTCATAGAGTTCGGAATACTCGCGAATGAATTGTGTTTCATCGGGAATATGACTGACACTGAGCCAGAACAGCTTCGGTCGATGTTGTTTGATTGCCGCGGCCAGCGTTTCGAAGGGCAGGTTCGCACCGAGTGAGACGGCGTTCCATTTAATATCACGCAGCACCAGTTCGACCATCGTCGTTGCCATGCTGTACTGATCGCCCTCAGCGGCCCCGCCGATTGCCAGTGGTGCCTCGGCAGGATGAGTAGGAATCAGTGTGCGCAATTCGTGCAGGACTCGCAAGATCAGTTCGCAGCCACGGCGTTCCTGGTAGACCTCGGCGTCACCGCACTTCCACCGATCACCAATGGTGGCAAATGCCTTCGCAAAGACCAGGTCGCAAATCGAGCTGATACTGTGCTCCGCCAGGTAAAGGTCTAGCACAATTTGCCGGCATTGTTCTTCATCACCGAGCAGGAGTGCCTCTGTGAGTTGCGAGGCAGCGCGGTCGATAACGCGGATTGTCTGACCGGTTGTCGCAGGCAGTCCCAGTACTTCAGGGCGGACGATTTCGTGTTTGCTCGATCTGAGGAATTCGATGAGATCAGAGATCGCAATGCGTCGGTGTCCCCCCGCCGTATAGATGGTGGGGATGATCCCTTTGTCGCACCAGCGTTTGACAGACGACTCACTGGCCTGGATGGCGCGGGCAACTTGTTTAGGTGTTAGGAATTCGTTCATAACGAGGTCTTTACTGAACGATTTGATCGTTATATGTCAGCGGGTTAAGTATTACATAGAATGATTCTAGCTTTTAAAATAGAATATGGCAAGGTTTTGTTTTGTAAGTCACTGTAATGTACCAAGATAGGTCTAGTTGATTTAAAATGAACGTTTTGAACGATTTTGTGGTTGTCTCGATAGTGGGGGAGTGATATAAATAAGGAAGTGCGTTTCGAATCATTTTCTGTTTTATGGGTAATGACTAATGATAGCATGTTCATGTTTACTTGAGGCAAAGCAAGAAAAAGCGGTCAGGCATCGTGCCGAGCGATTATTACAGACTGAGATCGATTTCATTTCCAATCCTTCCTTTCAGTCTTTGGATGTTGAGGGAGAAATTGAGTTTCAACATGAATCGGACACTTCGTCCTGGGCTACGAAAAACTGCATCAATTTGCTGAAGAATCCGCGGCAGTTGCCGACCCATTTGGCGCGTCTGTGTGAAGGTGAAGTGCTTTCGGCTGACGAGGAGCGAACGCTGTTTCGCCGCATGAACTTCCTCAAGTATAAAGCGAATGTTCTGCGCTCTCAGCTCAATCCAGAATCCTGCTGCAAACAAGAACTAAATACGATTGAGTTGTTATTAGACGAAGCATTACGTGTTCGGAATGAGATATTCCGCAGTAATATGCGACTGGTCGTCTCGATTATCAAAAAGTGTGTCACGCCTCATGTCACCTTTGATGATCTGCTTAGCGATGGCATTTGGACCTTGATGAAAGCCGTTGACAAGTTTGATTTTGACCGAGGCTTTCGATTCAGTACTTATGCGTATCGTGCGATTACAAATTATGCCTATCGTAAAATCGCCGACCAGAGAAAAGAGCATTTGCGATTCACACAAGCGAAGCAGGAGCAGCCACTCGAAGAAGTCAGCGGAGAAAATCGTTCCGAGTTGGACGAACGGACGTGGCTGGAGTTGTCTGAGTTGCTCACACAGAAAATTGAAAAACTAGATCAGCGCGAGCAACTGATTGTTCGCGCTCGCTATGCACTGGGAGGACAATCCAAAGTGCAAACATTTCAGAAACTGGCCGATCGACTGGGTGTTTCCAAGGAACGGGTGCGGCAGCTTGAGCAGCGTGCGGTTGCTAAATTGCGCGTGATGGCTGAGAAAACGAAACTGGATCTGATCCATGAGCTGGTTAGTTGAATGTTACTTTGAAACTGTTACCTGTGGGGACAAAATCTTTGACGAATCAACAGATCGAAGTGGAAGTGTTTTTTGACGGTGCCTGCCCGTTGTGCCGGAAGGAAATCAACATGATTCGTCGTCTGGATCGTCGTCACAAAGTTATATTTACCGACATTTCTGCACCTCAGTTTGAATTAGACGCTTATGGTAAATCCAGGGAGCAACTCATGGAGGAAATTCATGCACGTCTGCCTGATGGAACCTGGGTTACAGGCGTCGAAGTATTCCGCAAGTTGTATTCTGCCATCGGTTTCAGCTGGCTGGTCTTTCCCACTCGACTGCCGGGAGTCTCTCATTTTCTGGATCTTGCCTATCGTGTTTTCGCGAAAAATAGACTGAAACTGACCGGTCGTTGTCATGGGAATTCCAGTTGTGAAATTAGCAGTCAAACGAAAGAGGTGCGGTGATGAAAATTGCGATCATCGGCGGCGGCATCTCGGGGATGACTGCCGCTTACCGCCTGCATGAGCAACATGACATCACACTATTCGAAGCCAATCACTATGTCGGCGGACATACCAATACGATTGATGTCGAACAGGATGGCGCGCACCACGCCGTCGATACGGGATTTATCGTCTTTAACTATCAGACGTATCCGAATTTTACACGCATCCTGAAGGAACTCGGCGTGGCATCGCAGCCGACCGCGATGAGTTTCAGTATGAAGTGCGATCGAACGGGCCTCGAATATCGTGGCGCCGATTTGAACGGCTTTTTTGCTCAGCGCCGGAACCTGATCAGCCCGAGTTTCTATCGTCTGCTGCGTGACATCCTGCGATTTAACCGCGAGTCACTTGAGATTTTACAATCGACCGATGAAGTACAGACGGTAGGCGACTATCTGGCACGACATCACTACTCACAGGCATTCATCGACCAATATTTTCTACCAATGGGATCAGCGATCTGGTCCTGTCCGCTGGGAACGTTTGAGCAATTTCCGATTCGATTCATTGTTGAATTTTATCAGAATCATGGAATTCTGGCGATTCGGGATCGACCTGAATGGAGAGTGATCTGTGGCGGTTCCAACACATACGTCAAAGCGATTACCGCCGGATTTCGTGAGTCCCTACGTGTTGAGACACCGATTAGCTCAGTCACACGCCACGCAGATTATGTCGAGGTGACTCCATTAAACAGTGTTTCAGAGCGATTTGACCATCTGATTTTCGCCTGCCACAGCGATCAGGCATTGCGAATTCTGGGGGCAGGAGCGAACTCGGTGGAACGGGAACTCCTTTCGGCGTTCCCTTATGAAGCAAATGTGGCCCAATTACATACCGACACCTCGGTTCTACCTAAAACGACTCGTGCGTGGGCCTGTTGGAATTATTTCATGCCTCGCGGCAGTAATCAGAAAGCAACTGTCACGTACAACATGAATCAGCTGCAGGGCTTGCAGACAAAAAATACATACTGTGTGACATTGAATAGTGAAGATCGCGTTGATCCGGATAAGGTCATTCGCCGCATCAATTATGCGCATCCCATTTTTACTACGGGACGTGCTGCCGCACAACGGCGTCACTCGGAAGTGATCAATCAGCAGCATACTTCGTTTTGCGGCGCGTATTGGGGAAATGGTTTTCATGAAGATGGAGTGAGTAGTGCGTTGGCAGTTTGCAAGGCGTTATTGGGAACAGATGAAACATGGAAAGTGGGATCTACGAAGGTTGGGTTAAACACAGACGATTCACACCCGTTGAGCACAGTTTCCTCAACCGAATCTTCCTGATGTACCTCGATCTGGATGAGCTGGAGAGCCTCTTTGAGAGGCGCTGGTGTTGGTCTACACGTCGGCTTGCTCTGGCGCAATTTCGTCGTGAAGATCATTTGGGAGACTCTCAAAAGTCGCTGGCGGAATCTGTTCGCGATCTGGTCGTAGAGCAAGGGCATGTCCGTCCACAGGGGGCGATTCGGTTACTGACCCATTTACGTTATTTCGGCTTCATGATGAATCCGGTTTCGTTTTACTTTTGTTTCGATCAAATCAATGAACAGGTTGAAACCATCGTGGCTGAGGTCAATAACACGCCTTGGGGCGAGCAACATTGTTATGTGTTGGGGCGAGATCAGTTCAAGGAACAGGGCGAGAATTCATCAACCGAGAAGGAGTTCCACGTCTCGCCTTTCATGCCGATGGATATGGAATATTTTTGGCAGTTTTCTGAACCCCGTCAGGCGTTGACCATCAATATTGAAAATCAGCAACAAACGGAAAAAGTTCTAAGCGTGACGATGCAGCTGAAACGACGAGAAATTACGACAGCCAGTTTAATGCGCTCTCTGATGCGATATCCGCTAATGACCTGGACCGTTTTTGCTGCGATTTACTGGCAGGCACTGCGATTGTGGATCAAACGGGTTCCCTTTTATCCACATCCCGGCCTTTCTATCTCTTCTGACGAAAGTTCAAGTTCGAGGACACCATGACGGCACTTGAGAATACTGTGGATAATCGAGACATGGAATTGACTTCACGACTGGGATTGATCGATTCGGTCTGTCGCCGCTTGTTGTTCAAGCGATTGCAGCGACTGGTTCGTGGACAGGTCATTCTTTATGACGGGCGTGAGCGACTCTGTTTTGGTGAAGAGAATTCCGATTTGTGTGTCGAGGTGATCGTGCAGCATCCTCGGTTTTATCGTCGTGCGGTGCTGGGCGGCGGACTGGGGATTGCGCAGTCGTTGATTGACGGAGACTGGTCAGCCGATGATTTGACATCGCTGGTTCGGATCTTTATTCGAAATCTGGAAGTCGCCGACCAATTTGAGCGAGGTTTTGCCTGGTTTCGTCAGAAGGCGGCCAGAGCAGGGCACTGGCTCAGACGTAATACCCGCATGGGGTCAGCCCGAAATATCCATGCGCATTATGATCTGGGGAACGATTTCTATCAGTTATTTCTCGATGAGACGATGTGCTATTCCAGCGGCGTGTTTGAAAATGATTCTTCTACTATGCAGGATGCCTCGCTGGCGAAACTGGATCGCGCCTGCCGCAGCCTGAATCTGCAGCCCGGCGATCATTTACTGGAAATCGGTACCGGGTGGGGTGGACTGGCGATTTATGCCGCCGAGAATTATGGCTGCCGTGTTACAACGACGACGATTTCTCGTGAGCAATTTAATCTGGCTGTTGATCGCGTCCACGCAGCAGGCCTTTCCGATCAGGTTACAGTTTTGCTCTCGGACTATCGCGATTTGGAAGGGGAGTATGATAAACTGGTTTCGATCGAAATGATTGAAGCCGTCGGTTCCGAATATTTTGAAACGTATTTCGAAAAGTGCAGTCAGTTGCTGCGCTCTGATGGGATGATGTTTCTGCAAAGTATTGTGATCAAAGATCAGCGGTTCGAAGACTATCTCCGCAGTGTGGATTTCATTCGCCGCTATATATTTCCGGGCGGTTGTCTACCTTCCGTGGCAGCCATTCTGCAATCGACGGCCCGCGCTTCCGACTTGCGACTGCTGCAGCTGGATGATATCGCCCCGCATTACGCCCAGACTTTACGTTGCTGGCAGCAGCAGTTTCAAAATCAGTTGGAACGGGTGCGCGAACTGGGCTATTCCGACTCGTTCATTCGCATGTGGAACTATTATTTCAGCTACTGCGAAGCGGCATTTGAGGAACGGCAGTGCAATACGGTTCAGATGCTGTTTGCCAAATCGGGCTGTCGCTTTGATCCGGTTAAGCAGCAGGCTGTTGACCAATTCGTTTCTCAGGAACAGGAGGTCCTGGCATGAATCCCTGGTTGATGATGGGCTGCGGTTGGATTTTTATGGCACTCGTCATGGCTCTGCTCTGGCTGTTACAGCGAAAGACCGGAGATGCAGGTATCGTGGATGTGGCCTGGGGCATGGGGGTCGGATTCCTGACCCTGTTTTTTGTCTGGGGCAGTCACGAGGGGGATCTGATACGACGGATCGTACTGGCTGTGCTGGCGATGGTCTGGGCACTGCGGTTGAGCGGATACGTTTTGTGGCGTGTGTTAACTATGCCGGAAGACGGACGTTATCAGACCTTAAAAGAGAACTGGGGCATTGCCGCTCAATCCAAACTGTTCTGGTTTTATCAATTTCAGGCTATCGGCAGCCTGCTGTTTGCGCTGCCGATGTTGATCGCTGCGCAGGGCACATCTCCATTGGGAGTGTTTGATTTTCTGGGGATCACTGTCTGGTTGATTGCGATTGTGGGGGAACTGGTGGCTGACTGGCAACTCGCCCATTTTCGTGCGAATTCCGACAACAAGGGGCAGGTATGTCGTGAGGGACTGTGGAACTATTCCCGGCATCCAAATTACTTTTTTGAGTGGTTGCATTGGTGGTCTTATGTCGGTCTGGCGATGGCGGCACCGTGGGGCTGGCTCACCATTTTGGGACCTCTGCTGATGTTGCACTTCATTCTGAATGTGACCGGGATTCCCCCCACGGAAGCGCAAGCGCTGAAAAGTCGTGGTGATGCCTACCGGGACTATCAGCAAACGACAAATGCGTTTTTCCTCTGGCCTCCTGAAAAGAAACAGGTGACAACATGAAATCCGATTTGATCATTAATGCTGCGATTGAACTTGTTGAACGAGGCTGGGTTCCCGATTGGCTCACGCGGCGGGCCATTCGGAGACTATGCGCCAAACGTCTGGCGACATTGGATGCCGGCGGCGATCACGCCAACGCAGAGCTACGTCAGGCTTTTATTGAAGCGGCGAAACAGAGCCCTGTCGCCCTTGTTCCGGAAAAGGCGAACGAACAGCATTATGAAGTTCCTGCCGAATTCTATCAGCGTGTATTAGGCGACCGTCGTAAATACAGTTGTTGCTATTGGCCGGAAGGAGTCTCCACACTCGACGAAGCAGAAACAGCGGCGTTACGCGCGACTTGTCTGCATGCTCAGCTGGAAGACGGAATGCAGGTTCTGGAGCTGGGGTGTGGCTGGGGATCGTTGTCGCTGTGGATTGTGCAGAACTATCCAAACTGTCGCGTGACGGCGGTGTCGAACTCGCATTCTCAGCGTGAATATATCGCGCAGCAGGCAGTAGACCAGGGGGTATCCGATCGGCTCACCGTCATTACCGCTGATATGAATGACTTTTCGACGTCACAGAAGTTTGATCGTGTGATGTCGGTCGAAATGTTTGAACATATGCGGAACTATCAACTCCTGCTGAACCGCATTTCCAATTGGTTGACCGACCAAGGAAAATTATTCGTGCACATTTTCTGTCATCGTCAGTTCGTGTATGAATTCAGTGACCAAAGTGCCGACGACTGGATGGCTCGCCATTTCTTCACCGGCGGAATTATGCCCAGCGACGATTATCTGTCACAGTTCAACGATCACATGAAGGTCGCCCAACAGTGGCGCTGGGATGGGCGACATTATCAACGGACTTCCGAAGCCTGGCTGGCGAATCTCGATCAAAGGCGAGACCAGATATTGCCGATTCTGGCTCAAACCTACGGCGAAGAACAGGCAAATCGTTGGGTCATCCGCTGGCGTCTGTTCTTCCTGGCTGTTGCGGAACTGTTTGGTTATCAGGACGGCTCAGAATGGTATGTTTCCCATTACCTGCTGGAACCGGTTCCTTCTCAAAACGCAGTCGATAACGCTGAAACGTTACAAACACCGCGTGACAAGTATTCCGTGGTTTGAGCGTCGCGCTGGTCGAGGATTGACATGTGCCTGACAGGGGTTTACGATTGATCTTGTTCTGTGATTGATTGCGCGTAAAAACAGGTCACTTGAGGAGTTCTTCCTCATTCTTTGCCGTTGTGCAGATGAAAAGGCATCACCGAAAATCACAGTGACATGGTAACGTTGATGTCTCCCTGCCTATTTCAGCAATGCAGCGTTAATAGCGGTGCTGTGTCAGCTTTGAATTTTGATGGTTCATCAATTCAACCTGGCATCCTACAGATGACAAGGACCATGTGATGACCACGAGTCTCAGACGTTTTGTCGTGCGGAAACAAATACTGGTCTGTCTGCCGTTCTTCTTTTTCGTGTCCATTGGTTCTCTCGCCGCGGCTGCTCCTCGCGTTTCCCGTGATCTGCAGGTGTTATACACATTTGACGCCGGACAGGGCGCTTTGATTCGGGATCGTTCCGGGGTCGGACAGCCACTCGATTTAAAAATTGAGAAACCTAAGGCAGTGCAGTGGAAGCAGGGGGCGCTTGTCGTTCGTGCTTCTACAAAAATCAATTCCGCCGCATCGGCTAAGAAAATCATTAACCCGGTCAAACGGGCGAATAGCTTGACCGTCGAAGCATGGATCAGCCCTGCGAACGATCGTCAGAAAGGTCCGGCTCGGATCATTTCACTTTCAGGAAATTCGAGCCAGCGGAATCTGACTTTGGGACAGGAAGGGAAACAGTACGACGTGCGTTTGCGCACGACCTCGACCAGTACGAATGGGCTTCCTTCGACCGCGACCCCGAACAAATTTGTGAAAACAGCGTTGACGCATGTGGTTTATACGCGTGACACACAGGGGACTGCGCGAATTTATATTAATGGTCAGCAACAGGCTCAGCAGATGCTGTCCGGCAAGCTCAGTAACTGGGACAACGATTTTGGGTTGATTCTAGCGAATGAAAAAACAGGGGGTCGACCCTGGTTGGGCGAATTTCATCTAGTTGCGATCTTCAGTCGTGCTCTGACCGACAGTGAAGTCAAACAGAATTTCCGAGCGGGAACGACATCCAAAACCAACAGTGCAGAAACAAAAGCAGCACTCGCAGCCGCAGAAGCACGGCATGAGTTTGAAACGCAGGTTGCGCCACTACTGGCGCGGAACTGCCTGGATTGTCACGACTCGGCTGCCAAGAAAGGCCAACTCGATTTATCACGAAAAGTGGCCGCATTTGCTGGTGGAGAGAGTGGGAAAGCGATTGTACCCGGTAAGGCAGGGGAGAGTCTGCTGTGGGAACAGATCAAAACTGGTGCGATGCCTCCCGAGGGTGAGCCGCTGACGAAGCAGGAAAAAACGTTACTTAAACAGTGGATCGACAAAGGGGCGGCCTGGTCGATTGAAATGATTGATCCGGCCGTATATGTGTATGAGGGCCGCGCGGGGGCTGTCTGGTTGCAGCGGTTGACGGTTCCTGAATATATCGAAACCGTGCGCAGTGCCGTCGGTGTTGATATTGCGCGGGAAGCCCGCGAACTGTTGCCGCCTGATTTGCGGGCCGATGGTTTCAGCAACACGGCTTATAACTTGAATGTCGATCTCAAGCATGTGGAGATCTATGCCCGTCTCGCAGAGATCATCGTGGAGCGGATGGATGTCATGAAGTTTGCGGGGCGCTTTTCCAAAAGCCGGAAACTTTCTACCGATGCTACCATGCGAAAGTTTATCGCCGACATGGGGAAATGGTTATTCCGCGGTCCGCTCGAAGACCGTGAAGTAACCACTTATAGTGGCATTGCGACGACGGTCGCCAGTGCGGGGGGTAATTATCAGGAAGCAGTCAGTCTTACAATTGAAGCGATGCTACAGTCTCCCCGCTTTATCTACCGAATCGAAAATCAGCGCGGCGATGGCAGTGCGTGGCCCGCTGATGATTATGAACTCGCGTCTCGGATGAGCTATATCATCTGGGGCGGACCACCGGACCAGGAATTGATGCGGGCTGCCGACGCGGGCGAATTACATAATCGCGCGAAGGTCGAAAAACAGGCCCGCCGCATGTTGCAGGACCCGCGAGCCGTTAATCGTTCTCTGCAATTTCTCTCGGAATGGTTGAATCTGAATCGGTTAAGCAATCTCCGCCCAGATCGGAAAAAGTTCCCGCACTGGAACGTAGGACTTGCGGCAGACATGCGCGACGAAACACAGGCCTTTTTTAAAGAGATTGTCTGGGAGCAAAATCGTCCGCTGTCGGATTTGTTAAACGCGCAGCTGACTTATGCCACGCCTGGCCTGGCAGCGCACTATGGTCTCAAACCCAAAGGTACTGGACTCAAACGTTATGATCTGTCTTCTGTTCCCGCACGGGGTGGCCTGCTTACCCAGGGGAGTGTACTGACAGTAGGGGGAGACGAAGCGTCGATGGTGACTCGTGGTTTGTTTGTGCTACACGGAATCCTGCGCGGTGTCGTGAAAGATCCTCCCCCTGGTCTCGATATCACGCCTGTCCCTTCGAAACCAGGGTTGTCCCAACGACGGATTGCGGAACAACGGCTGGCGAATGTTTCCTGCAGCGGCTGTCATGTCCGCTTTGAACCGCTGGCATTTGGTCTGGAAAAATATGATGGCCTGGGGGCCTTTCATGAACGAGATGAGCATGGAAACCAATTGCGCGAGGATGGAGAAATTCTATTCCCGGGCGCGGCCAAACCGGTCTCTTATGAGACGAGTGCCGCGTTGATGAACCTGATGGCAGAGAGTCCGCGCGTTCAGGAATCGATTACCTGGAAAGTCACCCAATTCGCATTAGGTCGACCGCTTGTTGCCTCAGATGCGCGAATACTGGATCAGATTCATAAAGCCGCCCAGAAAAAGGGGGGAACCTATTCCAGTTTGATCACAGCAATCGTATTGAGTGATCTGGTACAGATGACGAGAACGGAACCTAATTCATCGGAGAAGTGAGAATGTTGAAACGAAAGATGAATCGGAGAATGATGCTGCGAAGCATGGGAGCAGCGACGGTTGGACTGCCGTTACTGGAAGAGATGCTGGATTCCCAGGTGGCAGCGGCTCCAAAGCAAGCGGTTCCGGTCAGAGCGTTCAATGTGTTCTTTGGTCTCGGAGTTCCTGCTCCGTTGCAAACCGAAGGCTTCGAAGGCGTCCTAGAGCCGCTGAAGCCATTAAAAGACAAACTGCTGATTATGCGGAATGTCGATCAGATTCGGTGTGATGAAAAAGGGATCAACGCGCACTACGATGGTGCCTCCGGCGCGTTTACCGCGGAACCTCCCAATGGAGAAGCCCGGTCAGGAGGGCCTTCGATTGACCAGGTGGTCCGCAAAACTCATTACCCGAAAGGATTGCCGGCGGGCATGGTGCCGACATTGATCGGTGGGACCTTCTTCCGGCGCAGTCGCGTGGGGCGCTATGTGCATAGTTACAATCAGGATTGTACGGTGGCTGCGACGATGCAGGAAAAACCGCGCGATCTGTTTGACCGTGTTTTTGGCACGATTTCTCTCTCAGGCGATGAATCGGATGTGCGGCGGAAACGACTCAAACGGAGTGTGCTGGATTCGGTTGTCGCGGACTACAAGTATTATACCGGAGCGAACTCGCCACTCGGTTCGGCTTCGAAATCGCGCGTTGCAGACCACCTTGATCGTATTCGTGAATTCGAACAGCGTGCCTTTGCGTTGAAGAGCAAAAGTCCCAATGCACCTCAGTTACCACCTCGTTCGCAGATTCTTCACGGCGGACCGGCAGACCCTGGTGGTATGGGAGTTGATATTACGCTTGAGGAACTGACGACCGAATGGCGTTTAATGGCTGATCTATATGCGCTGGCGATTCAGATGGACCGTACCCGATTTGGCGCTTTGACTTTTCTGGCAGCGGGAGAACGGATTCGACTGACGGGTGACTATGAATATGACGGCAAAAAAATCTGGCAGTTTGACGATGCCCGCCAGCAGAAGGCTTCAGGGGATAAAGGCTGCAGTCACGAATGGTGGCACAAGTTCAATGAGAAGAAGAAAAATGAGGCACTGCGGGCGCATGCTCACATGAAGATGCGCGAGATTGCCTACTTCCTGCAACGGCTGAATGACGCTGATTCCAGAGAGGCCAATGGTCGGACGATTCTGGAAAATTCTCTGATTACGATTTCCACCGAGTCAGGCGATGGTCGCCATAATGATGTGAAACGCGAATTGTCAGGAGTGTTCCATGCGATCACCGGTGCGAATGGGCGTTTCAAAACGGGCGAAATCATGGACGTCGGTGCGGAAGGGATTGATGTTTACAATACGATGCTTGCGGGAATGGACGTCAAAGACCGGCTCGGGCCTGCGAAACGTGAGTCAACTTCCGTCGATTCGATACGGGCGTGAGAACAGTCTGTTGGTGACAGACTCTAATTCCTAACTTGCTGGCTGGTTGGTTTCTGCGAATATTTCAGATAATGCACTCGACAGGTTCTCTCGCTGGATTGGTTTGTGAAGCACTTTCCAGGGACCAAAACCGTGGGGATTCAATTGCACCTGTTTGGGTGTGTAGCCTGAAATGAAGAGAACGGGAATTTCGGGGCGTTCCACACGAATCTGTTCTACAACTTTGTCCCCATTCAGGTCGGGCAATACGACATCAGAAACGACTGCAACGAAGTGAGACGGAGTTTCTTTCCAGATGGCCAGTGCCTTGGTTGCGTTGTCTGCTTCGACAATCCGGTAACCATCCCGTTCCAGCATTTCCCGCAGCGCCTTGCGCACACCACGATCGTCTTCTATCAGTAGTATGGTCCCGGTCACTTTTTCTGGTGTTGTAGGTGTAGTATGAATCGGCTGCTCAATACTTTGACTATCTGATTTTGGAAGCAATAAACGAAAGCAGGTTCCGATTTCAGGTGAGCTTTCCAGTTCGATAAATCCTCCATGTTGCTCAACAATCTCTTTGACCGAAGTCAGCCCCAGTCCGGTTCCTTCGCCATTTCTTTTCGTTGTGTAAAAGGGGTCAAAAATGTGCTGTTTCGTTTTTTCGTTCATGCCACAGCCTGTATCGCGGACAGCGAGACCGATAAAATCTCCGGCAGGCCGTTCTGGTGTACTTTCCGATTGCGCAATCGTTTGTTCGAATGTGGATATCGTCAGTGTGCCCCCTTCAGCCATGGCGTGACGGGCATTGACGATCAGGTTCATGAGTACCTGATGCAGGTTTCCCGAGTCCGCCAGTACGAATCCCAGGGAATCTGCCAGCTCGCATTGAATGTGAATGTCTTTACCGAGGACTCGGGAAAAGAAGGGGAGTGTCTTGTTGATCAGTTCATTGTAGTTAATGAGTTGTCGTTTCGAAGAGCGGTTGGAACTGAATGTCAGCAGTTGTCGAGTCAGTTCGGTTCCTCGTTCTGCTGCTTCCTCAATGGAATTTAATGCCGGGGCGATGCCTTCAATCGGTTGTTCTTCCAGCTGAAGATTTGCCAGTTCCAACTCGCACAGAATGACTGTCAAGAGGTTGTTGAAATCGTGTGCAACGCCTCCGGCAAGACGGCCTAAAGCTTCCATTTTTGTGGCTTCGCGCATGCGGAGCTCCGCGGTATCACGTTTTCGTTCTGCGCAACGGCGTTGTAGTACTTCGTGACGCAGCACTTCTACGTACCGGGTGGTACCAGCAATAAGTACCGTTGCCAGCACGAGCGCAAGTGTCCGAAACCAACGCGTTTCCCAGAATGGGGGATGCACAATAACACCTAGTGAGACTCCTGCTTTATTCCAGAGTCCAGAATTATTCGAACCCTGAATGCGCAACAGGTACTGTCCGCCTGGTAAACCGGTGTAGCGTCCAGAACCTTCCTGCGATTCAAACCAGGTTGTGTCAAAGCCCTCCAGCTTGTAACGGTAGCGATTTAGTCCTGGCATGGAATAGCTCAGAGCCGCTGCCTCAAACTCAAAATAATTGGCGGGCCACGCGAGTTCGATATTGTGCACGCGGATGGGGTCGGCGTGCAGTGCCATTGGTACCTGCGCTTGTGTCAGGCTTGTGAGGACAACCGGTGGAATATAGTCGTTGGCCTTGAGTTTATCCGGACGGAAGTGGGTCACACCGCGCGGGCCACCAAACCAGAATTCGCCGTCCCGAGTCTTGTAAAACGATGTTAATAGAAACGAATCGCCTGGCAGTCCTTCTTCCCGACCGAACACCTGCGGTGGGATCTTTCCCGTTGGGTCAAAGGCGGTCAGTCCATCGGCTGTGCTCACCCACAGGCGGTCCTCGTCCTCCAGAATGCCCAGGACCATATTGTCTGATAGCCCATGTTTAACAGTAAAACGTTCGAAAATGCCATTCTCTTCATCGGATAAACGATGAAGTCCATCGGACGTCGCGATCCAGAGAGTACGGTTGTGATCTCGATGAATGGATTGGATCACACCGGAATGCAGGCCTCCTGAGTTTTCTACACCATTCCAGTAGTGGTCAAAACCAGTTGCATCCTGTTGCAGCCGGTCCAGTCCGTTATCGGTTCCAATCCAGAGTGTTCCATCGATGTCTTGATGCAACGCGCCATAACTTGCGGTATCGTTCGCGAGACTGGCCGGGTCATCGGAGTCATGGACAAATCGTGTTGCTACTCCTGTTTGGGTATCGAAGAGGGCCAGGCCTCCCCCCTGGGTCAGCAGCCAGAGCGAACCGGGATGAAGTTTGTCTTCTAAAATGCGGCGGATACAGTTTGATGCGGGGATGCTTTGCGGGTTGGAAGGATCGTGGCTATAGCGGGTCAGCACTCGCTCAGCCTTTCGATCAAATTGGAGAAGGTCGCCGCCATAGATGGCGATCCAGAATTGTTGGCGACTATCTTCGGCGAACGCGGAGACGAGCTGGTTTTTCAGTTGCGAATCGGTTACTGGCGTTGCAGTCCCCTTTTTTCGGTCAAATTTTCGTAGCCCCGCAATGGTACCGAGCCACATGGTACCTTCTCGATCCTCATAAATGGGAAGTAGTCCGCTTCCCAGCGCTGCCAGATCGAATCCCATGCTATTCGGATCAAATTTGACCAGTCCATCCAGACTCACAATCCAGAAAATTCCGGACGCATCCTCGAATACAGTCCGTGCACCACGTTGTGAGAGTCCTCCTGGAGTAGGGCCGAAGCGGGTAAAGGTACCTTGGTCCGGATCGAGACGTGAAAGGCTCGCATCGCCATTAAAGGATGTGATCCAGAATGCGCCTTCTCGATCTTCATGCACGCTTGTGACGACAGGGCCGCCCAGAGTCTGGGGGTTATTTGCTTCGAACTGAAAATGAGTCAGATCTCGGGTCTGGGGATTGAAGCGATCAAGTCCTTCCTGGGTGCCGATCCAAAGTCGATGTTGACTGTCCTCGAAGATCGACCAGGCTTGAGAGCTACTGAGACCATCGGACACGCCGATCCGTAGATCGATTTTCTCTGTTGCAGGATCGAACCGCGCGGCGCCTCCGCCGAATGTTGCCAGCAACAATTTGCCATTATGGTCTTCGGTAATTTTATAGACGTTATCGTGTGGTATCGTCGTAGCGTCCTGTTTTAAATGGCGATAACACAGCACTTCATTTTTCACGGGGTTGAATTTCAGCAGTCCTTGACCGTTTGTTCCGATCCAGAGATGGCCGTTTTTATCACCATGCAGCATCCAGATGCCTGCTTTGCCTGAATGGTTGGGGCATGGTGGAATGGGAACCTGTGAAAAGTGCCCTGTCCTTTTGTCATAACGATTTAAGCCGCTGAGTGTGCCAATCCAGATGACACCATCCGAATCTTCATAGAGCGATGTGACGTTACTGCCAGACAGCTCACCGGAACTCGCAGAAAAGCGTTTGAGGTGACGACTGTCATAGCGATAGAGTCCGCCTCCATAAGTGCCAACCCAGAGGTATCCGTCACGGTCTTGCAGACAGGCACCTGATAACTCCGCTCCGATTTCTACAGCCAGCTTGAAGTCAGGCCGTTCCGCCAGCGCAGGTGTATTCGCGAGCCGCTTGTCACCGCTGCGGGGGGTCTGTTGTTGTTCTTCAAATTTTGGTGCCGTTATCTGACGTTCCAGACCCCAAGGGAGCAGGAAGCTAACCGTCAGACCAAGAATGAAGATGATCAGGCTTACCTTCATGGTTAACAGTATAGGCTAAGGTGGGATGCAGAAAAACCACTATGCGAGTAGAAAATTGCTTCTGGTGTAAAAAGGTTCACACTGGCTGTGTTATTGAGAGGCTGCTGTTTTTTAGCTCGCGTTCATCGATCTTTTACTGTGGTAACTTGAGTAGGCGCAGCAGGAGAGTGAGGCGTACTGAATCTCAACCTAAGTTGAGAAAAATGAGTGTAGTCTCTCAATGGTGGTAGGCAGGCAGATTGAGTGATCTGGTTTAAACAGGGATGCATCTCTCTTATTACGAACAATGCCATAGAGATCTTGTGAGTCCTGGGTTTCTACAAATTGTCTTAACTGATTCCCACCAAGCGACACGCCATCAATCAAGTCACGATGCGCCAGTTCCTGTCGTTGATCAAATACTTGAAGTCCCATTGATTCCAGCAGAGGGAAGAGCAAATCTGATATTGTGTCTGCAGCCGAGAGATACTCAATAATGGGGGTGGCTTGTTGTGTTGACTGGTCTGTTCCCGGTTCGGATTGTTTCTGCTGCGTCGGAATTTCAAATTCGCAAGCTTCCCGAATAGAGAATAGGGTTCTCTGAACGGAAGGCATGTTTAATTTATTGAATACAGACTTACGAGGCACATCAACGGAATCACAGGGTTCCCAGAGCCCCATCGCAACGCGTGAAAGCAAGAGCGCTAGTTTGACGACCTCGATCCGTTGGCGTGGCTGATCTTGCAAGGCGATCAATTCGTCAAACGTGCGGGTAATATTTTCCAGCGGTTGTCGTGAGGTTGCGGGAATTCGCCATGATGAAAAGAATCGCGCACCAACTTCGCCGTAGGAGAGACCGAAGGCGGCCTCTTCAGCCAAATCCAGTGACTCGCCAGATTCCTGACAGTGTAATGTTAATTCGCGATGTTCGTCGGGGAACAGTGTCGCCAGAGCAATGCGGCCGATAGGGTGGAGCAGGGCACACAGAAAAGCCGAACCGTCAGAGTCAGCATATTGAGTTCGTTCAATAACACGAACAGCATAACTCGCGGCGAGGCAGCGTTTCCAGAGCAGATCGTGATCGATCCAGGGAATGTTACATTCCACTAATGCCTGCCGCGCACCATACATTACGGCGCGCTCTCCGATACTGTGAGGTCCCATCAGTAAGATTGCTGTTTCGATACTGTCGATCTCTTCGCCGTCAGAGTTGCTCTGCGCGCTGTTGGCTACTTTGAGGATTTCGGCAGTGAGTGCTGCGTCGCGTGTGATCAATTTCGCCAATTCTGTGGTGTCGGGATTCTCCCGTGATGCCATTGAGTAGACATTAAACGGAGTATGAGAAATTGGTAACAGGGTCTCGAGCTCAGACAATCGTTGATAGACTTTTGTCGGCGAAATTCGAATTCCATTTGTTAGATTGCTCACGGATGAGCTGAACGCATTTTTTTCGTTTTTCTGCCTGGATGAGCTACCTTGATTTTGATCGCCAATTTTTATTTTCTTCTCGTACTGTCGCTCTACCAGGCCGCGTGCTTTAGCAGCGAATATTTCGTAGTTCGTTGGTTTGAAAGAGATGTCGTCGACTCCACGAAAAATCAAATCTTTCGTTAAGCTCGGATCTTCAACCGCCGTATGAATCATGATCACGGGCCGTGATTCGTTTTCCAGCATCTCCAGCGCAAGCGAGTGTCCATTTTTATTGGGCATCCGCAGGTCCGTTACGACCAGATCATACTGTTTATGATGCATTAGAGCCGTGGCATGAATCCCGTCTGTTGCCGATTTACAGGCAAAGCCTGCCTGCGAAAGAGCAAACGACAGCATGCGGCTGACGATTTTGTCGTCTTCCGCAATCAGTGCGTTAAATTCCGATTTGTCTGTATAATCTACCATAGTTAACTCCTTACGCTGTCTTTCACTTTTAGAGTGAGAGATACTTTCCTCTTTTTTATTGTCTTGTCTGAAGTATGTATTTCAATGAATTCACAGGTTTAGAATGTCGCAGCTTCGATATTGAGAACAAAGGCACTCAACAGACATTTTGTTCTTCCAGCGTCTGCAGTTCTTCTCGAAGTCGAGGCAGATCATCCAGACACCGTTCCATTTCCGCGATAATATTTCTGATCAGGGGCTCGATACCTGTGAGATCTTCTGTATGGCCTGCCTGTTCGATCTTTGCAGATAATCGTTCCAGTGACAAAGCACACAGAATTCCGGTCGCCCCTTTGAGCGAATGCGCTGCCAGAGACATGGAATTGGCATCTTGTTCTTCTGCTTTTATCCGGATCTCCTCAACGCGATCTCGACCCGACGCTTCCAATTCATCTAAGAGTGATTCAGCAAGTTCCAGACTTCCAAAACTCCGTTCCATTAGTGTTTGAGCGTTGATGGGGGGTGGATCGCTTGGCTCAGGATTTTTTATGATGTCTAGCACTGGTGTGCTTTTTTCGGTCGTGTCTTCTGGTTCGGCAAAGAGTAAGTGTTCGATGGCTTCAATCACCTGATCTTTCTGCACTGGCTTACTGAGATATTCATCCATGCCTGCTTCCAGGCACCGTTCACGGTCACCTTTGATCGCATTGGCGGTCAATGCGACGATGGGGATGTGTCCTTCGAGAATTCCTTCCGATTCAAATTGTCGGATACGTTGCGTGGCTTCCAGACCATCCAGTTCCGGCATCTGACAATCCATCAGTACCAGGTCATATTGATTTTGTCGGACGTATTGGATCGCTTCATGCCCGTTATTAGCGATGTCGCAAGTATGTCCAAGTTGCTTCATGAGTTCTGTAATATAAATCTGGTTGATGTTATTATCTTCTGCGATCAAAATGTGTTTTGATGGTGGATTGACCTCAGTTGAATCAGGCTGACCGTCTAGTGTGATAATCGGTAACTTCTGGTCCTGCTTATCTTCGAATAGTCCATGGATGAGCTTGTGTAGTTTGCGACGCTGAATCGGTTTGCTGAGTGTCGCATCGATACTATATTCGCGTAATTCACTAGGGCTCAATTCAATGCAAGTCGACCCTGAAAGAAGAATGATTTTGAACGGCTCCTCTTTGAGTTCCTGCGCCAAATCCAGACCGTTTCTTTCAGGCATGATGAAATCAGTTAAAACCAGATCAAAGGGAGTGTTGTTTTCTTTCGCAGATTCGACGGCAGCCAGGGCTGCATCGACCGAAGCGACTGTGACGGTATCGAGACCCAACTCGGTGACATATCTTTCCAGGATTTTCTGATTTACCAAGTTGTCTTCTACGATGAGACTTCGCTTGCCTGCAAGCGGGTTGTTATCGGTCAGGGTTGCGGCTGACTCAGAGACAATTTCAAACGGAATTTCAAACCAGAATGTCGAACCAACTCCTATTTCGCTCTCGATTGTAATCGTGCCGCCCATCAGTTCTACTAGATTTTGAGAGATCACCAGCCCCAAACCGGTGCCGCCGTAGTGGCGCGTTGTTGATGCATCCACTTGCGAGAAAGACTGGAACAGTCGGCTGAGCTTGTCTTCAGGAATTCCGATACCCGTATCGGTGACCGAGAAACGAATCGTAACCTGATCATCCAGTCGTTTAATGGTTTTTGTGCGAACAATCACCTCTCCAAAATTCGTGAATTTGATCGCGTTGCCGACCAGGTTGACAAGAATCTGTCTCAGGCGATGGCTATCCCCTTTCAATACCAATCGTGATGCAGGATCAACATAACACGGCAGCTCTAGATTCTTCTCTGAGGTACGCCAGACCAAGGTGCTGACTGTATTCATGATGAGTTTTTCTAAATCGAATTCATGTATATCGAGTTCCAGCTTACCAGCTTCAATTTTGGAAAAGTCAAGAATATCATTGATCAATTTGAGCAGCGATTCACCACTGTTCCGGCAGGCGTCCACAAATTCCAGTTGTTTGGGACTCAGTTTCGTTCCTGATAGCAGCTCTGCCATCCCGATCACGCCATTGAGGGGCGTGCGGAGTTCATGGCTCATGTTTGCCAGGAATTCACTTTTTGCCTGGCTTGCTAATTCCGCGGATTCCTTGGCTTTCAGCAAGTCAAGTCTTGCGACTACTAATGCCTGGTCGGCCATAACTCGATTCGTGACATCAACAGAATATTTCACAACCTTGCAGGGTTTTTCATCCAAGTCTAAAATGGGGTTATATGATGCCTGAAGCCAGACTTTCTGACCATTCTTGCCGATGCGTTTGAATTCTGCCGTTATATATTCTCCCTGATTGAGTTTCTTCCAGAACTCTTCATATTTCTCATTGTCGCTGTCTTCAGGATCAACAAAGATTTTGTGATGCTGGCCGACCACTTCTTTCAGAGAGTAACCCATCGTATCCAGGAAGTTCTTGTTTGCCTTGATAATGGTACCGTCCATCTCGAACTCAATCACCATTTGTGATTCACTGATGGCCTCAATTTGTCCTTCGTAGTCGGCGTTGAGTTGTCTCTGATAGACTTCATGCGTCAGATCGCGAATAATACCAGTAAACAGAATCTCCTTATCATTATCTTCATCTTCGACAACGACTTGACTCACCGAAAGGTGGAGTGGGAAGGTGGTTCCATCCTTGCGTTGCCCGACCACTTCGCGACCACTGCCGATGACATTCTGTTCTCCCGTTGACAGGTAACGGGCCAGGTAACCATCGTGTGCTTCTCGATAGGGCGAGGGCATCAGCATCTTAATGTTTTCATCGAAGACTTCGGTTGCGGTATATCCGAAGAGACGTTCTGCTGCTGGATTGAATGACTTGATCAGACCTATTCCGGAAATCGTAATAATCGGATCGACGGCCGTGTTTACAATGGCTTCAATCCGACGTTCATTGGACTTGCTTTTCTCCGTGGCGATTTGTAATTTACGTGTTTGTGCTGCAGCTTCTTCTTCCTTTTGCTTCTGCTCAGTCAGGTCACGAATGATGCCGGTAAACAAAATTTCCTGTTTGTCATCGTCATCTTCGACGACGACTTGACTCACCGAAAGGTGGAGTGGGAAGGTGGTTCCATCCTTGCGTTGCCCGACCACTTCGCGACCACTGCCGATGACATTCTGTTCTCCCGTTAACAGGTAACGCGACAGGTAACCATCGTGTGCTTCTCGATAGGGCGAAGGCATCAGCATCTTAATGTTTTTATCGAAGACTTCGCTCGCGGAATATCCGAAGAGGCGTTCTGCTGCTGGATTGAATGACTTGATCAGGCCCACGCCAGAAATGGTAATAATTGGATCGACGGCCGTATTTACAATGGCTTCAATCCGACGTTCATTTGACTTGCTTTTCTCGGTGGCGATTTGTAATTCACGCGTACGTAATGCGGCTTCTAGTTCCTTTTGTTTTTGCTCCGTCAAATCTCGAACAATACCGGTGAACAGGATCTCTTCATCTCTGCCATCCTCTTCCAGGAAAACGAGACTCACCGAAAGATGGATGGGGAATGTTGTCCCATCCTTGCGTTGTCCGACCACTTCGCGACCGCTGCCGATAATTTTTTGTTTGCCCGTTGTCAGATAACGGGCCAGGTAGTCATCGTGTTCCTCACGGTAGGGGGACGGCATGAGCATTTTGATATTCTTACCGATGACTTCTTCGGCAGTGTAACCGAAGATGCGTTCTCCGGCTGCGTTAAATGCATGGATGATTCCCTGCGATGTGATCGTAATAATGGCATCGACGACATTTTCCAGAATCGTCTGATGGGAAGAACTTTTCTTTTGCCGCTCCTGAATTCTCGCCAGCTTTAAAGCAGTATGTTTTTTTTCTCTTTCAGCTTGCTTTTGCTTCAAGCAGATATAGGCTGTGATCCAGATAGCCATCAGTGACAAGACGCGGTTTGTGACGACCATCCACATTGAGGATCCACTGGGGGATAAAGAAAATCCCACTAAGGTAAGAGTCGAAGCAGCAAATGCAACTCCTAAGGTTAATCCCCGTCCAGAGGATCGCATTGTGTCTCTTACCAGAAGGACATAGAGCACACCGAAAGCCACACCTAGCGGTATCGAGATGTCAACGACGAAAAACAGGAATAACAGAAAAGCCACAACCAGAAGATATCGCTTTGAAATGGTATCTTTGACAGTGCGGAGGGGCGCAGAATGATCTGGTTTGAGCCAGGCAGGCTGTGTAGTGTCATTCTTCATTTTTCGATCCCATTCCTCAAATTAGTCTGAACGCTCGCCGTTCGATTGATTTTCTCTGCAAAGCAGGAGATGGATTTCCCACATCAATAGTTTAGGTTGCGTCTTGGCAACGTGCGTGGAGGCAAAGAACTGGAAATAGAGCAGTTTTTTGTAGGAGCCATCGGTGCAGACCAGGGGCTCTAAGACCGATACAGTGGGCTTTCTCTACCCCCTGTATTCTTGAGCGCATACCTGTTGTTAATGGGCGAGCCATTGAACTTATGGATTTGTGAGCGATACCGGAAATGCGGTTTCTACACTTCGAATCGATTCCTGGATTGAGGTGCAGCGTGTGCGGGATATCACTGCAGATTCATTTTGATATCGATTTCCACGTGACGCGCATCACGTAGGGAGGGACCAGATCTGTCGTCGCATTTCAATGTGCTGATGAAATCGTTTTATTCTACGGCTGGTTTTTTATTGTATCGATACTGCAGACCTAAGAGGACAAATCCCATGATGGGGATCGCAAGATCGGTATAAAAGATGACTCCCGCATTACCGGGCGCAAAGTTATGTGCCATGATCATTTGATATACGTGTCCTGCGGCGGCGCCCAGCAGAAACAGCGACGGCCCGATGACCGCAGCGGCTCGCATTCCTAAGCTGCCCTTGAATGCCAGAAAGCCAACCACCGCGTATCCCAGGCTGGCCGTTCCGACTTCAAACTGAAACGGACTCTGTTCCCAGCCGATAAACCCGGCGATCATTTTTCCAAAAAAGGAGTGCATGATGAAGTTAGAGAAAAAAGAAAACCCGATGGAAAACAGCAGAAAATAAGAAAACAACGCTTCCACGATCACCGCCGCCGATCGGGGACGTGACTTCACCAGTAGTGAAATCCCGGAAACCAGAAGACCCAGGATCAGGAAAGTGAGTGTGAAATTTTCCAGCAGTAGAGGGATGAGTGTGTTCAATGGACGCCCTTGATCATGCGGGGAAAGATTGATGTTTTTTGTCTGGTTGAAAGTCAGGGGGCTACTTTGACCAATCGACCATAAATCGAGTGAAAGGTAATCCAGCCATTGATGCGGCCGATGTTATTTCCGATCTGATACCGTTTACCCTGAATGGCTTTGATGAGATGAAGGTAATCATTTCCATTGACTTTGCATAGAACAATATCTCCTTTTTCAAGGTCTTCCACTTTGACGGGCGCGACGGTGCAGAGTTGACCGGAGTCAATTTTCCCTTTCATAGAATTCCCATGCGGGCGAAAGGAGACCGTTTCGCCTGCTTTCAGCTGTTCAATGGAATGAGTGGCCCAACCGATGGGTTTGCTCCTGGGTAACAGTCGATACAATTTCTACTTGAAATGAATCGTTGAGTCATTCAACAATCACATAATAGACAGAATATGGGACACAAAATAGATTAGACGGAGTATCGGGGATGGGAAAAGAAGCCGACGGCGATCTGCTTAAGGCCAGGGAGTAGGTACCTTGCCTTCCAATGCTTTGTCAATCGCGGCGTGGAAGGCGGCGTTGTCCCACTCTGCTTTGGCGCTCTTGGCGATTTCTTTTGCTTCCTGTTTGCGATCATTGACAACCAGCAGTGCGACCAGTGTGGTAATGTCGTTCGTAAATTTCTTATTGCCAAACTTAAGAATCTGGGGACCAATTTGAGGGTTTTTAGCCAAACGTTGATTTGCCTCACGACCATGCAGCATCAGCGCATAGGAGCGTTTCGGCTCTAGGTATTTATCACAAACTTGGTATTCCTTGCCTTTAATCAAGGCCGGTTTCGCCAGGCGAAAGACTTTCTTAGCGGCTGCTTTATCTTGGGTATCAAGCAGAATGAATGTGTCGACCGTGAGTGAGTCTTGATCCAGCGTGCGGTTGATCGCGACAAAATCGTGGAATGATTTAAAGAGTTGTTTACCCTCAAGCACCTTGTTGGATGCTTCATCGCGGGCTTCTCTGAGCCGATCCATAGCAGGTGGGTAAACTTTCGCGAGATCATGCCAGGAATTGAGAGCGAATGATAACCGAACTCCAGTAAACCCCCGATTATGTTTGAGCGAGTTTTCATGAATCCAGATCTGTTTTGCCAGTGCTACTTCGTAGTGTTTTGCGCGGGCATCGGCTTGGGCTTCGCTGAGAATCGTCTGTGGATCAGGATTTTCTGGTGGCGTCCATTCCTCGGCAAAGGCAGTCACTGGGATGAAGAACAAAATGGCAAGTAAGAGTTTCATAATCAAAGTTCCTTCGAGGATCAGGGGTCCTCATTCGAGATGTTTACTGTCTGTGCCGGTGTCTGTGCCGGAGATGGATTATAAGGTCGTATGCAAGAATGATATACAGGATACCATGTATGAGCCCCGTTAAGCCACCCCCAGACGTAGAAACTGCTTACTCCCAGGGAATGACTGACCTGATTATGATCAACTACGATTAATCGTATCGGTTACCCGGGAACGCTACAAAGGGATTTATTCAGGCAGTTAATCTTATTGGAAAAAATCATGCTTTGAGATAAGTGAAACGTATAGAATTCAGAGAGAAATTGAGTACCGATTATGAGAGAACAGCGGAATGCACGATCATAAATCAAACACATCCCACATGAGCGATCCGAAGTATTCACGCCGATCTGCACTTTTTGCAGCATTGTGCAGTGGTCTGGCGGCTGTGCGAGGTTGGTGCGGAGCTAAGCCGGTTGAAGCAGCACTTTCACATCCCGAACATGTGACGCCGCAAACGACTGTTGCTATCGAAAGCGGCTTGAAATGGCTTGCATCCCGGCAAGTTACCGATGGCGGATTTGGCAGACACGGTTCTTACGCACGAAATGTCGGAGTCTGCGCACTGGCGGGAACGGCATTCCTGGCACACCGTGGGATGACAGGACAGTATCGACGATCAATTCAGGAGTGCATTCAATATCTCACCAGCAGGGCACAGGATGATGGCTTCATCGTCGAAGCAGATGTCAAGACTCATGCGCCGCTGTATGGGCATGGATTTGCCACGATGTTTCTGGGACAGGTATTTGGCGAAGCAGCCGACCCGCGTGTGCGCGATGTATTAAAGACCGCAACAAAGTTGATTCTGAATCTGCAGGACGAGCAGGGAGCCTGGTGCTACACTTCGAATCCCAAAGATGCGGACGTGTCGATTACCACGTGTCAGATGATGGCTTTGTTTTCTGCGCGGCAGGCGGGCATTACTGTCCCGCGCTCGGCCATTGATCGCAGTGTCGAATTTTTACGGCGGGCGCAAAACCCGGATGGCGGTTTTCGTTATCGTCTGGATGATCCTCCCGAATCACTCTTTCCCCGATCTGCAGCGGCGGTTGTCGCATTAACATGTGCTGGCTTAGAGGATGATGAAGCCGTACAGCGCGGTCGAGACTACCTGCACCAGCCACACCCGCCATTGGAACTCTCGCCAGGACAATTGGCGGAGTACCATTTCTACGGTCGCTTTTACGCAACACATGCTGCCTGGCAGGCGGGGAAAACCGAATGGGACCGCTGGTATCCAACGGTCCGCGATGAACTGCTGTCGCAGCAATCACCTGAAGGAGCGTGGCACGATGCGAATATCGGCGATGAATACGCAACCGCGATGGCGCTGATCGTATTGCAGTTTCCTTATCGGAATGTCCCTTTGCTGGCGATGCGCTGAATTTTTTATCGATTGAGCCGCAGGATGTGCCCGCTCTGATTGCAGAAAACTGCGTGTCATACTTTATGGGCGATTCTTTTTGATTCGGAAAAGCGGTCATCGAAACGGTTGTTTCACGTATTGCATTGCGTCATGATAGTGGTTGAAACGATACATTTGATACGGACTTCATGTTTTTTTGCATTCGTTAGAAATGGGTGACTTCGATGCTTCACGTTTCCTTACAGATCTACCTTTGGGGACTGCTGTTCTCTATAGGCTGTCAATTAGCAGATGACAGTACGGAGTCTATTGCGGCTCCATCGGATCAGTCGGTTGTTCATTCTGAAGAGACAGGTCAGCCTGAAGCGGAACTACCCGAAACTCCTCCATTCACCATAACCACAAGACCGGGGGAAGCGCATTTAGAACCAGCTGTCTTGCCTGAGATTACTCCTGCTCAGATTACGGGCGATAGATCAGAGATCATTCTTCCGGATATTTATAGTAAGTATGCCGTAGGCGGTGGAGGAAGATTCTTTATCTTTTACTTGAGGAACCTTCGCCAACTGACCATCTTTGATGTATCGAAAGGCAAAATCGTCAAAACGATTCCGGTCCATCCGAACGATCTCGCTTTTGCTGCTAGTGCAGACAAGCTTGTGGTTGTTCGTATGTCAAATCAGCAACGAGTGATCGAACGCTTCAGTTTGCTTACTTTTGAAAAAGAGCTGACGCGCACCTTGTCTAATAATGAAATAATTATCCGAATGGTGATGGGGTCTGGTTCTAATGGCCCCATTTTTTGCAATAATGCATTTCAAAATGAACCTCGATTTTATGATCTTGATACATTAGAACCCAGTGCTATTCAGGCTGATTGGCCTAAACGCGAAAGTCTTCGTGGCACCTTAAATGCATCGACGAATGGTCGCGCTTTTGGTCACACCAAATCGGGGTCTCAGATGATAAGCATTATTTTAGGGGGTACCGGAATTGAGTCATTTCGCGAATCAAATCCTAGGTATGATCCCCTCTTTCCTGGTCCGGAAGGAGAGTTATTTTATTCAACCTTGGGAGCTCGAAATAAACAGCTTAAGATTATTGATTCAACCGCACATTTGACTGGGATTCCCGCGACGCATGGCCGTTTCTTTTTGCACGAAGAGAAAAGGAACTCCAGGAGAACGAAGTGTGCGGTTCATCTGGTGGGACAAAAGAAACCGCTATTAAGTTCACCCTTCGTTGAAAAGAAAACCGACCGCAAGGGGCGACTATTATCGGCACAAAATGAGTGGCAGCGATATTACTTAATTCCCTCTGCTGAAGTGATGGTTTACCTGCCTCTGTCAAATAATCAGATTGATTTGTATCGCATCAAGTTTGAAGATGCCGCTGAATCATGTGAATTCGACTATTTATTTGTGACCAGCTTACCCATAACCCTGGCCAAACGTGGAGAGACCTATGAGTATCCAATCAAAGCGCGATCAAAGCAGGGGGGAATTCAATATCAAATCGCAGCCGGCCCGCCTGGAATGACCGTTTCATCCGATGGGGTTGTTCAATGGCAGGTACCTGTAGATTACCCGCGATACAAAGCAAGCGTGCTCATGTCTTTGACTGATGCTTCCCAGCAGACAATATTTCACAAGTATGAGATCGCCGTTCGTGGCAAGTGGAAACCGGATGAAAATGCTCGCCCGCGCAGTCCTTCATCAGAGATCAGGAGCATTGCAAGCACTTTACCGAAGATAACTCCTGCACAGTTCGAGGGAGAAAAAAAACAAATCAAGCTCCCTGCACAAGTATCAGACATGGTGGTCGGTGCCGGTGGTCGTTATCTGTTTCTTTATTTGAAACACTTGAATCAAATTGCGGTGTTTGATTCCTCAAAAGCAAAGATTATCAAATATCTTCCGTTGCTTTCTGACGATATCTGTTTCACGGCTGGTGCGCAGCATCTGATTGTGATCGATCGTAAAAATAAAATGATTCAACGCTGGAATCTTTCCACGCTGGAATCAGATGCCACTGTTCCATTCCCGCTTTCTGAGCCTGTATTCCGGAGTGCAATGGGGCATGCATCACTGGGGCCGGTGATTCTGATGATGGGGGAAAGCTACAAGACGAAATCAATCCAGTTTCTCGATCCCCAAACATTGAAGCTGAAAAATATTTCACCGACTCAGTTAGTCAATAACAGTCAATTCGCACATTGGGAAATTGGAAACTACCTCCAGGTATCAGGTGGTGGCCAGGTTGCTGTTGTGAATAACAGAATTATGATTCTCTCAGTGGATAATACATATGAACAATACACGTATGGTCTCTACAATAAGTTTTTGGATTCTCGTGACCATCTTCTGCTCAATTATGATGGTTCGATGGCTTATTCAAAAGAGGATTTCTATTCCAGATTTCATCCAAAGCATGTTCGGCAGTCAAAAAGGCTTCAAATTCGACTTTTCCCTGCGACTGAGTCCGGTTTCTACTTTGATTCCTACGGATCAATCTATCTGGAAAATAATAAAAAATTCTTAGATTCGATGACGAGTGTTGATCCCAAGGTCAGCCTAATCAGACATTTTGAAAACAAAATCGGCTTGGATTTTGAAAAACGTTACACTTTAGTTCCCAGCGCCAACATACTGGTGCAATTTCCTGCTTCATGTGAGGAACTGATTGTCCATAAAGTTGACATTGATGAATTATTGGAAAAAAAAGGAGACGATTATTTCTTTCTCACGTCTAATCCTGTTCCAACTGCGCCGGCAGGTCAGCTCTGGCAATACCAGATACAAGTCAGATCAAAGAAAGGGGGCGTCAAATACAAATTGGGATCGGGATTTCCCCATGGTATGACAGTTTCTCCAACCGGTCTGGTTTCCTGGAAGGTTCCGGAAAAGTATCCTCTTTCAAAGGTTAATCTTGAGATTTATTTGGAAGATAATTCAGGCAAGAAAATTGTACATTCTTTCGCGGTCTTTATTCCCTCCAAATAATTGAAAGTTTCAAAAACAGGCGAACCGTTTTTTTTGTTCGCCCTCTATGTAGGCAGACCGTTTATAAAACACCGAACATCTTTTTAAACTACGGGATTTCATTTTCCATGTTTTTCGATCTACTTTTAACCAATTTCAATGCTTATCCGAAAAGCGATTTGAATGCCGGCCTCCCGGCTGAAGAATTACTCGCGCTCGGTTTGCGCTGTTGACATCTGGTTGATCTGCAGAACGTTTCAATCACCCGGTGTCGCAAGGCAGCGGGTTTTTTCGTGTCTTTCGCTATCAGCGAAATCAAATTTTCAACTTTATGTGCCGCTGCTTCCGCTCTGCGATCGGAGTACGTACTTAATCTGGCCCGTTCAACTTCTGGTGAGGTTACCGGCCTTTCACGCCGGGTAGGTCGGGTTCGAATCCCACACGGGTCACTTTCATTTTTTAAGGAGTTTTTGTCATGGATTCTATTTTTCATTCTAAACGCACGGCCCCCTGTTCCTTTCGGGGTCGTGGTGTAATGGCAGCATTACTGGCTTTTAACCAGTCAGGTGGGGGTTCGAGTCCCTCCGACCTCATTATGAGATTTGAATGAAACAGGCACCGGTCATCTAAGCTGGTAAGACATCGCACTTGTGATGCGACAATGTGGGTTCGATTCCCACCTGGTGCTCTTTGGTCACTTTAAGAATAGGAAAACAAATTAGCGCCCATGATGTAGCGGCAGCCTACTGTCTTGCCATGGCGGAAGTGCGGGTTCGACTCCCGCTGGGCGCTCTTATTTAAACAGGGTGTGGGGAAGTCTGGTCTAACCCGCGTGCCTTGGGAGCACGAGATCGCTGGTTCGAATCCAGTCACCCTGACTCCGCGAAAAGCGGGATGATGAAAGAGAAAAATAATAATGCGGTGGTACTCGTGTTGGTATGGGTGGGCGACTGTTAATCGTCTTGACGCAGGTTCGATTCCTGCCACCGCAGCTTGAGTGGAAGTCATCGTCTTTTATGTCAAAACAGACGCCTCTGGTGTAACGGCAGCATGACCGGTTCCAACCCGGTGGATCAGGGTTCAAATCCTTGGGGGCGTGCTTCACTGAAAATCAAAATTTGGCTCGGTAGGCAATTGGCAGACCACTTTGGTTTAGAACCAGAGATGCTGTGGGTTCGAATCCCACTCGAGCTACTACACAAATTACGTCCTCGTGGAGCTGTCCGGAAAGCTCGTCTGCCTGTCACGCAGAAGGTCATGGGTTCAAATCCCATCGGGGACGCTTAAATCCGGCGCGGTATGCAAACTGGTAAAGCAACGAAACTTAAAATATCGTGATTGTTTGCGGGTTCGACTCCCGCTCGCGCCACTAATCTGTGAGTGTCTCAGTGGACATGGGGAACGAGTTTCTTAGAAATGGGAGATACCATGCTTCAATGGAATACGAGCTAGATCGAATTAACCTGCGTTGGCTGGGCATTGGCGAGCCCAAGTGGCTGTAACCCACCCGCTTTTATAGCTTTGGCGGTTCAACTCCGTCCCAACGCACTTTGATGATGGTTTCACTATGGCCAAGTGGCGAAACTGGAAGACGCGCGACTCTCAGAAAGTCGTTCCTTTAAGGAGTGCGAGTTCGAATCTCGCCTTGGCTACTGTATGACGCAGAGGGGCAGGTGCCCAACCGGCTCTCATAAGGCTGGACTGCCCGGATCGATACCGGGCTCTGCTATTTGTTTTATTAAGGGCTGGCATGTACCTTGGGGGCGACTGACTTTTGCAAAGTCGGTGTGTTGGGTTCGATTCCCATCCGGTCCACTTTTTCTTTAATAATGTAAAACGCTTCTGATCAAGATGGTAGAGGAAATCATGAGACGGATCATCCAATTGAGAAATATTCTCAGTAAAGTAGAATGCGCAGCGCTCATTGAACGTCTGGAATCTGAGGGCTTTCGGGAACAACTTTCGGGAGACCGTGATCGCGTCGTTCGCGCCCGTTGTGTCTTTGAAGACCGGGAACTGGCGCAGTCTTACTGGGAACGTATTCGATCTCATGTGCCGGAATTGTCCGCTACTTATACAGGTGGGGTTAATCCGTCTCCGGACCTGCATGCGCCTCTGGCGTCGTTTCAACCGTGTGGCTTGAATGAACTACTGCGCTGTTATAAATATCTGCCGGGCGAGGAGTTTAGACGTCATGAGGACTTTGCTTTCGAGTGGAGTGAAACCCGACGCACGTTTTACACGGTTCTGTTCTATCTGAATGAAGAGTATACCGGCGGGGAAACTTGTTTTGATCATACGATGGTGACACCGGAAACCGGTCTGGCCGTGGTTTTTCCACACGAACTTTATCATTGCGGAAACAGAGTTGAAACTGGCGTCAAGTACGCGCTGCGTTCCGATGTTATATTTGAGGCACATCCCCAGTGAATGAACTCGAGATGAACCTTGGAGAAAAAATATGAATGAGTGTATTTGTCTAATCGGGTTTGATGAACCTGAGATTTCTAAGCTGAAATCGCGAATTTCAGGACGAGTCCTGGCGCATCCGTCTCTACCCGGTTTCCGGGTAGAGAACGGTCAACTTTTTATTGATAATGCATCAGGGGGCTGGCAGTCGCGCGTGGATCGTGTGATCTTTCATGGAATCTTTGAATGCGATGCAGAACTGTTTGTCGCGCTGGCATTATGGGGCGGACCCTGTTTTCCTGATCCGCTGGGGATGCTCAACTGCCGTGATAAACACGCCTGTCTGGTGCGAGCACTTTCTCAAACTCGGTTTCCCGGTTTTGGACGTGGATATGTGCCCGTCGGTAGTGTTGTGAATGTTTCATCGGAGCAGGTGGCAAAGTGGGGGAACTGGCACTGCGGCGAAAACAAGGCACGGATTCAGGGCGAATGGCGTGCAGAGTTCAGTAGCACACTCGAGCCGTTTTATCCGGGCGAAGCCGTGCGCGTGATTCTGCTGGGCGAAGAAGTCCTGCAGATTCGTCAGGCAGGTGACGACTGGTTGAAATCGATTCATGATTCCGCAGCCGACTTGATGGACGTTGATCCGGAACTGGCCGACGATACCAGACAACTAGCGGAGTATTTCGGCCTGCCTGTGATTGCCAATGACTATATTGTTGGCAAAGATGGCTCAAAGTATTTATTGGAAGTGAATCACATTCCAAATGTCACCCGATTTCCATTGATCTGGGAGCGGTATGCTGATCTGGTGATCAACTGGTGTGAGGAGTGAGAAAAAATAATAAGAGAAACAGGAACACCAATGCGAGTTACACGTGAATTGGATTTGAGAAAACTGAACAGCGCGACGAAGTACCCTTCGATTCCCACTTATCACGCGATGGGTGAGCGGGGAGCGCTGTTGGAAGAGGTTGTTGACTTCGGTGGCAAGGATCTGATCGCAACCGAGAAGGTGGATGGTACGAACAGTCGGATCATACTGATGCCGGATGGATGCTATCTGATCGGCAGTCGGGAAGAATTGCTGCATGCGCGGGGTGATCTGATCCATAACCCTGCGCTGGGAATTGTGGAGACGCTCAAACAGACTGCGGAGCGAATTGTATCTACATTTTCCACTGCATCAGATGTCATCACCGTTGTGTATCTGGAAACGTATGGTGGGAAAACGACGGTAGCCGCGAAACAGTACACGAGCAAACGGGAATTCGGTTATCGAGTTTTCGATGTGAGTCGTGTGTCTGTGAAACATCTCGATACCAATTTGGAAGCAATTGCTGCCTGGCGTGAGAATGCCGGTCAGACGTTTCTGGATGAACGGGAACTGACCGAGTTTGTTCGTTCGCTGCAATTGGAATTAACGCCTCGGATTCAGATTCGGGAAACACTGCCTACCACAATTGTCGAAACTCAGATGTGGCTGCAGTCAATGCTTCCCGATACTTTGGTATCTTTAGATGCGAAAGCAGGCGGGAAACCGGAAGGTCTCGTTGTGCGTACTTCCGATCGAGGTCGGATCGCGAAAATTCGTTTCGAAGATTACGCACGTCATCAGAAACGAGCGGTCCGAAAAAAGGGCTCTTAAACAGAAAACCCCTGCCGACAAGTTGCCGTCGGCAGGGGATTCTTTTTTAGACTCAAGACAATCAGGATGCCTTTAACGCTTCACGAACGCCCTTTGCATATGCCGGGTCGGCTAGCTCAAAGTGTTTGAGCTGGCGGTCGATGATTTCTTGTGGTACGCCCTGCATGGCGGCGGCGATGTTGGAGAACAGCCGGGCTTTCTGGCCGTCGTCAAACAACTGGAATAACGCGCGGGGCTGTGAATAATCGTCGTTTCCTTCGCGGTGATCATAGCGGGCCGCATCGCCGGATATTTTCAACGGCGGTTCGGCGACATCCGGACGCTCGACAGGACCGTTGAAGGAATTCGGTTCGTAGTAAGCGTCCACAGGGCAGCCGTTCGATTTGAAGTGCATCGCACCATCTTTGTGGTAATGATGCACGGGGCACCTTGGTTCGTTGACGGGCAACGATTCGTAGTGGGTTCCCAGACGATGCCGGTGTGCATCGGGGTAGGAGAAGATGCGGGCCTGTAGCATTTTGTCGGGAGAATAACCGATGCCCTGAACGACGTTGGAAGGCGAGAACGCGGCCTGTTCGATTTCCGCGAAGTAGTTTTCCGGGTTGCGATTCAATTCCATTGTGCCGACATCGATACAGGGGTAATCACTGTGTGGCCAGACTTTGGTCAGGTCAAACGGATTATAAGGCGTCTGGTCTGCATCGCTTTCCGGCATCACCTGGATCTGGAACTTCCATTTTGGGAAGTCTCCTTTTTCGATGGAATAGAACAGATCTTCCTGCGTGCTTTCACGTGTCTTACCGATGACCTGTTCGGCTTCTTCGTTGGTCCAGTGTTTGTGCCCTTGCTGGGTTTTAAAGTGGAACTTGACCCAGAATCGTTCATCCTGTTCATTGATGAAACTATAGGTATGACTGCCGTAACCATTGATGTTCCGCACGCCAACCGGCAAACCGCGATCGGAAAACAGGATCGTGACCTGATGGAGTGATTCCGGCGAGAGAGACCAGAAATCCCACATTGCGGTGGGAGAACGCAAATTGCTTTTGGGATGACGTTTTTGTGTATGGATGAAGTCCGGGAACTTGTAAGCATCTCGGATAAAGAAGACCGGCGTATTATTGCCGACCAGATCCCAGTTGCCTTCTTCCGTGTAGAATTTGAGTGCAAAGCCACGCACGTCGCGCTCGGCATCAGCGGCACCAGCTTCGCCGGCGACGGTAGAAAAGCGGGCGACCATGTCAGTTCTGATTCCCTGTTGCAGTGCTTTCGCTTTCGTATATTTGCTGATGTCATGCTCGATCGTCAATGTGCCATGCGCGCCGCAGCCTTTGGCATGCACGACGCGTTCGGCGATCCGCTCACGATTCTGATGTGCGAGCTTTTCGAGCAACTGGTAATCCTGCATCAGAACGGGGCCACGTGGACCGGCTGTCAACGAGTTTTGATTATCGGCGATGGGCGCACCGCCTGTCGTTGTCAGCGTCGGTTTCTTGTTCATGTTCTCTGCTCCTTGAATGGTCATTCCAGTGTGCCGTCATCCGGTGGGATGAGGGGGTGAATCTGATCAGGCTGATTATAATGTATCGGTCAAATGTTCGTTGCAGATGAACTATAGAGGGCCGGAATAGAGATGTCTAATGCATTATTTCGATCGTTGCCATACCCGCTATGCATCTTTCAATGAAGATGTTTTCTCAGACAGGTGCAAATCAAAATCATTTCTTCTGCTGTTTATGCTGTTGTACATAAACGCGCAAACGGTCTTTGAACGTCTCCAGCAGGCGACTTTGAAAGCGATAGGGATTCCAGATGACGGCAATTTTACGCATCGGTTTGGTTCCGCTCAAAGAGCGATAGACGCGTCGGTTTGTTTCATCCCGGTCGCGTGCCATTTGCGGGACCATGGAAATCCCATGGGAGAGCGAGACGAGTTCCTGGACCATGGCCAGTTGGCTTGTATGTTCGACAGCCACGGGATGATAGGAACGCTGGCGACAGAAGGAAACGATATTATCGGACAGACAGTGTGCTTCATCCAACAGTACGAACGGAAAAGGCTTGATATCAGCCAGGCGGATTTTAGTTTTCTCAACCAGAGGGTGCTCCGGCGGCAGGACTAACAGTAATTCTTCCTGAAATAGTTCTTCCACTTCAAGGTATCGGGCAGGGACTGGTAGCGCGAGAATCGCCAGATCGATTTCTCCCTGAGTACAGCGATGAAGCAGCTTGTCGGTGGTTTCTTCCTGTACGATAAGTGTTGCTTCGGGGAATTCGGTGGAAAACTGGCGGAGAAAATCGGGCAGGAAGTAGGGGGCAATCGTGGGAATGGCGCCCACGCGAATCTGGCCCGTATGACCATCGTCTGAGATTTCCGCTTTCGTGTCTTCGATGAGGGTCAAAATCTGTTGCGCACGCGACTGCAAGAGAATGCCTGCTTCCGTCAGCGCGAGGGAACGCGTTTTTCTTTCAAAGACAGGCTGCCCGAGTTCGTCTTCCAGTTTTTGGATCGAACGGCTCAAAGCGGGCTGGGAAATCAATAATTCTTCCGCCGCGCGGGTAAAATTACCCCGTTCTGCGACACGTAAAAAATAGCGTAACTGATCGACTTCCACGGTCTCGTTCCTTACGGATTGTTGATGCACGTCATGCATGCATAGTGTTGTCTGGTATGCATAAGCAGTATGTATTCTTTTATGTGATCAGGCAACAAAAAAATGCTTTAATGAGATACATGAATCCCAGGTATACGAATTCTCCAGCGAATAAGCTGCTTACGACCCACCATGAATGGGCGTGAAATCGACGACATCTCGGGCCAGTTGTAATGTGTTTTCCGCGTAAGCGTGAGCGAACGGGTCGAGTGCGGGAGGCATACTGCTCCGTCGTTTGATTTTTGCTTGCAGGATTTCGATCGCAGTTCTTTGACGATCTGCGCCGAGTGCATTTCTCATCAATTCCTGCCGTGTAGGAAGCCATTCGAGGTCAGGTGACAGTTGAATTAAAATTGATAATGCCCAGTGACAAATAGCATAACTTTCTACAACGCGCGATAATCGAACCAGGTCGAGTCGAACCATACGCAACGTATTGTCCAAGGCATCATCGAGAATGGTCGGTTCGCCACGGGAGCAGGAATTGGAACCGAAATCAGGAATGGGAACTATTCCAGCACGTGTTGATGTAATCTGCTCTCGTGAACTATCCGGAGATTCGAAGATAAGATGGTATACCCGTTCGTGAATGGAAAATAACAGTCGATATTCGATGACCTTGGCCTGTAATTCAAACAACCAGGTGGACCACCAGACATTTTTGTGTTTTTGTACGAGGGCTTTTTCCGCTTTTTTCAAACTGGCTTCGGCGTCTTCCAGCAGTCTGCGGCCGCTTGATAAATCAGTCTTCAAATTATTTAAATTAAAAGGAGTCTTGGCAGACTGTTTATTTTTAACCCAATAGTCTTTTGCATCCTTTAGATAGCGAATAATTTCCTGTTCGGATTTATTAAGACCTTCGAGTCCTCGGGAATGATTTTCGCGTGCAATCCTGTGTAACATACGTAATAAGTTCCGACGTGTTTCGGGAATAATCCCATCACCGAGCCACCGGGCGTGGAGTAAAAAGAGTTGGGCTCGATGCAGTTCAATGATACCAGAGTTTAGTAGTGAATCGGATGCACCCAGGTTGGAGGTGAGTCCGCGAGCCCTGTCTAAAGATTCATGGGATTTATGCCAGTCTGCCTGGATTCCGTAAATGGTCGACATTTGCGTTTCCATCATCTGACGACTATGAGTGGATGTAAATGTATCGGAGGTGTTTTGACGACGTGAAATTCGATTGAAAAAGTGGTGGATTTCGATCGCTTTCTGACACCATTTATTTTCCTGCTTAATGATGCTTTTCCCACAGGCAAAGCGCGCCGATTCGATCTGAACGATCAACCATTGGACCTGCCGACACAAGCATTTGGCCAGATCAGAAACAGCAACCAGCTGCCATTCATCTAGCTGTTTTGGAAGGTGTTCTTCAATCTGATCACCTGAAACTTGACACTCAATTGAATTGAGTATCTCATGGAAATCTTCTAATCCTCCACACTCATAGTCACCTCGATAGGGGTTTTCACAGTCCTTCGCTGACTGTGCGGGAGTGAAAGCAAGTGCTTTAGTGATTTGTTGAACCTCGGTCAATTCATCCTCATCAAGCAGCTTGACCGACTGAAGTAACTCTAACAAACCTGTCGAATTAGGACCTTTCCCCGAAGATGCATACTCCCACACTGGCAGCTCGCGATTATTGCTGTCTTCTATCACTCTGCATGAAATCTGAAATGCGTTGGATAATTGTCTGATCGTAGCGGGATAGCCGCGCGTTGCCAGGCAGAGAATGCCACCATGACGGTACCAGGAAGCAAATTCATTTAACAGGTGTTGATCTCCGATGGAGTTGTTTTCCTCGATCCAATCATTCCAGATCGTGCTTTTATCTTTTAACGATTTCAAGGTGTCTTCTGTATTATTTCTGATGTAGTCAAAGTCTTCTTGATTTTCGGGCATGAATAAGTTGAATTTGATTTCATGGCTCAACAGATACTCACGAATCTGGCGATGCCGAAAAAAGCCACGGTTATGTTCTGAGACCTCGCGCGCGATTCCACGTTTGATATATAAGGCGCGCAGTACCATCTGATGAATGAGGCTTTGTGCATTTTTAATGGCCTGCAGATCTTCTTTAAGAAAGGTCACTTTAGGGGGGATTTTGTTAGAAATTTCTGTATGTAGAGTCTTCAGCAATTTTTCTCGGATGTAAACAAGTCTTCGGCAGGTGGCTTTAGGGTAGCCTGTTACTGAAGCAGCGGGCTCGACTTCCTGAAGCAACAGGCGCGCTGCCGACAGAGATGCAATTAATTGCTCAAGGGGAACCACTGGTACATCGCTGTCTTTTTTTGGCGGCGCCCAGCAGACTGAGGATTTCCCTTTTTTCTTTGCTCGGTTATGTCGTAAAATCTGGAATGCTTCATAAGCGGCATTGAGAAAATGAGTGACCCCTTCGAGACCTGCAAGTGGATCTCCCGAAGAGCGAAAAAGTTTGTCATACCAGTCTGCTATTAGATAATGAGCGCGGAAACAGGCGAATGGTAAACGAACTTCGGTTTTTGAGTTACGAACGTCCCACTTGCTGTTTATGTCGGTTGAGCTCACATGGGATTGAAAATATTTACGCAGATAATTTCTTGCGGGAGCATGCATCCAGGTAAAATTACCAGGCATGCGCCTGACGATACACAGTTCTGCATCCGCTAATTCATCAATCCACCCAAGGGCTTCTTTTTCCTTTGGTTCAGCAATTCCAAATATCAGGTTGTAGCGGCTTCGGAATTGATTAGAGAGTTCCTGTGTAGATGGGAAAAGAGCCTCCGGTGGAAAAAACGCATCGGAAAGTAGCAGATCAGGGTAGCGAAACCGGTCAGTCAGGCACAATGCGAGCAGGAATGTCGCTTTGTCTTTATTGTTAGCCCACTCGAGACCCTTCTGAGCAGATTTCTCCTGCGTAAAATCTTGTTGCAGTTTAGTTGATTCAATCAACTCAATTTTTGATATTTCCGTTTCATGGGGGGCAGTGTTCTTGTCGGGAACTTTTATTGTTCCTGCCAGGTTTGTGGCTTGAAACGCATAACCGTCTTTGACTTCAATCTTGCGTCCTAGGTTTTTCGAACTCAGGTATTCCTGTAGTGGAGTGGGGACGAATTCATTCTGCTCGTCTTTATCGGGTAGATATGCATGATAGAGTAAGACTAAATTAACATTCTGGCATTCAGTACCGGACACGCGTGCTAGCAGGTCAGCAAATTCATTTGCATTAGAAGAAGGATCTTCTAATTCTGTTTTTCGACGGGGAGTATCCGTTTCGCTGACTTTGTCCAGCCAGCCATTTGGATATTTTTGCGCATCTTTATTCTGCTTATCATCCATATCACAGCGAGATGAACCGGCACCATCACGTGCATCGATAAAAATTACCCACTCTTTACGTCCTTGTGTGAGTCGCCTGATTTCGCGCACCGCTTTTTCCGATTGATCATACAGCACAATCGGCATCCAATCTGAAAGTCCTGCGGTTTTCGCAACGGCATCGGTTAGAATTTCAAATAACTCATCGGTGCTGCCAATATGTTCCATCGACATCCAGACAGCCTGTCTTTGTTTTGACATCGCGCGATAGAAATGATGAATGCCTTTACTAATCACGCCGTGATGGCCGGGAGGTGCTGTCAGCCTCAGTAACCGGCACTCTCTAATTTTTTCAGTATGAACACGTTTTTCATCATGGAACAGGGAGTCTGCGGTCTCGCTGATTTCAGCTCCACTTTTATCGATGCCAGCGTGAATCAGATTATCGAGGAGACGGATTTTTTTCGGTGATAGATCGGCTGGAGGAAAACTGAATGAAGCCGAAGTAGGGAACGGAGCTGACTTGGGGGGTAATGAGCAGGTGACAGACTGAAACAGTTGCAACAGAAATGCACCGAGAAATGAATGTGTGATTGTATAAATTTCGGCATCGGAATTCTGAAATGCTGCTTCGACTTCTTTTTGATCTCGTTCTGTATAACAGACCCAGAAAATTTTGGGGGGAGTACTGTCTCCGTTCGTGACTGTATCGTTCTTGGTGACTTGATCTGAAGCAGTGCCGTTTGACTGATTCTGTTTCCGGCGTTTGATAGTGTACTTTAAGAGTTCGATCACACGTCGGTCATTTCCGGAAGTTCCCAGGATAAATGCATGGTTTTTGATGTCTTTTTCAGAGTTTGAAAACCGATGCGACTCATCAATCGTTGTTTCACGTACATTTCTCCAGAAATAGGAACGGAAGTTTTCTTTTTCTTTCAGAGTTGGTTCGTCGTCCAGAGAGTAATCCGCACGGACACCATATCTCCCTCCGTGCAGCTTGATTAAGATTCGATCCCTGCTGGAAGACGCGTTGGGGATACTAGCACTTAAATGGACATCAACTGGGTCAAGTGGCTCGCCTGCTTCTCGAAATGCTTCTTCAGTTAGTTCGTCCAGATTTGTTGTCAGCACAACTTCAAATCGCATTGGACTGGCGAGTTGTGCAATCATCATATGGACGAGACACGGACGTTTCCCGGACGAGATATGATGAAAGAAAGAATCGATAACATCATAGTTGGGAGGCCCTAAACGCAGGATATTCGTTTTATGGTTCTCGCTAGGCTGAGCAGTGACCTTCGGAAAATATTCCAGACGGGAAAGAAAGAGTAGCAGAGATCGCCAGTCTGCCAGCGCTCCAATTGCTTCTTCAAAGACCTGAGATTCATTTTCAGCTGAATAGGTCGATTCGCGTTTCTTGTGAATTTCTGCCACGATTTCGTCAAAGGCATGATGGGCATCTTGCAGACGGATGTTCTTGAGGGGGGGCCAGGCGTCAGTTCGCGGATACCAGCGACGTTTCCTGCGATCTTGTTCCTGTAAACCAACGCCGAGTGCCAGCTTGAGGCATTTCGCTAAAAAGGTACGAACTTCACTAATGATAGGGACACCAGAACCAACAGAAACACCTGCTCCCAGCAAAGGAACAAACCCATTTCCGTTTGCTAATTCCTTTCTCATTTTGTGAATAAAATTGGTTGCTTCTAAATGTGTTACTGATTTCTGATCTTCTTGAGACGATCCTTGGTGAGCAGTGTTCATCAAAGCCTCATTGTTGCAGAACTAAGTTGTGATCACGGGGACAAAATAAAGGATTCTAACTTTAGTCGTTTTACCTAGACTACCAATTCGAGACGACAGTTCAAGTGAGTGATGACAATTTGTGCATAAGTGATTTGCTGGGAGCACTAAGTAAAAGTTTAGTTAACGTGGAATTTCACAAAGCGGACGTTCCAGGACCGTCTAACTCTGGTGAAAAATGATTCCCGAGACAGGGCTACCTGAGACAGGGCCATAAGATGAGAGGATCAGTTTGGAGAAACGAGCGTTGAACTCTTTCCGCGATCGAGGAATTAACAAATGTGGATTTCATAAATACCGACAGTAAAACATGTTGAATACACATCAACAAACATTAATGCTTGAAAAATCTTCCGGTGCCTCCTACGATATGAACTCTGATATTGGAAATGAAAAAGTATTGAGGGAGTCTTTGATGACGACTGGATTCGAACGAATTTGTTTGATACTGCTGGTGTTGTTCGGTTTTGCCGGGGCTGTGAATGCTGCCGAGACGGGCCAGCCTGAGAAATTGACCTATGAAGAACACATTCGGCCGATTTTTCGTGCGCATTGTTTTGACTGTCACGGTGCCACCGAAGAGATGAAAGGTGGGCTCGATTTGCGTCTGGTGCGTTTTCTGATCAAAGGGGGCGAATCAGGCGAAGCGATTGTCCCGGGCAAACCGGACGAGAGCAATTTGATCTCCCGCATCGAGAGTGGAGATATGCCGCCGGGAGAAGCGCAGGTTCCTAAAGATCAGATCGAGACACTCAAACGCTGGATTGCAGCCGGAGCGAAAACAAGTCGTCCAGAGCCGGAAACCATTGGACCGGGTTTGGGGATCACTCCGGAAGAGCGAGCCTACTGGGCTTTCCAGCCGATCAAAAGACCGCAGGTTGCTGACGCTACTAAAAAGAATCCCAAGGTCCGCACACCCATTGATGCGTTATTGCTACAGGCGATGCCGGAAGGACTGACGTTCTCTCCGGATGCCGATAAGCTGACATTGATCAAGCGGGCGTATTTTGATTTGACAGGTCTGCCCCCGAATCCAGCAGAACTGCAGCGGGTGCTGTCGAACAATGCGGAAAACTGGTACGAAACGTTGTTAGACGAACTGCTCAAGTCTCCGCATTACGGCGAACGCTGGGCGCGGCACTGGTTAGACGTAGCCGGTTACGCTGATTCCGAAGGCTACACAGTCAAAGATGATGTTCGGCCCTGGTCCTGGAAATATCGGGACTATGTCGTCAAGTCACTCAATACCGGGAAACCTTTTGATCAGTTTATTATCGAGCAGCTTGCCGGGGATGAACTGGTTGGAAAGCGGGAAGGGGATCTCACCGAGCGGCAGATTGAATTATTCACCGCGACCGGATTTTTACGTATGGCCGCTGATGGAACCGGCAGCGGAAAAAATACTCCGGAAGCGCGGAATCAGGTGATTACCGACACAATGAAAATTGTCGGTTCCTCATTGCTCGGCTTGAGTGTTGCCTGTGCGCAGTGTCATGATCATCGCTACGATCCGATTCCTCAATCCGATTATTTTGCGTTGCGCGCTGTTTTTGAGCCGACCTTTGATTGGCAGAAATGGCAAACGCCGCAGCAACGGCGGGTTTCACTCTACACGGCTGCCGACCGGGCGAAAGCCGCGGAAGTCGAAGCAGAAGTCCAAAAAGTGGTGAAGGAAAAGAATGAAAAGCAGGCCAAATATATGGCGGAAGCTTTGGAAAAAGAGTTGACGAAATATGAGCAGCCTCTGCGTGATCAACTGAAGGCTGCCTATCAGACCGAGAAGAAGAAACGCACGCCTGAGCAAGTCGCACTGTTAAAGAAAAATCCGAGCGTGAATATTTCACGGGGTGTGCTCTATCAATACCTGCCTAAAGCTGCGGAAGAGTTGAAAAAATACGATCAGAATATTGCGGCAATCCGCAAGAAAAAACCGGTCGAAGAGTTCTTGCGTGTTGCCATTGAACCCAACAACCATGTGCCGGAAACGAAGTTGTTCCATCGGGGCGATTATCGTCAGCCAAAGCAGACGATCAAACCGGCTGCATTGACTGTGGTTTCGTCGGAAGGTCAACGGCATGAACTGCCTCTCAATGACAGCGCGCTGCCGACAACGGGGCGGCGGTTGGCGTATGCCCGCTGGCTGACGAGCGGACAGCATCCGCTGGTGGCACGTGTATTGGTCAATCGAATCTGGATGCATCATTTCGGTCGTGCGATTGTCGGAACGCCCGGCGAGTTTGGTAAGCTTGGTTCCAGCCCCACGCATCAGGAATTATTGGACTGGCTAGCAGCGGAATTCATGCAGCAGAAATGGAGTCTGAAACAACTGCATCGCACGATTATGCTGTCCACCGCGTATCGTCAGGCGGGCGCGCATGATCCGAGTAAGGAATCAATCGACGCTGACAATCATTACTACTGGCGCAAGCCGATCATTCGTTTAGAAGCCGAAACGTTACGCGATCGCATGCTGGCGGTATCAGGGGTTCTTAACAGAGAGCTGTATGGTGCTCCAGCGGCAATTAAAGAAGACGATTTTGGACAGGTCGTCGTTTCTGGAGGACAGCAGCGGCGGAGTCTGTATATTCAAGCGAGACGCAGTCAACCGGTTGGCATGCTGCAAACCTTTGATGCACCGGTGATGGAAACCAACTGTGAACGACGTTCCAATTCGACCGTCGCGACACAGTCCCTGATGCTGATGAACGGTTCGTTTATCCTTTCTCAAGCCGCGAAACTGACCGACCGGATTATGCGAGAATCGCCCGAATTAACGTCCGAGGCATTAGCCGCGCTACCGGAACTCCCGCCGACTGCGAAGCCGGCCTGGAGTTATGGTTATGGGACGCTTGATGAAATGTCTTCGATAAAAAGTACATTTACCGCACTGCCGCATTGGACCGGATCGAGCTGGCAGGGAGGCGCCAAACTTCCTGATGCGAAACTGGGATGGGTCACGCTGAACGCTGGGGGCGGGCATCCCGCAGGAAAGTATGCTGCGGTCCGTCGCTGGACGGCTCCCGCAGCAGGAACTTTGTCTGTGACAGGCAAGCTGCAACACGGTAGTGCTCATGGGAACGGAGTACGCGGGTTTGTGATTTCCAGTCGTTCTGGTTTGGCTGGTCAGTGGAGCGCCAAGAACAGTGTGGCGGAAACCAAAGTCGCGACGCTGGCAGTACAGCCGGGCGACACGATTGATTTTATTACTGATGCCAACGGCGGCGATGTTGGCTTCGATTCTTTTTCCTGGGGCATGCAACTGACACTGCAACGTGCACAAGGGCCGGCACTCAAGTGGGATTCCGCTGCCGAATTCCGAGGACCGGAACCAGCACAAAAGAGTCTGCCTGCTCAAGCCGTGTATGCGTTTGAATTAACGCTCTGCCGGAAACCAACGCCGGAAGAACTGCAAATGGTTGCTCGTTTTATCGGGAAACAGCTGACCTATCTGCAACAACATCCGGAGCAGATCCCCAAAGGTGTGAGCCCGGCCCGACAGACGATTACCAATCTCTGTCAGGCACTGATGAGTTCGAATGAGTTTTTATATGTTGATTGATGAGTCTCCACTGGTGAATCTCCACGGAGTCATATTTAATTAAAGAGAATCAGACAACGCCTTTTAACAGGTATTTGAATAATGACACAGTATAGCAGACGACAGTTTCTCGCAGAAAACGCAATGGGAATTGGTTCCGTGGCGCTGGCCTGGATACTCAAACAAGAGAATCTGCTGGCCAAGCCGAAGAGTGTTTCTTTAGCGCAACAGCATTTTGATCTGACGCCGAAAACATCGCCGTTCGTTCCGCAGGCCAAAGCGATGATCTCGCTGTTTCAGCATGGTGGGCCCGCGCATATGGATCTGACCGATCCCAAGCCGGAACTCTCGAAATACAGTGGAACGGATTTCAAAGGCGATATTCAATTTAGTTTCGTTAATCAGGCCAGTAAAAAGCTGTTTGGCAGCCCGTGGAAATTCCGCAAACATGGCGAGTGCGGCACTGAGGTATCTGAACTGCTGCCTCATTTGGGTGAGATTGTCGATGATATTTGTCTGATTCGCTCCATGCATACCGGCGCAAACGGGCATGAAGTTTCGATTCGTTATTTTCATGGTGGCATTCCTGGCGTCGTCGGGCGACCAAACCTGGGTTCGTGGCTGGTGTATGGTTTAGGGACCGAGTCACAAAATCTGCCCGCTTATATGGTGCTGACCGATCCGGGCGGGCTTCCCGTAGATGGTGTGACCAACTGGTCAAACGGCTTCATGCCTTCTTTGTTTCAGGGGACCGTTCTGCGTCCGAAGGAGCCTCGGATTTTAAACCTGGATGCGCCGGCGCATTTACGCGGTTCTCTACAGGCACAAAACCTGGAATTGCTGCAGGAATTAAATCGGAAGCATTTCGAAACACATCCGCACGAATCGGATTTAGAAGCACGGATTTCGAGCTATGAACTGGCGGCTCGCATGCAGACATCAGCTCGCGAAGCGCTGGACCTTTCACAGGAAACCAAAGCGACGCAGGAGATGTACGGACTCGATGATCCCAAGACACGCGAATACGGGACGCGGTGTCTGATTGCTCGCCGTCTGGTGGAACGAGGAGTACGATTTATCCAGCTGTTCCATGGAGGGCAGCCATGGGATAACCACAGTAATATTACAACGGGACTGCCCGGGATTTGCGGCCGGACCGATAAACCTTCGGCGGCACTCGTCAAAGATCTGAAGCAACGAGGCATGTTGGAGTCGACGCTGGTTCATTGGGGCGGTGAGATTGGACGACTTCCCGTCACCCAAAGTCACGGCGATGCGAAAAAAGCGGGCCGCGATCATAACGGGCAGGGTTTCAGTATCTGGCTAGCTGGAGGCGGAGTGAAACCGGGCATGACGTTCGGGAAGACCGATGAATTTGGTCATCGCGCTGTCGAGAATGTGGTCACCCCCAACGATTTTCAGGCAACCATCATGCGACTGTTCGGACTTGACTATCAACAGTTGCTCTATCTGCATAACGGCCAGGAGCAGATCATCACCAACGGCCGTCCCGCGAAAGTGGTCTCTCAGATTCTGGAAAACCCTCCTGAGAAGGCGAGTTAGCAGATTACTGTGGAACTGTTTCGAGGTGACTGTTGTCTATCAGGGAGCACTTCGTCAGGCTGATGCCATCAGCATTTCTAAATCACTTCGAGAGGCATCCCCTTTTAAGTCGTCCGGTTATTCCAGTCGTATTGTTTCGTTCGGCTGATGACTTGACTTACAGGGACAATCTGCCCGGATTTCAGTTCTTTGCCTCCACGCATGTTGTCAAGACGCAACCTATTCTATTGATATGGAGGGGAATGTGTTCTCCGGTACTAACGAATACTGAATCGGAATGCGGGTCCATAGACCAAACTGAGGAACGGGATAGACAAAATGGAGAATGGTACAAAACAGCCTGCCCGAATCAATGCAGATGATTCTGTGCCCCTTGTCCCTTTCAAAGAAGCAGTTTCAGTGCGATATCTCTTGATTGTTGCTTTACTGTTATTCCTGCTTCTGCTGATTGACATATCGATACCGCTGGGAGTGGCTTTCGGCGTGCTGTATGTGCTTCTGGTAAGAGACACAATGCGGTCGCTTCGCTGGGAAGTCACATTGATTGTGGCGACAGCCTCCACGGTTCTGACTCTGGCGGGTTTTGCATTATCTCCCAGTGGATCAAACACATGGATAGTTGCCACGAACCGTATCTTGTCCATCATTGCGATCTGGGTGACCGCTTATATCTGCTTCAAGCAAAAGAATGCAGAGAGAGAAAGAATACAAACTGCTTTAAATCTTGCGAGGGTTCAGGAGTGGTCAAAGATAAATTTATCCCATCAGGCGATTCTGGAAAACGTTGTCGATGCCATTATCACGATTACGTCGCAGGGAATTATTCACGCATTTAATGCGGCCGGAGAACGCATCTTCGGCTACACGGCTGAAGAAGTACTCGGTCAGAATATCAAAATGCTGATGCCATCACCTTATCGAGAGGAACACGATGGCTACCTGGCGCGGTATCTGACAACCGGGAAAGAGAAGGTTCTCGGCGGTGGTCGCGAAGTGGTCGGGCAACGTAAGGATGGGAGCACGTTTCCCATCCATCTTTCGGTGAGTCAGGTTTTCATTGAAGAGGACGGTCAAGATGAGGAGATTCTGTTCACCGGAATTGTCCGTGATCTGACGAGTGAAGTTTATCAGAGACAACTCAACGCGGACTATGAGGGGCAAATTGCGGCGATCGGTAAGTCTCAGATGGTGATCGAGTTCGCAATGGATGGGACGATTCTCAAAGTCAACGAAAAATTTCTGGAAACGATGGGTTACTCTCTGGAAGAGGTGATGGGGCAGCATCACAGTATGTTCGTTGATCCTGAAGAGCGTCAAAGTGCTGAGTACGCATTGTTCTGGGAAAAACTGAATCAGGGTGAGTATGTCACTGCCGAGTTGAAACGCATTAATAAGCAGGGGCAGGACGTCTGGATTCAAGCGTCTTACAATCCGATTCTGGACCTGAACGGGAAACCGTGTAAGGTTGTGAAATACTCCGTTGATGTGAGTCAGCAGAAGTTACTCAACGCGGACTACGAGGGTCAAATTGCGGCAATCGGTGAGTCTCAGATGGTGATCGAGTTCGCAATGGATGGAACGATTCTCCAGGCCAACGAGAAATTTCTGGAAACGATGGGATACTCTCTGGAAGAGGTGATCGGACAGCATCACAGTCTGTTCGTTGATCCTGACGAGCGTCAAAGTGCTAAGTACGCATTGTTCTGGGATAAACTGAACCAGGGTGAGGACATCACTACCGAGTTGAAACGCATAAATAAACAGGGTCAGGACGTCTGGATTCAGGCGTCTTACAATCCGATTTTGGATCTGAATGGGAAACCGTGTAAGGTTGTGAAATATTCCGTTGATGTCAGTCAACGTGTTCGCATTGATCAGGCGTTGGGATTAGCAAAACAGGATTTAATACAGGCGAAGGAAGCAGCTGAATTAGCCAATCAATCGAAGAGTGAATTTCTCGCTAATATGAGCCATGAGATTCGAACACCGATGACTGCGATACTGGGGTTTACTGACATTTTGCTCGGCAGCGTGGAGAAATCAGAGGATATCGATTCCGTAAAAACCATTAAACGGAATGGGGAAAGTCTGATCGGCCTGATTAACGACATTCTTGATTTATCCAAAATTGAGGCTGGGAAACTGGATGTGGAGCAAATTAACTGTTCTCCCCGTCAGGTCGTGGCAGACGTTGCTTCATTAATGAGAGTGCGGTCAGTTGCTAAGGGCTTGCTTTTGAATGTCAAGTATGATGGTCCTCTGCCCGAGACCATTTGTTCTGATCCCACCAGACTGCGTCAGGTGCTGATTAATCTTGTCGGAAATGCGATTAAGTTTACAGAAACAGGAACCATTGAAATCGTAGTTCGATTATTGAACAGCAAAGGAGATGAACCCAAACTGCAGTTGGATGTGATTGATAGCGGGATTGGGATACCCGAAGAAAAAATAGAGAAACTCTTTTCACCATTTACACAGGCTGATGGCTCGACAACGCGCGAGTTTGGTGGAACAGGTCTGGGATTGACGATTAGCAAACGACTTGTGGAACTTTTAGGCGGTATGGTTTCTGTTTCCAGCAAAACTGGGGAGGGCAGCACCTTTACTGTGACTATTGCCACCGGGCCGCTAGGTAATGTGAAAATGGTTCAAAGCTCTACCGAATCAATTCTGGAAGAAGACTCGCCGGAAACAGTGGTTGATAACTCGGTGACTCCTCTTCAAAATTACCGAATTCTGTATGCAGAAGATGGTCCCGACAATCAACGGCTGATTAGTTTCATATTGAAAAAAGCGGGAGCAGAGGTCACTGTTGTCGAGAATGGCCAGATCGCTGTGGACGCGGCAGCCAAAGCTGTCGCAGAGGATGATCCATTCGATGTGATTCTGATGGATATGCAGATGCCTGTATTGGATGGTTATGCTGCAACACGGCGACTGCGGAATATAAAATATTCGAAACCAATTATCGCTTTAACGGCTCATGCAATGTCAACAGACCAGCAAAAATGTCTGGATGCAGGCTGTGATGACTATGCCACCAAACCGATTAACCGAAAAAAACTGATTCAGACCATTGCCAGTCATGTCAAACAGGCAAAGGATATCTCCCTGACATAAGCTGTTCTATTCAACTATTTTCGGGTATCGCCCGCGCGAGAAGGCTGATCCCATTTTACCGGAACTGGTCGTGACGGGGTTCCCAAATCTGGTTGACCCTGCTATGTTTCCGCTTCGTGCTTTTTTCGGTTCATAGTCTCCTGTGCATTTAACGCCGGTTTATGAATACTCGCATTATTCGTTTTCGACAGCAGTCTTCCGCTCAGAGACCGGGTTTCACCATTTTGGAACTGTTGGTTGTGATGGCGATTGTAGGGCTGCTCATCGGGTTGATTTTACCCGCTGTGAATTCCGCACGAGAGTCGGCGCGTAAGATTCAGTGCGTGAATCACCTGCACCAGATCGGGACGGCCTTACATAACTACCACGATGTCTATCGCCGATTACCGGCTGGGTGGCGACTCGATGCCTCCAGGGAAACGGCTTTTGGCTGGGGGGCGAGCCTGCTACCCTTTCTAGAACAGGCTAACCTGGCTTCCCTGGTCGATCTTCAGTCATCGGTTAACGCGGCAGGCAATGCCGTGGCGAGAACGATTACCCCGGCATTCTATCGCTGTCCGTCTGACGTAGCCAATGATGGGTTTACTTTGTTTGAAGAACACGAAGGAGGCCATGAAACCTCAGGGCTGCAGTCTCATTCTGTTCTCATTGATCTGCCCAGCGCCAATTATGTGGGCGTGTATGGGACGAGTGATCCGGATGCGATTGCCAGTCAACCGGGCGATGGTTTTTTTGTGGCCAATCGATTTTTCCGCTTTACCGAATTCCGAAATGGTTTAAGCAATATCATCATGGTGGGGGAACGGACCGCGCGGAAACTGCCTTCGACCTGGCTGGGGATTGTGATGGAAGGGGAGGATTCCAAAGGGCGGATGGTTGGATTTGCTTATGCAGGCCCTAATCGACGCGATGCCGACGAATGCGAATTTGACAGCAGGCATCTTGGTTGTGCGAATTTTCTGTGGGGCGACGGACATGTGAAATCGATTTCCGACTCGATTGACGCGCCAACTTATCGGCGATTCGCGACGCGCCACTGAATCTGCCTGGTTGGTTTCAACTGACGTCAGGCGTTCTTGTATTGACAAAAAGTGGGTCGTTCACGATGATTCGTCTCTAATAATACTATATTAATAGTAGTTTTGAGGGCGGCTCAAAACGAAGAGAAATGTGACACTCACAAATCGACGCGAATTGAACAGACTATGAATTTTCAGGTTCGCAAACGAGAACCAGAGTTGATGGATCAGCCAGGCTTGTCTGAGCGGGAGCATGGCAGTGCCTTAAACGGATTACGGCGTGTGAACTGGTGGAGCCGCAGCAGTGTGATTTTATGGCCCTCGATTCAGAAGCTGGCGCACACGGTCGATCAGCGTCCTTTGCGAATTTTGGATATTGCCAGCGGCGGTGGTGATGTGGCATTGGATATTGCGATCAGGGCACAGCGTGCCGGGATTGCGGTCGAAGTGGATGGCTGTGATATCAGCCCTTACGCCGTGAAACATGCTTCGGATCTGGCGGAGCGCATGCAGCTAGATCAAGTTCAATTTTACGAGCGCGATATTCTGCAGGAACCGGTTGACAAGCAGTATGACGTGGTGATGTGCTCGCTGTTTCTGCATCATCTGGAAGAGACGCAAGCTGTGAAGTTATTCAGCATCATGTCACAGGCTACCAGACATCTGGTGCTGGTCAATGATCTACGGCGGTCACGGGTGGGATATTGGCTGGCCTGGGCGGGGTGTCGCTTATTAACCCGTTCTCCGATTGTCCATACCGACGGTCCACTTTCCGTAGCGGGCGCGTTTACGATGGATGAAGCCGCTGGATTAGCCGAGCAGGGTGGCCTGAGCGGATTTCAGATGACGCGACGCTGGCCACAACGATGGCTTCTGGAATGGAGTCGGACATGACTCTGTCCAGTTCGATCAGCATGGCAGATGCCTGCAGCAGAGACTGGGATGTGGTTGTGATTGGTGCCGGACCAGCTGGTACAGTCGCTGCACGCCAGTTGGCACTGCAGAAGCTCCATGTCTTATTGATTGAGCGGAAGGCGTTTCCAAGATACAAAGTTTGTGGCTGCTGTCTGAATCAACGGGCGCTCTCCTCATTGCAGGCGATTGGTTTGGGAGCGATTTGTGAAGACCTTGGTGCGGTTCCGCTGAATTCGTTTCAGATGCGCTTTAACGGACGTGAGGCGACGGTTCCGTTACCTGGTGGACTGGCGATTTCACGGTCTGTATTCGATGAACGGCTTGTGCAGGCTGCGATTGATGAGGGCGTGTGTTTTCTGCCTGAAACAACAGCCATCTTAAAGAACAGCGCAGAACAGGATCAGACGCGTCAGCTGGAGCTGACTCAACAGGGGCAACCATCGGGTGCTGTCTCTGCAAAAATGGTCCTGGCGGCAGATGGGTTAGGGCATCCCAGTCTGCAGCAGTGTGATGACTTTGAGAGCACCGTTTCACAAAACTCTCGATTGGGCGTGGGCGCATTACTGGCGAGTGACGATTTTTCAGAGTATCCGACGGGCGTCATTCACATGGCGATCCATAAGTCTGGTTATGTGGGTCTGGTGCGGGTCGAAGACGGCAGAGTGAATCTGGCGGCGGCGATTGACCGGGATTTTATTAAACAAAGTGGCAGTCCGACCGCGGCGGTGCTGGCGATCTTGCAGGCATCCGGCTTTCCGGCCTTCTCCGAAATCTCTGAAGGGAGTTTCAAAGGAACGATTCCCTTCACCCGCAAAACGCTGCGGCCGGTGGGGAACCGTGTATTTGTGCTGGGGGATGCGGCTGGATATCTGGAACCCTTTACGGGTGAAGGGATGGCGAATGCGATTGCAGATGCCGTTGCCGTCGCACAGATCGCTCCCCGGGGATTGGTGACGTGGGACCATGCTCTTGAACAGGAATGGCTGAAAAAACACCATAAAATTACGGACGGAAGATTATACTGGTGCCGCTGGCTGGCGCTATTATTGCGTCTGCCTGTCGCGGTGGGAATCGGGCTGCGTCTGTTTCATTTGTTTCCGGCAGTGGCGCGGCCTATTGTCGCCCGTTTAAATCATTGAAGAAAATCAAACTTTCACTGAGAATTATATGAGTTTTGAACTACTCGGAATTGGTACGACGACTCCGGAATATTCGATTGAACAGGCAGATGCTGCCGTTCACGCTCAAGAAATGTCTTGTGGTCCGGAAATCACCGATCAGCAACGACGATTGATTCCCATATTGTATCGTCGGGCAGGAGTCAAAACGCGGCATAGTATTCTGCTCGAAAATAGTGCGGATAGTAATCAGGAGCGGCAATCCTTTTATCGTCCCTCAGAATCGGCGCTTGATTATGGGCCTACGACGGCGGACAGAATGCAGGAATATGAAAAACACGCGTCCACACTGGCGATTGCTGCCGTCAGTCAGGCATTAGAAGCTGGAAGTGTGGACGTCGCGGAGATTACGCATCTTGTCACAGTTTCCTGCAGCGGGTTCAGTGCCCCGGGTTTTGATATTCAGTTAATGAAAGAACTCAGTTTTCCCACAACGGTATCGCGCACGCAGGTTGGTTTTATGGGCTGTCATGGTGCATTGAACGGACTACGGGTGGCAAAGGCTTTTACCGATAGCGATCTTGAAGCGTGTGTCGTAGTTTGCGCTGTCGAGCTTTGTACTCTGCACCAGCAGTATGGTTCTTGCCCGGATAAGATTGTGGCCAACGCGCTGTTTGCGGATGGTGCAGCCGCGGTTGTCGGAAAACAGGCAACAGGCAATTCGGGAGAATCCTGGAATTTAGTGGCATCCGGTTCGACGGTGGTTCCTGATTCGGAAGAGATGATGAGTTGGCGCATTGGAAATCATGGGTTTGAAATGACGCTTTCTCCGCAGATTCCGGATTTGATCAATGCCAACTTACGAAGCTGGCTGGAACACTGGCTGGCACAACAGGGATTAACAATTCCAGAGGTCGGCTGCTGGGCCATTCATCCGGGGGGGCCGCGAATTCTGAATGCGGTTGCTGAGGCGGCAGGATTTGATGAATCACTGTTGACGCCGTCGCGTGATATTCTGGCAGAATTCGGCAACATGTCATCACCGACCGTGTTGTTTATCCTGAAGAAATTACAGGCGCAGAACGCAGCATTGCCGTGCGTGATGTTGGGTTTTGGCCCCGGACTGACAATTGAAGCGGCTCTGGTTCGTTAATCATAAATCGAAAACGGCTCTGATTGCGGTTCCACTTGATCCTGTTCTGTCGCCACCGCGAAGAATCGCCCGAGGGGGCTTAACAGGAGCGCGGGTAAGACGATCAGATCCCCCAGTAGCGCCATGAACAGCAGGCCAAACATCATCCAGGCAAAGCGTGATGTGGGGACAAAATTGCTAAATGCAAAGACCAGTAAACCCAAGCCACAGATCAGCGAGGTCTGAATCATCGCGGTGCCACAATGTCGATAGGCATACAGCACGGAATCGACGGCATTAAAACCCGCTTCGAGTCGACGTCGAAAAAACGTCAGATAGTGCAGCGTGTCATCGATGGCAATTCCGAGCGCCACGCTGGCCGTCATTACCGAGCCGATATCGACGGACACGGAGAACCAGCCTAACAGGCCGAAGATCATCAGCGGCGGAAAGACATTCGAGACCATCGAAACCAGGCCGGCGATGATGCCGCCCTGAACGATGGTCATGACGACGGCTATGATCACAAAAGCAAATAGAAAACTTTTAAAGAGATCAACCATTAACTGCCGTTGGATCTCGTGCACTAAAGGCATGATGCCGGTTTGTTGTGTCGAGATGCCGGGCGGAATGGTCTCGTGTGGGCCACGAATCGTTGTTTCCACTTTATTGCCGATCAAGTCCAGATACGCGTTATAATCGGCGTTGTTCAATGAACTGACATACGTGGTAATGCGAAACAGATTGTTTCCCTGCTGTTCTTTCAGATAACCAGCATCTATGAACTGTGGTTTCATTCTCAGCAGAGCTTCGTTGGCGTGGTATTGGAACAGTTCTGTTGAGAGGTTCTCAGGGCGGGGGAACCGTGGCGCAAACGTCATGGTGGAAATCGTTCTATTCAGAGTCTCTGTTTTTTTGAGTTCCTGTTCGATGCGCCAGACGATCAGCAACTGTTCGCGGAACGTCAATTGAGATTCCGGTGTGCAGGTTAAAACGACTTCGATCGGAACCAGGGAGCCCACATGGTCTTCCAGCCAGTGATAGTCCTGCAGGATTTTGCTCTGTGCGGGAAACAGTGTTTCGATGCGGACGGATGTACTCGTTTTGGAAATACCGTAACCGGCGGCTGCCATCGCGACTAGAGAAATACAGGCGACGGGCATATGTCTTTTATTTAAAACGGCTGTTAAATAAAACCAGATGTCATGCCGCACGGTTGGAGGGTTGCCTGACTCTGTTTCTTTGGGAGTCTTTCTTTTGAGAGGCCAGACGGAAAACATGCCTGGGATGAGGGTCAACAGCAAGCCGGTAGTAATCAGAACTCCACAGGCAGCATATCCACCGAACAGTCGGATCGGAGTCAATCTACTGACTAATAAGGATGCGAGTCCAATGGCGGTCGTGCCGGCAGAGAGCAGGCAGGGCAACCAGCCGATTTGAAACGCGTAGGCGGCGGGCTGTTCGATGTTGGGGTCTTTGATGGCATCAAAATAGTAGTTGACCAGATGAATGCCGCCCGCCACCGCCAGAACCTGAATCAAGGGAGGCAGGACGATCAGGAGTGCGGTAATGCTTTCTCCGCTAAAATGAATGAGGGCTAAGGTGATTCCCTGAGCCAGTAGCGAAAGCCCAAACACCAATAGCGCCGCCCGGAACGAACGCAGACAGATCCAGCAGATCAAAAGCACAATCAATGTGGAAGGGAGTACAAACTGGTCCAGCGAATCTTTGCTGGCGAGATCAATTTCCAGGCCATCAATGATCGGACCTGCCAGATGATATTGATCGGCGTCCAGTTGACAGTGCTGCTGTAACGCGGAGCGAATGGACTCGACCAGTGTTTTTCGTTTCTGTAACCCATCTGGTGTAAAACTGACGATGAGGCAGGAGGTCTTCCCATCTGCGCCGATGAATGTGCCCTCTAGTCTGCTGTGAACTTCCTCAGTAGTCAGTCCCATCTGGGGAGAACTCAGGGAGCGATATAATTCGCGTCCCGAAATGACGCGTTCAAAATACCACTGCTGCTGGGCATCCTGAAAATCGGTTGCGGTGCGCAGGGCTTTGACAAACCGGTCCAGATCGGGATTATCAATCGTGCAGCCAGGCCAACTGATGATGACGGTATCACTATTGCCAAACTGTTGGCAGAATTGATCGTAATCAGAACGAGCCGGGAATGCAGAGGTGACCCAGTCGAGGGGCGAGTTGACTTTGGTCTGCATCGCCTGCGAAGCGCCATAGCCGATCAAGGGGAGCAGCAGGAGCAGGTAACTTACCAGTAACCAGAACCGTCTTCGGTTAATCGACATGCAGAGCGAACTTTAAGCTAGCTGAAAGTATGAAAATAAGGAATCGAATGCTGACCGGGTTCTGCTCTCGTTCTTCAGACGCTGGTTTTTTCTGGAGTTCTGACGCGCTCCAGAGTTTTGACGGGAACCGGTTTCGATTTCCGTTTTCCCAGAGGACCGAAAAAAATGAACGGATAGCCGGGAACTTTCGATTGATAGTCCCGATACGGTTTTCCAATATAAAACAGGAGTCGTTGATCTTTCAGGTAACTTCCCAGGAAAATATATGCGGTCCAGATGCCGGTCAGAATCGCCCGGTCGAGCGTCATGACGGGGGTGAACCAGAGTAAGCCCATAAAGCTCAAATAGACGGGATGTCTCATGCAGCAATACAAGCTGCGCGGATTGAACTCGCGTCTGGGAATTGGTTTTCTACGTAACCAGAACCACCACTGGGTCAAACCAGTCTGGTAGCCTAAGCCTGTGAGGTTAAGGCTATAGAGTAAAGTCAGCCAGGAGCCGTAAAATCCGCCGGTCATTAGTCCGTTGGCTGCGCCCTCGAAATGCCAGAGTTCCACCGGACTGCTGCGCCAGCAGAACGCGGTGAATAAGATTCCCAGGCATGTTTGCAGGCAAAACAGAGAACCGTAAAACGGAGAGGGGAGCCAGCGCGTGATCTGACTGCGGATTTTGGGATAGAGTAGCAGGCTATGTCCTACAGCGAACTGGAGTGCGAGGACGACATCAATCCAGAGGAACCCGACGGCGTGATGGCGATAGCCTTCTTTGAGGAACCAGAACAGATGCCATACCATGAACAGGAACAGAAACTGTGTAGCCAGTCCAAATGTGATTCCAACGAAGCGTCGCATCCCTGCATCCTCGTAATCGTCGTAGCAAATTTCATTATAATGGTTTTCGGGCTATGAAGCATCCATACTGCATTGCACCTGTTTTATACGCTTTTAAAATGGTTTCAAATCGATCCAGGAACATTACAGTATCCCGATCAATCAACCGTGCCAGCCAGCGAACGCCGGTTTTCTGCACGCGTTGCTGGCAGATTTCCCAGGTCTGTGAGACCCGGTTGGTCCAGTTATGATGCTCCTGGAATTCCAGTCCCGCATTTTCCATCCAGGACTGATAATCTTCCGCGCTTCCCAGAGAAGGGCAGAAGAAGCCTTCGCAGACATCGTAGACCTGCTGAACGGCGTCTTCGTTTTCCAGGTGATCACCGGCCAGCCACGCACAAATTGCCATGCGACCGCCGGGGCGTAACCAGGATGCGGCCTTTTGGAAGAAGGCCTGTTTATCAAACAGATGTTCGGTGCATTCGATACTCCAGATAACATCGAAGGATTCCGGCGGGAACTCCGCGGTTTCCGCGTCCTGGCAGAGAAATTGTGTGTTACGATGTTGCCCGCGCCAGCGCGATTCCAGGGCGGCCCAGCGCTTTTGAACCGGGCTGAGTGTGATTCCGGTTACCTGGCAGCCGAACGTTTTTGCGAGATGCATTGAGGATCCGCCCATCCCACAACCGACGTCGAGCAGACTTTCGTCAGACTGAACGTCGATGAATTCAGCAAGCGTCTCGGTCAATTGTTGCTGTGCGATGGCTGACGTATTTCCATAGTCAGATAGTTCGAGCGCGGCATTGCTGTTTTCTTTCCATAAGCCGTGGTGAATATGCCGCCCCCAGAGTAAACGGTAAAACAGCGTGGTTAAGTTATAGTGGCTGCGAATCACATCTTTTTGTACGGTGGGGCAACTAATCATTTGAAGAGACCAAGTTCATGATATGAAAGAGATGGCAGTGAAAATGGTAAAGCAGACCGTTATCTGGCAATGTCGAGTTCGCCGTAGATTTTCAGTTCATCTGTAATCCCCACGGCACCAAAGGCTTTACTGTAGGGAGTGATGCCAAAATGAGTCTGCTTGATGGTAAAGCTGGTTCGCACATGGTTCTGATGCTTCTTTTCCGTGACTTCGGCAATCAGCCGCTGGTTTCGCGTGACGCCATGCAGGGTGAACTTGCCATCCAGCTGATAGAATGATTTTCCCGTGGGAGCATTTTGTTTGACGGGGACTGCCGACGTAATTTCAAATGTGGCGGTCGGGTACTTGCGGACATTCAACACACTGCTGCCCAGCATATTCGCGTTCACGTCCTTTTGCGTTGAGGCAGAGGTTGCCCCTTTCAGGCCGATATATTTTCGTGCTTCCGCCGTATCTGCTTTCCAGGTGGTCATATCAAATACAATTTTGCCAGCATTGCTTCTGGCTCCCAGATTCAGAGATCCCGCTTTGATTTCTCCGATCACGGCATGTTCGTGACCAAAGCCGGTTTTGCCGACGAAGGTGTAGACCCTGCTTGTTTTTGTATCAATTTCACCTGTTGCCACCTGTGCTTGCACGTTGGCGGAAAGACTGAAACTGAGAAAAACGAAACCTGTGATCAGCAGGCAATACTTGCGTGGAATATTTGCTAACCGGGGTGACATCTGACGAATCCTTGTCTGTTTTTATATCTTTTATATCTGATTTGCAGTTTGGTTTTGTGGATTCTGAAATCCCCTCTCTTGTGAGGCGAATTTTAACAACTACAGTTATAGTAGTAAATGCCGGTTTTTCAAAATATGGGTCAGCCGGTAAAGTCAACTGTTTCGCGGACGGCGTGGAAATGTCCTGACAATCAGGTTTGCAGGGGGAGTGGGAATCGCTAAAATCAGCTCGCAGAAATATTTACGGTTTTCGTTAGATAGGGCCAATGTGAAAGATTATCGACTCACTCACTACGAATTGGAATTGATGGGGGTGATCTGGGAACTGGAAGAGGCAAGCGTGCAGGATGTGTGTGATGCCTTGCCGCGTGATCTGGCTTACACGACCGTGATGACGACGCTCAGTCTACTGGCGCAGAAGAAAAAAGTGTTGAAGCGAATCAAGCGTGGTCGCGCCTATATCTATCAACCGGCTGTAACACGTGAGGAAGTGTCTCAATCGATGCTGGGGCAGTTGAAACAGGTTCTGCTGGGAGATTCTCTGCCGACGCTGATGTTAAATCTGCTGGAAAATGAGAATATGTCAGAGGATGATATCACTGCTCTCAAGAGTGCGATCAATAAACTGGAGTCCAACGAATGACGCCAGCCGGTTTTCTGGAAACGATCGCATCCCTCTCGCTGCAGTCAGCAGTTCTGATTGGCGTGATCGGGGCATTGACATTTCGGAACAGAAAATCGCAGTCGGCCCATCGGATGTGGGCCTTCTGTCACATGTTGTTACTCCTGCAGTTTCTGTTGGCATTCGGAGTGCCGCATCCTCGATTGTTTTCACCCAGCCTGATTGAATATGGCGGATACTTCGAATCCGTTCAGAATGTGGAGTCGGGACTCGGCCAGATCCTGATGGTGATCTGGCTGGCTGGCGTTTCGGTTTCACTGGGCTTGCTGGTGTTAGGAACCACTCAAACGGTACGAATTCTCAGACGTTCAAAACCGATCGAAGAGAAACCGCTGACCGATCAGCAATGCCTGCACAAAGGTGGTAAGCCGATCTTATTGTTAAGCAGCGAGGAAACACATACGCCGTTTTGCTGGCAGATACATCAGCCTGTGATTGTGCTGCCGCGTCCGACTCTTTCTTTGTCTGCAGACGAACTGGCGATGATCATTCGACATGAGACAGAGCATCTCCGGGCAGGCCATCCCCTGCATTTGTTTCTGCAACGACTGGTGGAAGCGGTTTTCTGGTTTCATCCGCTGGCCTGGTGGAGTTCACGTCAGGCGGTCTATAGCAGAGAGTTTTATTGTGACAACCAGTCGGTACACAGCAGCAGCGAGGCTCTAATCTATTTGAAAAGTCTGCTGCACTTTGCCGAGCAACAGAAACAGGGCTGGAATTCCTTATCGGCGGGATTTGTTTTCCGGAACAGTCCCAGCCTGATCCAGCAACGTGTGAGCCGTTTGACAAACCGTGACTGGTCAACTTCCTCGGGGATGACTGCAGGGATGACTGTGGATCGATGGCGTATTTCCGTGGTCCTGATCACGGCTCTACTGTCGCTATTGTTATGGATTCCCCTGAATGTCTCTGCGTCGAATCGCTCGTTCTGGTCTCCCTGGCCAAGTTGGTCCACTCATGTCCTGCATTCGATGGGGATACCGGCCCGGGATTACGAAATCGATGGGCATCGCCTGCGGCCGCATGATCATTATTGAAAACTGCGATTGTGCGGATTGCGTAAAGAAATCCCGGTTCTTCTGTTTCAGGTCCGTCGCAAAACGGGAACCTGAATGATCAGGCCTGTATTCTCACTCTCTGTCGCGCCGCTTGTCTCTGGTGCAGCTCACAGTGGCAGCTCACAGTGGCGGACGAATGGGACGAGGTTTGACGGGGACTAGAAAATCTCGAGCGGTGGTGTTCTAATGTTCGTGTGGTTGGGCACTAAATAAAACTTAAATATTGACAATCGAAGTTCACAATAGTAAAGTTTTATATAAGAAACAGCGATATTTACGCATACCCTCCTTCATCATTCCCACCTCAAATAGAATCGACATGAATACATTGCATAATGCTGCTGCACCACGTCTGTTCTTTCGTCGTCATCTCTATGTTGTAATCGTCACACTCATTAGTAGTGGTACGGCGATGGCAGAAGAGGCGAAAACTCCTGTCAGCTTTGTGAACGATGTGGTTCCGGTGCTGACGAAGGCCGGTTGTAACATGGGGACCTGTCACGCCAAAGCGGGTGGGGGACAGAATGGTTTTCAACTTTCCCTGTTGGGCTTTGAAACGCTGGATGATTATGACAGCCTGGTGAAAGAAGGGCATGGTCGACGTCTCTTTCCTTCTGTGCCAACCAAAAGTCTGCTCCTCATGAAAGCTTCGGGAGAGACGCCTCATGGCGGAGGAAACAAGCTTCCTCGCGGATCAGAAGGGTATGAAGTGATCCGAAAGTGGATTGAGCAGGGAGCCAGCTATGCCACCGGCAAAGAGCCGACATTGGAATCAGTGGAAGTTCAGCCAGAACGCGGACTGGTCCAGATGGGTGAAGAGCAGCACCTGAAAGCGATCGCCAAGTATTCGGATGGCAGCGTGCGTGACATTACTCGCCTGGCGCTATTCGAGTCGAATATCAAAAACATGGCAGACGTCTCTGAAGAAGGTGTAGTGCAAGTTCACGACATTCCGGGGAAAGTCGCCGTGATGGTGCGATATCAGGGTAAAATTGCCGTGTTTACCGCTGCGATTCCTCTGGGAGCACCGATTCAAAGTGTGCCGGCTGAAAAGAATTTTATTGATCAGTATGTGTTTGCGAACTTGAAAGAGCTGGGGATTCCGCCATCACCTGTTTGTGATGACGCGACGTTTCTGCGGCGGGTGACACTCGATATTTGCGGGCGGTTTCCAACCAAGAAGGAGACCGAAGCATTTCTGACGAGTACTGACCCCAAGAAACGGGATCAGGTAGTAGAAACGCTGTTACGCAGTCCAAACTATGCTGACTACTTCGCATCCAAGTGGGCTCCGGTACTCAAGAACCGTCGCGATGCAGCCAGTGATATTACTTCGAACTTTGCATTCCATGCCTGGATTCGGGATAGCCTGCTGGCGAATGTGCCTTACGATCAACTGGTGCGTGAACTGCTCGGCGCGACCGGGACGGTTGTCGCGAATCCACCCGTTGCCTGGTATAAGCGGGTCAAAGATCCGAAAGCGCAGCTGGAAGATATTGCCCAGTTATTCCTGGGAGTGCGAATGCAGTGTGCCCAGTGTCATCATCATCCGTTCGAACGCTGGAGCCAGGATGACTATTACAGTTTCGCTGCCTTCTTTTCCCAGATTGGCCGCAAGCCAACGGGAACTCGTGGCGAGGATTTGATTTTTCATCAGCGTGGACTCGCACAGGCGAAGAATGTGAAATCGGGTGAGATGTTGAAGCCAGTCGCTCTGGGAGATGATGTGGGCGCGATTTCACCTGATGAAGATCCGCGGCTGCGTTTGGGGAACTGGATGAGTTCCAAAGAGAACCCATTTTTCGCCAAAGCGCTGGTCAACCGATATTGGAAACACTTTTTCAAACGAGCTCTGATTGAACCGGAAGATGATATTCGTGATACCAACCCTCCATCCAACCCGGAATTAATGGCGGCTTTGGAAGCACACTTTATCAGCTCCGGCTACGATTTGAAAAAACTGATCAAAGCGATCACGCAGTCAAATACCTATCAACTGAGTTCGATGCCGAACGAGTACAATTTGCTCGATCGCCAGAATTATTCCCGCTTTTATCCCCGCAGGTTACAGGCAGAAGTCTTACTGGATTCGATTGACCAGTTGACCGGATCGACGACCACGTTTGCCAACCTGCCTCCCGGCACACGTGCCATCTCCTTGCCGGATAACAGCTACACGAAGTCATCGGCGTTTCTGAAAGTCTTTGGGCGTCCCAACAGTGCCAGTGTTTGTGAGTGCGAGCGGATTCAGTCTTCCAGCCTCGCCCAGAGCTTGCATCTGATCAATTCAAGGGAAGTCAAGTCGAAACTGGCGAACGGCAGCGGTCGTGCTGCCCAGTTGGCCAAGTCGGAAAAAACGATTGAGGAAAAAATCGGCGAATTATACTTCACGGCGTTTGCACGCAAACCCAAACCAGAAGAACTGACGATAGCGCTGGAATACCTGACCGAACCTGATGCGAAAACGAAGTCAGGTCAAAAGAAAAAACCAACCAATAAAGACTATCAGGATTTGATCTGGGCTTTGATGAATACCAAAGAATTCCTGTTTAATCACTAAGCAGATGATGAACGCTCTGTTCCTGAAAACAGGGTGAGTCTTTCGTTGTCACACAAAATGCTGTCACACAAAATATTTTACAACCTTATTGACCAGAGGCCTGGAATCTATGAGACATCTTCGACCGCAATCCTCTCTCGTTGTGGGATTCTTTATTCTGGTATGTTGTGTGAGTTCTTCGACGGCGCTGGCACAGCTTGTCTGTCTGCCTGCACCGCGGTTACTGACCACGATGCCGATGGGGGGACAGGTTGGGACCAGTGTGGATATCAAAATTGCGGGTGAAAATATCGAACCCGGCGACGAACTCAGTTTTTCGAATCCGGCGATTACCGCGAAACCCAAGCTCGGAAAAGATGGCTTGCCTGTTTCCGGTCAATATGTCGTGACCATCGCGAAAGATTGTCCGCCGGGGATTCATGAAGCCCGCGTGATGACGCGACTCGGCATCTCTTCCACGCGTGCATTTAATGTGGGTGCGCTTCCCGAAGCGACTCAAACCAAGGCGAATACATCGTTAGAGACTGCTATGAAGTTGGATTTGAATTCCATCTGTAATGCCGTGATGACGAAGCAGAAGGTGAATTTCTATACCTTTGATGCAAACAAAGGGCAACGCATTATTGTTGACTGTGCCGCAAAAGGCATCGATTCCAAGCTCAACCCGGTTGTGATTATTGCGGATGAGCAGGGAATGGATCTGCAGGTGGAACGACGCGGTGGCATGCTCGATTTTCAAGTTCCCGAGACCGGAAAGTACGTAGTTAAGTTGCACGGCTTGACGTATGATGGTGGTCCACATCATTTTTATCGACTGGCGTTGAAAAATGTCGGCAAGGGTGAAGTGGTCGCTCGGATGCCCTCGATTCAAAAGGTGAGCGCCTTTTCCTGGCCGCCCGCAGGTCTTACAGACAAAGCAATTCAACCAGAGGCAGAACCCAATAATCAGCATGCTCAGGCACAAAAAATTACGCTGCCTTGTGATATTACGGGTAATTTCTTTCCTGCAGCCGACGTCGATACCTTTGAGTTTACTGCGAAGAAGGGAGATGTCTGGTGGGTGGAAGTGGCTTCCGAACGGTTGGGGCGTCCCACCGATCCCTCGATTGTCGTGCAGCTTGTCAGCGGACAAACACCCAATGAGAAAATAACCGATGTGGTCGAACTGAGTGACATTTCGAGTCCCGTGAAAGTTTCCAGTAACGGTTACTCGTATGATGGCCCCCCTTACAACGCGGGCTCATCGGACATTCTTGGTAAAGTTGAGATTAAGCAGGATGGGCTATATCGACTGCAACTGCGAGATCTGTTTGGTGGTACTCGGAATGATCCCAAAAATATTTACCGTCTGGTGATTCGAAAAGCGACCCCCGATTTTGCTCTTATCGGATGGGCCTTGCATATGAACCTGCGAAATGGTGACCGCAACGCACTGTCGAAACCAATTGCACTGCGTGCAGGGGCGACAATGCCGATCGAAGTCGTTGTGGTTCGCCGCGACGGTTTTGATGGTGAGATCGAGTTGTTCATGGATAATTTACCCAACGGTGTGACCGCTGCCGGATTGAAAATTCCCAAAGGCAAGTCGCGTGGGATCGTGGTGGTGAGTGCTGAAGGAAGTGCCCCTCGTGGTTTAACCAGCGCTCAGTTTTTCGGACGAGCTACGATAGACGGCAAAGAAGTAACTCGCACTTGCCGAATGGCTTCGATGCAATGGCCGGTCAAGAATGCCTGGAGTGAAGTCCCCAGCCCGCGTTTGATGGCAGATGTGCCTGTTTCCGTCAGCAACTCGGAACTGGCTCCGATCACGATTTCTCCTGCCGAAAACAAAGTGTGGGAAGTGACTGCGGGTGAGAAGTTGACGCTTCCATTAACTCATGAGCGTCGGAGTGACTTTTCTGGTGCCAATATCACCTTGAAGACATATGGAGCGGGTTTCGAGAAAGTGCCCGCCTTCGATGCGCCTTTAACAGCTGATAAATCACAGGCGGTTCTCGATTTAGCCGCATTGAAAACACCCCCCGGCGAATACAAGATCGCCTTTTATGGCTATGCGGTTGTGAAGTATCAGGAAAATCTGGAAGCGGTGGCGGCAGCGAAAACTGCGTTGATGCAGGCGAAGCAGGATGCGGAAGGACTGGCTACGGAAGCGAAAAAACTGGCCGAGATCGCAAAAACCGCACCGGATGCTCAGCGGAAGAACTCAGAAACGGCTGCTAAAGCGGCTGCTGAAAAAGCAAAAACGGCTCAGGCAAGTATTGCAACAGCCGATAAACAATTAAAGAGCGCCGCTGCGAAAGCCAGGCCCAAAGATATTGTTGATATCATTGTTTCCACGCCGATAACAATTCGAGTCAATCCAGCTAAGAAGGCGAAATAGAGATGACAGATCCGTTTAACGCTTCATCGATCACTCCCTGTCCCGGCCCCGAGAACCGGCGCGGGTTCCTCAAAATGGGCCTGGCGGGATTTGCATCACTGACTCTTCCTGGAATCATGCGGCTGCAGGCGGCCAGTCCTGTGCAGAACAAAAAGAAAAAGGCCGTCATCATGGTCTGGCAGCCGGGTGGTTGCTCGCACATTGATACGTACGATCCCAAGCCCAATGCACCCCGTGAGTATAGCGGCCCGTTCGGAACGATTCCCACCAATGTACCCGGCATCAACTTTTCCGAGTTACTGCCGATGCAGGCGAAGATTGCCGATAAATTTACGGTTCTGCGGTCAATGCGTCATGGCAGTCCCGGTCACCCGGCTGGAACATTGCGGATGCTCACCGGGGATCCTGATACGCGTGACAAGGAAATTCCCAAGTATCCCGACTGGATGTCGGTCACGAACTACCTGCGTTCAAAAGAAGGTCCTCGGAAAAATCCTTTGCCACCCTATGTGGGAGTGAATTTTTCATCTCAGCGAGTCGGGCCCGCTTATCTGGGCGATGCTTACGGGCCGTTTACGGTTTCTGGTGATCCCAATAAGCCTAATTTCGTGGTGCCTAATATTGGCTTGTCGAATGCTGCGGAAGTCAAACAGCTGGATCGACGCGCGACGTTGCGTCAGAAACTCGATACACTCGAGCGTTCTTTCGATCAGGCAGGCGAACTGCAGGCACTAGATGAGTTTGAAACTCAGGCGATGACTCTGTTGACGAATCCCAAAACCAAAGATGCCTTTGATTTGACCCAGGAAGATGATCGCACGCGTGATCGTTACGGCCGGAATAGCTGGGGTCAGCAATTGCTGATGGCGCGCCGTCTGGTGGAAGCGGGCGTGGATGTGCTCTCGACCAGCCTCAGTGGCCCGTTATGCGGACGAGTGAATAACTGGGATGACCATGCGGTGAATCATCATGTGTTCGATGCCATGCGTTTTCGTTCTAAGGCCTACGATCAGGCGGTGTCTGCGCTGATTGAGGATATCTATGAGCGCGGTCTGGACGAACGGGTGCTGGTGGTCGTCACCGGAGAATTCGGCCGGACTCCCAAGATCAACTATCAACCCAGTACGGGGGCCGGCAATGCGAGTGCCCCGGCAGGGACCAAGCAGCCTGGCCGTGATCACTGGGCACGGGCCTTTTCCAATATCTGGGCCGGTGGCGGTATCGAAACCGGGCGTTTCATTGGTGCGACTGACAAGTTCGGTGAAGACTCGATCGAGCGGATCTGTGGTGCCGGCGATTTCCTGGCGACGATCTATCATCATTTGGGAATCGATGCTGCCAACGTCCTGATCGAGGATTTCAATGGTCGTCCGACGCCGATCATTGCGGATCAGGGAAAACCGATTCGGGAGCTGGTCGGCTAACTCTTTTATTTGCGTTTATTTTTGGCGGAACTTGCGCGGCGTTTACGATTTCGTTTCGCTTTGAGTTCGCGATCAGGATCTTCGTCAGAGCGAAATGAGCGGTAGAGTCCTACCGGAAACCGGAGAATGCGAAAGGGGGTCACTCCCACCATTTGGACTACCACCTGGGCAGTCCAGTGAGATTCGGGTTCGCGAATGGTACGAGCAAACACCGCAGCGACCAGCCGCATGATCAAGCTGGCTGCAAATATAATATGGAAATTGTTAAAGTCCATTCCAGCGAATGACATGGTCCACCCGGACGTGATTAACAGAAAACCGCCGGTGGCAATTGATGTAAGACCTCCCACCATACCTGCAACGGCTGTGCCAGCGGCGATAAACATCGTCCGGTTTTCAGCTGGCGAATTCTTGAGCATAAACCCATTATTGGCAATGGCAATGCCTGCATTGAGCAGGGAATCAAGAATGAAGATGGGGACCATGATCCAGAATGCCATGGTGGGGTCGCGAGGCAGCAATAACAGGCCCAGCATGTTCGTCGACTTGAACGCCATGCACAGAATCAGCATCGGCCGATTTCCAAAATGCTCTGCCATGTGCCCCAGTCGTTTGGACAAAATTGCGCCGCCAATCCAGGAGCAGGTCCACAATAAAAGCAGGCGAAAGACGTCCATGCCGATATAATCAAGCAGATAATAGCTAATGAACGGAGCGCCGATCATGGCTGCAAAATGCCAGAAGCAAGTGAAAGAAATAAACGAGCGAAAGTTCTTATCGTAGAACGGGGTTAACAGCACATCCTTCAGTTTGGGGTCTTTCATTTTGGTGACAAGCGGTTCGTCCACTTTGAGAAAGATAAGAATGTCAACGAGCCCAAATACACCCCCTACACAGACAAGGACTGCGAATCCCTGCTGGATATTCATGCCGCTTTCCGCCAGAAAAATGGCGCCGGCTAACAGCGACAGGGCGCCGCTCCAGTACATCCATAACTGGCGAATTCCCCAGTAGCGGTTCAGACCCTGGTGCGGGAGGTAATCGCCCATCCACGACAACCATAAAGGCGTGGTAAAATGAATCAGAGCGTGATTAATGGCCGTCAGGATGATCAGACCCCAAAGTAAGCTCTGATTGGAAAGATCAGGAAATAGCCAGGGGCCCGCCGCAATGGGAATCAGCATCAGTCTCTGTACGATACAGAAAGAAAACCAGACCCAGCGGCGATGTTGCAGATGATTGGCGAGTACCGCAGCCACAAACTGCATGAAGAGCATTAACGTAGGTAAAGCGCCAAGAATACCGATGTGCAAGCCTGTGGCACCGAGGGAACGCGCGAATTCAATCGTCGCGGGTGACATCGTCAACTGCGTGTAAATCATCGCGAGGCAACCAGCCACAATAATGGCCCGTTGCGCCGTTTTTAGAGACCACACGAAACATCTATCCTTGAAAATCTGGGTTTAGGTTGGGATACACATTCCAATTGTACTCACGACGAAAGCCTGCGTTATTTTATCCAGCAGGGTTGTGGTAGCTTGGAATGCTGTCGATTCAGGAAAAATGGGGACGCAATTTTTACGGCACACTTGTAATATCTGACCCTTGAGGCAGGCGGACAGGCTGCGAATCATAGCAACTGCGATACAGGCATGCGACTGCGAAAACCGGAAGCTTCTCAATATTTTATATAGTGTGAAGAAAATTATGTCGTGACACAGCCATCGATCAATGAGAGAAGATTAACTTGACGTCTGTCGTTCAGTTTTCCTATGATTCGCCCTCTCTTACACACTCGTTACCCAGGATGGGGAAGCTGGAGCAGCAGCAGAGGGCTGTCGGTCTGATCTTTTCAGGTGTGTTTTCTATCCTGATCCTGAAGGAGGAAATCAGCGATCAGTGATGCTCCAGGCAACTCGAGTCAATCCGGCCTAAGTGGTGGGACGAACACGCGTTTGAACTGGCTCAACTTTTTTGCCGCTGATGTGGGCGATGGCGTTGGTCCTTTTATCGCGACATTTCTCATCGGTACGGCTCATTGGAATGAAGCATCGATTGGCGTGTTCCTGCTAGCTTCATTTATGCCCGAGACGCATCCCGAAAAAGTAAAACTATTGAAATTAGCTGTAGACAGGGCCGACTAGGAAATGAGCACCTTTGTTATTGTTGTCTATATCGTCGTCTATCTGAGTATGCTGCTGGGCGGGATTCCAGGGTTAAGGGTAGATCGGACCGGCGCAGCTTTACTGGGAGCCATCCTCCTGCTCGCTGGCGGTAGTATCAGTGAGCAGCACGCGCTGAATTCGATTGATGTTCCCACGCTGGCGCTGCTGTTCGGGCTGATGGTGGTCTCGGCTCAGTTTCAACTAGGCGGGTTTTATACTCTGGTCACGCACCGGGTGGTGATGTTTGATATGGCGCCCGCGACTCTGCTGGGAGTCGTGATTGCGGTGACTGCGGTATTAAGTGCTGTGTTAACGAACGATGTGGTCTGTCTTGCTGTGGTGCCGTTACTCTCTCGAATGTGTTTTAGCAAACAGTTGAACCCGGTTCCCTATCTGCTTGCGCGTCGAATATCGGTAGTGCGATGACACTGATCGGGAATCCTCAGAATATTCTGATCGGCGAATCTTTGAAACTGTCGTTTAACAGCTATTTCCTGATTGCGGTGCCTCCCTGTCTGCTGGGATTGCTGATTGTCTGGGCGGTGATCAAATACCTGTATCAGGACCAATGGCATTTTGAGTCTACACAGACACTTGACGAAACAGAGACACATTTTGATCGCTGGCAGACGGCCAAGGGAGTGCTGATACTGACTGCGTTGATTGGGTGTTTTGTCTTTGCGCCCTGGCCGCGCGAGCTGCTGGCGTTAGGGGCGGCGGGGATCCTGTTGATGAGTCGGAAGTTTTATACCCGTAAAGTGATGGGGCTGGTGGATTGGCCGTTGCTGGTGCTGTTTATCAGCCTGTTTATCGTGAATGAGTCGTTTCAGCTGACCGGAGGGATGCAGTGGCTGGTATCTCAGACCGAGGCCAGAGGGATCTCGCTGGAGCAGCCGGCGCCGTTATTCATGGCGACTGCGATTCTGAGTAATCTGGTTTCGAACGTGCCCGCGATCATGTTGCTACTACCGATCTCGTCGGGAGCAGAAGCGGGGCCTTTGCTGGCGTTGAGCAGTACTCTGGCAGGGAACCTGATTATTGTCGGCAGTGTGGCGAATATCATTGTTGTGGAAGCGGCACGACAGGACGGCATTGAGATCAGTTTCAAGACTCACGCGCGGGTTGGAATTCCGATAGCGATTCTGACGTTGTTACTGGCTGCCGGCTGGCTCTGGCTGATGATGTAGCCGGTTCGTAGGACGGTTCAGAGAAACGCGTGTCCGTACTTAGATCTCACAACACTGGGCCCAGCATAGCGACGGTGTTGTTCCATAGTCTGTGGGTGATCGACCAGTTTGCCACAGCGTCTGCTGTGATTTCGACGGATTTCTCGATGTACTCCTGCTGTCGCTCTCGAACCGCTGCGGTCAGTGTGGGATCATAAAACAGGATGTTGTTTTCGTAATTGAGATCGAAGCTGCGTCGGTCGATGTTGGCAGAACCGATCAGGGTGACATCACCGTCCAAAGTCAGTGATTTGGTGTGTAACAGGCCGCCCGTGTACTCGTAGATTTTGACACCGGCAGTCAGTAACTCCTTGTAATAACTGCGACTCGCAGCCGCGACAACCCGGGAATCATTTCTCGCGGGAAAGATGATGGTGGTATCAACGCCCCGATACGCGGTTGCGCAAAGTGCGTCCTGCATCGATTCGTTGGGGACGTAATAAGGGGTTGTGATGACCAGTTCACGGCGGGCAGTGTGCATCAGGGATTCGAATACTTCCGGCATGGCAGAATACCGCACGGTCGGTCCTGTGCCGATGACTTGCGCGGGAATGCCCGGCTGGTGTGGGTGGACTGGCGAACGTAGCAGGTCGGTCAGATCTTCGTTGACATAAGTCATCCAGTCGCTGGCGAACAGGTATTGATTCTGGAGTGCGACTGGTCCTTGAAATCGGATGACGGCATCGACCCAGGGGGCATATTTCGGCTTAACGCGAAATTCCGGATCAGCGCAGTTCTGACTGCCACAGTAGGTGATGTTTCCGTCAATCACGACGATTTTGCGGTGATTGCGAAGGTCAATTCGACCGACGAGCGGACGCAATAGAATATTCCCGATCGGCAAGGCGATGGCAACATGCACTCCCGCTTCACGCATCTCATTCCAATAGGGAGACTTGATCATCAGCCGGGAACCGAGTCCATCGGCCATCGCACGGCACTTCACCCCACGTGCTGCGGCCCGCTTGAGCGCCTCAACAATTTTGCAGCCGTTATTGTCTGACAGCCAGATATAAAACAGCAGATGGACATGATTCTGGGCGGCGTCGATATCTGCCACCATAGAATCAATCGTCGCATTTGAATCAGGCATCAGGCTGGCCGTGTTCCCTTCCGCAGGAGCAAAGCTGCTAATGGATTGGCCGACGCGGAACAGATGCTCGTAACGTTCTGGTATATCCGATTCACAGCGTAATTCGTCTGCGGGACTATTGGTAACCAGTGGTGGCAGGCTCTCGATGACCTGACTCATACGAGCGATGCGGCGGCGGCCGATGTTTACTTCACCAAAGAGAATATAGGCCAGGATACCAACCACTGGCAGTGTAGCGATGACAACAATCCAGGCCAGTCGTGAGGTCGGATCTCGATGCGGCCTGAGAATGACGCGCAGGATGACCAGAGTCTCGACCAGGAAGTGAATCACCACCAATATGGTGGTTACGTCCATATGTCATTCCTTAATCTACGCGAATGAGCCACTTATGTTGCTGATTCCGGAAAAGTGAAGCAAAGTAGGTTTGATGCAACTTGATTTGCGACAACTTACACCATTGCAGGCACTAGTTCAAGACTTCAAGTGCGGCACGGTCCTTGATCGTATGAATGCTGATTGCGAATCGGGGGCAAAACAGGATACAATCAGAAACTCATTGTTAACTATTTTGAAAACGATCTCTTTTTTTACTCTCACTGGCGCGTGGATATGCTGATCTGGATTATTGTTTCCGGTTTTGCAATGAGTTTGATTGCTCTCGTCGGAAGTTTGACCCTCGTTCTGAAGCAGTCAACCTTGGACAAGCTCCTGCTTCCCCTCGTGGCATTTGCTGCAGGTTCTTTACTCGGCGGCGCCCTGTTTCATATGATTCCTGCCGCAGTTCATGCGATGGGCAACGAAATCTCGGTTTATCTCTGGATTGTCGCCGGGTTTCTGATATTTCTCGCGCTCGAGCAATTTCTCAACTGGCACCACAGTCATCAGACAGACGCCGATCAGAGAGAGCCGCTGACGTATTTGATTCTGATTGCCGATGCGCTGCACAATTTTATCGGCGGATTGTTTGTCGCCGCCAGTTTTATGATCGATTATCGCTTGGGGATTTCCGCATGGCTGGCGGCAGCGGCGCATGAAGTGCCCCAGGAGTTGGGCGACTTCGCCGTCTTATTGCACGGTGGTTGGTCGAAGTCCGGGGCGCTTCTTTACAATTTTTTTTCCGGACTCACATTTCTTGTTGGTGGATTGGTCGTCTACGGGATATCGGACACGGTGAATGTTGACTTTCTGATTCCGTTTGCAGCGGGGAATTTCTTGTATATTGGTGCCGCCGATTTGATTCCCGAAATTAAAAAAAGCAGCGATGTTCGAGAGAATATTGCTACTTTTGTCGCATTTATTTGTGGATTAGCTGTTCTGCTCGCCATGCGAATTTGTTTTCCACCCGGGCATTGATATTTGATTTCAGTTAATAACAAACATGTGCCACGAACGGCGCCAGGAAAGCAGTCTTGTATTACAGATTACAAAGTGTTAAAATGTCGTGATGTTACGACATGTCTGGTAGGCAGAAAAATTATAGACCGTTGAATCGATGGTATTATGTTAAGGGGATCGAGATGAAACTATCGTTCGCTCACAAAGGTTTGATCATCTTCTTCCGCAGTTTAATGGTGATCGTTGGTTTTGCCGTGCTGGTGCTTTCGATTGCCTGGCTTTCGGGGATGTTTGAGCCGAAGGTGGAGTCTGACTGGCAGGAACGAGGTGTGCGGCGGCATACGATAGAACCGACAAGCGAGGTGCATGAGCTGACGAAGCCTTATGTCGAGGAAGCGATCGGAACGCTGAAAGCATCGAGCCGCACGATTGTGGCGTCCAAGGTTCTGGCGACGATTGAAAAGATTAATGTGAAAGCAGGGGACCAGGTTACCAAAGGACAGACGTTGATCGAGCTGGATGCCAAAGAGTATCAATCCCGCCTGAACCAGGCAAAACAATCGCTGGCTGCCGCTGCCGCGACTCGTGACGAAGCGGAAAAAGATTTTCAGCGTGTCGAAACGCTTCTGAAAAAGAACGTGGTCACGAAGTCTGACTTTGATCGTGCGAAGCGGCAGCTGGATGTGGCTAAAGCGGAAGAGTCACGCGCCAAACAAGCGGTCACGGAAGCGGAAATATTATTATCCTATACCATAATCAAGACAGCAAAGAGCGGGCGGATTGTGGACCGCTTAGCCGAACCGGGAGACATTGCTAATCCGGGTACACCGCTGCTGGTGTTGTATGACGCGACTTCACTCCGCCTGGAAGCGCCGGTTATGGAACAGCTGGCCGTCAAACTGCGGCTGGGGGATGAACTCAAGGTGTATGTCGATGCATTGGAGCGTGAGTTCGAGGCGACAATCGACGAAATTGTGCCCCAGGCCGATGCGCACAGTCGCTCGTTCCTGGTCAAAGCGAGTTTGCCCCGTTCGGAAGATTTGTATGAAGGAATGTTCGGTCGACTTCGAATTTCCGCCGGAAGTCGCAAGCATCTTTGCCTGGACATGGATGCGGTCGAACGCATCGGCCAACTGGAATTTGTGAATGTGGTTCGTCCTGATGGGACTTTGGAACGACGCTTTATCAAAACCGGGCAAGTCGGCATCCCCGGTCGCCAGGAGGTCTTGAGTGGCCTTCAGGCGGGAGAGCAGGTGATTCTGAAACCGAATTCTCCAGCGAAGGAGCGCAGCACCGATGACAAATAAGCTGGATGACCTTTCCGATGAAAACCCTGGTTTCCTGACGCGCGTGGTCGAAGTCTTTCTGCGAGGCGACGTGGCGATTCTGCTGATCATTGTCTCTCTGATGCTGGGCGCTGTGGCTTTGTGGCTGACGCCTCGCGAGGAAGAGCCGCAGATCGTGGTGCCGATGGCGGATGTGTTTGTGAATGTACCGGGTTTGTCTGCCCGCGAAGTGGAAACCAAGGTCACGGATCGACTGGAGAAGTTGCTGTACCAGATTGATGGTGTGGAATACGTCTATTCGATGTCCAAGCCGGGGCAATGCGTCGTCACGGTGCGGTTTTATGTGGGCGAAGATCGGGAAGACTCGCTGGTCAAACTATATAACAAGATTAATTCTTCCACGGATCAGATTCCGCCGGGAGTCGCCTCGTGGGTGGTGAAGCCCATTGAAGTAGATGATGTCCCGATTGTGATCGCAACCCTCTGGAGTGAACACCCTGAAATTCACAGTGACCACGAATTACGTCGGATTGCGGAGGAAGTCCAGCTTGAACTTCAGGCGATTCCTAATACGAACCGCGTGGAAGTGGTCGGCGGTCGTCCGCGACGCATTCGTGTGGAGCTGGATGCACAGCGACTGGCGGCTCACAAAACGTCTCCCTTGCAGATTCGCAATGCTCTTCAGGTCAGTAATGTGATGATCCGGGCGGGAGAATTTGATCAACAGGACCAGCAGTTCGTTGTGGAATCAGGCACGTTTATCAAGGATGTGTCCGATCTGGAAAATATCGTGGTGAATGTTTCGGAAGACCGTCCGGTTTACCTCAAAAATGTAGCCACCGTGGTGGATGGTCCCGCCGAAGTCGAAGGTTATAGCTGGATCAGTTTCGGTGCCGCGGATACATCGCACGCCAGTGAAGACCAGTTGTATCCCGCCGTTCATCTTTCCGTCGCCAAACGGAAGGGGACCAACGCGGTCTGGGTGGCTGAAGCGGTTGAAACGCGACTGCAAGAATTATCAAAGACCCATTTGCCTGACGGCGTTGATTATCGCATCACGCGCGATTATGGCGAGACTGCCAACGAAAAGGTGAACGAACTTGTTGAAGGTCTGGTCGTTGCGGTGCTTACCGTGATTGCTTTGATTGGGTTTGTGATCGGCTGGCGGGCGGCGTTGGTGATCGCGCTGGCGATTCCCGTCTGTTACAGCCTGACGTTGTTTGTCAATCTGACTGCGGGTTACACAATCAACCGCGTGACCATGTTTGCGCTGATTCTAGCGTTAGGACTGCTGGTTGATGATCCGATTACGGATGTCGAAAATATTGCTCGTTACTTCTCGATGCGCATTTTTCCGCCGCGAAAATCTGTTTTGCGTGCGATACAGGAAGTGCGTCCCGCGTTAATTTTGTCCACATTGGCCATCATCGTTAGCTTTCTACCCTTGGCATTTATCACCGGCATGATGGGCCCCTATATGGCGCCGATGGCGTTGAATGTCCCTCTGACTGTTACGTTTTCAACACTTGTCGCGTTTATGATCACGCCCTGGCTGGCGATGGTTTCTCTCAGGCGGCTTGCTCAATCAGACGATTCGAATGAAAGTTCTTACGACCTGACGAGACAGCCGTTGTATCGACTGTCGCGTGCTATTCTTGGACCCATTCTGTCCCGGCGGATCTATGGCTGGGGAGTCTTATTCGGAATAGTGTTGCTGCTTGTGGGAGCGATGACGCTGCCGGTAATGCGGCTGGTTCCCGTCAAGATGCTGCCTTATGACAACAAAAATGAATTTCAGGTCGTACTGGATATGCCGGAAGGGACTTCGCTCGAACGGACGGCCGCCGCAGCGACACAGATCGGCGCGTATTTAAGTGGTGTCTCCGAAGTGCGAGATTATGAGCTCTACGTCGGGCAGGCTTCGCCGATGGACTTTAACGGGATGGTGCGGCATTACTTTTTGCGAAATGCTTCTCATCTGGCCGACATCCGTGTGAATCTGATTGGGAAAGATCATCGCATTGCACAGTCTCATGAAATCATATTACGGCTTCGGGAACCATTAACGGAATTAGCCAATTCACTGGGAGCAAAATTGAAGCTGGTGGAAGTGCCGCCGGGGCCCCCGGTTCTATCGACCATTACGGCTGAAGTTTTCGGGCCTCCAGGAAAGACGTACGCGGATCTGATCGATGTCGCTCGCCGTGTTGAAACTCGTCTGGCTGATGAATGGGGTGTGGTGGACGTCGATGTGAGTGCCGAGGATGATCAAATACGCTGGGTGTTTGAAGTCGATAAACCCAAGGCGGCGCTGTCGGGAATCTCGACGGAAGCGGTTGCCGAAACAATTCGCATCGCTTTAAACGGAGATAAGTCAACGGTGCTGCATTTGCCTCATGAGGTGGAGCCGTTGTGGATCGAACTCAAGTTGCCTCGTTCCAACCGGTCTGCGATTGACGACTTGGAAGAGCTCTATGTGCAGGGAACCGGCGGTCAGGTCGTGCAACTGGGGGCGCTCGGCAAATTCGAAAAAACGCTCGAAGACAAAACCATCTATCATAAAAATCTGAAACGCGTCGTTTATGTGTATGCGGAGGTCGCAGGGCGGCCGCCGGCAGATGCGATTATGGATTTGGGAGCGGATCAGGAAACCGGTACCACTCAGAGCGAAGCAGCGGTCCGACCTGTGGAAGACCGTACATGGTTGTCACCCGGTGGAGGGGTTGGCTGGTCCATCCCTGCAGGCTATTCCGTGAACTGGGCGGGAGAAGGGGAGTGGAAGATTACCTTAGATGTCTTTCGCGATTTGGGATTCGCGTTCGCGGCCGCCTTACTGAGTATCTTTGTTATTTTGATGTTTCAGACCGGCTCGCGTACGTTGCCGGTATTGATCATGCTGGCCATTCCTTTAACGCTGATCGGGATCTTGCCCGGTTTCTGGTTGCTCAATGTCATCATGGATGTTCCGGTAGGAGGACATCCCAATCCGGTCTTCTTCACGGCAACCGCCATGATTGGCATGATTGCGCTGGCGGGAATCGTCGTACGGAATTCGGTCGTACTGATTGATTTTATTCATCTGGCGCGTGAAGAAGGGTTTCCGCTCCAGGAAGCAGTCATTCGATCGGTTGCCGTTCGCACGCGACCGATTTTACTGACGGCGGGAACCACGCTGTTGGCGAACTGGGTGATCACGCTTGACCCCGTCTTTTCCGGATTGGCCTGGGCGATCATTTTCGGGATACTGACATCAACAATGTTCACGTTGATTGTGATCCCGGTGACCTATTGGTTGCTATACCAGCGCGAAGAAACGGAGAAAGCACAGCCGGCATCAGAAACCGTTGCCCAATAAGTGCATTCAACAGTACCCTTTCAGCGCGGCGTTGCGACTCTGAATGACTATTGCTATTTTCTAAAGTAATAGTATAGATCTCACTTACTTTAGAGGAATCGGTTCTTATGTCGGACGTGCCCGAAACAATCAGTCACACGTGGGAGATTCCGTTACGTGCCACCGTAGATGTTGCTGTCATTGGTGGTGGCTCCGCCGGGGTGGCTGCTGCTGCTGCGGCAGCACGGAATGGTGCTTCGACTGTGCTCGTCGAGCGCTATGGATTTCTCGGCGGGACTTCGACGGCTGGGATGGTCGGTCCTTTTATGACATCCTATACCCCGGACGGCAAACGACAACTTGTGGCCGGGCTCTTTCAGGAAGTCATTGACCGCATGGTGAAGATGGGAGGAGCCGTTGATCCTTCCACGACCGAAGCGGGATCTGCCTGGGCATCGTTCATTGAACTGGGCCATGCCAACGTGACGCCGTTTCATGTCGAAGCATTGAAGATGGCGACGCTGGAAATGGTCTGTGATGCGGGTGCGCAAATTCGCTTTCATACGTCGTTTGTCGATGTCGTGATGGAAGGGGAACGCATTACTGATATTATCATGCTGGATAAAGCCGGTCTCGGTTTGCTGCGTCCCAAAGTCGTGATTGATACTTCTGGCGATGGCGATATCGCCGCGAAAGCAGGGGCGCCATTTGAAGTAGGCCGACGTGAAGACGGTAAGATGATGCCGGTCACGTTGTTTCTAACGATTGGCAATGTGGATGATGATCGCGTGATTTCCTGGATGCGGGAACATGAAACGCTGCATCCCGGCGAGCGACTGTTTGAGTGCATTGTGAAGGAAGCCAGGGAGCGCGGCGAATGGACTTTGGAGCGGGAGTTTCTGAATATTTATCGCGAACCAACGCCCGGTCAATGGCGGGTGAATTCCACGCGCGTGCAGAATGTGGATGGCACCAACCCCGATGATCTGTCGCGTGCGGAAATTGAGAGCCGACGTCAGGCGTGGGAGTTGATTCGGTTTTTCCGTTCGCACTGTCCCGGTCTGGAGAATGCGCAGTTGATCGCGACGGGGGCTCAGGTTGGCATACGCGAAACGCGGCATATTTTGGGAGATTATGTGCTCAACGGACAGGATGTGCTCGAAGGACACAAGTTCGAGGATTCGATCGCCCAGTGTTCGTATCCCATTGACATTCATGATCCGCAGGGACCGCGGGGCCGATTAGAGGGGATTCATGCCGACCACTATGAGATTCCGTATCGCTGTCTCGTGCCGCGGCAGGTTAATAACTTGCTGGTGGCTGGCCGCCCAATCTCGGCAGACCATGAAGGAGCCGCTTCGGCCCGCGTGATTCCGCCCTGTTACGCGACCGGTGAGGCAGCGGGAACTGCGGCGAGTCTGTCGATTCAGCAAGGTGTGACTCCGCGCGAAGTGGATATTGAGGTGCTGCGTTCCACACTGCGTGAACAAGGTGCCATTGTTTAAGGATTCAAGTGGGCCTGTCAGTATCGCTGCTATTGAATCCGTTCTTGATCTCATCGCACGATCTGCAGTTTTCTCTGGCATTTTCCTGAAAATTTGATATGCTATTGTCTTGATGCGTGTGTCCTGTTGAGGACAGATGTTTCAACGGGATGCCTCGTTCTCCTACCTGTATTCTCGCCCGCGATGCGAGCGTTTTGCTTGCAATGCCGAATTCAATAACCCTGATTTCACTGCGTTTTTGTTGTCTCTTTTTTTAAACTGCAATGACGTAGAACTCCGATGGTTAAAATATGAACGGATTGAACAGACGAGTTGTTAGTGTGCTACTCCTGGTGCTGAGTTGTGGGATCTGCACTCCCGCCTCGGCGAATCCTGCGAACCGCCGTGCGTTTGCCCGCTACTTCGGCAATTATCTTTCCAAGGACATGAATTCGTGCAGCGTCTGTCACGTTGCCGCGCATGCCGAGGGGGCAGAGTCGCTGGATGACTTTCCGCACAATCCGTTTGGAACACAGTTGCGGCTCGAAGGGGAAAAACTGAGTGAAGAGAATCGCGATCCCGAGATCGCACTGCGATTGAAATTACTCGCCGAGAAAGATGCAGACGGCGATGGTTTTTCAAATCTACAGGAAATTCTGGTCGGGACGGCTCCTGGTGACAAAACCAAATTCCCTGATGCGGCTGCGGTTCAAAAACTGAAGACGTTGACCGCCGAGTTTCACGAGTATCGAAATCGCTATGCCTGGAAACCGTTCCAGTCGGTGAAGCGACCTGAAGTGCCACTATTGAAAGAGGCAGGCTGGGCACGGAACCCCATCGATCATTTCATTGCCGCCGGTCACGAAAAGAAGGGTTTGAAACGAGTCGGTGAAGCGGCACCGACAATTTTGCTAAGACGCGTTTATCTGGATTTGATCGGATTAAATCCGACACCACAGGAAATTCGGGAGTTTCTAGAAGTAAGCAAAACGAATCCGCGGGCCTATGAAGAGGTCGTAGATCGGTTGTTGCAGCATCCTGCCTACGGCGAACGCTGGGGACGACACTGGATGGACGTCTGGCGATACAGTGACTGGGCCGGTTATAAGGATGCGCTGCGTGTGAGCCAGCGGCATATTTGGCATTGGCGAGACTGGATTATCGAATCGTTGAACGCTGACAAAGGCTACGATCAGATGGTCGTCGAAATGCTCGCTGCGGACGAATTGAAACCCGATGACTGGGATACCCTGCGTGCGACCGGTTTTCTGGCGCGTAATTTTCATGCCGTGCGGAACCAGTGGATGGACGATGTCGTCAAACATACGTCGCAGGCCTTTCTGGGAATTACCGTGGGTTGTGCGAAATGCCACGATCATATGTACGATCCCATTCTACAAGACGAGTACTTTAGTCTGCGTGCTGTTTTTGAAAACTATCACGTTCGCACCGATCGTGTCGCAGGAGTGCTTGACACGTCCAAGAATGGGATTCCGCGAGCCTATGATAAATCGATGACCGCCAAAACCTGGTTCTTCGAAAAAGGGGATGAGCGGCGGCCGCTGAAAGACAAAAGTATTCCTCCCGGCGTACCGAAGTTTCTGGGGGGGACTTATGAAGTGCAACCGGTTTCACTGCCACTGGTGGCGAGTCAGCCGGCGCAGCGGGACTTTGTGAAACAGGACTTCATCGCCCAGATGCGTGGTGCGATGGCGCAGGCAAAACAACCCGAACAACGTCTGGCTGCAGAAAGTGCCTTAGCGGTATTGGAAGCACAGTTTGCGATCGAAGAAATCGAAGCCGCGGGGAAGAAGAAGTCAGATGGGTGGCAGACCGCTGCGAAAAACCTGGTGAAGTTACAGCGACAGGCGGCTCTCGAAGATGCGAAATGGAAACTGATGTCTGCGGTTGAGAAACAGGCGCAGGCGAAAAAAACGCTGGCTAAGGCCGAAAAGAACAAGAAAAAATCAGCCATCACCAAAGCCAAACAACAATTAAAGAAAGCCGATCAACAACACAAGGCAGCGGAAACAAGCCTGAAGAAAGCCGAAGAAGCGTCTCAGGCAAAGGTAACTGCGAAGTACACGCCTCGCAAACAACCGACTTATCCGAAACAGAGTTCGGGGCGTCGTCTGGCATTTGCCCGTTGGCTGACGGAGAAGAACAACCCGTTGACCGCGCGTGTGGCGATGAACCACATCTGGTTGCGGCACTTCGGTCAGCCGATTGTACCGACGGTAAATGAGTTTGGCGGCAATGGTCGGGAACCGATGCACCCGGCGTTGTTGGACTGGCTTGCTGCCGAATTGATGCAACGCGACTGGAGCATGAAAGAGATGCACCGGTTGATCGTTACCAGTGCGACGTACCGGATGGCGGGGACCGGTTCCAAAGAGAATTCTCAGATTGACCCGGATAATCTGTATCTCTGGAAAAAGTCGGCCCGCCGCATGGAAGGCGAGATCGTCCGCGATAACCTGCTGTCCATTCCGGGACGACTCGATGCGCAAGTGGGTGGCCCGGATATCAGTAACGAACAGGCACAGGATTCACTCCGTAAGAGTATTTATCTGAGGCACGCACACGAAAAACTGGTCGAGTTCGTTCAAATCTTTGATGGCCCCAGCGTCTCGGAGTGTTACATGCGTGACACGAGTGTCCAGCCGCATCAGGCATTGGCGCTGGCGAACAGTAAGTTATCGTTTCTGGCCAGTGAGGCGCTGGCTGCGAAAATTGAACAACAAACGACGGGCGATGTGAGTGCCTTCATTGAAGAAGCGTTTCTATCGATTTTGTCCCGTCTGCCAAATAAGGAAGAGCAGAAGCTGTGTCGTGAATTTCTGTTTGATGGGACGGAGGGGGGCAAAGGAACGCCGCCTCAAGATCAGTATCAGAAGTTGATATCCGTGCTGTTCAACCATAATGATTTCGTCACGATCCGCTAACGATTAGACGTTTTTTCCATAAGAAAGAGATTGATATGTCATCACCTCAGATGAACCGCCGCACGTTTTTGGGTGATACCGGTATGGGTATGACCGGAATGGCGTTGACATCGCTACTGTTTCAGAATGGGGAACTGCAAGCGACAGAATCGGGATCAGGCCGTCATCTGGCGCCGCGTGCGAAATCGGTGATCTGGATTTTTCTGATTGGCGGTTTGAGCCATCTGGAAAGCTTTGATCCCAAGCCGGCGCTGAATAAATACGCGGGCAAGTCGATTGATGAAACACCGTTCGGAGATGCGGTCCTCAATAAAGACAAGATCAACAAAGTGCTGCTTGATCCCTCCAAGCAAAAGCGGAAGATTTATAAATCGCTGATGCCTCTGCAAACCGGGTTTAAGTCTTACGGCGAGAGTGGTCTGGAGATCAGCGACTGGTTCCCGCACATGGGTTCTTGTGCCGATGATCTGACACTGGTTCGTTCGATGTGGACGATCGATAACAATCATGGTGCCCAGTTGACTTACCACACTGGCCGGAAAATTACCGAGGGAGCGTTTCCCACGGTTGGGTCGTGGGTCAGTTATGGACTGGGTACCGGCAATCAAAATCTGCCGCATTATGTGGTATTGGGAAATCCCAGCGCCGATTGCTGTGGTGCTGCCTGGACGCACGGCTCTGCTTATTTAGGGCCTGCACATGCTGGCGTGCGGATGAAAGTTGACGCGAAGCAACCGCTGTCCTTCGTGCGCTCGGCTGATGAAAAAATGACTCCTTCCGAACAACAGAAAATGTTTGGCCTATTGGGGAAATTGAATCGGCAAACCGGGATTCAATACCCGGACGATCAATATCTGCAGGCACGGATCAAATCGTATGAGCTCGCGTTTCAGATGCAATCCACGGTTCCGGAAGTCATGCAGTTTCAGGAAGAAACTCAGTCTGTGCAAAACCTCTACGGCTTGAATGATAAAGTCACGAAAGACTTTGGTGAGAAGTGTCTGGCCGCACGGCGTTTGACGGAACAGGGCGTGCGATTTATTCAATTGTTCCATGGTTACCGGGGTAATGCCGGGGCCTGGGATTCGCATCGCGATATCAAGCGGCTGCATTCCAATCTTGCCGCTCAGGTTGATCAACCAATCGCCGGGCTCATCAAAGACATGAAGCTGCGTGGTTTGCTGGATGAGACAATGGTGGTGATCGGATCGGAATTTGGACGAACTCCTGGGGCCGAGCACCGCGAAGGAAACAGTACCGTGCAGGGGTCGGGACGCGATCATCATCCGCACGGTTTCAGTGTTGCGATGGCGGGGGGTGGCATCAAAGGAGGCCACATTCACGGTGCCACCGATGAGCTTGGATTCCATGCTGTCGAGGATCGGCACTATGTGACAGACCTGCATGCAACCGTATTGCATCAGATGGGACTCGATACGACGCAGTTAAACTATCCCGGCAGACAGCGACTGGAACGGGATTACGGCGAAGTGATTCACGATATTCTGAGCTAGTGCTTTGTCAAGCTAGGAATAGAGGGTTGGGGGTGTTGTTTACGTGCCCTGCTTTTAAAACAGCAGTGTGGGCCTGAAGATCAGGACCAGTCCCAGCACGAGAATGACTAAGCCGCTGATGAGCTTGAGATACCGTCCTTCGCGTTCCTGTAGTTTGTGACGTCCGAGTGTGACCACAACGATTGTGACCATGATCGTGTCATCCAGCATGTAGGCCAGGATATAGAGTCCCAGGTAGGAGTACGATTTCCAGGCAGGGTAGTTTTGCATGGTGAGTACCTGCGTATATAAAGCCGGCAGCCCGGCAGTGCAGAGTAGCTCGATGATATTCACCAGCACGGCAAGAATGGCTGCTCCGAGAATCGCTCCTGTCAGATTCTCAGCCGTCACGATTCTGCGTACTCTGGCGTAGATTCCGGGCTTGGCCCACTCGGGAATCGAAAGTGAGAATCCTTTTTTGAACGCAAAGAAGTCCTTGACATGAATCGTACCTATCAAGACCGCGAAGATTCCCAGGGTCAGTTGAACTTTGGGAAGGTATCCGACGAGTAAAAATACATTGAGCCAGGCCGCCATAAACGCAAAATAAGCCAAACCGCTGATGATGATAAACGTGCCAGCCACGGCCAAAATTTTAGCACGGCTGCGAAGATTCACTAACACCGACAGCAGAAACAGCAAGACCCACATCGCACATGGATTAAAACCATCCACCAACCCAATTAAAAAAGTAAAAGCCGGCATCCCTAACCGGCTTCGGCTCAGTTCCCCCAATACAGGAACAGAGATGGTGTCTCCCTCCTCTTTCACAGGAGGGGGCCGTTTTTCGCCAGCATCCACCGGCGGCTGATCAAAAGGGAGCGGTGGCGGACTGGAATCACCGCCCGGGATCGGCGGCAGTGCATTATCAGAGGGGATGGCTGGCGGGAGCGGATCTAAAGTTTCATCGTTTGCGAAACTAGCTGTCTGATTCGCAAGAAGCATGCTGGCTGTTTGAGTGATGCCGCGTGCGTCTAAACTCGTGCTTAACACGAGATGTTGAATTTGAAATGGAATTGGTCTTATCGACAGCGTGGATACGTTGAAGACCTCAGGTGAATTCAACGTCGGCGGTAAGTTAGATTTGTCAGAGCTGCTGGAACTCTGGTTTTCGTCTGCCGGCTTTGTTTTCGGTTTCGCTTTCGGGCAGGGTTTCGTCCAGAACTGCATTGTCTCTTCCAGCTTCTGGCCCGTGGATTGTTCACTGATCCAGCCGATGAACAACTTGTTGCAGAGATGAAAGACAGGGACACTGACGGCTTGCTTTCCGTAACGTTGTGAGAGTGTCTGAACTGTTTCCAGGGCACTCGCATCACTGACGATATCATGTAGTTTAAATTGAAAGACGGGATAACGCCGTTTGAGTTCGGGCAGGAATTGCTTGGCGGCATCGCATTTTGCACAGCCGGGTCTGGTATAGACCGCGACGGTTAGCAGAGACTGCAGTCGTTCGTCAGTCGTTTCATCGGGTTTGAGTTCCCGCAGCAGGTAATTGCACCCATAGAGTGCCGGGGTCTTGGCTGTTTCCAGATGGAAATAGCGTAAAATCTGCTGGAAGCGTTCGGCAAACTTTTCTGATTCATCGAGATTGTGAATATAAAGTTTAATGTGTCCATTTTTTTCGGCGAACGCTTTGACTCGTTTGATGACCTGCGTGTTCTCTTCACTGTCATTTCAGATAAACAGTTCCAGAGCCGCACAACGCGATTCCTCTGCGCTGTTCTCGGTTTTTGCTTCCTGTGCAAAGGCAGGGCGGGCATTCGTTAAGAGGGGCAGCAATACCAGACTGAGTAAAACGAGTCTCAGTAGATGATAATGTGATTTGGCGAATTCGATTGTTAACGCGTTTCGCATGATCCTCTGGTTTCCACAAATTGTTCTAGCTCTTTCAGTGATCGCTTTATTATTCACTTTGGTTCCAGTGTGGTCTATACTCAATGGTGAAAATATTAGACCTTACTGCTGGTTCCAGTGGGAAAATCAGTCTTGTATCCTATGAAATGGTGCAGTGCGTATTTACACTAGAGTAGCCGACCGTTGATTCTATTCTGTGTCGGGTTAAGTTGCTTTGATGATTTTCTGTGAGTTGGAGTATGCGTGATATGAGACTCAATTTAGCTGTCGCAATTTGTCTCTGTTTCTGGGCTACCGGTGTCTTTGGCGATGCTCCCGTTGAGTTCAATCGCGACATACGTCCGATTTTGTCGGACAAGTGTTTTGCCTGCCATGGACCTGACGAAAAGACACGCGAAGCCGATCTAAGGCTGGATGACCGTGCGTCAGCACTGGCAGATCTGGATGGCCATCGTGCGATAATCGAAGGCAAGGCGGAAGAGAGTGAGTTGATTCGGCGGATCATTTCCACCGATGAGAGTGAACTGATGCCGCCCGCCGATCATGACAAGCCGCTGACAAAAGCCGAGATTGACTTGCTGCGAAAATGGATCAATCAGGGCGCACAATACCAGCAGCACTGGTCTTTGACGCCTCTGGTTCGTCCCGGTATTCCTGCAAAGAAAGCCGCGAAAGCAGTGAATCCCATCGATGTATTTATCCAGCGCAAGCTGAAACTGGAAGGTTTCGCGCCGAGTGCGACTGCCGATCCGCGTACGCTGGTTCGACGCTTGTCCTTTGATCTGACTGGTCTGCCTCCAGACCCAGCGGTGGTTGCCGCGTTTTCAGCAGATCCGAGTCCGGAAGCATATGCTCGGCTCGTTGATCAGTTGTTGAGTTCTCCCCATTACGGCGAACGGATGACGATGTACTGGCTGGATCTGGTTCGCTATGCAGACACGCTGGGTTATCACGGCGATCAAGTACAGAGTGTCTCGCCTTACCGGGATTATGTGATCAACGCGTTCAACAGCAATAAACCATTTGATGAATTTACGACCGAGCAACTAGCCGGTGATCTACTGCCCGATGCGACGCTCTCACAGAAAGTCGCTTCCACTTATAACCGATTGAATCGGGCTTCGGCAGAAGGGGGCGTTCAGCCCAAAGAGTATCTGGCGAAGTATTCTGCGGACCGGGTGCGAACCACGGGCGCCGTCTGGCTCGGTTCTACAATTGGCTGTGCGGAGTGTCACGACCATAAATTTGACCCGTTTACCACGAAAGACTTTTATCGCTTCGCTGCATTTTTTGCAGACATTAAAGAGCAAGGGATCGTGAGTGGTGCGAACCACGTCGCAAAACTGCCGGTGCCGTCCGAAGCAGAGTCGCAGCGTTTAAAGGAACTCAGTGTCGCACTGCAGCAGGCAGAAACTGAGTTTGCCAGGACGACTCCTGAATTGCAGGCGGATCGAAGCCGGTGGGAGCAGGAAGTCAAGAATGGAACCGATCGCTGGACAGTCTGGAAGCCAAAGCAGGTCCGGTCTGAAGGGGGCGCGAAACTGAAAGTGCTGGATGATGGTTCGGTGCTGGCGAGCGGAAAGAACCCTGCGCACGATGTGTATGTTCTCGATTTTAGTGACAGCGAACTTCCAGCAGACAAGCCGTTTGCACTGCGTTTAGAGTTACTGCCCGATAAATCTCTGCCTCGACAAGGTCCGGGACGTGCCGGGAATGGGAATCTGGTTCTGAACGGGGTGGAGATGACGGTCAATCAATCGCCGGTTCAATGGCAGAAAGCAACCGCCTCGCATTCTCAAGCAAGCCATTCTCCCGAATATGTCATCAATGGGCATAAGCATGGTTGGGCGATTCTTCCGCAAATCGGAAAACGCCAGCAACTGCTTCTGGCAGGGCAGGTGACAAAGCCGAAAAAGGATACTACAGCGAACAAACAGGACAATCAGGGCGCCTGTGAGATGCGTCTGGTTCAGAACTATGTCAACCAACATAACCTCGGTCGTTTTCGAATTTCGTTTTCGACGGACATCGATATCAGCAAACCGGGAGTTTCTGCTTCCGAACAGCTTCAGGAACTCGTCAAACTTCCCGTAGAAAAACGCTCTACTGAGCAGCAGCAACAGATTGACGCCGCGTTTCGGGAGGCGACTCCTTTACTGAGTAAAGCACGCGCGCAGCTGGCCCAATTACGAACAGAGAACGATCAACTGCAGAAACGCATCGTCACCACATTAGCGACGTCGACGACGAAGCCGCGCACGATGCGGGTGCTGCCACGCGGGAATTGGATGGACGACTCCGGCGACATTGTCGAACCGGGAGTGCCTCATTTTCTGTCTCAAATCAAATCACCAGAGAATGCACGTGCGACGCGATTGGATCTGGCACGCTGGCTGACTTCTCGTGACAACCCATTGGTCGCACGCACGTTTGTGAATCGGTTGTGGATGCTGTTATATGGTCAAGGTCTGGCCCGTTCGGTGGATGATCTTGGTTCACAGGGAGAAATGCCCACGCACCCCGAATTGCTCGACTGGCTGGCCAGTGAGTTCGTTGAAAGCGGCTGGGATATCAAACACATGATACAGCTGATGGTCTCATCGCACGCCTATCAGCAATCTTCAGCGCTGCCTGCAGTGCTTCGTGAACGCGATCCCTATAACCGGCTTTATGCACGGCAGTCGCGTTGGCGGCTGGAAGCGGAAATGATTCGTGATAACGCGCTCTCTTTAAGTGGGCTGTTGAATCCGAAAATTGGGGGCGTGAGTGTCAAACCGTATCAGCCCGCGGGCTACTGGGCGCAGTTGAATTTTCCGAAACGGACTTATCAGCAGGATAATGGTTCGCAGCAGTATCGACGTGGTTTGTACACACACTGGCAGCGAACTTTTTTGCATCCTAGTTTGCTGGCGTTCGACGCTCCGGCGAGAGAAGAATGTACGGCGCAGCGTCCGCGGTCGAATACGCCGCTCCAGTCGCTGGTATTGTTGAACGATCCGACGTTTGTCGAATCGGCTCGTGTGCTGGCGACGCGTGTGCTGCAGGAAAGTCAGCAGACTGAGTTTGAAGCACGATTGAACTGGTTCACGCAGCACACATTAATGCGTGCGCCACGTGACGATGAAAAAACCTTATTGAAGTCTCTGTATGAAGAAGATTTGAAAGTCTACCGCAAACAGCAGGCAGATGCGGAACGTGTTCTGTCAGTCGGACTGGCCAAGCCGTCGCCCGGCGAACTCGATCCTGCAGAGCTGGCAGCATGGACCAGCGTGGCACGGGCAGTTCTGAACTTGCATGAAACGATCACACGATATTAAGGCGCTTTAAATATGTCTGACTTTTATTCCACCAGACGCAGTTTTCTACGTCAATCCGCACTGGGCATTGGACCGGCGGCGTTATTGTCACTGTTGGCTCGTGATGGGAGTGCCGATGGTCTCGGGCAAGGTGTGATCTCAAAGCCACACTTTAAGCCGCGCGTCAAGCGAGTGATCCATCTCTGTATGGCAGGCGGGCCTTCACACCTGGAAACGTTTGACGATAAACCGACGTTACGCGAGATGCATGGCAAGCCGATGCCCGAGTCGCTGACGAAAGGGCAGCAGGTAGCGCAACTGCAGGGACGGGCACTGACGTGTTTCGCGCCGCAGTTCGATTTTGCCAGTTTTGGTGAAAGTGGCCAGCGGATCTGTTCGCAGTTTCCGCATATCGGTTCGGTGGCCGACGACTTGTGTATCATTCGTTCGATGTATACCGACCAGATCAATCACGACCCCGCTCATACTCTGTTCAATACCGGTTCTTCACAAGCGGGGCGCCCGAGTATGGGTTCGTGGTTGTTGTATGGACTGGGGCAGGAATGTGATAATCTTCCGGGGTATGTGGTGCTGACCAGTGTGGGCAAAGGGGGACAGGCGCAGCCGATTGCCTCACGTCAATGGCACAGTGGCTTTCTGCCTTCGCGTTTTCAGGGAGTGCAGTTTCAGGCCACCGGCGCACCGGTTTTGTATTTGAATCGACCTGATGGCGTGTCGATGCAGCAACAGCGCCGGCTCGTTGATACCGTCAATCAGCTTAACCGTGGCTTCGATGATCTAGTACACGACCCGGAAATTGCAACACGCATTGGCCAATACGAAATGGCATTTCGCATGCAGACCAGTGTGCCGGGTTTGATGGAAATGAAGAATGAATCCAAGGAAACGCTGCAAGCCTATGGTACCGAAGGCGGCGATGGCACATACGCGTCGAATTGTCTGCTGGCCCGAAGACTGCTCGAACGGGGTGTTCGCTTCGTGCAGCTCTATCACCGGGCGTGGGACCATCATGGCGGTATTAAACGCTCGATCGAAATTACCGCGAAGGAAGTTGATCAGGCGACCGCGGCACTGATCAAAGACCTCAAGCAACGGGGCTTATATGATGACACGTTAATTGTCTTCGGCGGCGAATTTGGTAGAACGCCGATGGCCCAGGGGACAGGCCGTGATCATCACATTAAAGGCTTTTCACTGGTGTTGGGTGGGGGTGCAGTTCAGGGGGGCAAGAGTTACGGCACGACCGACGAATTCGGTTATGCGGCTGCAGAAAACCCGGTGCATGTGCGTGACTTTCATGCGACGTTGCTCCATCTGTTTGGCATCGACCATAAGCGGTTCAGTTATAAGTTTCAGGGACTCGATTTCCGGCTCACCGGCGTGGAAGAGGCACACGTTGTCAAAGGCGTGATTGCTTAATTGACGCAATCACGCATTCATTGATGGCGAAACTAAATTCTGGTGGTGCTAAGGTAACATACATCGGCCGCCGCTGATGACGAGTGTCTGTCCCGTTGTGAAGCTGCTTTCATCCGACAATAGAAACGAAACCATGGACGCGACCTCTGACGCTTCACCCATTCGCGGGATTGGCGTGGCCTGAATGATTTTATCGAGATTGTCCTGATCGACGCCTGTCAGGATTTCGGTATCGATCAAACCGGGGGCGACCGCGTTGACGCGAATATTGTCTTTCGCCCAGGCACTCGCGATACTTTGTGTGAACGAGACCACGCCCGCTTTACTGACGGCATATGCAATCGACATCGGACGAGGCTGCAAGCCGGAAAGCGAACTCATATTCACGATGCGACCATAGTTGTTTTTCAACATGCCTTCCTTCACGCGCCATGTGACCAGGAACGTTCCCGTTAAATTCACATCCAGCATCTGGCGCCATGATTCTTCCGTCAATTCGGTGTGCGACTGATAACTGAAGATTCCCGAGTTATTTAACAGCAGTTCAACGGGCCCCCATTGAGATTCAATTTCCCCGACCATTCGATCGACTTGCTGGCTGTCGGAGACATCCGCCTGAACGAGCATTCCCATTCCCCCGGCCGCCTCAATCTGTCGCAGCGTTTCCTGCGCATCTTCTTGTCCCTGTCGAAAATTAATGGCGACGCGTGCTCCTTCTTTCGCAAGCCGCAGGCAACAGGCTCTGCCGATTCCGCGGGAGCCTCCGGTGACCAATGCGACACGATTTTGAAAACGAGCGGGATGAAGATTCGATTCGGTCATGATGGTTCTCTGATCTGGTTGTGTTCGAATGAAAGCGATTTTGATTATCTGTATGACTGCTTTGTTTGATGATATCGCGGGTGGGTTGTTCGTTCTACCAATGCAGGGGGGCGAACAGTGATCTTAAGTTGAGTCTGGTTTCTGCCTGAACCTGTGCCGGAAATGCTGAAAAAATGGCTGATTGCCGAGATTTTGTTGAAATGGGCTCCGGATTTCGATAGAATAAACATACTCCGATATATGGCCGGTCTTTGCGTCGGTCCCTGCTTACCTAACCCTACCTAAACGGCGTGACCTTATGAGATTACGTTCCAACCTACAACTGGTTACCTGTCTGCTCATGCTTGTTGCCGGATCGGTTCCCACTTTCTCTGCCGAAGTTCCGTTGCATCAACAGATCGATTCTTTGATTGCAGAGGGAAATAAGCAGTTCGAAAAAGAGGCGGCCCCGCTTGCTGACGACGCCACATTTTTGCGAAGGGTGAGACTCGATTTAACCGGGACGATTCCGACCGCTGAAGAAGTGCGTGCCTTTTTAGCCGACACAACACCCGACAAACGGACGCTGTTAGTCGATCGCTTGATTGCATCGCCCGAACATGCGCGAAGAATGCAATATGTATTTGACACCATGTTAATGGAACGCCGTGGCGACAAACATGTACCCGCAGCCGAGTGGCGGAACTATCTACGAAAATCATTTTTGGAAAATAAACCCTGGGATGTGCTGGTCGAGGAAATCTTAACCGTTGACGGCACCGATGAGAAAACACGTCCGGCCGCCAAGTTTCTGCTTGATCGGGAATTGAAAGCCGAAGTCGTGACCCGAGATCTGGGGCGCCTGTTTCTGGGACGTGACCTGGAATGTGCGCAATGTCACGATCATCCCAATGTGGATGATTATTTACAGCGGCACTACCACGGCTTGAACGCATTTTTGAATCGCAGTTATCTCTTCAAGGATCCTAAGACAAAGAAAACATCCATCGGCGAAAAAGCGGAAGGGCTGGTGACGTTTACCTCCGTGTTTACAAAGGAAGAGGGAAAGACGGCGCCCCGCATGTTGGACCTGCCTGAGATTCCCGACCCGGCTAAGGTGAAGGTACTCTACAAAGTCAAGCCGGCGAAAAATGTGCGTTCGGTGCCCGTTTATAGCAGACGACTGCAGTTAGCTGATGCGATGACCAACTCTTCCAACATTGCCTTCCAGCAGAACATTGTGAATCGGCTCTGGGCGATGATGATGGGCCGCGGTTTTGTGGAGCCACTCGACATGTGGTATGCAGATAATCCTCCCTCGAATCCCCAGGTATTAGACCTGTTAACTAAATCATTTCAGGAACACGATAGTGACATGCGATTCCTGTTGCGTGAACTGGCGCTGTCCAAGACGTATCAGCGCAGCAGTCATGTTTCTACAGACGCGGAAATTCCCCAGAAAATTAATTACGGCGTGGGTCTGTTGAAGCCACTCTCTCCCGAGCAGCTTGCCTGGTCGATGATGCAGGCGACGGGGGTGACTGAGAAGACCCTGGCCAGTGTGAAAGCAAAACAGATCAAAGCGGACGCCAAAAAAGAGACGAAAAAAGCGGAAGATCCACAGTGGCAGGAAGAAAACGTGCACGAAGCGTTAAAACGAAACGTCACCTCATTCGTCTCCACATTTGGGACAGTGGGGGCTCAATCTTCGCGGTTTGATGCTTCGGCGAATCAGGCACTATTCCTGTTAAACGGGCCGCTGGTGCAATCCTGGTTAAAACCTTCTGGAACAAACTTGACCGCCCGGATGAAGAAACTGAAAACAGCGCCCGAAACTGCGGAAGCACTTTATCTCGCCGTCTTTTCGCGTCTGCCTGAGAAGACAGAAATCGAACAGGTCGCGGCTTACCTGAAAGCCAGCCAGGATCAACCAGATCAAGGCTTACCCCAACTCGTCTGGGCGGCGCTTTCATCAGATGAATTTCGCTTCAATCATTAATGAACAACAAATGTGTTCCTGCTTGACAGGCAGAAGGACTGACAATGCGACGAAATCAAGGATGCAACCCACAAGATCACCAGGTGGCCCGACGCCAGTTTTTAGCGGGTGCTGCTGGCGGTGCGATCAGTTTAGGTTTGTCTGGCTCACCCGCCATAGCCGAACAGGTCAAAGGCCAGCACAAACGCATCTTGCAGGTTTATCTGCAGGGGGGCGTCAGCCAGTTAGAATCGTGGGACCCGAAACCGGGAACCGAATTCGGCGGGCCGTTTCGTGCGATTCCGACATCGGTGCCGGGTATGCACATCTCCGAACTCCTGCCTTACACGGCACAACGAATGCATCTGCTGTCGATTGTTCGTAGTATCAATATCAAAATCAACGACCACGGTCAGGGACGCCTGTTTATGGAGAAGGGCCGGCGGGCAGGCGAGTATCCCTACATCGGTTCGATCGCCTCAAAATATCTGGCACCGCCAAACAGCGAACTGCCAGGGTATATCCATATCTCAACACGTGGTCTGAGCGATAACACGTCTGCGTTTCTCGGGGCGCAGCACGGGCAACTAAAATTTGAAGGCGTCAAACCGCCGAAGAACTTGGCCTTGCCCAAAGGACTGAATCAAACGGCGGCGGCCCGCAGAACAGAGCTTCGCCAGCAGTTCAACAAACAGTTCGGGCGGGGACGTCCCAAGTCGATGACCGAGTCGTTTGATGTATCGTTTCAACAGGCGGCCAAGTTGATGGCTCGTAAAACGTTCTTTGAGAAAGAGCCCGATGGGAAAGACTTGGAACGTTACGGCAAACACGATTTCGGGCGAAATTGTCTTCTGGCGAGAACCCTGCTCGAGAACAATGCAACCTGTGTGAAGGTGACCCATTATGGTTACGATTCCCATGCCGAGAATTTTAATTTCCATCTTGAGCAACTGGGTGAATTTGACAAAACGTTCGCGATGCTGCTTGATGATCTAGACGAACGGGACATGTTGGATAGCACGCTGGTGATGGTCTATTCGGAATTCGGCCGCACACCTAAAATCAATGTCCGTTATGGCCGTGATCACTGGGGGACTGCATGGTCGATTGCCCTGGGCGGCTGTGGAATTCAGCCGGGTGCGATCATCGGAAAAACCAACGAGAAGGGAACCGCCGTAGCAGATCGCGAAGTCGATGCCGGTCATCTGTTCCACACGTACCTGCAGGCACTCGGAATCGATTCCACGAATGATCACGAAATTGCTGGCCGATCGATTCCTATCGGCGACCCCACCGCAGATGCCATCAAGGAGTTGTTAGTATGAGCGCGAAACCCAAAAAAACAACAGAGGTTCTCGTCGCTCCCAAGCCCAACTCCGCTTATTATGCGATTGACCCGACGAAAACGCATGAAGTAGCGCAGTTCAAACATCAGTTCCCGCTGACATCCTGCCGCGTGGATCCCACGGGCCGTTATGTTGTTGCCGGTGCACAAGACCTGGAGATTCAGGTCTGGGATCTGGCGACGAAAACGCAACGTACCTTAAAAGGGCATACCAGCTGGGTGCGGTCGTTTGATTTTTCGGCTGCTGGAAACACGCTTTTTTCCGCCTGCTGGGGCGGTGATATCAAAGTCTGGAATATGGCCGAGGCAGAACCGAAGCCGACAATGACCATTCCCGCGCATCAAGGTTCGGCACGCTGGGTGCGCGTTTCTCCCGATCAGACAAAACTGGTGACCTGCGGCAATGATTTACTGGTGAAGGTCTGGAAGATTGAAGATGGCAGTTTACTACATACCTTCGCCGGCCACGATCGGCACGTTTACGCCGCCGACTTTCATCCGGACGGTCAACATCTGGTCTCTCAAGACTTGATGGGCGTCATGAAAGTCTGGGACATGCAAGCGGATAAAGAGGTGCGCAGCATCGATGCCAGCGTGATGACCGGCTACGATAAGAAATTCGCCGCCGATATGGGTGGCGCGCGCGACCTGCAATTCAGTCCTGACGGCAGCGAACTGGCGAGTGCGGGCATCACCAAAGTGGTCAACTCGTTCGCCGGCATTCAAGATCCGATTATCATGCTGTTCGACTGGAAAACGGGCAAAGAAACAGCCCAGCTCAAACCGGATAAAGAGTTTCAGGGCATCGCCTGGGGCGTCCGCTTTCATCCAGACGGTTTCCTGATCGGCGCTGGTGCAGACCGGAGTGGCAAGGGGGAATTGTGGTTCAGAAAGCCAGGCGAAGCCGAATTCTTCCACACAATGAAACTCCCCAAGGCGGCCCGCGGTCTCGATCTATTTTCCGATGGTCATCACCTGGTGATCGCCCATGCTGACGGCACTGCCCGCGTTTATCGCATGTCGGCCGCAGCGGAAAAAGTCAAAGTGTGAAGTCGAAATTACAGTCTCAGGGGATTTCCTGAGTGTGAAAACCAAATCTGCCTACTCGACGGGAGACCGGAAAAAATTCCTCAACCTTTTTCAGATCAGGACGCTGTTCGAGCAGCTCCAGCCATCGGTTGTAGATATCGGGAGTTCCAAAGTTCAGATTAACTTCGCGTAACGAATTGATCTGTGCCAGGGGCTGAAAGTCGAGTATTTCAGAATTGATACTATCCAAGTCGAGTATTTCTAATTGGGGGAGTTTTGTCAGAGGAGCGAGTCCCTTTCCGGTAATTAAGTCTTCTTCAGCGGATTCTCTCAGAAGAAGTAATCGCAGCTGCTGGAGTGGCACTAACCGCGTCAGGCCTGCATTTGAGATATTCGTAAACTTCAGATCCAGCTCCGTTAAATTTCTGACTTTGACCAAGAAGTCGAGGCCTGCATCGGTGATTGAGGACCCGCGCAGTGAAAGTGCTTCCAATGCTGGCAAGCGGGGCATTGTCATGACTAGCACATCGTTGACTGTTGGGGATGCAAGATTCAATATGATCAGTGCCGGAAACTGATCTAACTGTTTTAATGATGCATTATCCTGCGGAGTTCCGGAAAACCCGAATTCACGCAACTCGGTAGCATTGGTAAAATGGTGTAAGCCGGAGCCTGTCAGCCGGTCGCTGTGGATGACCAGACGTTCCAGGTATTTCAAGTCGCCAAGATATGCCAGGCCGGCATCGGAGAATGTGCCATGAAGAATCAAGTGCCTGAGGTTTATCAGTTTTCCCAGTGGTTTTAAACATTCGTCAGTTACGGAGCCGCGAAGTTCTAATGCGCGGAGTTGCGTGCAGTTTCCAATCAATTCGCAGGCGCGCGGATTAAGATCGCGGCTGTGAAGGACCAGTCGGCGCAATGCGGGGAGTTCCGCGAGCACTTGCAGTCCCTGGTGTGAGATCGGATTCCCTTTCGAGCCAAGCATGATGATTTGAAGGTCTTCGAGATGCAACAGACCTTTCAAGCCGATGAGATGTTCGTCCGTGATATCACTGCTTTGGGTCATGAATGTTTCCAGGCCGGAGATCTGACCAATATTTTTCCAGCCAGCCGGACTAAAAGAGTTGCCAGCCATCATCATAAATGATCGTAAACCCTCTACCTCGGAAAGTAGGTGTAATTCGTCTTCCCCACAGTAATCAAAATAATTGGAGAAATAGTAGCCTCCCCCTTTTTCGGGCGGAATGGGATCAACGCCTTTTTTGTGCAAGCGATATTCGAGCTCTGCGTTATCATTGAGTTTTAAGGTGTAGTCAACAAGTGCAGACGAAACCTCAACCTCGCTATTTCCATTTTCTTCTGTCGTAAGCGATGCGGTCTGCGGCGGGACCTGATTGTCATTGCAACCAGTCAGGCAGAGCAGACAGAGCAGGAAAAACGGATTCGAATGATTCATTGTTACAATCTCAAAAAGAGGCCGTTTGCATACACAGTACATGGGGAGCACTCTTCTTTTCAGTATAATCACAGGGGAAGTCAGACGGAACAGAAAAAATGATCGCTCATATGATTCAAGTCTGATCTCACTTTTTCCTCAGCGCGAAATGGATTGTTCGAAGTCGAGGTGACAGACCGATAATCCTCTTTGGGGATCTTTGCTATTTCTCTTGCGTCGTGCGCGGAACTTTTGGATCATTTTAGATAGAATGGTGATCATTCCTCTCTATTCTTAGTCCTGCAACCCGACCACGAATTTCTGAAAATGAATTGAAACTATGATGAAACTGAAAAACGTCTCACTGCTCGCTGTGACTTGCTTAGTTCTATTCTGTGTGACAACGAAGAGCCAGGCTGATGTTCGTCTGCCGCGGATCTTTGGGGATCATATGGTTCTGCAACGGGAACTCCCCATTCCTGTCTGGGGCTGGGCTGATCCGGGAGAAAATGTCTCCGTTGCACTTGGCGGCGATAGCGTTTCGACCGTCGCCGACGATAAGGGAAAGTGGATGGTGAAACTGCCTGCTCAGAAGGCCGGCGATCCCGTCAGCTTAACTGTCAAAGGCAAGAACACAGTCACGCTGACGGACGTGTTGCTGGGGGAAGTCTGGCTTTGCTCGGGGCAGTCGAACATGGAGTGGACGGTTTCTCGCAGTAATGATTTCGAAAAGGAACAAGCGGCCGCCAATTATCCGAAGATTCGTCATATCAAGATTCCCAAACGTCCGAGCGGTTTCCCACAGGATGATGTTACCGCCGAGTGGACCGTCTGTTCGCCTGATACCGTGGGCGGCTATACCGCGGCTGGTTACTTTTTCGGTCGCAAATTGCACAAGGAACTCGACGTTCCCATCGGTCTGGTCAACTCTTCCTGGGGCGGAACGCGTATTGAACCCTGGACGCCCCCTTGCGGTTTTGAGCAGGTTCCTGCGTTAGAAGCCATCTTCAAACAGGTGGAATTGACCAACCCTGCGAACGCCGCTTATAAAACGACACTGAGTGCTTATCTCAAAAATCTGGAAGTCTGGGCCGCGAAAGCAGAAGCGGGACTGAAAGCAGAGACACCGTTGACGCCTCCCCCCGCATATCCGACTTCGATTCAGCCACTGACGAGCCACGGCTCGCCGACCACATTGTATAACGGCATGATTCATCCACTGGTTCCCTATGCAATGCGTGGGGCCATCTGGTATCAGGGAGAATCAAATCATGGCGAAGGCATGCTGTACTATGAGAAAATGAAGGCGCTGATCGGCGGTTGGCGTGACGTCTGGAATCAGGGCGAATTTCCTTTCCTGTATGTGCAGATCGCTCCTTATCACTACGGCAGCGAATCCCCCAGCATCCTGCCTGTCTTCTGGGAAGCACAAAACAAGTCGCTGGAGATTCCGAATACGGGGCAGGTGGTCATTCACGATATTGGCAACCTGAAAGACATCCATCCCAAAAATAAGCAGGATGTCGGGGCCCGTCTGGCGTTGATCGCGCTGGCAAAGACGTACGGTCAGAAAGATCTGGTTCATTCAGGACCGGTTTTCAAATCGCTGAAGCAAGAGGGCGCCAAATTGCGTGTGACCTTCGATCATGTGGGGAGTGGGCTGGTTTCTCGCGATGGGAAGCCGCTCAACTTGTTCGAAATCATCGGCAAAGAAACCGACTTCGTGCCTGCGACAGCGGTGATTGAGGGGGACTCGGTGGTTCTCTCTTCACCCAAAGTTAAACAGGCGGTTGCGATGCGTTTCGCCTGGCACAAACTGGCCGAACCGAATCTGGCGAATAAAGAAGGTCTGCCGGCGACTCCCTTCCGGGCGGGCAAGGTACCCGATCGCGACTGGATGTCTTTAAAAGTCGATGAATCCAAAGAGTTCAAACTGATCTACGATCTCGATTTGAAGAACCTGGGTAGCAAGATCAATTACAGTGTCGATGTGAGCCAGGGATTCTCGAATCCCTTCGATAGAATCGCTTACTTTCTGGAGCTGCAAAAAGTCGGTGCGGAAACCCAGTTTCTTTATGTTTCGATGGATGCCTTCACCGATGATATCACGAAGATTGGCGTGCCTACTTTCAGTAGTAAAGCCGTGTTTCAAACGCAGGTGGACAATCTCAACGTCGTCTCCAATGTCACTGGCATCGCTACGGGCAATGGTCTGCCTGGCGGCAACATCGAATTCTGGTCAAGCAATTACGGCCCGACGAATTCGAAGAACGTTCCCAACGCCAGCGCCACTCTGTGGGACTTCGGCGACGAGCCCGGCCCGCCCGCCGATGGTTACGGCAGCATGCAGGTTCACAATAACGAAGCCAAACAGACGCTGTTCGCAGTCAACCAGTGGAAAAGCGGCCCCGGAGCCGACATCGGCATCGGCAACAGCACCGGCCGCACCCGCGACTGGACGTTTACTTCGAACGCGTCGCAATACGAAGTAAAACGCTTACGCGTGCTGGTACGGACTAAATAAGTGGGTGTCAGATCATCAAAGGTGTCAATTGATAATAGACAGAAATCAAATTCTGTTTATCAATAGTTAGGCCGGCATTCGAACATGCGAGAGGAGATCATGAGTAAAGTATTCGTCAACATTGGGCTTAGCCTCGATGGTTACATGGCACCGGAAGGAATGACCATGGAGAATCCTGAGTACAAGAACTGGGGCGCCAAGTGGGGTGCGATGATGGCCTGGATCCTCAATCAACAGTACTTCCGCGAGAACCTCAAGCTTGGTCCAGGGGGAGAGACCGGCCCGGTCAATGACCTACTTCGCAGCACCACGGAGCGCATCGGTGCCAATATTATGGGTAAGCGAATGTTCGACCAAGGCGAGTGTGCTTGGCCAGAGGAGGCTCCGTTTCACACACCGGTATACGTTCTAACCAACGAGAAACGCGAACCCTGGGCGCGCCCGGGTGGGACGATCTTCTACTTCATCAATGACGGGCCGGAGCGTGCCCTTGAGCTGGCTCGGGAATCCGCTGGCAGTGGTGATATTCGTATCGCGGGTGGAGCCGATGTGATCCAGCAGTACCTGAGCATGGGTGTCGTTGACGAGTTGGAAATCGCGTTGGCACCCGTGTTGTTCGGCGGTGGGCGGCGTCTCTTCGAGAACCTACGCGAGCCCGGGCCGCAGTTTCGTATTGACAAGGTTCTTGATGGTCCAGCTGCCACACACTTGCGCTATGTGCGTCAGTGAGGGCGGCCTGACACCTTTTATCACCATTTACATGGTGAGCGTGTTTCATGGAGTGTTACAACGACTTTACGTATTCGTTTAATGACTATTTTATCAGTGCGTGCCCCCCTGATTCAGACTGAATTCTGATCGATCGCATCTGAGCTTTATCGTTCCCGATTGCGAGGAAGGGGATGAAAAGCAGACCGTAGCTTAACATGCCCCAGGTTAAGTTGAATCGCAGCAATCGTTTGAGCAGGGTTCTGGCTTCATCGGGGGTTGTATAGTCTGCGAATTCTTGCTGAGTAACCCAGGCCAAAATGCCCCGATACGTGTGGTAAGTGATAGGCACATCCCCTTTCCGCGGTAGATCTCGTAGTTCGATGCCAGTGAAACAACGCTGTAAGGGCCGTAATGCATAATTCATTATTCCGCCACACATCACAAGATAGACTGGCAGGACGATTAAGCCACCAATAACGGCGATTGAAATTAAAAAAGTGAGTAAGCTGTCCCAAATAGACATTGATTTGGAGTCCCTGCCCAATACTGCAGTGTGTTAAAAAGGTGTCGCTACTTCTTTTTGGTGGTGAGTTTAAAATCGGCTGGGGTTTTGCGATTCCTATCGTATAAGATGCGTATTGATTGATCTTTCGAATCAAACAGAATAGACCAGAGAAGATTTCTGAAGCCCGGTTCCGTCTGAATAAAATGAAAAAGCTTCGAATCTTTTTGGCGCTTTCCAGAGATATCCTGTTCATAAACCGCGACAAGAGAAATTTGTCCGACTGCTGAAAGGCCAAGCTTGGTAACCATGTGACCCTCAAGTGATTTTCGCGTCTCGACTGGGAGTGCAAGGTAGCACTTCTTGCGATAATCAGGACCAGTATCTGGAAGACAATTGTTTGATTCAAAATGAACAATATGAGAGCGAGCGTCTTCGGCTACTGCTGACGTGTTGACTGTGAAGCACAATAGGACTGCGACTAAAAAGCGTGTAAGCATCTGACATGCCTTTCTTCAGTGAATCTGAATTTGGGTTTTAAAAATGTTCACTCGCCGATGTCTTCGTTCCACATTTCGGGGTTGGCGGCGATGAAGTCTTGCATGAGTTGGATGCAGCGTTCGTTTTGTAGCACTTCCAGTTCGATGCCGCTGGATTTGAGTAGTGCTTCGTCGCCCAAAAAGGTCTGGTTTTCGCCGATGATGACGCGGGGGATCTGATACAGGCGAATCGCTCCGCTGCACATCGGACAGGGGGAGAGGGTCGTGTAAATCACACTGTTGCGATAGACGCGGGCCGGCTGTCGGCCTGCATTTTCCAGAGCCGACATCTCGCCGTGGAGAATCGCACTGTGCTTTTGCTGCCGCTGATTATGGCCGCGGCCGATGATCTTACCTGCGTAGACCAGCACCGACCCGATCGGAACGCCGCCTTCTGCTAGACCTTTTTCGGCTTCTTCAATTGCCGCCTGCATGAACTCATCCATTATGGGAGCTCCCTTCCTGAAATCATAAAGTATCACTTTGGAAGCGTATTATATCGCAGTCTCTTTATTTGGACAGATCTTTCAGCGATTCTTTTCTGGTATTGATTTCACTTTTTGTGCTGGGGCTCGACACTGGTTTTTGATCACATCTGACAGTGAGATATGGCTGATGATTTTAAACGGCGGCTAGCGCCGAGCCGCTCAGTTTGTGTTGATTATTTATTCAAAATTAACCTGCGTTTTGTTTGTTCAAGTGCTTTTTCAGCAGTCGGGAATTGCGGCGGTTTGATTTGAAGAAGGCGTCAAAGACGTCTCCCAGCAGGGGGATCGCGCCGATCAGAGAATCGAGTGCTACGTTTCCTATCATGCGCGCTAATACCCAACGGGAAACGCCCAGCTGTTTTGCTTCATAGATCAGGTAGCCGGAGAGGGTGGCCGAAATCATGTCTCCCAGTCCCGGTACGATTCCGATTAATGTATCCCAGCCAATTCGCAGGTTGGTGCCGGGTAGCTTGATCGCGTCATCCAGAAAGTGGGTCAGCCGTTCAAAACGCGCCATTCGATCAGCTCGCTCCGTGCGGTAGGTGTTACCGGTTGCGGATTTGAATCGCTTACTTGTCAGAGGCGGACTGATGTTTTTAATGTGTAGAGGCATGAGGTTACCCTTTCTGTTTGCAGAAGATCATACAAGCTGTGCATGCGCGATCTGAGTTTACTATTGTTGATAATGCAATTCGTATGCCATATCGTCCGAAGTGTTGATTAAGGCTCTGGAAGAGTTTTTTATATTGAAAACAGGTGAGAATCGGTTTGTCAGAGCGCGGTCTGGTTTGAAATCATCCAATGGAAGCTATCAGGAGACATTGGTAGATCTGCCGTTTTGTTTCTGATGGTGCTGGATGTTTATCTACGGTAGAGGGGATGGCATCAAGTAGAATATGCGAACGCTGGTTTGCTTTGGTTTTAACGGCGGCTGGCGCCGATCCGCTCAATTTATCGGTGATGGTGAATGTATTATGCTCGGTTTGTTTTTTCTATTATTTCCTGCTCGCTGCGATCGTACCGGAGAGGCATTCGGGTTTACCCAATGTTTGTTTTCTTGGGGCCTGTCTGTTGCCCGATTGATTGTGGACTATTTTGAGAAGGGGCGTGGGGCGGTCAAGGGGAAGCGAAACGATTTGGTTGGTGAAGGAGTGCAGATGTGTGTTGGGATTGTGGTGGGCGTGGTTGGGATGGGGGCAGTTGTGTGGTGGTTTGTGTCGATACGCATAACTTTAAGAGGCTGGTTTTTATTGAATGTGGCTGAAACAAGGGGTTTTTGTAGTACTGGTTTTTTCAGCGGTTCCCGTTCTTCAGCTGAACCAGTAGTGTTCTCGCGCGCGACACACATAAGGGACCATCATTTCAAACAGCGTGATGGTGTCAAGTCGAAAATGATCATTGTTGGTGATAAAAATAGCACTGAAACAGCGACATTGATTTCAGAGAAAAGTACAATTAATGAAATTGTAGCCCCATAAATGATCAAGCATTGGTGGCGAAAGTTAGTAGAATGTATGGTCGGGATGTTTGGAACGCGTCCTGTATTCTGGAATATTTATCAGCGCTTATTTTATTTAAGAGGTAACAACCTGTGAAACGACAACTTATTTTCGCCGGGGCATTTTTCGTCTGTTTGTCTGCTGCTGTTTTTGCGGACGACCGAGGCACCTTGATATTTGAAGATGATTTCGAACGGAATGAATCTCAGGAAACCAAAGATGAAATTGGTAAAGGCTGGAAATCTAACAGTCGGTCTCGTGCCAAAGGGAATAAGCAGGTCGACCTCAAAAACGGGGCGATGTTTATTTATATTCACAAGGTGGCGGACCACGCGGTTTCCGTCACGCACCCGGCTGAGTTCAAAAATGGGGCGATCGCATTACGGTTCATGCTGGAAGATCCAAAGGACAGTCTGGGACTGAATTTTGCGGACCTGAAATTTAAGCCGGTGCATGCAGGCCATTTGTTTATGACGAAAATCAGCACCAAACGCGTGGATTTGACCGACTTGAAGACGGGCAACATGGAATTAAAGACGCGTGAGCTGAGAAAAGCCGGCAAGCTGACTCCTGCACTCAAGGAAAAGTTGAAGACGAAAACAAAACGCTTTCCGAACAAACTGGAAACGGGAAAATGGTATGACTTACTGGTCACCGTATCCGGCGACACGATGACGGTTTCGATTGATGGGAAAAAAGTTGGTTCGTTTTCTTCGGAAGGGATTGCCCATCCCACCAAGCGGTTGTTACGTCTGTCGGTGCCTCGCAATGCGGTGGTGGATGATGTGAAGATTTACTCTCGCTCTGCTGAATCCAATTAGAATTTGTATTGTATCGTTCTGAAATTCTCCTGCGACATGAAAGAGCCTGAATGATGTTGAACCGTTTAAGAGTCATTGCCTCGCTGCTGTGTTTGATTTTGATGTTGAATCTGGATGGCTCTTATTTGAGGGCTGCGGAGTCTGATAAGAAAGAGACTTTGGATGTGCTGTTTATTGGAAACAGTTACACGGCGCGGCACAAGCTGGCTCAAGTGGTGAAGCAGATGGCAGAGGCCGGCAATCCCGGGTTGACGTTGAATCCGACGACGGTGATTTACGGGGGACGGAGACTCGTTGATCACTGGAATTTGGGGTCGCAGAACTATGTAAAGCTGCATGAGTTAACGCGGGCAGAGCAGGAGCAGACGGTTGCTTCTTTGAAGGAAGCGGCGAAAGATCCGAAGAATCGCTATGCGAAAGGAGCGTTGGCGCGGCATCGCAAACTGTTGAAGGATTTCGAATCGCAGCGGACCAAATGGGATGTTGTGGTGTTGCAGTCTTACCGTGATGATCTGGATGGGAAGGATTCATTGTATGCCCGGTATGCTCCGAAGTATGCCGCGCTGGCGAAAGCACAGGGGGCTCGTGTTATTTTGTATGAAACAACGCCGAAGACTCAAAACGCGACGGCTTTGAAGAAATCTCCCGATTCAAAAGAGGTTTTGAAGAAGGCGCGTGCCATCGCTGCACTGGCAAAACAGATCGATGCTTCGGCAGCTCCGATGTCGTTGGCAGGATTGCATTGTCAAACGGAACGCCCTGATATGACGTTGCGTTTTGTGAACGATGCGCATTTGAATCAGACGATGGCTTATCTGACGGCCTGCTGTTTGTATGCGGCGCTGTTTGATCGCAGCCCGGAAGGATTGCCCGTGGATTCAATTACCGATATTCGGTTTTTGAATAAAACAGAGCGTGATAAAGATCGCGATGGAAATCCGATTAAGAAAACGTTTTCCGCGAAAGACCGTGCCGACCTGCAACGGATTGCCTGGAAGAGTTACCAGCAGTTCAAACAACTTCGTGATGCATCTTGATTGATCCTCCTGTAGTGGGAGAATCAAAGGACCTTGTTTGAGGATTCACTTGTCTTAGAAGAATAACATTTCGGTATCGTCTTGTACTGTTGAAAAGAAGGAGTCCAGACCTTCATCCCATGTTGACAGATTGCGAACGCCGGGGGCCAGGCTGTCT